>Ga0058691_1000293_pt1 | contig 40265 bp, 31 predicted proteins | sample AgamicAtPrz_FD_55051 | JGI IMG/M metagenome (GOLD analysis project Ga0058691, IMG submission 55051) | Agave microbial communities from Guanajuato, Mexico - At.P.rz | ecosystem: Host-associated > Plants > Phyllosphere > Phylloplane/Leaf | place: Guanajuato, Mexico | collected 2012-05-28
CTATGCAGTAATTCAAAAAAGGAAGTAAGACAATATGGAGCGCAACGCCCATCGCTTGACGTTGCATTCACCTGCGGGAGTAATATTGCACCTTACGCGGCCTGGGTTTATTGACTTCGCTCAATTAAAAGAGCGTTTTGAACCGCGTAAAAGGTGTAAAAAGCGTAAATTTACAACCATTTACTACGATGCAACCACCATGCAACACCGCCAATCAAAACAGCTAACATGACGCAAAACGCAGTAAAACCGTAACGATAAGCCCCTCCGGGGATACCGCCCAGGTTTACGCCAAACAGTCCGGTCAGGAAGGTGCTGGGTAAAAAGACCATTGCCATCAGCGACATCGTGTAGGTTCTTCTGGCCAGCGACTCCTGCATCACCTGGGCGATCTCATCCGCCATCACCGCCGTTCTGGCGATACAGGAATCAATTTCATCCAGCCCGCGCCCAAGCCTGTCCGCAATATCCTGCATCCTGCGACGCTGATCGTCGTTCATCCAGCTGAAGCGTTCGCTGGCGAGGCGGGCATACACATCGCGTTGTGGCGTCATATAGCGGCGCATCACGATCAGCTGTTTGCGCAGTAACGCCAGGAAGCCGCGCGGCGGTATTTGCTGATCGAGCAGGTTATCTTCCAGGTCGATAATTTTGTCGTGCAGCTCTTCAATAAACTCACTCGCATGATCGGTAAGCGCATCGCAGACATCCACCAGCCAGCTACCGCAATCAGTCGGCCCGGTGCCCTCTTTCAGATCGTTCACCACGTCATCCAGCGCCAGCACTTTACGCTGACGAGTGGAGACAATAAGACCGTCATCCATATAGACCCGCATCGCCACCAGCTGATCCGGACGCTCATCCGTGCTGCCGTTAATACAGCGAAGGGTGATCAACGTACCGTCCCCCATCCGGCTCACGCGTGGCCGCAGGCTTTCACCCGCCAGCGCATCGCGTACGTTGTTCGGCAACAGTGGGGTTGATGCCAGCCAGTCAGCGCTGTCCGGATGGGTATAGTTCAGGTGTAGCCAGCAGGGATGCGCGTGATCAATCTCATCGTTGTCTTCCAGCGGCCTGGCACCGCCATTACCGTCGAACACCCACGCAAACACTGCGTCAGGAACGTTCAGTTCAGACCCTTTTATGCTCTCCACAACGCCTCCACCTTTTAGCTTTTCGTTGTCAGTCTAGCTTTCGGCAGAGGTTACGCAACCACTATGTTCCGCATGGCGCTGAAATCGCTCGGGAATTGTACGGCTTACGGCGGTGTCATCTCATACGGAATGTCCTTGTCGCTGCGCAAACGACAGCGGAACACCCGGTGCCGGTAACGAACCGTCAGAGGAGGCTCCTCCGTCGAGCCGGAAGTTGCGTGTCCGGGACTGCAATTCGATAACCTGATTGCGCAGCACGTCGGAGGATCCGTTAAGTTCCTCCGCCATAGCCACATTGCTTTGCGTGACCCTTTCCAGCTCTGATAATGCCAGCGTGATCTGCGAAATCCCTTTCTCCTGCTCGGATGTCGAGCTGGAAATTTCATCCATCAGACGGCTGACATTGCCGGATCCGGCCACTATCTCACGCATATTTTTTTCCGCTTCTGACACCACCGTCACGCCCTGCGTCACGTTATTACTCGTGACTTCAATCAGCGTTTTGATGTTCTTCGCCGCGTCCGCGCTGCGGTGAGCCAGATTTCGTACCTCCTCTGCAACTACAGAGAATCCTTTTCCGTGGTCTCCCGCCCTTGCTGCCTCAACGGCTGCGTTAAGCGCCAGGATATTGGTCTGGAAGGCAATGCCGTCGATCATCGAGATAATCTCCGTCATTTGCTGCGCACATTCGGTGATCGATTGCATATTGTGAGCAACCTGCCCCATCAGTTCTCCGCCCTTGCGTGCCTGAAGGGTGGCCTCATTGGCCTGTTCACTGGCCAGCCGGGTGTTATCGGCATTATTTCTGGTGCTTGCCGCCATCTGCTCCATGCTGGCCGCGGTTTGCACCAGCGAGGCAGACTGCTGCTCCGTTTTCACAGAAAGTTGCGCGCTGCGTGAGGAGAGTTGATCCGATAAGGTCATGGCGGTGTGTGACGATGCCCTGATTTCCCGGACCAGTGTCGCAATATTGCTCGAGAGGCTATTAATCCCAGGGATTAAACGCCCTGCGCAGTTGTTACCAAACTCCGGGATCGTCACGCCAAGATTTCCTGCCGTTACTTCTTCAATACTTTTTTTCACAGTATTGATCGGTGTCACAAGATATTTGGTCATGTAGGCCCAGAGTAAAAAAAGAGCAATCATATTTATTACATTGAGCGTAATAAAGAGCGGCGACGCGCCCGAAAAAAGAACCACGACAGCTGCGTTTATCAAAAAAAGAGACAAAAGGAAATAGACAATGAAGGTTCTGACACTAATATTTCTTAGCATAATCATTCCCACAACTTTATATTTTTGGTCGGCATTAAGGGTTATAGCATCCACAATGACGTTTGTCCTCACGAATACCGATGGTTTGTTGTTTCGTGGTTAGCAACCTGCAATTTAACTTAAGTAAGGCAAAAACAGTGTATTGCTGGAAATATTGTGTCATGAATGCTGTGATACTGGTCTAAGACGAACTTAAGCGATACCATCTCCATCAGCGAAACGTGATAACCTCCCGCATATTTAAGGAGCTTTGCTGCAATTATTATCCCTTGTTTAGCTGTGCTTAACAGGTTAAAACTAAGAATATATTTTATATTGCTTGCAGTTTGAGATTTAAATAGGGCTGGTCATTTTGCGAGTCCCCTAACTAATAGTGTTTGAACGCGCATGCTCGTTGCCAATAAAGATGTGCCCGGCAGGCGAAGTCAGTAACCCTCTTTGATGCGGGATTGCATAATGCTCAATGTATCGTGGGACCCAGTGTTAATAGCCATCTCTTATCTCGTGGCCTTTATCGCCTCGTTTTTGGCTCTGGACAGTGCAGGAAAAATCCCCCTCTCCGGTCGCAAGGCGGCAATGTTCTGGCGTATTGCCGGAGGGGTTACGCTGGGCATCGGGATCTGGTCGATGCATTTTATCGGCATGTTAGCGATGCAAATGCCCATGATCATGAGCTATCACCTCTGGTTAACCCTTGCCTCACTGGGCGTCGCGGTGGTGGGGTCTACGCTGGCAATGAATATTGCCGTGACGGGCGCTCGTCTTTCTCCCTTTAGGCTGATCCTCTCCACCTTAATTCTGAGTGCGGGAGTCGTGTCGATGCACTATACCGGCATGGCCGCGCTGATGCTGGATAGCCCCATCATCTGGGATCAACGTACCGTCGGCTTATCCATATTGATTGCCATAATGGCCTCCGGAGCCGCAATCTGGTTGGCCTTCCACCTGCGGCATCAGCGAAAAGGGATCTTCATCAATCGCATTCTCGCCGCTTTAGTCCTTGGGGCTGCCATCTGCGCCATGCACTACACCGGAATGCGTGCCGCTCAGTTTGGTGACATGATACATACCCTTCCCGGCGGGATCAGCGAACTGGGATTATCTATCTGGGTTTCAGTAACAACGCTGAGCCTGCTCGGCATCATGTTGATTATCTCGCTTATTGATTCACACTGGCGCACCAGTCGGTTAACGGAAAATCTGCAACAGCTTAATCGCCAGCTCGAGCTCCAGGCGCGATTTGACGCCCTCACCGGCCTGGCTAACCGCCACCAGATGGATCTCCGGATGCAGGATTGCCTGCGCAGTGCACTGCTCAGTAATAAGCAATTTGCCGTAGTTTTCCTCGACGTTGATCACTTCAGACAGGTTAATGACACCTGGGGACATAATGTCGGCGATGAGTTGTTAATCACCATTGCACAGCGCATCACGGCGAGGCTGACCCGAGAGATGACCCTGGCAAGACTGGGAGGCGATGCCTTTATCCTGCTGGTTCCTGAATGTGATGACGATAAACTCCAGACCCTGCTCCCCACGCTGCTCGAAGACTTGCGCCGCCCTCTTTCCCTGTGCGGGCATACACTGAGCACCACACTCAGTGCAGGCGTCAGCCGTTATCCTCAGGATGGTGAAACGCTGCACGAATTAAAACTAAAAGCGGATGCCGCAATGCATTACGTGAAGAAGGCGGGCCAAAACGACTGGGCGGTCTACCGGACAGAGATGTCGACGGCGATCCCGGCCAACCCCGGTTTTCTGCAGGAGCTCACCCAGGCGCTTGAGCGCGATCAGTTTGAACTGTGGTATCAACCTACCTGGCATGCTGAAGAGAAGACAATCCATGGCTTTGAGGCGCTTCTGCGCTGGCGACATCCCGAACAAGGCGTGCTGCTGCCGAATCTGTTTTTACCTTCGCTGGAACAGACAGGATTAATTATCCCTGTGGGTAACTGGGCGATTGAAGCGGCATGCCGACAGCTGCATTTCTGGACTGAACAAGGTTTTGCCCATTGGACGCTCTCCTTTAACCTGTCTCCTGTGCAGTTTGAACAGCCAGATATCTTTCAGATCGTATCGTCCATGTTGCAAAAATATAATCTGTCGCCTTCCCGACTCATTCTCGAGGTCACGGAGAGCACTGCCCTTAAAAATCTTGACCGCAGTATCGAATTACTGAGTGCATTCAACCAGGCCGGGATCACCGTCTCTATTGATGATTTTGGCACCGGTTATTCTAATCTGCTCATGCTCAGCGTGCTTCCGGCAAAAGAGCTCAAAATTGACAAGAGCTTTGTGACGTCAATGCTGGAAAATGAAAAAAGCCGCAAGCTGGTGGAGACCATTATTAATATTGCCCGGACCATGGAGATGTATGTTGTTGCTGAAGGGATCGAAACGGAAGAGCAACGGGCGGTGTTAACGGAGCTGGGGTGTGACTATTTGCAAGGGTTCCTGTTCTCCAGACCTTTACCTGCCGAACAGGTTCCGTGGTTGCTGCTGCAGATTAATTCAGAGAAACAGATTATACCCATTGGTAAAATTCATACGGAATCCGCTTTTATTTCACAAAAAAATCATGCCTCACAGGGTTAACAGGAGTATGGTTCAAAGGGGTCAACGCGAGTCGATTCTGTCGTGATCGTCAGGCATATTGTGCCGATATACAGGAATTCCTTATGTCGCAAAATACTTTTGATGCACTGAATTTCATTAAAACGCCTGTGTGGCTGATCTCCCCCGTTTCCGGCCATATTATTTTCGCGAACACGGCCGCGGCTCACGTGATGGGGGATAAAACACTGGATGACCTGCGCAAAGGCCCCTTCTCAGCAAATGCGCAAGCCGTGCTGTCAATGTATATTCCTGAGCTCAAAACGGATCAGGAAATTGTCGAAATCTGGACAATCTGGCGCGACGGACATGAAACCGCGTTGAGCTGTCGTCTTTCGCTGACCTACCACGCGCCGTACGGCGACATGATCGTGTTTGAAGGGATTTCGCATCCGGTGCCAACAGGGCTTAAAGCCAGTCGCTCCGCCACTTATCAGCGCAAAAAACAGGGGTTTTACGCCCGTTTTTTTCTGACGAACAGCGCACCGATGTTATTGATCGACCCCGCCCGTGATGGACAAATAGTCGATGCCAATCTGGCAGCGCTTAACTTTTATGGCTACTCGCATGATGAGATGTGCAACAAGCATACCTGGGAAATCAACACGCTGGGGCGGGATGTTATACCGGTAATGAGTGAAATCGCCGCCCTGCCGGGTGGACATAAGCCGCTCAACTTTGTGCACCGTCTTGCCGATGGCTCAACCCGCCATGTTCAGACCTATGCCGGGCCGATAGAGATATACGGTGATAAGCTGATGTTGTGCATTATTCATGACATCACCGAGCAAAAACGGCTGGAGCTTGAGCTGGAACATGCCGCACTACGGGACGCCATGACGGGCCTGCTCAACCGGCGTCAGTTCTATATTATCGCTGAGCAAACTAATCTCACTCACCTTCCCGTACAGCAGCAATTCAGTTTGCTGCTGGTCGATACCGATCATTTTAAGAATATCAACGACGTTTTTGGTCATCTGAAGGGGGATGAAGTGCTCATCTCGCTTTCGCGTACGCTGGAAGCCTGTAGCCGGAAAGAGGATTTTGTGTTTCGCTGGGGGGGTGAAGAGTTCGTCATTCTGCTGCCGCGCACGTCGCTCGACACCGCCATGCAAATCGCGGAAACGATCCGCGCCGCGGTTGCCCGCATCACGATCCCAGGCCTGCCGCGTTTTACGGTGAGCATTGGCGTGGCGCGGCACAACCAGGATGAGAGTATCGACGATCTCTTTAAACGGGTGGATGACGCGCTTTATCGCGCCAAGAATGACGGCCGCAATAAAGTCCTGGCGGCGTGAAACTGGTGTATCGGATAAAGCCCCGCTACAATGCCGGTCTTGATTGAAAACAACAATGGGTGGGTAATGTCTGCAATGGGAAGAACAGAAATAATCCTCACCATAATTATTTTAATGCTTATTATTTTCGGATTGTGGTTTATCTTTAGCGGCGAGATCTGGTTAGTGACGGAATATATTGAAAACAGCATTTATCCCACTTTCGACGCGCTGTAACGCACGTTTAATCCGTTGTTTCACCTACCGAAATTATCAGGTATCGGTCTTGTTAACAGACGCGTAAGATACGCGCCGTTATCCTCCATTACGTTGGTAACGAATTGCTAAATCACTTGCTTATTTTGCCCGTGCTCTGACGGGCTTTTTTATTTCCGACATTTGCGCTACACCAGGTTATATCGAAAACATCGTTATCCATTAAAGAGAGAAAATGATGAGCAAGAAGATCCTGATGCTGGTGGGCGACTACGCCGAAGATTATGAAACGATGGTTCCTTTTCAGGCCTTACAGATGATTGGCCACCAGGTTGACGCGGTCTGCCCCGACAAAGCGAAAGGTGACTATGTCATGACGGCGATCCATGACTTCGACGGAGCCCAGACGTATAGCGAAAAACCCGGCCACCGTTTTACCCTCAATGCCGATTTTTCTTCCGTCAACGAGAAGGACTATGATGCCCTGCTCATCCCCGGAGGCAGAGCGCCTGAATACCTGCGGTTAAATGCTGACGTGCTGAAGCTGGTACAGGCATTTGACGCCGCGCGCAAACCCATTGCGGCCGTATGTCATGGCCCACAATTGCTGGCAGCCGCCGGGATCCTGAAAGGGCGAACCTGTAGCGCCTACCCGGCCTGCGCGCCTGAAGTGCGACTCAGCGGCGGCGAGTACGCCGATATCGGCATCGATCAGGCTCACGTTGACGGTAACCTGGTCACCGCGCCGGCCTGGCCTGCGCATCCGCAGTGGCTGGCGAAATTTGCGAAGTTATTGGAATAGGCCTGCAAGGCAATCTGCTCTTTACGATACGCTCTTCAAGCCAGACGATCGACTGCAACAAAAAAGCGTTCTTCCGTCAAAAGAGCACGTTCTTTAATGTTCTGAAACTCGCGCCGGATAAACCAGCCCACTTCCGGCGCCATGCTCAGATAAAACACCTCACGAAAGCCCGGAGCTTTAACACGCATTCTTACACAACCGGTTTCTCCTGCACGGAAGAGCTGTTCTGGCACGATACTGACACCACGCTCGCCATGCTGCAGAAGGATAGTCGCTATCTCATAGCGGCAAATCCCGCTGCTCAGGCTATAGCCTAATGTGCTCAGATCGTGAATATACTGACGTGATAACGTGACTTCAATGCTGGAGCCCGCAAACCACTCAATGATTTGCTGCGCCAGCTCCTCTAACCGCTCGCAGAATTCAACGATTTCAGCCTCAACTGAGGTGTTACCTGACGTTATGTTCTTGTTACTCTGTTGCACTTTTTTAAAGAAACGTTCTCTGGCTGACACGTTGTTGCCTCTGTTCTCTTTCACACGGTTAAACCAGGATCAGCGCCCCCTGCGCTGACCGGCCATATTTATCTTCCCGGATGCTTCCTCACCTTCTTAAACGAGGGACCGTTTGTTGCTATTCCGCCGTTTTTTGTTTCATCAGGGCATAACGGGCAATCAACTGCTGCAGATGCTGTTCTGTCTGGCTCTGCTGCGCATCAGGCCACGGCTGGTTTTCAGGCAGATCTGCCAGCTGTCGCAGTTGTTCCTCTGCTGGCACGGCACTGTTAAATGCCTGCATCATGGTAAATACCGCTGATTTCAGCTCGCTGACCGTCATGTACTTACCCCGCTGTTCATCAAGTGCGTTAAGCCGGTTCGCCAGTTGTTGCAATTGGGTCATTCCCTGATGCCAGCCAGTCAGATATGGCCGCGGAAGTGCAGCAACATTAACCTGCTGCTGCCACTGTTGCGCCAGCGGTTTCGCCTCTTGCGGCCAAAGGATCAGCGCCTGCTGCACCAGGCTATCGCCGTAGCGCCATGCCCAGTCAGGTTTCAGTTCCCTAAGCTGTGCGAGCCGATGTTGCGTCTTGCTAAGCCCTGCCACGGGTGATGGTGAAGCTTGTCGCAGCGCCTGCAACTGCGCTTTGGATAATTCGTCAGGTAAAGGCGCCAGAGTGGCATCGAGCTGTGTTTGAGCCCGGTCTGGCGTATGCATCGTCTGCCATCCCCATGCCACCGAGCTGGCAATCACCAGCATGGTCGCCACTCCGGCGGCAAATGGCTTCCAGGGCTTCACCGGAGGCGGCGCGGTCATCACCTGCCTGTGTGGCTGCGCGACATACACCCACCTGACGTGTTCTGCCGGGGCCGTAAAGCTGGCCGGGAGAACAGCACCGCCCGCCTCCTGCCCGCCGTCGCTGTTTTCCAGCCGTACCGCCGCGTTATGGACCAGGGTTCGCAGGGCATCGAGTTGGCTGGCATGCCTCAGTTCAAGACGCTGCAATATGTCGCCCAGTGCGTTCAGGTGCTCTTCTGTCTGGTACAACTGACTGAGGTCGGTACAGGTCAGCGTCAGGGTGCGCATCGTCTGTTGTAACCGTCTGCTGAGCGCGCTAAGAATGTCCATACGCGCATGCACAGGCTGCGGCCAGATATTGCCCCACTGGCGGGAGAGGAGCGCGTCCAGTATTGCCAGTCCTTCGTTCATGCCGTACAGGCCGGCCAGATGCGTGCGGACAAGCGTATACCAGGCGGCGGTCTGCAGCTCCACCCCGTTGTGCTCAAACAGCGACAGACAGAGCTTTGCTGCCTGCGGCCAGTTGATGTCCGGTCGCGCCGGATGGGTCAGTTTGTTCATTTCGTCACGCAGGGCGGCGTAATCCGCAAGCGTACGCGGGTCGCCGCCGGTTTTGAGGGGGCGTTCGAATTGTGTCGTCATGATGGTTTCAGCCTGAATAAAAATCAGAGTGCGGCGCGGGTATCAAGGTACTGCTGCTGTTTCAGGTGACGAATTAACACCCTGCCCTCCGGCATAAATTCCGTACCGTAACGGACCAGACCGATGCCCTTCAGCTCCGCGTCGATGGCGTAGCGCAGTTCGCCGGGAATAGCCTGTTCAAGCAAAACTACATCGATTCTCTTAAGCCGGGGCTCGTACTTAAGCAATACAGACGATAAGATCCCTATCAGTTCATGGGTCGTACCCGGCATCCCCTGCAGAATTTTGGTCATATCCGGCAGACCATAGTCCGGCAGGTGCGCCAGCGTACCGGCGCGGCAATTGAGCACGCGCTGCATGTTATCAAGTACGGATAAAATCACCTGGTTCTGCTCACTGACCTGGTGCAGGCTCAGACCACCGGAAAAATTACCAGTCAGCATTTCATACAGCGATGGCGTGTTATGTCCCTGTGGCATCAGTCATCCTTTCGCGGTTGTAATGTCAGATGGTTATTCCCGGCTTCAAGAATGCGCGGTTTATCCGGCTCGAGATCTTCACGTCTGAGCACCTTTTTCCAGGTGTTGTTAACCATATCCGGATGGCGGAACAGCCCGACCACCGCGACAAACTGCGCGCCATCTTCCATCGGCATATCAAGGCTCACATCTCCGCCCGGCTTTACCACCACGTCACGGCTGGCCAGAAGGTCCGCTTTAAGAATGGTCTCCCCGTCCTTCAGCAGCTGCTGATAGACCGTTTTGTCGAAGATCTTGCGGTCTTTCAGTTGATACACGCGGACTACCACCGGCTCAGACAGCGAGTTACTTTCGCGGGAATCGGTGTTCAACGCTTCACGGGCGGTGAAATCCAGATGCAGTACCTTAATTTTTTTATAAAACACAGCGTTAAATGCCGATTTAGTGCCATCAGTGATACCCTGCGTCATCCCGCAGCCCGTGAGGCTGAACGCCAGCAGTGCAGGCAGCCAGCACGCGGGTTTAATCAAACTTGTACGTAACACGTCGGTTTCCTTGTTGTGGTGTTGCAGGTTGCAGGCCGGTGTAATAGCCCAGTTCCGTCGTAAAGGTTTGCGGGATATCATCTGCAAACGCTCCCTCCTCCGCCCCCAGTACGCCATTCATGCCGAGCCAGAAAGATCCTTCACCGAGCGGTGGCACGGCCAGCAGGCGGGTCAGGGTTGTCAGGGTGATTTTTGCCTTAAAACGCCAGCCAAGGTAGACACGCAGCATCACCAGAAAGTCCTGATACAGCAGACCGTCCGGTTTCCATCCCTGTGATTCCTGTTCGTTATCGGTGGACAGTGCGATCAGCAGCTGGCTGCTGGCATCCATCGCTTCATCGCCCAGCGGTGTGTTGCCATCCAGTAGAAAATCGTCATCACCGTAAAAACCTAATGGCTGACTGACCTCCACCGGACGCAGGCAGTACGGGCTGACCGTCACGGTGGTATCCGGTGCCAGCAGGCTCACCAGGGCCTGCATCCCCTCCTGGGTTTTCCCCGGTTGCTGAAGTACACCCAGCAGAGCCAGAAAACGGGATAGCGGTGTGGTAATGTGATTCGCGGTGCCGGGAATACCCAGCCCCACCAGGCCCAGCAGCGACTGCGAAATGCTGTCGGTCCCGCCGGGCTCAAAGGTGGCCGGGTAAGAGTACTTACGCCAGATGCGGTAAAACTGCGTCAGGATGCGGTGGCAGAAGATATCCAGAAACCCCTGCAGCGCGTTATGTCCTTCACGGCGCTGAGTGATGTCATCAAGATACGCCGTCGGCAAGGGGGAATCGACACCGTACATTCCCATGAAGGTCGCTCGAATAACCGGAGGCGTGTTGTCATCGTCTTCGTCATATTCGACACACTTCAGTTCACCGGCCGGGAACCCCATCCCCGGATGCGGTGCAAAGCGTACCGGGTCATCTGCGGGATGACTGGTTGAGCCCATCAGTGGCCTGCCCGGATGACGTTTCTCCAGCAACTGACAGAAACGATAAAAATTCATGCGGTGCAGATCGGCTTCCAGCCGCGGGGTCAGCCGGGAATGCGGCGATTGTGCTTCTCTTCCCATTCCAGGCGCTCTCCTGTCGGTTGCAGAATGATAATCAGGCGGTTAAACAGATAAATGTCGGTATACAGCGCAAAGAAACGGCTCAGCATCTCGCCAAACAGGCAGATGTCGCCGCGCCCGGCAAAGCCGTGGCTGTCCAGCGTCACCTCAATCTGCACGCCACGAACCAGATAGCCCTGCTCAAAGCGCACGGTTTCACTGTGTTTCACGTTGAGGATGGCTTCCAGGCGGCGGCGGTTCATCTCGCTGTCGGTCCATTCATACAGCGCCAGGGTCCCGCGCAGCACATCGGCGTTATCCATCATCGACAGAAACCCGCTGCCGAGGTGACTTAGCACGCGCCAGTGAAAACGGTCCTGCGCCGGTGGATAACAAGGCAGCGTTGGCGCACACAGGTTGCGCACGGCAATATTAGCCGAAGTCGTTTTCATCACCGTATCAAGTACAGTGCTCTGCAGCGCACGCCGTGGCAGCTGGCCGTTGGTACCGGTGAGCGTCAGCGACAGGCTCTCATCTTCCGGCACCGTATGGTTATCAAGCGCTTCATCGCCGAGGATGAGCCAGGTGTTATGCAACCCGGATGGCCCCCGGCGCACGCGGGTGTGGTAGTAATATTCCGGTGCTTCATGACGCATCATTCCGCCTTTGTGACGGAAGCTCGAAAACGGCACGTAGGTATGCTGGCTCGATGACATCACCGAATCCACGGTGTATATCTCGGTATGGCCATCCTGCACACGCATCGGGCGCAGCATGTATTCGGTTTGTAAGGAGTTAAGGGTCAGTGGGTCAGATTCCAGCGGAAACAGGTTAATCACCGGCACGCAGTTCAGGCGCAGATGCTTTTCGGTAAAGCTGAAATCGTGCTCCCAGCGTTCTGCCAGCACCACATCGATTTCAAACCAGGGGAGTTCAGCCGGAAAGGCCACGCTCTCCAGTCCGCGCAGCCCCGTGAACATGAATTTCTCGCGAAAGGTGAAATACTCCAGCAGCAACTGGTAACCGCTGAAACTGCTGTCCCCTTTCGGCCACAGTCTGTCATCATCACCAAACCCCAGTGCGGTGAAATACCCGTCCAGTGGTCTTCTGTCCGTGTCACCCGGCATCCGCAGCCAGAGGCGCGCAGTGTTCATGGTAAAGGCTTCATGCATGGCGCAGGCCAGTGGTGCGTCAGCATTGAAATAAAACGGGATCTGGCTGAGATCGACACAACTCCAGTCAGCCAGATGGCTGCAACTGAAGCGCAGGCTGATGACCGAACGCCCGTCCGGATCAGTCGACAGGCGGGCATGCTCCAGTGCAAGTGGCTGTAGGGTTATCTCTTTAGTTGTGGTGTAGCGACAGCGTGTGCCTTTTTCTCCGATCGGTCGCGAGTTTACTTCGAAGCCTTTGTCAATACGCATCGGTTCTTTCATCTCACGCCAGTCGGGGGTGAACTCCACCACCGACATCGAGGGAATAGTGCGCAGGTAATGCGGCCACAGCAGGCTGACCAGCCCTTCGGTCAGTTCAGGCAGATCGTCATCAAGCTTCTCGCGAAGACGCCCCATGAGGAAGGCAAAGCCTTCAAACAGACGTTCCACGTACGGGTCGCGCGCGCCCGCTTTATCAAGATTGAGCATCGCTGCCTGTTCGGGGTGAGCACGGGCAAACTCTTCGCCCGCTTCCAGCAGGTAGCGCATTTCAGCGTCGTAATAACGCAGGGTTAAATCGTCCATATATTTATATTAATTTCTTATCATTTATTAAACACTGGAAATTTTAACTTTAAACAGACATTTCCAAGAAAATAGGGCATGAATCAATATTTGTACTTGAATGCCTTTATTTTTTTAAAACACAAATCACCAGGAGCATTCTCCAGAATCTCATTATTAAACCCATCGTTTACTTTGATCGACACAGAACACGCACCTGCTGTTGAGGAAAGAATGAAATTCTGACCCCCACCACCGGTTGAATTATATTCATATTGACCACCGATTCTCCAACCAATATCGATTGCTGCGTCTCTTCTAATCAGAGATATAAATGAAGCAGTAAATTCACTTATCTCACCTGGAGCTATGATTTTAGGTTTTGACCTTACAATCCGCGCAACTTCTTCAGGTTCGGGATCGACGTCATAAATACTCTCACCAGCATATATGAAAAGAGGTTTGTTAGTATTATTTGTAATCGTAACGAAAGGTCTTATCGGGAAGATGTGAACAATAAGTACCAACAACCCCGAAAAGAATACAATGTAACCCAGAAGTTTTTTCTTTTTCATAATCATTCCTCAATCTTATATGGATTATCTGTATTCCAGCACCAGTGTTTTTCCTTTGAGTGAGGTAGTAGCACATCAGGTGTTTGATCGAGCGCATCAAGTATATTAATCACAGTCAAACTGCCTGCATATTTCCCGTGTTGATGGAACAGAGCAAAACCGATTTTCATGCTCGTAACGTCGTCCACTGTATCGTCTCCAATCGCTCCAGGCGTCATATTTTGTTCCCAGGTAGAACCTTTTAAGAGCAATGATTCTGAAAAGCCGACACTAAGGCCAACATAGCCATAGTGTATGTTTGACCAAACATCATAAAAATAATCATGCTGTTTGAACTTGTGGTAATAAGACCTTGACGGCTTCCCTTTTCTGGGTAATGGTCGCGCAACTGCTACCGACGAAAATCTGTCGCGAATTTTCGGTTTGTGATCCCAAGTAGAACCCGTTTTTACGGTCTGATACCAGACAGCCATTGCAGCAGGTAAATCAGGTTGTGGATATTGAGCCAGCTTTGCGTAGAAAGGGAGCTTATTCCACTCGTCACGCCTTTGGTTTAACGTATCCTCGTCGATTAAATATCTTATTGTGTCTGCAGTCTGGCTTCTGACATTCGTCTTAATTTCTTTGAGTATATAGTCAGCAACCTTTATCGCACCATCAGTATGCTGACAATGCGGTTTATTCTTAAGATCCGACGACTGCCCGATTGTCGTTACTGGTGGAGTAGTTGCCGGTGAAGTTGCAAGCGAAGATGCTGATGAAGTTGCTGTAGCTGCCGTTGTCTCTCCTGCAGAATTAGCACTCCCTCCACTCTTCTCATACGTATCATCCATCATCGACGGAATAAACTTCGCCTTACACGGACAGGAGCTGTAGCTGTCGAGTGTTCCGGCCATTCGCCTGCCGTGAATGGTATCGTTATCAATGCCACCGGCTACCTTGTAAAGCCCTACAAATTTACCACAGGTCACGCCGTCCTGCTCCCTGGCAACAGGTTTACCAAACAGTGTGTGATCTTCTGCGCCCGTGATAATTCTTCCGCCGCAGGTCGTTTTGTCACCCTGAACAAGATAAAAACCTTTTGCTGGCATATGATTTTCCTTATTTGCTGAATTCAGTCCTGGTTACCCGCAAAGCACCGCACTGCCTGCCGGGTCAAGTGCAATCAGACCGGCCAGAAGCTGGTCCATCTCCGGCTGAAGCCGTGACTTATCGGCTTCACTGCGTGTGGCTTTTATGCGCAGCAGTCGGAGGCGGCGCGATTTCACTTCAAACAACATCACCGGCGTCCACTGCGCGAGGGTGATGGACTGTGCTGCACCGTCAAGTTCACCCAGCAGATGCAGGGCCAGTTCATTTTTCCCTTTCTGCTCGGCCACGCGGGCCATCAGCAGTCGCAGTAACCATTTGTCTTTTGTGGAGTCGGTGCCCGGGCGTGTCTGAAGCCAGTGGAGTGTGGCATCCAGTCCTTCGCTGTCTGCTTTCTCCAGTGCTTCAGGTTCAAGCGCCAGAATATCGTTATCACCCGTACTGATAGCGCTGACAGGTTCATCCCGCCAGCCGGACATATCGTCCAGCACGCTCTGGTTTATCCAGTTCAGCGTGACCTCATCGGCAAACGGTGTCCCGTCGTTAAAGGCCAGGGTTTCAAGCCCGGTAAGACGGCGCAGCAGCCCTTTCAGGTCGGCAGTGATGATGTCGGCCAGCACATCCTGCCCCGACTTCATCAGGGCCTGATGGGTATACCACTGCAAATCCAGCCAGAGGTGATTGGCACCGCGCGAGAAGGTATTGTCCGCCTGCTCCAGTATTTCCAGCCAGCTCTGTTGCAGATAGAGGCGCTTGAGCATCGCACGCTGGTCAGCTCGCGGCGGCTCGATGCGCGTTTTCCCGTCAGCATCCGGTGCCGGAATAGCGCTCAGCGTGTCATGACGCAGGCTTTTCATCAGCCGGTGCGCCGCAAGCCAGCCACCGGGTTGCTCACGCAGGTACCCCGTCAGGGTGCGAGCCTGAGCCAGTAAGTCCTGACCCGAGGTGATGCGGCTCAGCACTGGCGCGTCCTGTTCTGTCGTGTGAGATGGCTGCGGACTACGTGTCTGATTGCTTGCGTTCTGCGGTACCACGGCATCCACGCCCCCGCCTTTCATCAGACGGGACACAAGAGCGCTGTACAGGGCATTCAGCTCCGCCCGTGATGCTTCAGGCTCTGTCTCCAGGCTGTCAGCAATGAGCAGTAGCGCCCCGGAGGTACGCTGTGCATCCTCGCGTACGACCTCCGGGTACAGTGACAAACTGTCCAGTACACGGGTACCGCCGAGCCATTCCAGCGCGGCCTTGCGGCTGCGGTCCCGCCGGGGGTAAAGCTGCATGCCGTAGCGCTGCAGTAATCCTGCCACCAGTTCAAGCCCTTCGGCGAAGCCAGCTTCGCCGTCCTGGTGCAGGCGCGCCCAGCAGTAATAAGTCGCAACCCGGATATCTTTTGCCGTGGTGGTCATCAGTTTTTCGGCGAGCGTGCAAATCATCCCGGTATCGATGCCGGAAAGCTTATTGACCTCCTCGCGAATGCGCTGGAAATCATCGTCATATCCCGGGTCTTCTCCCGTCGTACAGGTCACGCTGACCGGAGCAAGCCAGCGCTGCCAGCGTTCCGTACGAGTCTGCGCCTGCTGTCGCAACAGGGTTTCATCCACCTGACAGGCGGCCACCAGATTCTGCAAAATATCCATTATTCCGTTCCGTCCATATCACTGCTTTCCGTACTGTCCATCAGCGTCTGCGCCGTGGCCGCGCTGTCGACGCTGAATATCTGATCCGGCAGCGTAAAGCCGCGCAGTGCCAGTAACGCCAGCGGCCCTCTGCCCAGCTGTGAACGCAGCACCCACTGCAGGGTACGGCCATCCGGCGCGGTGAAACTCATCATCCACTGACTGCGGTCAAGCTGCGCACACTTGCCCTGGTCCAGCCAGCGAATAAAGCCCCAGGTTCCGCTGTAATCCCCGAACAGACGCGCACCAGCGTTGACCGTTGTCCAGGTCAGCATCGTCCCCGGCTTGTACGTGTCTCCCGGCCAGCGGAAGGACTGCCAGTCAGTCATCTGGTTGAAGTAGTGCAGCTTTTGTCCATCAACAGTCAGTTGCGTCTCCACCACCTGCGGTACCGGACGCGCCTGCAGTTCGAAGCTGATACCCTGGCTGCCGTCGGTAAACAAAATGTCCGACAACTGACTCAACTGATTAATCGCCCGCAGGAAGGCCGGGTTAAAACTCAGCCCCTGGCTGTTGACTTTATCCGGCACCCACTGGCTGCCCTCCTTGTGCAGAACACCACCGAGCTCTGTCGTCAGGAAGCGTTCAATACGTCCGCTGTCCTTACGCACAAATTCAGCCAGCATCGGCAGGGAGGCATCACTTTTACTCGCGGCAAACGGGAAACGTCCGTCAAATGCGGTGTGCCAGTTCGCCACTACAGAGCGGCTCCACTTGTCATTGAGGCTCGCCGCCGACGGCTGAAGCACGGTTTCCCAGGCCTGGGTCAGCGGCTGCACAAACATCGTGCTGCCAAAACCACTCCACTCTTCGCCAAGACTTGCCGAAATCAGACTGCCGTATTGCTGGGTGTCGGTCAGGTCCACGCTTTTGCCCTGGAATACGGTCTGCGCCAGGGTCTGCATCATCGCCTGCGGGTCAGAGGCGCTGGCCACCTGTTGCAGGCGTAGACGCACGCGGGTGATACGGGTCAGGTACGTCTGCAGGCTCAGGGAGTTATCAGCCGACATGACGTTGCTGCCCTTGTTTTTACCCAGAAGCTGAAGCAACGGTCCAAAGGTGTCATCCAGCGGCCCCTGCGGTCCTGACGCAGACTGATCAATCGCAGGCTTATCTTTTCCACCTACGAGATCTTTAGCCGATTTGATGATGGAGTCCGAAAGAGCTTCGCGCTGCTGTCCGGTCTGTCCCTGCCAGGCGAGGGTATTCATCAAGGCAATCAGCGGTGACTGGCGGACATCACTCATCAGCGTCAGCTGGTCTGTGACATCCGCTATGTTGTTCGCCGGGTTAAGTTGCAGGCTGTTGAGGAAGCTCAGCCAGCTGCCAGCAAAGTCAGTGAAGTAGCGTTGTGTCAGACGCGCTTTCAGTGCTTCCGGCGACAGGTCTGAGGAGACGGCTTTTCGGCTGTCGCTCAGTACCCAGTCGATTTCATCCCGGCGGGAATTTGCGGCCTTTTCGATAGCTTGCTGAATCCCCCCCTCCCAGGCCTGACGGGTGAACATTCCCGGTACCACCTCATCGGTGGTAAACAGGCGACGGGCATCGGTACCGCCAGTCATGTCCTCCAGAGACACATCGGCAAAGTTACGGCGCACGGATTTGAGCATGTTCTCGTACAGCGTGCTTTCCGCGTTGCGCCGTCCTATCTGCTGCAGCAGCACCTGGCGGCCCTGGCTGACCAGCTGCGCATCTGGCGTGATTTTCCACTGTGGCTGCGCTGGCAGTTCGGATATATAGAAAGCCCACAAATCCGGTGACAGGCTTTGCCAAAGGCCTGCTGAGATACCCATTCGCGTCGGCTGCACGGTTTTCATGGTCTGCGCGTAGAATGCGCCGTCAGCTTTATCCGGACGAGCCATCATCAGCCAGGCTTTCAGCTGGTCATAGCCCGGTTTCGCCAGTCGTGCCCGTTGGTCACTGTTGGGGGCAGAATTTGCCAGCGCGCTGAGCTTCTGCTTAAGCGCCTCATTTGCCGGGTCGCGTATCAGGTGGTTGTTTGCCACGCCGTACCAGGGCAGCATCGCATCAAGCAACTGCTGATTATGGTCCAGACCAAAGCGCTGATACCAGGGCGCTCCGTCCTGGATACTGTGCTGCAGGCGGCCGGCATCATTGCGCAGAGTATGCAGGGCCGTCAGCTGGTAATCCGATACGGAAGGATGCTCCACCAGGGCATGCGCCTGCTGCGCAACAGAGACTATCTGTGACCGGTTAACCGCGAACGACAGCAGCGTTCCCGCCCCCCAGACACCGATAATGGCCATCAGCGTCCAGGCAAGCGTCTGCTCCCACGCCATACCGACACAGCGGCCACGCACGCGGGGGCAGTCGTCAACGATACCCTGCCAGGTTGCCGGCAGGGTCAGCGCATGACGTTGTGACCCAGGTATATACTGTTCATCGTCGACTGTGTTCGCTGACGTACCAGCAGTTTCCTTCTCCGGCAGGCTGAACATCAACCCCCTCAGCGGAACACGCTGCTGGGAGGCAGCCAACCATGGCCCCAGTTGCTCAGTCCAGCGGACGATACCGCCGTCCTGGAGATGCTGACCCAGGCGCAGCAGGAAGTCGTGGCGGTTGTTTTCCGAGACCTGACTCATCCCCTGCGTCCGCAGCGCCGGCAGCATCCGCTCCAGCTGGCGGATCACGTCGCCTTCTTTTGCGCGGAGAGGAAAGCTTGCGCCTACCGCCTGCTCAGGACGCGTATCCTGCGACCAGTTGCTGTCACACAACTGCCACAGCCAGACCGGGGCGGAATAGCGCAGCAGTTCGCTGATTTTTTCCAGCCCGCGTAAATCGTTGTCGCTGATTTGCGGGGTCAGCTTAAGCGACTGCGGTAGTACACGGATAATCCCGTCCAGCGGGCGTCCGCGTCGCAGCTTGCGCAGCGCGATGTATTTTTCGCGGTCAGGCTCCGATGCCAGGCCGCCGACGTAAATCAGCACGGTGCGGTTACCTTCAAGCCACTGCTGCTGTTGCAGGCCGGGTACCAGTTGTTCGATTGCCGCCTCATCGCCAGTGATTAACAGCAGACGGGTTTTGCTGCGCCAGTAAAGACTAATACGGGAGCGGAGATGCGCCCGAATCCTGTCACACATGACCACCGCAGGGTGAACAGGATCGCTATCATTTTCCCGTTTCTTTTTCTCATCATCACCACTGGCATTGGCCACAAGCGCATCAAACTCCTTTTTACCGGCACTGAGAGCAGCCCACAGGTGCACAACCAGCATGATAAGTGTGCATCCTGAAATACATCCGCCAGCGATAAGCCAGTAAGTTTGTTGCTGACTACCGTACTGAATCCCGGCAATATCCGGATGCTTCCAGACCATGAACGTCATAGCGGCTAACAACAAAAAGAAAATCAATGTGACAGCAAGATAGCGGCCTTCCGTAGACTTCGGTGCAAAAGCAAAAGGTAGCTTCACGGATCCATCTCCTGTCGGGAAGCAATCGGGGTAATGAGTGTGCTCCACAGCACATTCTGTGTCGTATCACCGCAGATAATCATCTGTGGGGACTGTGTTTGTCGGGCGATTTCAGTGGCGGCTGCGATGGCCAACCAGGGGGCTGCGGCTCCGGCATGCCCCATGGATATATCGAGTGAAATAACGGAGTCGTTCGCTACAGACTGCGCAGGATGTGCATTCTGGCACGCGATCACTTCTGCGCGTTGCTCACCCGTCATCCCGGCAAGCCATAAATTTTTAACGATATTTTCTTTGAGCGGGACGTTCCAGGCGGCCATGTTCATTCCCTCGCTCAGTTCACCAGGAGGGGAAGCATCTGGCCGGTGTAACAACGCGAGAGGTTCGAGTGCCTCCTGTGTCAGGCGGTTGCCAAGAAGCAGCGCAACGGCTGCTTCAGCAGTATTGTTTGAAACCACCGGATCAATCTGGAGACCGATAATCAAAAGCATCGCCTCATCTTCAATACGGTGGTCCAGCCAGTGGCTGACTATCCCCGGTCCATTACTGTCTATGTACTCAACAGCACAGGTTATGCCACTCTCGTGCCAGGCTTCCTGCCAGATATCTCTGACCGCAGGGAATGGCAGTGATGACGAAATATCGTGGATGACAACAAGCGAGGCGTTTTCCGGAAACTGGTCAACTGGCAGATCAGCAATGAGTTCAGAGAACAGACGTGAGACGACCGATTCAGGAATATCTTCCGGCTCTGTGGTAATACGGCTCAGCCTCTTGCTTTTTTCACCTTCCCAGTCAGCCTGAGAAATGATAATGCTGTGATTACTGAGCATCTGAACAGCGACAGAACGCTGTTCGTCTTTCTGATGGGCAGTTATAAATGTTGTATTCAGTATCTGAAGCGCACGGCGTGCCCTGCGGGTCTCACGCAAAATCCACTGTTCCCGACGCCTTTCAAAACCATTCGCTTTACTGTCCTGTAATGACCAGAGCCACATGCGAAAACCGAAACTACAAATCCACACAACAGCTGGCGATCCTATAGCAAACAACCAGAAGTGCCTGGTATCGATGTATCGTCCGAATATTCGCATGAGGATCACACTGATGACCAGCATTGCCGCCAAAACAGCAAACCAGCAGGATATTTTTGGTGTGGCCGGTCGTGGATAACATTCAGGAAGATGCTTTAGTGAATAAAACATATTTTCTCAGCCAAATAACTACAATAAAACTACAAACACTATACTTAACAAGCTTCAAATCAGATGCCCCAGCAAACATTTAGCAAGAGAGTATCTAAGAATCAAACTCATGGAGTTATAATGTTTTGGTTTTCTTACCAGATTTTGATAATCTGATATACTTCTTTAATTAAATATCTATTTTTATCCGAAACCAAGTGGTATTCAAAATAATCCATATCAGTGCCTGCATCTCCAAATCTTGACGGCACCCCTGTTTTAATTATAATCACTTGATCATTTTTTTTAGCGCTGAGTATTTTTTCCCCATCAGAAACATGCAACGAGTATTGCCCATAGACATCATAACCAATCCTGCCTGTAGATTGAATGCAATATTTGTCAAGTAACTTCATCCGGAACACTGCCATACCAATGACCAAGCTCTGTATTTTCATTTTACTTAGATTCAGGGGTTAATTTACCACCGACAGTTATATCAATATTTACACCATTTTTCTTCACTGTCTTTTTTACCTGTTGCTGACTAACTTCCCGCATCGACAATAAATAACCCAGCTCAACAACTCCTTGACCTAAAAACAGGCCAATTACAGCATTCATAACCTCAGTTGTAAGAATTTTTTATTGCAGACCTTAAAATTATCAAACCTCGCTGGAAAAAATCGACATTTTTAAACAACACTCGAAATAAAACTCCTTCACATTTTCACCAATTTATATTCATTGATTCAAAAACTGATTCAACTTTTTCTAGAAAACAGATTTCATTTTTCTGAGAGAATTTTATTAGAGCGGAACTATATACTGCTGCGTAATCATCTTGCGAGTAAAAATATATATCTCTAACAATGCTTATCGGTTTTCTTTTTTTATCCTCAAAAACAATATCAGAAACAACCACACCTCCTTTGCCCTTTGGAGTGAATTTTATTTTTACAATTGGATTCAATACTTCAATGTATTTATTGTTGCCACTTTGCTTTACAATATCATGTATTGTACTTTTTAATTCATCTTCATCATAGCCATACGTTTTATTTGATTCATCCCATCTGAGATAGCTTACTCCACCTGTGGGATTTGCCTCTGAGGTAAGATTGAATATATCTTTTATCCCTTTATACTGTATTGGAACCGGTTTATAACGACATTCAGAATCAGAAGACGCTTGTTCAATGGGGGCGTAATTAAAATCTCCGGTATCGAACTCTATCGTCTTACAAAAATCAATGTTTTTTGCATAAGCATTAATAACCACTCCCATTGAAAAAATGGCAACCAAAAGCTTAATTTTCATATTAGCACCATCAGCTTAAAAATTTTACATTATCATTTGCAGAAACACTATCATTTAAAGCGTAAAATGCGTGTTCAAAACAAGGCCACCGGATACCATCTAATCCAGTGCTCCCTCCATTAACACACTTAGTTACTGCCTTCACTTCTGCATAAGTAGTCCCTTGATCGGCCCAGTAATGTATACTCAACGCCCCCCAATTAACTAGTTTTTTATTCTGCACCTTCATTCTTTGCTTCTGAATCCAATAAAATCCGCCTGCGTCACAACAATAATAAGATGACGATATTAAATTTTCCGCACTAGCTGAACTTATGAACTTTGTGGCATCCCCCTTATATTCACCATATATCTTATAGTTAGTCCTACCTGTAAGCTGTATAATTCCACGGCCTTTAAATTTGATACCATCTCCAACTTGATTGTTTCCAAGTTTTTTAGCGAGTTCGTTTTTATTATTATGTTTCGAATCAAATTCAGGTTCATACTTATCAAAATATGAATCTTTCCCTTTCTCTTCACATTCGCTCATACGGCCTGTTTCGCAATATATTTGTGAAAGAAAATGAGCTAATCGCATTGTGCTATTTACACCAAAAGTTCTCATTACCAATGCCAGGCTTTTTCTCATTTCTGATGGACGAATTGTTGCTCCTGACGATTTTTCTTTCTTTTGATTAAGGTACTCAATGACGTTTTTTTCCGTCAGTCGCCCTTCTTCTCTTAATGTTGATTCATTCTTAACAGTTTTTCTAACCGTTCTTACAAAATCCGGCTCACTCAACCAACTACATTTTCTAAAATGTTCAATGAATGCTTTTGGCTCAAAATGCCACAGTCTTCCACTACTGAATGCTCCGGAATCAAAACACAGCGCTTCTGCATGAGCTTTAAATTTTGCATAATCTGCTTCCGTCATCGGAGCACGCTTATCATCCCCCGTTTTCAGCCATGAAAAACGGGTATCGATCGTACTTTTTTCCCATTCGAACGGGAAATGACAGATTAACTTTCCACACTGATTATTGTACTCACCTTCCTCCTGAAGCTTCCTGATTATGGCCGAGCTACACTGACTGTTACTGTCAGCATCGTCATCGACCAGCTGCCAGCCCGTCCAGTGAGGAAAATCAGCGTCACTGAACTTTTTGATATTCGCGTCAGCGAGATTAACCACACCTTTGCCACCCGGGTAATTCACGGTCATCCATAATGGCGCATCTGCCGGTGCCAGCGTTTCGTGCTCCGTATTGATCACCCGGCCAAAACGAAGCAGCTCAAACCCCGCGCTGGGGCTTTCCTTATAATTCCGCATCGCGGTTTTATAGAGATTATATTCGTAGTCTTCACCGTCAGCATTCACCAGAGGGTCGCCCAGCAGATCATACTTCCCGTCAGTCTGTGTATTTTTCTGGCGGGTCACCATCGTGCAGCTGCCTTGTGCCAGAGTCATACTGACATACAGCGCCGCACTGCTGGTATACAACTCCGAAAGACCGGTTATGGAAGTACTGTTATCTGCGGGTGCCTTGTCATAAAACTTCGTTCCGGCCGGAAGATAAAAGTGAATATCGCCGTAAACTGCATCGGTTCGCCCATCCTTCGACACATCCAGTTCACGGGTCGTTCTGCCCGCCAGCTTGCTGATATTGTCGCCATCACAAAAAATCTGGAAATGGAATTCATTCTGACCACTGCACATTCCTGAAGAGCCCAGGGGGGCTTTACGGTATATTTTTGCATCCTGTTTGATTTCTGCCTCCAGAAATTTCATATGCATATACAGTGAATAGAATACGACCTTCCCGTCTTCTCCGCTTCCTATCTCCGTTTCATGCTTCAGCAACACATAACCGTCATCTGTCGGTCCGAGATAATTGAGTGGTTCTGCATCTTTAAACGACGATGGCTGGCGGAACGAAACCACCACGCCATCAGCAATTGCCCGTATTTTTTCAGGAGAATTTCCTTCGTCTGTATGTGTAATGTGAACACCCCCATGCCAGGATTCTGCTCCGTTCAACGGGAACCCCTGGTCTGTATTTACCGGCATCATTGCGCCAGTCCAGTCGGCATCAGTCTGGGATGCAGTTCTGTTTCTCAGAAACGGTGGGCTGATAATCATGTTATGACTCCGTGTCAGGAAAAAAGGAAATAACTGGCTGGCGCTGTTGCTTCCGGATCAGCAGGACCAGCACCAGGGAGATCTTCATCTTTGTCTGGTTTTTCTTGCTGGTTGTTACCGGAGCTGGCAGGCTCTGCTACTACCGGAGCAACACTCGGAAAATCTTCTGGTTTATTTGCCTTCTGCTGACGATCATAAAATCCTGCCCGTGTCCGGTAATCCCCGAGCGTCGCCGCCTCAATCACATTCGCATCCAGCGTGATATAGCTCCCGCCGCCGTTCAGCGTGATCTTCTTCTTCGCAAGGATCTGGATTTCATCTTCCGTGCTGACGATGCTGATTGCTTTTCGTGCCAGTAATTCCATCAGATCGTTCTGTGCCTGTACCTGCACTGCCCCCTGGTTCGCGATGAGCCTGATCCCCAGTTTGCGCACAAACACATTCAGGGCATTGCCCACCCCGATGAACAGATTTTTCACCACGCTGACATCCGCATTTTTACCGGCCGTGGCAATCAGGTTCTGCCCGGCCGATACCTGCAGGTGTTGGCCACTGGTCAGTGCCATACCGTCCGGTGCACTCATCAACAGCACCGATTTTTTGAGGTCCGTCAGTTGCTGTTCCAGCAGGGTGATTTGCGCCTGAAGATCCGCCGGGTTCGCGGTCGCCTTCTGAGCATCACCGGAGATGGCTGTCATCTGCTCCCGGGCATCGCCGAGATTGCTGACCGCCGGCTCCATCTCCAGCACCTGGCCCTGCGCCCTAGCCTGCCCGTCCGCCGAGATGAATATCCCTTTCTGCGCCCGGATGGCGCCCCAGCTGTCGGTTCTGAGCTCAAAACCCTCGCCGCGCTGCTGTTTTTCGCTGTCGACCAGGTGGCCGAGATTCAGCTGGCTCTTGCCGCCGTACTCCGTACTGACCTTGATATGCTCTTTTCCGCGTTCATCGTCCAGGCGGATTTTGTTGTTCGCCGGCGTGCGCAGAACGTTACGTTTGTAGTTGCGGATGGTGACGTGGTCACCGTGCGCTGAGTCGTGCAGCACACCGGCGATGTACGGCCGGTCCGGGTTGCCGTCTTCAAAACCAATCGCCACCTCGGTACCCGCCAGCAGCGGCAGGTGCAGGCCGTACGTGTCGCCGGCATACGGGCGGGACTGGCGGACCCACAGGCTCTCGAATCCGGTCTCCCAGTTGTCCCGGTCAAACAGCATGTTGACGCGGTAGCGGCCGTCCTTATCGATATGCCCGTAGGTGTCATTTTCAGTGGTACTGGTGACGCGGGCCGGTAAGGTGCCGGCCATCACCGGGCGGCTGCCGGGCGCCGCGCGGAAACAAAAATCGGTGCTGTCCGGGATACCGTCAAACCTGACGCCAAAATCTTCATCACGCCGGGCATGGCTGTGCATCGCCGTAACAACCACGCCCTGCGCAAACACGTCTGCCACTTCGTACCCACCGGTCACTTTCACTACCAGCCCCGGAGAGAGCACCGGACAGCTGGTTAAAGCCCTGGTCTTCGTCTGGCCATTCAGGTAGCGCTCGTGACGAATGCGGGCGTAAAACGCCCCGGACTCCGGCGCCGGGTTACGGTCATGCGCGCTGCCGGGTGTCAGGTAGTTATCGGCCCAGTGATAGGCCTCACCATATGTGGTGGTATCCCCGCAGGTCGCATCCACCAGGGTATTCATGTCTTCAGTGGCCTGGCGGTAGTTGTAGTCCCGGGTGCTGACCTGCTTCTGGACCACGTTATGGTGGCTCTCCATCTCCCACACTGAGTCCACACCCTGCGAATGCTGCCCTGACGGCGGCACCGACGGCAGCGTCAGGCCTTTCTCATACCCCTGCTGGCTGTCGTAAAACTCCACCACGTCGATGTTCAGCCGCGTGTCGGTGGTGAAGCGGAACCAGATGCCGACCTCACCCAGCAGGCGGGTGATAAAGTGCAGGTCGTTCTCACCGTACTGCATCACCTGCTCACGGCGTGGATACTCTCTGGTGAGCGAAAACAGGAAATCCTGGCCGCGCATGCCGTGGCGCTCGCGCAGGATTTTCTCCACAATCTGCGGGACGGACATGTCCTGATAAATGGCGCTCTGGTGCGAGCGGTCAAGCAGTGCCAGACGCGGCTCAAGCGTTACCGCGTAGCGGGTTTCATCTTTTGAGGTGCCCAGGCGCTCAAGCCCGCTCACCATCCCCTGTATCACCCGCACCGGCTGCTGCACCTTAATGCCATAACCCTGGTCAACCGGAGCCTGCAGCGTCAGGGAAGCCGCTTTCATCAGCATCATCTCTTTGCTGATGGCATGGTCCGCGCTGGTGAACTCAATACGGTAGCGGAAGGGTTTGCTCAGGGCTTCATCGCCCTCAAACGCCAGCACATCAAGCCCTGCGTCACAGCCCTTCACCGAAAGCAGGTGATGGCTGTGGCTGAATCTAAGCGGGAGATTACTGCTCATGCGTGCACTCCTTCTGTACAGTCAAACTCCAGTCCGATCCCCGCCTCCTCACTCCAGTTCAGGGTCAGATGCTGTGGCTTTTGCCCCGCCGCCTTATGCGTCAGCAACTGCTGGCTCAGCACCGGTAAAATCTGCTGATTCAGCAGGCTGTCGATGTTACGCGCACCGGTATCCGGCAACAGGCAGGCGGCGGTCAGCGCGTCGTACAGGCTCTCGTCAATCTGCGTGGTCAGGCCGTAGTGTCGGTTCAGGCGCTTACTGACCTGTGCGAGCTTCATCTCCACGATGGTACGCATGGCTTCCTGCGTGAGCGGACGGTAAATCACCGTCTGGAAACGCGCCAGCAGCGCAGGCTGGAAGTGGTCGCGCAGCAGCGGACGGACAAGCTCATGCAGGTCGGCCTCTGTCGCCTCCGGCTGTTCGTTCAGCAGTTGCATGATGTGGTCGCTGCCGAGGTTCGAGGTCATCAGGATAACGGTGTTGCGGAAGTCGATTTCACGCCCCTCGCCGTCACGCATAAAGCCGCGGTCAAAGACCTGGTAGAACAGGTTCATCACGTCACGGTGCGCCTTTTCCACTTCGTCCAGCAGCACCACGCTGTACGGACGCTTGCGCACCGCCTCGGTGAGAATACCGCCCTGGCCGTAGCCAACGTAGCCCGGCGGGGAACCCTTGAGCTGGGAGACGGTGTGCGGCTCCTGGTATTCAGAGAGGTTGATGGTAATCAGCGACTTTTCGCCGCCATAGAGCGCATCGGCGAGTGTGAGCGCGGTTTCGGTTTTCCCTGTACCGCTCGGCCCCGCCAGCAGGAAGACGCCCTGCGGGCCGTTCTCCGGCGTCAGGCCGGCTCTGGATGCACGCAGGCGCTGTGCCACGGCGCTCAGCGCCGCGTCCTGGCCCACCACGCGTTTACCGAGATGCCCTTCGAGGCGTAACAGTTCCGTCTGCTCATCCTTCATTAATGAGGAGAGCGGCACACCGGTCCAGTCGGCAATCACGGTGGCGACAGTACGCGCGTCCACATCCAGCCCCAGCAGCGGGTTACCCTGCTGAACGTCACTCAGTTGCTGTTGCAGGCCGGCAATCTCCGCCTGACGGGAAAGGTCCGCACGGCAGGCGAGCAGTTCTTGCGTGAGTTTCAGCTCCTGGCCGTACTGCGCTTCCCGTTCGTCGAGCTCCAGAATAATGCGGACTTCATCCTGTTCAATGGCCGTCAGACGTTCACCGTGGGTGAGGTTACCCACCGCGATATCTTCCAGTAACGCCTGCTTTTCCATCGCCAGGGCCGTGAGCTGCGCCTTCATCCGGCTCAGCGGCTCCGGCACGGTGTCGAGGCTCATCCGCACGCGGGCCGACGCGGTGTCCAGCAGGTCAACCGCCTTGTCCGGCAGCTGGCGGCCGGTCAGGTAACGACGGGAAAGGGTCACCGCCGCCCTGACCGCCTCATCGGTAATATGCACCCCGTGGTGCTGCGCGTAGCGGGATTTCAGCCCCCGCAGCATCAGGCACGCGGTGTCGTCATCCGGCTCGTCCACCTTCACCATCTGGAAGCGACGTTCCAGCGCCGCATCGCGCTCAAAATACTGCTTGTACTCGCTCCAGGTGGTGGCGGCGATGGTTCTGAGTTCACCGCGGGCGAGCGCCGGTTTCAGCAGGTTGGCCGCATCCGCGCCGCCCGCCTGATTGCCTGCGCCAATAATGGTGTGCGCTTCGTCGATGAACAGCAGCACCGGGGACGGAGACTGCTGTACCGCATCAATGACGTTTTTCAGGCGCTGTTCAAACTCCCCCTTCACGCCCGCCCCCGCCTGTAACAGACCGAGGTCCAGCGTGCACAGGCTCACCGTTTTCAGGGGCTCCGGTACATTCCCTTCGGCGATGCGCAGCGCCAGCCCTTCCACCAGGGCGGTTTTCCCCACGCCCGGCTCCCCGACCAGAATCGGGTTGTTCTTGCGACGCCGCGAGAGAATATCCACCATCTGGCGGATTTCATTGTCGCGGCCGAAAACCGGGTCGATTTTGCCCTCACGCGCGTTAGCGGTGACATCAAGGGTGAATTTGTCCAGCGCGTTCTGTAACGCAGGCGACAGTTCGCCCTCTTTCACCTCACTGCCGGACAGCGGCACGCTGCCGCTCTGCGCCAGTTCTTCTTCCTGCTGTACCTCTTCGCGCTCGTCTGACTGCGCATCCAGCAGCGGTCGCAGACGCTCAAGCTGGCTCTGCCCCAGGGTCAGCAGCGGCCATAAACCGTCGCAGCGCACCAGGCCCTGCCGGTCCACCAGCACAATCAGCAGGTGCAGGCTGCGGATCTGCGCTTCGCCTGCCAGCGAGGCGCGCAGCCAGGCGTCCTGCATCAGGGTCTGAGTGCTGTCGGAGAGCTGCGGACGGCTGCGCACTGAACGGGGCAGCTTCTCCAGAAAATTCAGCAAATCCTGCCAGATGGCGTCCATATCCCATTCGTAGCGGCGGGCCAGCACCGTCAGGTCGCCCTCGCCCTGCTCCAGCAGCTTCAGCAGCCAGTGCTCGGGCAGGATTTCCGCATGGGCGCGGGTCTGGCACAGGGAAGCTGCGCCTTCCATCGCACGGGCGCAGTAGGGGTTCAGACGACGTAACAGGCTGGCTGGATTTTCCATGAGACTCTCTCTTTATCAGTTCCGGACACGCTACCGCCCGTCGCTTTTCCTGGTATTCAGGAACCCAAAGCGCATAAGGTCGGGCAGGCAGACTGTGTTTTTCTTTGCTGAACGTCCGCGGTTACAGGCGTTCAGCAAAAACGGCGGACGGGAGAACCCGTCCGCACGAGATTCAGGCGGTGGCGCGTTCGTTCCAGGAATCGGAATGAATGATGTTGCCGTCCTTGTAGGTCCAGGTGATTTTTTCGTAGCGCAGCTCAATCTGCTCCAGATGGTTGTGCTTCTCGAAAGACGGATCCTTGATGTCATGCATCACCGGATTCACCTTCACCACCTTCACGTTTTCCAGTCTGGTGTTGAAGTACTCCACTTCCTGGCCGGCATCGTTGATTTTGTACCACTTGAACTCAGCCGATTTCAGGGTCTGGCCGGTGGTCACCGCCTTGTACAGATACGGGCTGGAGGAGTCGATCTCCTTGGTGAACAGGAACGGCGTGTGGATACGGGTGCCGGTCAGCTTGCCGGTGTTGTTGTCGGTCGGGATGTACAGGTTGTGTTCCTGAGCCACCACTTCGATGCTGCCTTCACGATCCTGAACGTCCACGGAACCTTTGATGTCCGCGCCGCCATCGTCCTTCAGCCACAGATAAACAGGAATTGCCATGTTAATTACTCCATTTCATTTTTTGAGACGCCATCATCCTGCGATGGCGCGGGTGTGTTGCCCGGCAGCTGACAGGCATTCGCCTGCGGCACCAGACTGATTTCGACACGGCGGTTCAGCGCCCGGCCTTCCGCCGTGTCGTTGGTGGCGACAGGACGGCTTTCGCCGTAGCCCTGCACCGCAAAGCAGCTCTCCGGCACATCGCCGGTGTCGCGCATCCAGTCGCGCACAGACTCCGCACGCTTAAGCGACAGCACCTGGTTGGACTGGACATCGCCCGTGCTGTCGGTATGACCCGCTATCACAATCAGCCAGCCGGGGTTCGCCTTAATGCCCACCAGCGAATTCACCAGCAGCTTCGTGGTGCCGGGTTTCAGCGCCCATTTGCCGGTATCGAACAGCGACATGCTGTCGAGGCGGATGATTTTCGGCGCGACCTTTTCCACAGGCTTTGGTGAAGGAGGTGGTGGCACGTACGAGCGGATCGCTTCCAGCACCGGTATTCGCAGACGTACCCCCCGATAAAGTCCCAGGCCCAGCCGGGCCGGTACACCATTACGTGCCTGCTCATCCAGCAGTGCCGCATCCTCGCGCAGCACCTGTACGGCGCTGGCTTTAGGACCGTAATCATCCATGGCGATGCTGTTGTAACGGACAATATCGAAGCTCACGCGTTGCAGCAGCTGGCGGTTGTTCCAGCCACTGCTGAGCAGTGCAGCAATGGCCGCCAGCGTGAAAATCCCGAGCGCACAACGCCAGGTTCGCTCACGCGGTGTCAGGCCCCGCCCTTCCGGCAGTAATGGCAGAATAAAATCCGGGAACAGGGAGATGACCGTACTGTCCGTTCCCACCGGCTGCCAGCCAGACACCTGCTGCATCGCGGTGTGACGGGAAAGCCACGTCGTCCAGGCCGATGTGGCCAGGCTTCCGGCCAGGATCGGCCCCATTCCCCACAGCACCGCAACAGGTGCAATGACCGGCACATCGGGGTTCTCATCCATAAAGACGGCCTGGACATGCTGACGGAACCAGTTCATCAGACTATTCATCAGCACCTGTTGCTGCACCGCAGGCGTTCCGCCGGAGGTAACCCATTCAGCAACAGACCCCGGGGCTGAAGATTCACGCCAGACCCTCACCCCTTCTTCCGGGAAAACCGCCTGCCAGAACATGTCATTCGTCATCGCGCTACCGACCTGACCACTCAGTACCAGCGGCACAGAGTGACCGGTTGCTTTACGCAGCTGGCTGATGTGCCAGCGCAGGGTCAGCAGTCGACTGGTCAGGGCTTCGCTGTCAGGGTGCTGCTGCGGGCAGACGCTGACCATCACCGACAGCTGACGTCCCCAGTCAGGACGTAACCACAGTATCTGACGGGCGACCTGCGCCAGATCATGATGATCCTCCACGCGGATCCAGCATCCCTGCGTGACAGTGAGTACCGGTGACGAATGCGGCCAGGCCAGAGGCAGATCGCCACAAACCAGCACTACGGGCTGACGGTAAGTGGCGTCAGGCAGGTCCTCCAGGCGCAGGGTGACATCATGCTGTTCACGGCGACTGGCGACAGTCCAGAACGCCAGGATAACCCCCAGTACCACCAGCAGAGTGAGCACAGAAACCCACCTGGATACCGGCAGAAAACTCAGGCAGACCACGGCACTCAGCAGGACGGCCCACAACACCAGCCCGCGCTGTTGTGCAGGACTCATTTCACGGCCCCCGGCAACAGGGTTAGCAGTAACTGATCCAGCCAGCGATCCAGTCCCCACCAGAGTGCAGCGACCACTATCACGCTCAGACCAATACGTACGGGCCATGACGCCAGCCAGCCGCCCATGATTCCCCGCCCGGTATGACTTTCCGCCAGTACGGGGTAGGACTGTGGATAGCTGAACGGCGTGACATATTCACTGAGTGCGTTGACAAGTTTCTGGCGCTCCGGGTCATTCAGTGAGCGGTAACTGCCGAGAAAACCCAGCATCATGACCCGCTGGAAGCAGGTCACGACAGCATGGTCAGGCGCTGGTTCACGCAGCACATCGCGCATCCGATCGCACAGCGTGTCGCCGGCGTCCATGGTGCCGAGGAAGTGCCCTTGCAGGGGAATGTCATACCACTGCACACAGGCGTCATCTTCCACACCACGACCTTTCACCGCCTCATCGAGCAGGGCGCACTGTGCGGTAAGAATATGCTGACAGCTGGTTTCATCGAGTTCGCTCGCTTTCAGCTCACGCTGCACACGTTCGACATCAGCAATACAGCGCTCCCACAGCGTGCGCCCTTCGCCCTCCTGAAACGTCGGACCGTGACGCAGGCTGATCACCTGAAGCCAGGTGTCCTGCAGCAGGGCATCAATATCAATGGCCGCGGCAGTGCCGCGTTTACGTTCACTCATGTTCTCAACACCGCAAAGAGTTCAAGTTCAGGCTCGCCGAGCATGCCCGGAACGTAAAACATGCAGGTACCGCCCTGAAGCATTTCAGTGGCCTGAGGATGAGAGACATCAAGACTGAAATACTGATTTTCCAGACGTAACGGAATGGCTGCCGGTACATGGCGCAGCGGCGTCAGAGGCACGCCGACCCGCGATGAATTGACGATACTTCTGACATGATCGGGGTTGCCGACCTTGCACTGGCGCGGAAACTGCTCCTGCAGTTGTGCCACCGGTACTGTTGAACGCACCGAGAGGTAGTAATCAGCCCCTTCACGCAGACGTGGGTCATGCAGACGGGCCTGCCAGAAGTGGAGCCGGGCATCATGCTCAAGCTCAATCGCTACCACCCGCGACGGCAGGCTGGCTTCCAACAGGTCACCCAGTAAATCAAACAGCGGCGGGAATACGTTATTCTGTTGCTCGTGCTGCCAGACCGGGATCGCATTCACCTGATGCTCCAGCGAGAAAGTCAGCAGACTGCCCGCCAGGCGTGCCAGTTCCGGATACAGACGCTCCGGCGGGCTTTGCGGGTGGCGCTGAAACTGTCCGAGCACGGGTTCTGCGCTGTTCAAGGCATTGAGCAGCCAGAACAGGGATACATCCGCCACGGCAAAATCGGCCATCCGCTCATTACTTTCCCGGCGCATGGCCATCAGCCGACTCAGGCGTACACGCAGCTGGTTCATCAGTTGTTCCAGCTGGGTCATCAGCCAGCGACTGCCCTGCAGAGCCAGCAGTGGCGGAAGAAACGTCTCATCCAGTAACCATGCCCCCTGCGAATCCTGCTGCAGGCGGGCAACCGGGCAGGTCAGATAATCGCTGTTGTCCTGACAGGCAAACCGCAGCGTCAACTCAGGTTTCATCACCGCAATCTGGCGGGTGTCGTCCCCAAAAGCGTTGCGGATATCCCGCCAGCGCTGGCGATAGCGAACAGGGCGTTCGGCCACCGCATCGGGTGTAAGACAGTTGCCGCCATTCGCCCGCAGCAGCGGGAGGGCCAGCACCACCACCGCATCCTGTGATCCACTCTCAAGCGCCAGCACCGGTGGCAGATCGTCAGCATTATCAGTGTCGATAAGCGTCCCGTCAGGGAAACGAATGTGCAGATGACGAGCCTGCAGGCGGCCCAGTTTTAGTGCATCCGGTTCGAAAGTGGCATCAATCACTCCCCAGGGATGGGAGAGACCTAACCGGGCGATGCATTCCGCAGACCAGGCCGCATACGCGGCCTGTTGCTGGAAGTGCTGGGGAGAGACCATCTGGCCCCTGCCCCATAACGGTTGTTCCGTTTTCATTGGCTTCCTGCCTTAACTTACGCTTTCGCTTTCGGCATCTGGCTCACCAGCGACAGGTTCACGTCCATGCCTTCCACCTGGAAGTGCGGCACCGCAAACAGCTTCACGCGGAAGAAGCCCGGGTTGTCCTCAATATCTTCCACCACCACCTTCGCGTCGCGCAGCGGGTGCGAGGCCTGCAGTTCGTCGCCCGGATCGGTCATTTCGGTCACAAGACTGCGTACCCATGTATTGAGTTCCAACTCCAGCAGACGGCGATCTTTCGTCGTACCGATATTTTCGCGCTGAATAAGTTTCAGGTAATGCGCAATGCGCGACAGCAGGAAGATGTACGGCAGGCGCGCGTTGATGCGGCTGTTGGCAGTGGCGTCGGCGGTGTCGTACAGCGCCGGTTTCTGTGCCGAGTTCGCCGAGAAGAAGCAGGCGTAGTCGCGGTTCTTGTAGTACGACAGGGGAATAAAGCCCAGGTTAGCAAATTCAAACTCGCGGGTTTCCGGGATCATCACCTCTGATGGGATCTTCACCTGGTTGCCGGTACCCAGATCGTACAGGTGGATCGGCAGGTCTTTCACGGCCCCGCCTGCCTGTGGGCCACGAATTTGCACGCACCAGCCGTTATTGATGAAGCTATTCACCATGTTGGAGGCGAAGGAGAAAGAGGCGCTTGTCCACAGGTATTTTTCGTGGTCCGGACCTTTCACCTGCTCAACGTAGTTGAAACTGCGCACCGGCACCGTGTCCGGACCGTAAGGCAGACGCCCCAGCACGCGCGGCATCACCAGGCCGATATATCGGGCATCGTCGGTGTCGCGGAAGGATTTCCATTTGATGTATTCGGCACGGTCGAAGTAGTTACCGATGTCCTTAATCGCGGCTACCTCTTCCATCGATTCCTTGAGGAAGAATTTCGGCCCGACGGCACCGATAAAAGGCATATGCGCGGCGGCAGAGACTTTCGAGATATTGCGCAACAGCGCCACGTCCTGCGGACTTGCGTCAAATTCGTACGCTGAAATAACCGAGCCAATCGGCTCCCCGCCCGGGGTGTCGTATTCAGCGGTATAGGTGTGCCAGTACAGGCCGCTCTGGATAAGTTCCGGCGCATCTTCGAAGTCCTGGCGCAGATCCTCTTTTGACACATCCAGAATTTCCGTTTTCACGTTCTGGCGGTAGTCGGTGTTGTCCACCAGCTGCTTCAGGCCGCGCCACAGGGATTCTACTTTCTGGAATTCTGCATGATGCATCACCGCATCCAGCTGGCGGCTGATTTGGAAATCCAGCTCCGCGATATGGTGGTCAATCAGGGTTTTATCGAGTTTTTCCACTGGCTGGCCGGATTTGCGGATGCAGTCCATAAACACCTGCATCGCGGCCGTCAGGCGCTCACCTGCCGGAGCATCAGACAGTGCGGCATCGTCCAGAAACGCATTGATATCACCCAGGCTTGTCGCCGGGGTCAGGTTGATTTTGTCGAACAGGGAGGCGTAGACGCTCTCTTTTTCCAGCACAGTGGTCTGCCCCTGCGCGGAGCCATTTTCAGTATTAACAGACATCAGCATTCTCTCGTTTAATCCATTAAAAGACGCGCCCGTTTTTATTTCGGGGCCAGGGCACTCATTTCGTTACGTAATTCCTGAGACAGCGCCGGATCCTTAAGAATTTTCTCGAGCTCTTTTCTGAAAGTGGCGTTATCCAGCAGATTGGACTTGAGGTCACGTAATAAATTACGCATCGCCAGCATGGCACGAAGTTGGGGAATTTGCCGGGCCACCTGTTCGGGTTCAAAATCTTTCATATCTGAAAAGCGCAGCGTTACATTCTCTTCCGTACGCTCACCCGCCAGCGTATTCGGAACCGTCATGTTGACCTCCGGGTTAAATTCCGAAAGTACACTGTTTAGGTTATTTTTGTTGACATTAATTTTCTTTCTTTCAGATAATGGTCGGCTCTCTTTACCGTTACTGAAATCACCGACAGCGAGTAATTTAAGGGGTAATTCAACTTTCTTCTGCGCCCCTCCGGTATGCAATGCAAGTTTTAAATTAATGCGTGCCTTAGGCACCTCGTTCTGGAACGTATCAGCCATAGCAGTCCCTTTCCTTAAGGAATGTTTGTTGAAGTTAACGACGTTTCTGAATAAATCGATATTAGAACAAAACGCTGCAATAGATCAACCACCTGGAACCAAAGCCCAAATTAAGACATTCCTTAAGAATTTTACTCTATTGAATTAAAATATGGTTTGCAGCGTGCCTTTTCATAAAGAAATATCAACCACAACGCCGAAAATAGTCAGTATAAGTGGCTATTTCTGTGAAAAAAATGAAGATCCATATCCAAACAAAGAAACGTCATTGATTTAAATCAATGCGAGAGAAAATATCTACAGCGCCACCTAATAATATAACCCGCATCAATATTTACACGCTTCCGCAAGAGGCGACACCCATTAAAAAGTCCATTAATGGACAGTTTTTTTACGAGATGGAATATATTCAAAATATGAATATTTCTCTTAATTTAAAAAAACAGAGCAATACCAACGCTGTAAAACACAGTATCAATGCAGCGCCGTCTTCACGATCGACAATGAACAGAAAAGCGCTGGCACGTGATATCGGGCCAGCGCAGTATCAGGAGGGGAAATAAATTAGCGGACTCTCGTTTTTCAGTGCTTCACAATATACATCGTACGGCTGTACGCCACGTCTTCAGGGTTATTGATCGGATATCCCTTCACCCAGGGTTTAATCAGACGTCCGTTGGTGTACTGGTAGATCGGCGCAATTGGCGCTTTTTCCGTGAGGATCTTCTCCGCCCGGTTGTAATCTGCATTACGGGCTTCCGCGGTGGTTTCAAGCGTCGCCTGATTGATGATCTTATCGTAGGCCGGGTCGTTGAAGCGGGAGATATTGCCGCTGTGGGTGGATGTCAGCAGCGACAGGAAGGTCGATGGCTCGTTGTAGTCCCCGACCCAGGACGCACGGATCACATCAAAATTCCCTGTGTTTCGGCTATCGATATAGGTTTTCCACTCCTGGTTTTGCAGTTTGACGTCTACACCCAGGTTCTTCTTCCACATCGACGCCACCGCAATCGCGATTTTCTGATGGTTCTCTGATGTGTTATACAACAGGGTCAGCTTCAGTGGACGCTGAGGACCATACCCCGCCGCCTGCAGCAAGGTTTTGGCCTGTGCGTTTAGCTCCTGCTGCGACATCTGCTCGAACGGTGATGTATCTGGCGTGAAACCTGCCGTCACATCAGGCGTGAAATGCCAGGCGGGTTTTTCTCCCGTACCTAACACTTTCTCCGCCATAATCCGGCGATCGATGGTCATACTCAGCGCCAGACGCACGCGGGAATCGGCGGTCGGACCCTTTTGCGTGTTAAATGCATAGTAATACGTTCCCAGCTGCGGCGGTGTGTAAACCTGTCCGGGAATATCCTTGAGTAACTTCTGATACAGGTTTTTCGGGAACGACTCGGTGATATCAATATCCCCTGCCAGATAGCGTTTGGTGGCGGAAGACTCCTGGTTGATCGGAATAAACGTCACTTTTTGAAGAACAGTTTTCGCGTTATCCCAGTAGTGGGTATTCGGCACAACGACCAGCTTCTCATTCACCACACGGTCTTTCAGTACGTAGGCCCCATTGCCCACCAGGGATCCCGGACGCGTCCACTCTTTACCGCTTTCAACGTTCGCTTTCTGAACCGGATAGAACGCGAAGTTTGCCGTCAGGTTGCTGAACCACGGCAGAGGTTTATCGAGCTGCACGCGTAACGTTCTGGCATCCACCGCCGTGACCCCCAGCGTATCGGGCGCAGCTTTGCCATCAATAATCGACTGAGCGTTGTTAATGCCTGCCAGAGCAGCAAACCAGGCAAACGGCGAGGTGGTTTTCGGGTCAACCAGACGCTGCCAGCTGTAGACAAAATCCTGCGCCGTGACCGGCGTACCGTCAGACCATTTCGCATCATCACGTAAGGTAAATGTCCAGATGCGGTTATCGTTACTCTGCCAGCGCGTCGCCACGCCCGGTGTCAGCTCCCCTTTCTCATTTTGATTGACCAGGCCTTCAAACAGATCGCGAATCACCTGAATTTCGGGTAACCCCACGGCTTTGGCCGGGTCAAGGGACGCGGGTTCGTCTTTGATGTGTCTGACCAGCTCCTGTTTTTGTGCCAGTACCGTGCCCTTTGGCACATCAGCAGCGTAAGAATATGACGATAGCCCGCAAAGGCACAGCGCAGTAAAAAGCAGCGAAACAGGATGCTTCATGAGATCCCCTTTTAAAATCGGTAATACGCGGATGCGTAATTATTTGTTTCGAAACAGCGTAATGCAAATACCTTATGCCGGAAAGTTGATATCAGGTAATGTTCGCCCTTCGATGAAACTATTTGATTAAACGCGAGTTTTGCACAACACTGCCAGTAAGCTCTTCTTTATCAGGATTTTCTATGGCAGTTACCCGACCAAGAACGGAACGTGGCGCTTTCCCGCCAGGCACCGAACATTATGGCCACTCTTTCTTAGGTGCCCCGCTGATCTGGTTTCCCGCACCGGATGCCGATCGCCACAGCGGCCTGATTATTGCGGGCACGCACGGTGACGAGAACTCTGCTATCGTCACCCTCTCCTGCGCGTTACGCACCCTCGCCCCGACGCTGCGCCGGCACCATGTGATCCTGACCGTCAATCCGGATGGCTGTCAGCTTGGGCTGAGGGCGAATGCGAGAGGGATTGATTTAAACCGCAACTTCCCTGCAGCCAACTGGCGTGCGGGTGAAACGGTCTACCGCTGGAACAGCTCGGCTGAAGAACGTGACGTCGTCTTACTGACGGGAGAAAAACCCGGCTCAGAGCCAGAGACACAGGCGCTCTGCCAGTTAATCCACAAGATCCACCCCGCGTGGGTTGTCTCATTTCACGATCCGCTGGCCTGTATTGAAGATCCCCGTCACTCCGCGCTGGGACAGTGGCTTGCCGATGCCTTCGCCCTGCCTCTGGTCAGCAGTGTTGGCTACGAAACACCGGGGTCATTTGGTAGCTGGTGCGCCGATCTGGACTTACACTGCATCACCGCGGAATTTCCCCCGATATCATCCGACGAAGCCAGCGAAAAATACCTGAAAGCCATGGTGGAACTTCTGCGCTGGCAGCCTCAGAGATGAAGCACTCCGCTGGTGAAAGTGAGTGCTGGCGAAACGTCAACCGCCAGCCACGTCGGGCCATCGAGATCGGCAAAACTGACCTGATTGACCAACGGTAGCGCCGCATTAATCGCCCGGGAAGTACAGAGCATGCACCCCAGCATTAACGAAAATCCCTGCGCCTGCGCCTCGGAAGCCAGCGCCAGCGCCTCGGTCAGCCCCCCCGTTTTATCGAGCTTGATATTGACCATTTCATAGCAGCCCGCTAAGCCGTCGAGGCTGTCGCGGGTATGACAGCTTTCATCAGCGCAGATGGGTAGTGGGTGGATAAAGTTCTTCAGCGCCGCATCATCCTGCGCCGGAAGGGGTTGCTCCAGCATGGCGACCCCCAGATCGGCCAGCAACTGGCAGCGCGCGGCCAGCCCTTCCGGATGCCATGACTCGTTGGCATCCACAATCAGAGTAGCCTCCGGTACCGCCGCGCGAATGGCGACCATGCGTTCACTGATCAAGCGATCGTCGAGTTTCACCTTCAACAGCGTGGCGCCAGCCTCAAAGAGCGCTTTTGCACTGGCAGCCATCTGCTCCGGCTCGCCAATCACCACGGTTTGCGCGGTAATGACTTCCTGAGGGAGCGTGACGCCCACAAACGCAGGTAAGGATGTCTGCTGCTTCGCCGCCTCCAGGCTCCACAGCGCGCAGTCAATCGCGTTACGCGCCGCGCCGGCAGGCAAACGCTGCTGTAACGCCTCACGCGTTAACCCGGTTTGCAACTCAGGCACCAGGGTCATAATTTGCGCCATCACCGAGGCCAGGCTTTCTCCATAGCGAGGATAAGGCGTGCATTCGCCAACACCTTTAACCCCCTCTTCTTCTATTTCAACCACTACCACGCTTGCTTCACTTCTGCTGCCACGGGAGATGACAAACGGGGTGTGCAATGGCCAGGCTTCTTCATAGACCTTAACGCTTCTCATCACTGACTCCTTGCGGCCCGGTAAGGCGAAAAATTGGTTTGCCGTGTTATCCGCTGATGGCATACACTAGCCTCGACGTTAACTATATGTAAACAGGAAGATATCTATGTCACAACTCGTTCATTTCCAGGGCAACCCGGTTGCTGTAGCAGGTTCCATTCCGCAGGCTGGCAG
>Ga0058691_1000315_pt1 | contig 37724 bp, 35 predicted proteins | sample AgamicAtPrz_FD_55051 | JGI IMG/M metagenome (GOLD analysis project Ga0058691, IMG submission 55051) | Agave microbial communities from Guanajuato, Mexico - At.P.rz | ecosystem: Host-associated > Plants > Phyllosphere > Phylloplane/Leaf | place: Guanajuato, Mexico | collected 2012-05-28
CCGTTCCACTTCCAGCGATGCCCCGCCCGCGGGCGCCGCTTCCCACGAGGACCCGCATGAACGCACCTGAGCCCCTTCGCGCGACCGAGCCCGGCGCCGTCGCGCCGAACGCGCCCCGCTACCAGAGCGGCTTCGGCAACCAGTTCGAGACCGAGGCGATCCCCGGCGCCCTGCCGCGCGGCCGCAACAGCCCGCAACGCGCGCCGATGGACCTGTACCCGGAGCTGCTCTCGGGTAGCGCCTTCACCGCGCCCCGGGTCGAGAACCGCCGCACCTGGTTGTACCGCCGGCAGCCGTCGGTGGTGACCGGCGCCTTCCATGCCTATGAGCAGCCGTTCTGGACCAGCGGCGCCGCCGGCGGTGTCGCGGCGCCGCCCGACCCGCTGCGCTGGCATCCGTTCCCGATGCCGGACGATCAACCCGGCGCGACCGGCGTCGACTTCATCGACAGCCTCAAGACCATCGTCAGCAACGGCGACCCCGATGCGCAGACCGGCATGGCCGCGCTGATCTACGCCTTCAACCGTCCGATGATGCGCCGCGCGCTGATGAATGCCGACGGCGAGATGCTGATCGTCCCGCAGCAGGGCGGGCTGCGGCTCACGACGGAGATGGGCGTGCTGGACGTCGTGCCCGGCGAGATCGCGCTGATCCCGCGCGGCGTGACCTTCCGGGTCGAGGCGCACGACGGCGCGGCCCGCGGGTATGTCTGCGAGAACTACGGCGCCGCGTTCCGGTTGCCGGAACTCGGCCCGATCGGCTCCAACGGCCTGGCCAATCCGCGCGACTTCCTCGCGCCCGTGGCCGCGCACGAGCCCGATGGTGCGCCTTACGAGGTCATCCGCAAGACCGGCGGCGCGCTGTGGCGCAACGCGCAGGCGGTGACGCCGTTCAACGTGGTCGCCTGGCACGGCAACCTGACGCCGCTGAAGTACGACACCGCGCACTTCATGACGATCGGCTCGATCAGTTTCGACCATCCCGATCCGTCGATCTTCACCGTGCTGACCTCGCCCAGCGACACGCCCGGCACCGCCAACTGCGACTTCGTGATTTTTCCGCCGCGCTGGCTGGTGCAGGAGGACACCTTCCGTCCGCCCTGGTACCACCGCAACGTGATGAGCGAGTTCATGGGCCTGATCCACGGCCAGTACGACGCCAAGCCCGAGGGCTTCCGCCCCGGTGGCGCCAGCCTGCACAACTGCCTGGTGCCGCACGGCCCGGATGCCGATGCCTTCGAGGCGGCGAGCACGCGGACGCTCACGCCACAGAAGCTCGATCACACGCTGGCCTTCATGTTCGAGAGCCGCTGGCGCTTCCGCCCGTCCGAATGGGCGCTGCGTGGTGGCGCGCTCGACGCGGACTATGCCGCCTGCTGGGGCGGGCTGAAGGACAAGTTCAAGCCGGCGTGAGCGTCGCCGCACCGCCTCGACATTGCTCTCAAGCACACGAACAACGAAAGACCTGATCCGATGACCGACCTCGACCACACCCACGATCCGGCGCTGCGCAGCTGGGTCGCGTCCGCGAATGCCGCGGACACCGACTTCCCGATCCAGAACCTGCCGCTGGGCATGGCCCGCGCCGCCGGCTCGACCGGTGCCTTCCGCCCGGTGACGGCGATCGGCGACCAGGTGCTGGACCTGATCGCCGCGGCCGAGCTGGGCGCGCTGTCGGACGCGCTCGGCGCGGTCCTGCGCACCTGCGAGGGCCACGGCCTGAATCCGCTGATGGCGATCGGGCCCGGCCTGCGCCGGCAGCTGCGGCATGAGCTCGTCGCGGCACTCCAGGACGATGCCGGGCCGAAGCAGGCCGCCCTGCTGGCGCCGGCGCTCAAGCCGATGAGCGAGGTCGAGATGACGCTGCCCTGCCGCATCGGCGACTACACCGACTTCTACGCCGGCATCCATCATGCGACGGCCGTGGGCAAGCTCTTCCGCCCCGACAACCCGCTGCTGCCCAACTACAAGTGGGTGCCGATCGGGTACCACGGGCGCGTGTCGTCGATCGGCGTCAGCGGGCAGACCTTCCGCCGCCCGCTCGGCCAGACCAAGGCGCCCGAGGCCGAAGCGCCGGGCTTCGGCCCGGTCAAGCGGCTGGACTATGAACTGGAGGTCGGCGCGCTGGTGGCCACCGGCAACGAGCCGGGCCGGCCGGTCCCGATCGACGAGGCGGAGCAGCACCTGTTCGGCCTGGTGCTGCTGAACGACTGGTCGGCCCGCGACCTGCAGGCGTGGGAGTACCAGCCGCTGGGCCCGTTCCTGGCGAAGAGCTTCGCCACGACGATCTCGCCGTGGGTGATCACGATGGAAGCGCTGGCGCCGTTCCGGCGCGCCTTCACGCGACCCGACGGCGATCCGCGGCCGCTGCCCTATCTGGACGGCGCCGCCAACCGCGAGCGCGGCGCCATCGGCATCCGTCTGGAGGTCCACCTGCAGACGCGCGCGATGCGCGACGCGGGCCAGGCGCCCGCGAAGCTGATGGCCTCGGACTTCGCCGATGCCTACTGGACGGTCGCGCAGATGCTGACGCACCACGCGAGCAATGGCTGCAACCTGCAGCCGGGCGATCTCTTCGGCTCGGGGACGATGTCCGGTCCCGCGGCCGACCAGGGCGGCTCGTTGCTGGAACTCACCCAGGGCGGCAAGCAGGCGATCACGCTGCCCGGCGGCGAGCAGCGCACCTTCCTGCAGGACGGCGACAGCGTGGCGCTGGTCGGCCGCTGCGAGGCGCCAGGGCGGCGCGCGATCGGCTTCGGGCCGTGCGTGGGCACGGTGATGCCGGCGGTGGCCTGAGGGGTCGTCGGCGACGAGGAATCGGGCCGGTCTGGGTTGCGCCAGTCTCCAGGCGCGCCCGCAGCCGGGGCGTTCGACTCGACGGAACAACGAACGGGATGACCTTCGTCCTGTTCGTGACGGCTTCTTCTCCGCAGAATGCGTCATCCGTTGGCTCTGCCTTCGCTCCCTTTGGACATCGCATGCCCGCTGCTTCTTCATCGCTGGATCCTGACCTCGAAGGATTGGCCGAGCAATTCGCCCTCAAGGCGGAGGCTGCGCCAGATGATGCGCTTCGAGAGTGGTCTGAGAGCACCACGTCGTTACGGCCCGAGCTACAGGCAGCCGCTGCGCGGATCGCCAACCAGCGTCTGACTTGGCGCGCCCGGGCGCTGCTGAGCACTCGCCCGAACGGTGCCGCGCTTCTGATGCAGTGGTCCGCAGAAGTCGCGCAGCGGCCCCGACTCATGCGACTGCAGGGCACGCCCCCTCGTTCGTCTTATGCCTATTGCGCCAGTCTGGTGCTGCAACGCGGGTCGCGTGCCGCGGCGGCGGGTCTGCGCGAAGGACGGCTGACCATCGTCGGTCTCAGGCGGGACACGTCCACGCTGGACAACAAGGGTCGCGGGGTGTACGACGACGACATCGTCGTCCTGAACGGCGCCGCCGGACTTCACAGCGTTCGCGTCTTCCCCGCCTGCACGGAACCGGGCGCGCAGTACTCGCAGCGCGCCAAGCCTGTGGCCAGCGGAGGGCGGGTCGATCCTCGCTATGCCGGCGTGACCTTCAAGAAGATCGAGGGCGCGGACGTCAATGGCGATGGCATCCTCGACGCGGGCCGTCTGCGCGCCGGCACTTACCTTTTCGCGGAGAAGGACGGTGGGTACATGGACGCGCGCGCGTTCCAATCGCTGTCGGCGCAGGTCGCCGAGCGGGACACCAACGGTGACGGGCGATTCAACGCGAGCGACCCGAACCGCATCGACCTGAAGGGCGCCGGCACCTCGATGTACATCCATCGCGGCGGCATCCAGGCCAACCGCAACACCTGGTCCGCGGGTTGCCAGACGGTTCCCGACAACCGGTACGGCGCCTTCCTCGCTTCCCTGGGACGCATCAAGACCTTTCACTATGTGCTCATCGATGGCGACTGATCGGACCTTCAAGCCCGCGTTCCGGGCCCTCGCTGCCTTGGTGGCCTTGACCTGGGCCGGGACGGCTTTGGCCAGCTCGCCGACATCGGCTCGCAGTCAATGCGAGATCGGGGCATTCGTCCAGGAGACCGACCCCGCCGGCCTGAACGTCCGTGCGGCGCCAAACGCCAAGGCCAAGATCCTGGGCAAGCTGCTACCGGTTCATGTCGATCCGGAGCAAGGCTATCGGACCCGTGCCGAAGTCGAGGTCGTCGCGTCCGACAACGGATGGTTCCTCATCCGCAACGCTCGCGACAACGCGGACATGACCGGTCAGCCCGAGCGCCCCATGTACAAGGGCGAAGGATGGGTGAGCGGCAGCCGCTTGATCGTGAAGTCACAGGCCAACGTGGGCAGGGCAGCGCCGCTCGCCAGTGCGCCGGAAGTCCTGCGGTTCCGGGACGGCGACACCTTCGACAGCAGCGCCATGATGGACGGCGGCCGGTTGGCGGCCTGCATGGGCAAGTGGGCGCAAGTGGAGTTCTCGGAGGGCCGACTGCCCGCCGAGATTCGCGAGAAGCTGCAAGTCAGTCCGCCCGCTCGACAAGGCCTGCCTGCCGGCCGTTTCCGGGCCTGGGTCGACAAGATCTGTGATTTGCAGGAAACCAGCTGCAGCGGGCTGGGCGGCGATGCGCCCTGAGGTGCTGGAGCGCCTCATTCCTGTCCTTCATGGCTGTGACCGCTCCAAGGCGCGCCCCGCCGCCCGCACCGCCTGCACGATCTGCTCGACCTCGACGCAGCCGTAGCCCATGCACAGCCCGTGCACCGACGGCTTGCCCAGCGCGTACGCGGACAGCGGCAGGACGCCCGGCATGTGCTGCTGGACCGCGTCCAGCAGCACCGGCATGGCCGCCGGCCGGCGGGCCCGCACGCTCAGGTGCAGGCCGGCCGCGCCGGGCAGCACCTCCAGCCAGCGGCCCAGCGCCGCGTCCAGACCCTTGACCAGCGCTTCCCGGCGCTGCCGGTAGATCGGCCGCATGCGGCGGATGTGGCGCGCCAGATGCCCGTCCGCGATGAAGGCGGCCAGCGTCGCCTGGGTCACCGCGTCGCCGTGTGAATCGCTGGTGCGCCGGATGTCGATCAAGGCCTCGCGCGCCCAGGGCGGCGTCACCACGAAACCCTTGCGCAGCGACGGGAACAGGCTCTTCGAGAACGTGCCGACGTAGAAGACCCGCCCCTCGCGATCGAGCGTCTGCAGCGCGTCCTGCGCATGCGGCTCGAACTGGAACTCGCCGTCGTAGTCGTCCTCGACGATCACCGCGCCGAGCTCGCGCGCGCGAGCCAGCAGCGCCTGGCGCCGCGCCGCGGACATCACCGCGCCGGTGGGCATCTGGTGCGACGGCGTCACGCAGATCACCTTCACGCCGTCGGGCAGGCGGTCCACGCGCAGGCCCTCCGCATCCACCGGCACCCCGACCAGCCGCGCGCCGGCCGCGGCGAAGGCCGCGCGTGCCGGCATGTAGCCGGGGTTCTCGAGCGCCACCGTCGTGCGCCCCGGCGTCACGAGCAGCCGGGCCAGCAGGTCGAAGGCCTGCTGCGCGCCGGAGGTGATGAGCAGGTCCCCGGGCTCGCAGACCACCGCGCGGACGAAGGCCACATGGCCGGCGATGGCCTCACGCAGCGCCGGCAGCCCTTCCGCCGGCCCGTACAGGAAGGACGATCGCGCCAGGGTACGCAATGCCCGCGCCGTCAGTCGCCGCCAGGTGTCGTGCTCGAAGCCGCGGTCCTCGGGCACGCCGGTGCGGAACGAGCGCGCCGGCAGCGGCCGCGCGTGCGCGATGCGCGGCGCGGGCTGCCGCCAGGCGGGAGCGATGCGGACGTCCTCCGCGCGGCTCACCGTCGACGCCCCGCTCCGTGCCGCCGCCGCGCGCCGCGCCGGCTCGGCGGGCGCGATCACCCGCGGCCGCGCGCCAGCGCGCGCCTGGGCGTGGCCTTCCGCCACCAGCAGGTCGTAGGCGGCGACCACCGTGTTGCGGCCGACGCCCAGCACCTCCGCCAGGCGCCGCGTGGACGGCAGGGCGAAGCCCGCCGGCAGTTGCCGCTCCAGGATCGCCGCCCGCAGCTGGCGATGCAGCGAGCGGGTCAGCCCGCCGTTGCGGACGTCGTCCAGGTCCAGTTCAAAGGGTAGAACTGGTTCCATGAGATTGGTCGAAACTGGCGCTTTCATCGGGCCAGCGTATCCGTAGAGTACCGACTCATGCAACACCACCTCTGCGACACCTGCGGCACGCAATTCGCGCTCAGCGACGCGCCGCCACGCGCTTGCCCGATCTGCCAGGACGACCGTCAGTACGTCGGCTGGAGCGGCCAGCACTGGACCACCCACGAGGCGCTGGCCACGCGCTTCAAGCTGCGCATCGGCGAGGATGACGGCCTGCTCGCCTTCGCGGTGGCGGGCAGCTTCGCCATCCCGCAGCGCGTGCTGCTGCTGCCCACCGAAGCCGGCAATGTCCTGTGGGAATCGCTGAGCCTGGTCACCGACGAGGCCGTCGCCGCGCTGCGCGAACGCGGCGGCGTCGACCGGATCGTGATCTCGCATCCCCACTTCTATTCGTCGATGGTGCAGTGGAGCGAGGCCCTGGGCGGCGTGCCCATCCTGCTCCATCACAACGACCGCGCCTGGGTGCAGCGGCCCGCGCGCTGCATCGAGCACTGGCAGGGCGACCGGCTGAGCCTGGGCGCCGGCGTCACGCTGGTGCGCACCGGCGGCCATTTCCCCGGCAGCACGGCGCTGCACTGGGCGACCGGGCCGCGCGGCGGCGGCGCGCTGTTCGTCGGCGATTCGCCGCAGGTCGCATCGAACCGGCGCAGCGTGAGCTTCCTGTACAGCTCGCCGAACTTCGTGCCGCTCGGGCCGCGCGAGGTGATGGCGATGCGCGAGCGCCTCGCCGGCCTGGCCTATGACGATGTGTATGGCTACAGCTGGGGGCGCAACATCATCGGCGGCGCACAAGCCGCGGTGGAGGCCTCGTTCGACCGCCACCTGCAGATCATGACCACCGCCTGAACCGGCCTGACCCTGCCTGAACCGAAGAAGGAGCCCCCATGCCACTCGTCCGCATCTCCCTGCTCAAGGGCAAGTCCCGCGAGCATGTGCGCGCGATCGCCGACAGCGTCCACCAGGGCCTGATCGACGCCTACAAGATCCCGCCCGACGACCGCTTCCAGCTGATCGATCAGCATGACCCGGAGGACTTCATCTTCGATGCCGGTTACCTCGGCATCCATCGCAGCAGCGATGTGGTGTTCATCCACCTGGTGGCCGGCAACTGGCGCGACACGGCGCAGAAGCAGGCGCTCTACCAAGCCATCGCCGACCGGCTGGCCATCAGCCCCGGCCTGCGGCGCGAGGACGTGCAGATCGTGCTGAGTTCCAACCAGCGCGACGAGTGGTCCTTCGGCAACGGCGTGGCCTCCTACGTGAAGGCGGACGGCAGCGGTCCATGAGCGGCGAGCCCGCCGCCATTTCGTTTCCCTGGCGGCACGGATGTAAGCCCTTGTGATCAGCGGGCGGCCAGATGCAAGCAAACGCGCGCGCAACGCGCGCCGGGACCGGAGGTTGCCGCGTCCAGCGCATGTTTTCTCCTCTGAAAGGACCCGACATGCCGCCGACGCGACTCCTTGCCACCGCCTGCCTCGCCGCCGCGCCGCTGCTTTCCTTCGCCCAGGTCACCGTCAAGAACGACGGCCAGTGGCGCGCCCTGTTCACCGCCGGCGCGAGCGTCTCCTCCGGCAACAGCGACTCGACCACCGTCAACCTGAGCGGCGAAGCCGTCAAGGCGAGCACCACCGACAAGCTCTCGCTCAACGGCCGCGCGATGTACCTCAAGGACGATGACTCGGACTCCGAGCAGCGCTACGCCTTCGGCGCGCATTACCAGCGCGATCTCACCGATCGCATTTTCGGTTTCGGCCAGTTCGACGCGCTCAAGGACGAGCCGGCCAACCTGTCCTCGCGGCTGTCGGTGGGCGGCGGCGCCGGTTACCACCTGATCAAACGCGACGACCTGACCTGGGACGTCTCCGGCGGTCTCGGCTACACGCACGAGCGCTACGTCGCGCCCGCCATCGTCGACGGCGTCACCCGCAGCCGCTACGGCAACCTCGAGGTGCTGCTGGCCGAGGAGTCCAACCACAAGGTCTCCGACAACACGACGCTCAAGCAGCGGCTCGCCTACCTGCCCGACCTGCGCAACAGCGGCGAGTACCGCGCGACCTTCGACGGCGGCCTCTCGGTCGCGATGACCAAGCGCCTGAGCCTGACCGCCACCGTCCAGCACCGCTACGACAGCAATCCCGGCGAAGGCCTCAAGAAGAACGACACGCTGTTCATCACCGGCGTGTCGTTCAGGATCGACTGAGCCCGGCGCTCAACGTTCCATCTGGCGCGGGCCGGGTTCGCCGCGGCCGCGCGGCGGTTCCGCACGCGGCGCCGGCGTCGGTGCCGGACGGGGCGGCTCGGCGCGCGGTGCCGGCGCAGGCGCGGGCGATGCCGGGCGGGGGGCCTCCATGCGCGGTTGCGGCTGCGGCATCGGACGCGGCGCTTCCACCCGCGGCTGCTCCATGCGCGGCTGCTCCATCCGAGGCTGCGGACGCTCGAAGCGAGGCTGCTCGGCGCGCGGCGGCTCGAAGCGCGGGGACTCCACGCGCGGTTGCTCGATTCGCGCCGGCGGCGCCACGCGCACCGGATCCTGGCGTTCGGGCCCTTGCCAGTCGCGGCCACGGTGGCCCCAGTCGCCCCGGCCGTTGCCGCGATCGTTACCGCGATCGTTGCCATGGTCGTTGCGCTCAGCGCCGTCCTGGCCGCGCGGACGCCACGGATCCCGGTCACCTTCACGTCGCTCGGATGGACGCTGGACGTCCGGACCGCGCTGCGGCACCACCGTCTGTGCCGCCGGTGACGGCGCGGCCGTGGGCAGCTGGGGTCGGACGGTGGCCGCGTCGGGTTCCGGTCGGATCACGCCGCGCACTGGCCGGCTGTCGCCGGGGCGTGCGTCGCCGATGTTGTCCGGACGGCCATCGCCATTGCGGTCGAGGTAAGGCCGACCTTCGCGGCCATCGGGGCGACCGTCCGGGCGGCCGTCACGGTCGCGGTCGATGAACGGTCGGCCGTCCGGGCGGCTGTCGGCCTGCCCGCCCGGCCGCGGCGGCCAGGAGCGCTGCGGCTGCAGCGCCGTGGCCGGCAGCGGCGCGGCCACCGGCCGTTGCGTGAACAGGGCGCCATGCTCGCGTTCATGGCGGTAGTACGGCGGGCGTTCGCCTGGCCGGACGACGGTCGCCGGATTCGGCCCCGGATTGACCCGACGCCAGTAGGCCTGGCTGTAGCGGTAGGACGGCGTCCACGCCTCGCGCGGCGCCAGCGGCACCCAGCCGCCGTAGCGCGGCGGCGGCGGACGGCGTCCGCCCCCGACGACCACGCCGACCGAGATCCCCGGCCCCACCCAGCCCACCAGCGCGGGCGCGTAGGCCGGCCGGCGCACGTAGGGCCCCGGCACCCAGCACCAGCGGTCGCGCCAGTAGGCCCAGCGGCCGTAGTGGAAGGGCGCGAAGCCCCAGGGCATGTCGTCGACCCAGGTGTAGCCCCAGCGCGCGCTCCACACCCAGCGGCCGTAGCGGTACGGCGCCCAGTCGGCCACGACCACCGTCGGCACCCACACCGCGCCGTAGTCGGGGCTCTGCTCCCAGGCGCCGTAGCGCGCCAGGTCCTCGGCGCCGGTCATCTCGGGCGAGACATAGGGCACGGGCGTGCCGCTGCCCACCAGCGGCTGCGCGCCGAGGTCACGGTTGTCCTCGAGGATCAGCCGCGCGAAGCCATCCTGCTGCAGCGGTTGGCGCTCGGTGCGCGGGCCGTTGTCCCACCAGAACTCGGCCTGCTCGTTCGTGCCGAGCCAGACCGGCTGCGCGTCGGTCGCGCGCGAGTCGAAACGCAGCTTGCCCTGCCAGGCCTGCGCCTCGCTGCCGCGGTCCAGCTGCGAGACGCGGTACAGGCCCTCGCGCTCGAAGCCGAAGCGGCCCTCCAGCGTGCGCAGCGTCCATTCATCCGCCGACTCCTGGCCGCGCACGCGCAGCCCCACGCCACCCTTGACGATCTGCACCGCGATGCGGGAATCGGCGAGCGCGTTGAATTCGATCTCGCTGCGCTGGTCCATCCACAGCGTCGCCGTCCCGATCGTCACCGTGGCGCCGCTGCCGTCGTCGGCGCGCAGGCGGTCGCCCTCGCCGACGGTCTGGTTGCGGTGCATCTGCACCCATTCGCGCTCTTCGGCGTCGTACAGCCAGACGGTGCCGGTCATCTCGGCCAGTCGTCCGGCGCGGGACGGGGGGTCCGCCCAGGCCGGCGCATGCGCCAGCGCCGCGGCCAGCGTGAGCAGCAGCATCGCCAGGGTCATCAGCCAACGCGCCCTCGGCACGCCGGCCGGCCATCGATTCAGGGACTCAGTCATGACCAGTAGCCTCCCCCGGAGGACGCCGGGGCTGCGGGACGCGGAGTTCCGCGATCGTTTCTTAACGCGGCGACGACAAGCCGGTGCACGGATGCTTACAACTTGTCGCCCTGTTGCCGAACCGTCAATCGGGCAGCGTACACCTGCGCCCGGCGCCGAGCGCCGGGCTGTCTCAATCGTCGGTGTTCGGGTCCAGTCCCGGGAACAGGATCTCGGTGAAGCCGAAGCGGCTGAAGTCCTTGATCCGCATCGGATAGAGCGTGCCCACCAGGTGGTCGCATTCATGCTGGACGACGCGGGCATGGAAGCCCTCGGCCTCGCGGTCGATCAGGCCGCCGAAGGCGTCGAAGCCGCGATAGCGGATGCGGCTCAGCCGCGGCACCACGCCGCGCAGGCCCGGCACGGACAGGCAGCCTTCCCAACCCTCCTCGGTCTCGTCGGTCAGCGGCTCGATCGTCGGGTTGATCAGCACCGTCATCGGCACCGGCGGCGCCTCCGGGTAGCGCTCGTTGCGCTGGAAACCGAACACGACCACCTGCAGGTCCACGCCGATCTGCGGCGCGGCCAGGCCGGCGCCGTTGGCGGCCTTCATCGTGTCGAACATGTCCTCGAGCAGAGCGCGCAGCTCCGGCGTGTCGAAGGCCTCGACCGGCTGGGCATGGCGCAGCAGGCGGGGATCGCCCATCTTCAGGATCTCTCGAACGGCCATGGCGGGGTCCTCAATGCGGTGGGCTTCCGGGGAAGCGTGGGAACGGGCGAACGGGGAACGGGAGCAGGAGCGCGGAAAGAGCGCGTCCTGCGCGCGACGGCGCCCAAGGGCGGCATCGCGTAACCTGCGGGCCATTCTAAGAACCCGACCCGGAGACCTCCCGTGAGCGACAACACCGCCCTGCCCCCGGCCCCGGCATCGCTGCCGGCCTACCTGGAAGCGCTCGGCCCCGGCCTCTATGCCGTGGACACCGCCTTCCAGCGCGACCACTTCGATGCCGCCTTCCTGGTCGTGGACGGCGGNCGGGCGGCCTTCATCGACACCGGCACGCGCCATGCGCTGCCGCGGCTGCTCGGCGCGCTGGAGGCGCTGGGCCTGCCGCGCGAGGCGGTGGACTGGGTGATCCCGACGCACGTGCACCTGGACCACGCCGGCGGCGTCGGGCCGCTGATGGCGGCGCTGCCGTCGGCCACGATGCTGGTGCACCCGCGGGGGCTGCGGCACATGGTCGATCCCTCGGCGCTGTGGGCCGGCGCGCTGGCCGTCTACGGCGAGGAAGAGATGCGCCGCTCCTACGGCGAGCTGGTCGGCGTGCCGGAGTCGCGCGCCCAGGCCAGCAGCGACGAGCAGCGCATCGCCGTGGGCGCGCGCACGCTGCGGCTGATCGACACGCCGGGGCATGCGCGGCACCACCACTGCCTGTGGGACGAGGCCAGCGGCGGCTGGTTCACCGGCGACACCTTCGGCCTGTCCTACCGCGAATTCGACGATCCCGAGCGGGGCGCATGGATCCTGCCGACCAGCACGCCGGTGCAGTTCGAGCCCGACGCGCTGCGCGACTCCATCCGCCGGATGATGGCGACGCGGCCATCACGCATGTACCTGACGCACTACAGCGCCGTCGGCCGCGATGCCGCGGACGTCGAGCGCCTGGCGGCGCTGCTGCTGTCGCAGATCGACGAGATGGTCGCGATCGCGAGCGGCCTGAAGGACGCGCCCGATCGGCACGCCGCGCTCAAGCGCGAGCTGCTCGCGATGTTCCAGCGCCGGGTGCGGGAGCACCTCGGCGACCGGATGGCGCCCACGCGCGTGGCCGCGCTGCTGGCGATGGACGTCGAGCTCAACGCCCAGGGGCTGGGCGTGTGGCTGGACAAGGTCGATAGGTAGAAGCGATCTCAGGGTTGACATTGCAAATCGGAGGGCTCTGGACAACCAACGCAGTGTTGGACGCAGACGCTGTAACTCCAATCAAGCTGCTCTCAAGCCCACCCCATTTGGTGCATTGCAGCTTCGAAGGGAAAGTGCGCCCCTAAAGCGGGGGGAGGCGTCGCGTCACCCTCGCCAACCGACAGAGCACAATCGGCGTTGGCTTACCGTTCCATTCATTAGAGCGCCGATCAATGCCACATCACTACACCAGCATCGACACCTTGGAACTGATTCTTCGACATCGCACGATCAGATTCACACGACTCGATCGCTTCGACGACGTCACCGAGGGCCGCTCTCTGGGGCGATTTCCAGCTGGCTCACGGCTGTATGCAAGCTGCTGGTCGGATGAGGATTCTGAGAACATTCCTCAATGGGAAATGTATGCAGGCAAGTCAACGGGTGTCCGCCTCACTCTTCCCGTAGCGCCATTTCATTGGCACAGGATTGATATCAACTGGAATGAAAACTTCCAGGTACGAGATCTGGAGACGCCCTTCTCCATTGAGACAATGCTAGGCAAAGGCATCATCCTGGTTCCGCACACTCGGATGCGAGAGACCTTTGGACAACGCGTTCAATATGTCGAAGACGTCACCGCTTCGATTGAAGGCCTCTACCAAGACGTCGATGGGGTACTCACACTCAAGGGCGACGGCACAGAGATCGCATTCTTCAAACCACTGGATTGGAGTTTTCAGAAAGAATTCCGATACGTCCTTCAAGCGATGGGAGGACCGAATGAGCGATTCTCGGGTGATGTCGAACGATACCTACAAGGCCTCAAAGAATGGACGCGTAGCGGCGTGAACTTCGTGACGCACACTCCGGAGCTCCTCCATGTGGATCTGCCCCTAGATCCTGAAGCCCTTTCGAAGGCGAGCATAACGATTGGCCCACTTGCTACCGCCGAGCAGATCGAACGCGTCGAATTGCTTGTTAGGGAGTTGGCACCTAGCGCATCCATCGGGCGCAGCGCTCTGACCGGAAAGATACGCCCGAAGAACTAACCGTCCCATCGCGTAGCTGCGCCACCTCGAAAGCGGAGCGCACGGCGGCCAGAGATTGCCACTCTCATACATCGTCGCGCGCCAGCGCGGCGACACTTACGCGTCGAGGTTGAGCTCCTGGATCTTGCGCGTGATGGTGTTGCGGCCGATGCCCAGCTTCTGCGCGGCCTCGATGCGCCGGCCGCGCGTCAGGTCCAGCGCCGTCAGGATGAGGCTGGCCTCGAAGCGGCGCGTCAGCACGTCCCACACGTTCGGCTCGCCGGCCACGAGCAGCCGGCGCGCCTCACGCGCCATCTCGGCGATCCAGGCGTCGGGCGACGGCGGGATCGGGACGGCCGGCAGCGGCAGCGGTGCCGCCGCGCCGGCACCGGTCAGGCCGCTCGCGAGCGGCACCACCTCGGCCGAGAGCCCGCCCGATGGCGCCGCGTGCGCGCCCGGCGTCGCCAGCAGCTCCTGCGGCAGGTCCTTGGCCTCGACCACCAGGCTGGGTGCCATCACGCTCAGCCAGTGGCAGATGTTCTCCAACTGCCGCACGTTGCCCGGGAAGTCGAAACCGACCAGGCGCAGCAGCGCCGCCTCGGACAGCCGCTTCGGCTCGACGCCCAGCTCGCCCGCGCTGCGCTGCAGGAAGTAGCGCGCCAGCAGCGGCACGTCCTCGCGGCGCTCGCGCAGCGGCGGCAGCCGCAGGCGGATCACGTTCAGGCGGTGGAACAGGTCCTCGCGGAAGCGGCCTTCCTTGACCAGCGTCTCCAGGTTCTGGTGCGTCGCCGCGACGACGCGCACATTGGCCTTCTGCGGGCTGTGGCCGCCGACGCGATAGAACTGGCCATCGGACAGCACGCGCAGCAGTCGCGTCTGCAGGTCCAGCGGCATGTCGCCGATCTCGTCGAGGAAGAGCGTGCCGCCCTCGGCCTGCTCGAAGCGGCCGCGCCGCGTCGCCTGCGCGCCGGTGAACGCGCCGCGCTCATGGCCGAAGAGTTCCGACTCCAGCAGGTCCTTNGGGATCGCCGCGGTGTTGATCGCGACGAACGGCCCTTCCGCGCGCGGGCTGTGCTTGTGCAGCGCNCGCGCCACCAGNTCCTTGCCCGANCCCGACTCGCCGGTGATCAGCACCGTCACATGGCTCTGGCTCAGNCGGCCGATCGCGCGGAAGACATCCTGCATCGCCGGCGCCTGGCCCAGCATCTCGGGCATCTGCACCTGCTCGGCCTCGCCGACCGCCTCGCGCTGGCTTTCCTCCTGCGCGCGCCGGATCAGCTCGACCGCGCGCGGCAGGTCGAAGGGCTTGGGCAGGTATTCGAAGGCCCCGCCCTGGAAGGCGCTGACCGCGCTGTCCAGGTCCGAGTAGGCCGTCATGATGATCACCGGCAGACCCGGCAGCTGCTTCTTGACCGTGGTCAGCAGCTCCAGGCCGGAGCCGCCCGGCATGCGGATGTCCGACACCAGCACTTGCGGCGTGTCGTCCTCCAGCGCCGCCAGCACGTCGCGCGTCTGGCTGAAGCTGCGCACCGGCAGCCCTTCGCGCGTCAGCGCCTTCTCGAGAACAAAACGGATCGAATGGTCGTCGTCAACAATCCAGATCGACTTCATCTATGGCTCCCCTTTTCCCCGTTGTCGACTTGTGGCCGCGGCTCAGGGCAAAGGCAGGGTGATTCGGAAATCGGTCCGGCCCGGCTGGCTGTCGCAGTCGATCATCCCCTGGTGCTGTTGGGCGATCGTCTGCGCCAGCGTCAACCCGAGACCGGAACCGCCATCCCTCCCTGAAACCAGCGGAAAGAAGATGCGGTCCTTGATCTCCTCGGGCACGCCCGGGCCGTTGTCCTCGACATGCAATTCCAATGCCAAGCGCCAGCGCTGCTTGCCGATCGTCACTTGCCGGGCCACCCGCGTGCGCAGGGCGATGACCGCGTCGCCGGCGGCGATGCGCTCTTGCAGCGCCTGGGCCGCGTTCTGGACGATGTTGAGCACCGCCTGGATCAGCTGCTCGCGGTCGCCGCGGAAGTCGGGCAGCGAGATGTCGTAGTCGCGCTGCAGCGTCAGCCCGCGCGGGTACTGCGCCAGCACCAGCGAGCGCACCCGCTCGCAGATCTCGTGGATGTTGACGTCGCCCACCACCTGCGCGCGCCGGTGCGGCGCCAGCAGCCGGTCCACCAGCGACTGCAGCCGGTCGGCCTCGTGGATGATGACCTCGGTGTATTCCTCGAGCTCGCCCCACAGGTCGGTGGGCTGCAGCTCCAGCGCCAGCAACTGCGCCGCGCCGCGGATGCCGCCCAGCGGGTTCTTGATCTCGTGCGCGAGGTTGCGCGTCAGTTCCTTGATCGAGTGGACCTGGTCGAGGTTGCGCTCCTCGCGGTCCTGGCGCGTCTGCTGCGCGTTCTCGATCAGCTCGATCACCAGCCGCTGAGGATCGTCCGTCTGGCTGACGATGACATGCACCGGCAGCAGGTCGTCATGGGTGCGCGGCCCGCGGCGGATGGTCGCGTCGAAGCGCGAGCTGGAGAACGCGTTGCGGCTGACCTCCTCCAGCGCCTCGACCAGGCGGCCGGTGTCGGTGAACCACTCCAGCAGGTTGCTGCCCTGCACGGCGCGGCGCGGCAGGTTGAACAGCGTCTCGACCGCGGTGTTGGCGAACTCGCAGGTGCCGTCGGGACGGACCACGGCGACCAGCGTCGCCAGGAGATCGAAGCACGCGAACGGCTCGTCGGGGGAAACAGGTTTGGGATTCATGCGGTGTCGCCCTCGTCGCCAATGACGCGCGACACCGCGGCGGTGCTCCCCGCCGATCCCCGTTCAGAGGTTGGGCGGCGGCAGCTTCGCGAGCTCGCGCTTGATGGCCTGGACGTCGGCCTCCTGGCGCGAGACGGAGGCCTTGAGCTCGGTCGTGCGGTCCAGGTACTTCTGATAGTTGCGCTCGTCGCCACGGCGCTCGGGCTGGCCGTTGTTGTACTCCTGCTGGAGCTTGGCGAGCTTGCCTTCGGCCTCGCGCAGTTCCTGCTCGAGGATGCGGCGGCGATCGTCGTCGCGCACGCGCTGGTCCTTGGCATCGACCTTGAGGTCACCTTGCGTCCCCGAGGCCGACACCGTCGGCGTACGCGGCTTGACCGGCGCGATCACCGAGATCGGCGTGCCCTCGATGCTGCGGCAGCCCTTCTCGGCGGCCTCCTTCGCGGACAGCGCGTCGGTGTACAGCACCGGCGGTCCGGGGCAGCGGTACACCACGCCCTGCGCCCCGGCAGGCCCGGCGGCCATGGCCGCCATCGCGACCAGCACCAGCGCCGGCCATTCCCGTCCCACCCGCTTCTTCTGCAGCGTCATCTGCATTCCCTGCTTCCAACTGACCAGAGCCGGGAGGCATTGTGACGCAATCGGTCGCCGATGGGCATGGCGCCATGCGGAAGCGCTGTTGCCAGGTGTAGGGCTGTGGAGCGCCGGACACGCCGCGGCAAAGGAAAAGGGACGGCCATGGCCGTCCCTGCGCGCGGTGGCAAGCGTGCGGAGCGGGCCGTGCCTGGGCGGTCATGGCGCGCTCCGCGCTTGCGATCACAGCGAGTAGTACATGTCGAACTCGACCGGGTGGGTGGTCATGCGGAAGCGCTGGACTTCCTGCATCTTCAGCTCGATGTAGGCATCGATGAAGCTGTCGGTGAACACGCCGCCCTTGGTCAGGAACGCGCGGTCCTTGTCCAGATACTCCAGCGCCTGGTCCAGCGAGTGGCAGACGGTCGGGATCTTCGCGTCTTCTTCCGGCGGCAGGTGGTACAGGTCCTTCGTGGCGGCTTCGCCCGGATGGATCTTGTTCTCGACGCCGTCCAGGCCCGCCATCAGCAGCGCGGCGAAGCACAGGTAGGGGTTGGCCGAGGGATCCGGGAAGCGCGCCTCGATGCGGCGGCCCTTCGGGTTGGCGACGTAGGGGATGCGGATCGAGGCCGAGCGGTTCTTGGCCGAGTAGGCCAGCTTCACCGGGGCTTCGAAGCCGGGCACCAGGCGCTTGTACGAGTTGGTGCCGGGGTTGGTGATGGCATTGAGCGCGCGGGCGTGCTTGATGATGCCGCCGATGTAGTACAGCGCGAAGTCGCTCAGGCCGGCGTAGCCGTCACCGGCGAACAGGTTCTTGCCGTCCTTCCAGACCGATTGGTGCACGTGCATGCCCGAGCCGTTGTCGCCGACGATGGGCTTCGGCATGAAGGTGGCCGTCTTGCCGTAGGCGTGCGCGACGTTCTGGATGATGTACTTCTGCAGCTGCAGCCAGTCGGCGCGTTGCACCAGCGAGCTGAACTTGGTGCCGATCTCCATCTGGCCGGCGTTGGCGACCTCGTGGTGGTGGACTTCGACGGGGATGCCCATCTGTTCCAGGATCAGGCACATCTCCGAGCGCATGTCCTGGCCGCTGTCGACCGGGGGCACCGGGAAGTAGCCGCCCTTGACGGTGGGACGGTAGCCGCTGTTGCCGTGCTCGTAGTCCTTGCCGGTGTTCCAGGCGGCTTCTTCCGATTCGATCTTCACGAACGAGCCGGACATGTCCACGTTCCAGCGCACGCTGTCGAAGATGAAGAACTCGGGTTCCGGACCGAAGTAGGCGGTGTCGCCCAGGCCGGAGGACTTCAGGTAGGCCTCGGCGCGACGGGCCAGCGAGCGCGGGTCGCGCTCATAGGCCTTGCCGTCGGTCGGGTCGATGACGTCGCAGGACAGGATCAGCGTCGGCTCTTCGAAGAAGGGGTCGATGTTGGCCGTGTTCGGATCCGGGATCAGCAGCATGTCCGAGGCTTCGATGCCCTTCCAGCCGGCGATCGAGGAGCCGTCGAAGGCATGGCCCGACTGGAACTTGTCCTCGTCGAAATGGGAGACGGGCACGGTGACGTGCTGCTCTTTGCCGCGGGTGTCGGTGAAGCGGAAGTCGACGAACTTGACTTCGTGCTCCTTCACCATGTTCATCACGTCGGCGACGGTCTTGGTGGCCATCAATCACTCCTAGGGGGGCTGGATGAGAAAGAAAGAGTCGTGGGGCTTCGGCCCAGCGCGGACGATTTAGCAGTTTGCATGCCAGCGGATGGCAATCCGGTGACAGCCAGGCGCCAGACCGGTGCATGAGGCGCAAGCCCTTGATGCCGAACGCGCCACACGAGGGCAATGCCCGTCGTTCAGAGCGCAGCGACGCCTGGGCGATCTCCGCCTGATCCGGACCGAAGCCCGAATCGGTGCATCATCGCACCAACTCGGTGCTGATGACAGCACCAAATTGGACAACGCCCGCGCGCAGGGCCTCGTAGGCGGCGTCCATGGCCGCCGCATCGCCCTTGACGCCCAGTTCGATGTGGCGACCCCACTGCGGGTGATCGACGCTGGGCAGCGAGAACACCTTGATGCCGGGGAAGTCGGATTCGATCCGCTCCATCAGCGGGGTCAGGCTGGCTTCCATCGCGCCCTGGACGATCAGCGAGCGCTCGCGCGTGCCGACCGCGCGGTGCAGCTCGGCATGGCGGTGGTCCAGGACCCACTCGATCATCGGATGGGCCATCACCGGGAAGCCGGGGACGAAGTAGGCCGTGCCGACCGAGAAGCCGGGGATCTTGTTGTACGGATTCGGAATGATGGCCGCGCCCTGCGGGAACACGCCCATCTCCATGCGACGCAGGGTGTCGGGGTGCTCGCGCTCGGGCGTCGTGCCCTGCTCCGCCGCCATCTGCTGGACGCGCTGCCAGATCAGCTCGGCCGCTTCCGGATGCAGCTCGAGCGGCCGCCCCAGCGCCGCGGCGGCGGCCTGACGCGTATGGTCGTCCGGCGTCGCGCCGATGCCGCCGCAGCTGAAGAAGAGATCGCCGCTGGCGAAGGCGGCCCGGTACTCGCGCACCAGTTGCTCCCGGTCATCGCCCAGGTACTTCGCCCAGGCCAGCGACAGGCCGCGCGCGCCCAGCAACTCGATCACCTTGGACAGGTGCTTGTCCTGGCGCTTCCCGGACAGGATCTCGTCGCCAATGATGAAGAGGCCGATGTTCATGCGGGTTCCTGCGAAAACGTGAGAGCGAAGAAGGCGATGAAGACGAAGGCGATCGCGGCGCTCGCCGCCTCGGCCGGCTTCAGAGCGGCGACGGCCGGTTCTCGATCGCGGGCGGCGGCGTCGGGTCCTCGGCGTCCAGGGGCGGCGCCGTCGCGTAGTTGGCGGGCAGCGCGTCCATCACCGGATCGGGCGCGCGTTCGGCGCGGGTGTCGGCGCGGCGCATCTCCTGCAGCGCGGCCAGCGCGTAATGCGAGAACCACAGCGAGCTGAAGGCGAAGACCAGCGTGTAGAGCCAGACCGACACCAGGATCAGCACCGGCGCGAAGGCGATCGTCAACGCGCCCATCGCCCAGATCGCCGCCGGCGCCGCGCCGAGGTAACCGGTCGCCAGACCCAGCAGCAGCAGCGGCAGCCGGTGCTCGGCCAGCAGGCGGCGGCGCTCGGGCGCGGACGCGTGCTCGGCCAGCACGTCGAAGGTGAACACGCGATACCCCAGCCAGCCCCAGATCAGCGGCGGCAGGATCAGCGCCAGCGGCGGGATCAGCCAGAACGGCAGCGACGCCACCAGCAGCACGACGCACAGCAGCGTGTGGCCCAGCGACCAGCTCAGGCTGGCCACGAAGCCGGCGCCGCGCTTGCGCTCCAGCCCCGCGAAACGGCGCTGCGCGACCAGGTCCACCATCGACGGCGTCATCAGCAGCGCCACCAGCAGCAGGCTCAGCACGACCAGCGCCGGCACGGCCATCGCCAGCACGATGATCGGCGCGAGCACCGTGCGGAAGGACGCGGCGCCGAGGCTGTCCAGCCACTTGAGCAGGCCGTCGATCAGGCTCCAGGACTCGAGCGTCGCGCGCACGCCGGCGACGGCGGCTTCCCAGAAGAAGTAGCCGAGCCCGAACGCCAGCGCCGCCGACACGATCAGCGGCAGCAGCGACAGGCCGATCACCCGCGGATGCAGGCAGTACGCGGCCGCCCGCCAGAACGCGTCCGCGATGCGGCTCATCGGCTTGATCATCCCTGGTTCCCTCCAGCCGGCGCCTGGCCGGCGATGTCCATCGTCGCGCCGCCGGGCGGCAGGGCGCCGCCTCCGGGCGCGGCCGCGATCTTGTCACGTCCGGCGAGCCGCTTCAGCCCCAGCCANTGCTGGGCCCAGAAGCCGCGGCCGTAGTCGCGGCCGCCCTCTTCCGGCAACTGGTCGCGCACGCCGGTCGGNTCCCAGCGGTCNTCGAAGTTGGCGGTGCGGAACAGCACGTCCCAGATCGGGAACATGACCGCGAAGTTGTGGCCGCCCAGCGTGCCGCGGCCGAAGCCNTCATGGCCGATGCCGATCGAGTGATGCAGGCGGTGGAAACGCGGGCTCACCAGCAGGCGCTCGCCGATCGCGCCGAAGCTCAGCCGCAGGTTGGCNTGCTGCAGGTTCTCCAGCAGCTGCGAGATCGCGACCAGCGCGACGAACTGGCCGGGCCCGACGCCGATCANCACCGCNGTCAGCGCGACCGCGCTGTCGATCAGCAGGTCGTCCAGCAGGTGGTTGCGGCTGTCGCTCCACATCGTCATCTGGCGCTGGCTGTGGTGCAGCGCATGCAGCGCCCACCACCAGTGCCACGAATGCTGCGCGCGATGCAGCCAGTACTGCAGCAGGTCGAAGGCCACCAGGTACAGCACGAAGCTGACCCAGGCCTGGTCGGTGACGCCAGGCCAGATCGCGTCGAGCTGGAAGGACGGCAGGCCGAGCATGCGCATCTCGCCGACCAGGCTGTCGACCACCGGATCCAGCGAGAAGAACATCGCCAGCCGGAACACGCCCAGCCGCTGGATCAGCGTGTAGACGATGTCGATGCGGATCGCATGGCGATCGGTGACCGCCTCGGCGGGCCGCCAGCGCTGCAGCGAACCGATCACCGCCAGCATCACGACGATCTGGATCAGGCCGACCAGCAGCCAGCCGGTCGCGTCGAACGCGTCCTCCAGCAGGTTGCCGTAGCCCAGGTGGAAGACGACCGGTTGAATGACGCTCTCGAACAGCGCCTGCTGCGCCTGTGCGAACAGATCGGTGAGCCAGTCCATCACGCTGTCGGTCCTTCCATGAATCGGTGGATCGCGTCCGTGCCGCCCGCGCGCCTCAGCGCTTCAGGGCGTCCTTCGGCCCCGCGGGCCCGGGGGTCGCCGGCACGGCCGGCAGGCCCGCCGGGACGCCAACCGGCACGCCGCTCGCGGCCGCCTTCGCGACCGCTTCCTGCGGCCGGCGCATCCAGGCGACGTAATCCGGATGATCGCGCAAGGGCGCGAAGCACATGCCCCGGGATTTCAAGCCTTGCAGCAGCGGCTCCAGCACCGCCGGCGCCCACGGGTCCTGGCGCGACCAGATGCCCAGGTGCGCCATCAGGATGTCGCCCGGCTTGACGCGCCGCAGCGCCTGGTCGAGCAGCGCGGGGTTGGGGTACTTGTCGCTGGGCAGTTCGTCGCCGAGGAAACCGGAGGCGCTCCAGCCCACGTGCCGGAATCCGCAGGCCTGCGCCGCCGCGAGCAGCGCCGGCGAGGTGCGTCCGGCCGGTGCGCGGAAGATCATCGACATCGGCCGGCCGGTCATCTCGAGGAAGCGGCGCGCGGGGCGCTTGAGTTCCTCGCAGTACTCGGCCGCGCTCAGCACGACGTTCTGCGGCACCTGCTCGCCGGCGGCGCGCTTGAAGCGGAACCGGCCGTCGGGCAGGTCCGCCGACCAGGCGTCGTGGTACCAGGTGTGCGAGCCGAAATCGTGGCCCTGCGCCGCGAGCTGCTTCCACCACGGCGCCCACTTGTCGTCGAGCGTCTGCCCACCGTCCATGGTCGGTTCCTGGGCGAGGAAGAAGGTCGCCTTCGCGTCGAAGCGCCGCAGCGTGTCCACGATCAGCGGCGCCACGCCCATGTGGCCGGTGTCGAAGGTGAGGTAGACGGGCTTGTCGCAGGGGGCCGGCGCCGGGGCCGAGGCGCCCTGCGGCTGCGCTTGCACCGCCATGGTCAGGCCGAGCGCGAGCGCCACGGCCGGACGCGCAAGCTGCGCAACTCGCGCAAGCTGCGCCGGGCCACGCGGGACGAACGGGATCTTCACGGCCAGGGCCCTCGTCAGCCGGCGCTCACTGGCGCGGCATCTGGTCGAGCGTCCAGACGCCGTGCGGCGACTTGCCGACCTTGACCTGCTGCAGGATCTGCTTGGTCTGCAGGTCCATCACCGTGAGCTTGCGCGCCCAGCGCGAGGTGAACATCAGCGTGCGGCCGTCGGTCAGGATCTCCATGTCGTCCGGACCACCGGGCGCCTTGAAGGTGTCGACCACCTTGAAATCCGCCAGCGCGATCTTGCTGATCGTGTTGGCCGCGCGGTTGCTCACCAGCACATGCTTGCGATCCCCCAGCGCGCGGAACGAATGCGCGCCGTCGCCGGTCTCGAGCTTCTTGACCAGCCGCGGCTGCGCGCCGCCGACGTCGTAGACCTCGACGCTGCGCTCGCCGGTGAGCGCCACCAGCAGGTACTTGTCGTCGGGCGTCAGGTAGAGGTCGGCCGGCAGCTTGCCGACGGGGATCTTCCAGCGCGGCGCCATCGTGTTCAGGTCGATGGCCAGCAGCTCCGAGCTGTCCTGCAGGCTGGCGTAGACGACGCTGCTCTTCGTGTCGATGGACAGGTGGCTGGGCGTCTTGGGGGCGGAGAAGCGCTTGAACAGCGCCAGCGGCTGCGCCGCGTTCTGCGGCTGCCACTTGTAGATGTCGACGTGATCCAGACGGTTGCCGGCCAGCACCAGCCACTTCATGTCGGGCGAGAAGCGCAGGTGATAGGGATCGGGAATACCGTGGACGGTGCGCTGCACCTCGGCCGTGACCGGGTCCAGGAAGGTCAGCGAGTCGCCCAGCGCGTTGGCCACGACCATGGTCTTGCGGTCGGGTGTCAGGTAGAGGTGGTGCGGCTCCTTGCCGGTCGGGATGCGCTTGACCTGGCGGAAGTCCTTCGGATCGATCACGCTGACATCGGCGTCCAGCGAATTCAGCACGAAGATGGGACTGCCGGTGGTGGCCAGCGCCGACGGCGCCGCGATCGACGCGCTCAGCGCCACGGCCAGGGCGGCCAGCAGCGGCCGCGCGAGGGAAGACAGCATGGAGATCCTCAACAGGGAGATGCCCGGCGAGCCAGGCGGCACGCAGCCCTCAAGTGTAGGCGGGTTCTCCCTAGGTCCGACCCGGAACAGCGCCGCCAAGGCCCGCCTGATGCGGGTTTCGGGCAAACCTGGGCGTCAGGCAGGCGGCGTCGAAGCGGCGCGTTCACGCGCGGACGCGGCGGGCCTCGGAGCGGGTGGAGCGCACCGCCGCCGTTGCATCCCGTTGCGGAAGACTTGCCGCCAGGGTTGCGGCAAGTCTGCGCATCGCGAACTTCTTGGGCCGGTTACTCGTCGTCGCCGCCGAGCAGGCCGCCCAGCAGGCCACCGGTGGCGAAGCCGCCCAGCATCGAGCCCTCCTCGCGCGCGCCGCCGCGCTGCGGGGCCGCGGCGAAGACGCGCGACGCCAGGCGCGAGAACGGCAGGCTCTGGAGCCAGACTTCGCCGGGGCCGGTCATCTTGGCCAGGAACAGGCCTTCGCCGCCGAACAGGGCGGTCTTGATCTTGCCCACGTACTGGATCTCGAAACTCACGCTCGGCGTGTAGGCGACGACGCAGCCGGTGTCCACCAGCAGCGTCTGGCCCGGTTGCAGCGTGCGACGAACCACGGTTCCGCCCGCATGCACGAACGCCAGCCCATCACCCTCGAGCTTCTGCATGATGAAACCTTCACCACCGAAGAAGCCAGTCGACAGCCGCTGCTGCAGCGCGATGCCCAGAGACACGCCGCGGGCCGCGCACAGGAACGCGTCCTTCTGGCAGATCAGCGTGCCGCCGAGCTTGCCCAGCTCCATCGGCAGGATCTTGCCGGGGTACGGCGCCGCGAAGGCGACGCGCTGCTTGCCATGAGCCTGGTTCGTGTAGACCGTGGTGAACAGCGATTCACCGGTCACCAGCCGCTTGCCGGCACCGAGCAACTTTCCGAAGAAGCCGCCCTGATTGGCGGAACCATCGCCGAACACCGTGTCCATGCCGATGCCGGCATCCATGAACATCATGCTCCCGGCCTCGCCGATGGCAGCTTCGCCGGGGTCGAGTTCGACCTCCACGAACTGCATCTCGGCACCCTTGATTTCGTAGTCGACAACGTCCATCGCCATGGTGTTCACCCTCTGTCACATCACAAAGAAACGGGCGCGATATTAACGTTTCGCGGCCTTTCTATACTGCGGTCATGACGCCCATGTCCCCTGACGAAAGCGCACCCCTCACTCCCCTGAAACCCGGCGACAGCTACGTGCAATCCTTCGCGCGCGGCCTGTCGGTGATCCGGACCTTTGACAGCCACCACGCCCGGCAGACCCTGACCGAGGTGGCCAAGCGCTGCGGCCTGACGCGCGCCGGCGCGCGCCGCATCCTGCTGACGCTCCAGACGCTGGGCTACGTCCGTTCCGAGGGGCGGATGTTCGAGTTGACGCCGAAGATCCTGGACCTCGGCTTCGCCTACCTGTCCTCGCAGCCGCTGTGGCGCTTCGCCGAGCCGATCGCGATGCAGCTGGCCAACGACGTGCGGGAATCGGTCTCCATCGCGGTGCTCGACGGCGAGGACGCGGTCTTCGTGCTGCGCGTGCCGATGCGCAAGGTGCTGTCGGATCCGATGGGCGTGGGCAGCCGGCTGCCGGCCTGGGCCACGGCGACCGGCCGCGTGCTGCTGGCGGCACTTCCCGTCGAGGAACGCGAAGCCCGGCTGGCGCAGGTGCAACTGGCGCGTCGCGCGGTCAACACCGTGCGCACGCCGGAAGAGCTGCGCGCCGCGGTCGAGCAGGCCCGGCGCCAGCATTGGTGCCTGGTGGACCAGGAACTCGAGGACGGCGTGCTGACCGTGGCCGCGCCGATCGCCGGCCGCGATGGCAAGGTCGTCGCGGCGATCAACATCAGCACCCATGCGTCGCGGACGCCGCCGCAGGTGCTGCTTGAGCAGGGACTGCCCAAGCTGCAGGCGGCGGCGCAGAGCCTGTCGCAGCTGCTGGTGTTGATGAAGAAGGACTGATCGCTGTGGAGCCCAGTCCGCGGGACTGGGCTCGGTCCCTTCTCACCCCATGTGCAGGCCGCCGTTGCAGCTGAAGTCCGCCCCGGTGGTGAACCCGGACGACTCGCCCGCCAGCCAGCCGACGATGGAGGCGATCTCCTCCGGCTCGCCCAGGCGCTTGACCGGGATGCCGGCGACGATCTTCTCCAGCACGTCCGGACGCACCGCCTTGACCATGTCGGTGCCGATGTAGCCCGGACTGACCGTGTTCACCGTGACGCCCTTGGCGGCGAGCTCCTGCGCCAGCGCCATCGTGAAGCCGTGCATGCCGGCCTTGGCCGCCGAGTAGTTGGTCTGGCCCGCCTGCCCCTTCTCGCCGTTGACCGACGAGATGTTGATGATGCGGCCCCATCCCTTGTCCACCATGCCGGGCACCACCTGCTTGGTGACGTTGAACATGCTGTTCAGGTTGGTGTCGATGACGGTGTCCCACTCGTCGCGGGTCATCTTCAGGAACATGCGGTCCTTGGTCACGCCCGCGTTGTTGACCAGCACATCGATCTTGCCGTGCTCGGCGATCGCGCGGTCGAAGGCCGCGACGGTCGAGTCCCAGTCGGCCACGTTGCCGACCGACGCATGGAAGGTGTAGCCCAGCGCGGACTGCTCCGCCAACCACTTGGCATGGTCGCGGCTGGGGCCGCAACCGGCGATGACCTTGAAGCCATCCTTGTGGAGGCGCTGGCAGATGGCGGTGCCGATGCCGCCCATCCCGCCGGTGACGTATGCAACTTTCTGACTCATCTTGCTTGCCTCCTGAAGGGCCCGCCGGGCCGCCGCGTCCACGGCCGGGGTGCCTGGAATGTCGGAACGGATACGACGCGCGAAAGGGAATCCGCGCTCAGCGCTCGACGCACAGGGCCACGCCCATGCCGCCGCCGATGCACAGGCTGGCGATGCCCTTCCTGGCATCGCGCTTGATCATCTCGTGCAGCAGCGTCACCAGGATCCGGGCGCCGGACGCGCCGATCGGATGGCCCAGCGCGATCGCGCCGCCGTTGACGTTGACCTTGCTCAGGTCCCAGCCCATCTCCTGATGGACGGCGCAGGCCTGCGCGGCGAAGGCCTCGTTGATCTCGAGCAGGTCCAGGTCCTTGGCCTGCCAGCCGGCGCGCTCCAGCGCCTTGCGCGACGCCGGCACCGGGCCCATGCCCATGGTCTTGGGATCCACGCCGGCGCTCGCGTAGGACGCGATCCGCGCCAGCGGCGTCAGTCCCAGCGCCTTCGCCTTCGCATCGGTCATCAGCACCAGGCCGGCCGCGCCGTCGTTCAGGCCCGACGCGTTGCCGGCGGTCACCGAGCCCGCCTTGTCGAAAGCCGGCTTCAGGCCGGCGAGCGCCTCGGCGGTCGACTTGCGGTTGATGAACTCGTCCGCCGCGAAGACGACCGGATCGCCCTTCTTCTGCGGAATGGTCACCGGCACGATCTCGGCGGTGAAGCGGCCGGCGTCCTGCGCCGCCGCGGCCTTCTGCTGGCTGGCCAGCGCCAGCTCGTCCTGCTGCGCGCGGCTGACGTGGTACTCCTTGGCCACGTTCTCGGCGGTGATGCCCATGTGGTACTGGTTGTACACATCCCACAGGCCGTCGACGATCATCGTGTCCACGAGCTTCCAGTCGCCCATGCGCTGGCCGTCGCGCGAACCCGGCAGCACGTGCGGCGCCAGGCTCATGCTCTCCTGGCCGCCGGCGATGACGATCTCGGAGTCGCCATCGCGGATCGCCTGCGCCGCCAGCATCACGGCCTTCAGGCCGGAGCCGCAGACCTTGTTGATCGTCAGCGCGGGCACGGTGACCGGCAGGCCCGCCTTGATCACCGCCTGGCGCGCGGGGTTCTGGCCCACGCCCGCGGTCAGCACCTGGCCGAGGATGACCTCGTTGATCTGCTCGCCCTGCAGGCCGCTGCGGCGCAGCAGTTCCTGGATCACGATCGCGCCCAGCTCGCTGGCTGGCGTCTTCGACAGCGTCCCTCCGAACTTGCCGATCGGCGTGCGTGCCGCGGCGACGATGACGATGTCTTGCGGTGAACTCATGACTCGCTCCTCTTTCGAAACTGCTGAACTGCGGATGTCAGCGGGATGAAGGTGATGACTCCTGGACGCGGCGCGGGCGGCCTCACGCGCGCTGCTTCACATAACGGCCCGGCGCCGGCTCGATCGCCGCATGGCCGCGGCCGCCCGGCGCGCGCGGTGCCGCCTTCAGCGGGCCCGCGTGGCCGGCCAGCCACTGCGACCAGTCGGGCCACCAGCTGCCGGGATGCTCGGTGGCGTTCTGCAGCCATTGCTGAGGGTCGGCCGGCAGCGCCGTGCCCTTGCCGATCCAGTGGCTGCGCTTCTTCTTCTCCGGCGGATTGATGACGCCGGCGATGTGCCCGGACGCGCCGAGCACGAAACGCCGCTTGCCCTTGAAGACCTGCGTGCTGCGGTAGGCGGCATCCCAGGGGACGATGTGGTCCTCGCGCGAGCCGTAGATGTAGACCGGCGCCTGGATCCGGCCGAGGTCGATCGCCTCGCCGCAGACGGTCAGGCGGCCCGGGATGCGCAGCTCGTTCTGCAGGTAGGTGTGGCGCAGGTACCAGCAGTACATCGGGCCCGGCAGGTTGGTCGCATCGCCGTTCCAGTACAGCAGGTCGAAGGCCGGCGGCGCGTCGCCCTTGAGGTAGTTGCCGACGACGTAGTTCCACACCAGGTCGTTCGGGCGGAGGAAGCTGAAGGTCGTCGCCAGCTCCTGGCCCTTGAGCAGGCCGGGGCCGCTCACCGCCTGGTCGCCCAGCGTCATCTCGCGCAGCTTCACCGCCTGCTCGTCGATGAACAGGTCCAGCACGCCGTTGCTGCTGAAATCGATCAGCGTGGTCAGCAGCGTGACGCTCTCGGCGGGTTGCTGGCCTCTGGCGGCCAGCACCGCCAGCGCGGTCGCCAGGATGGTGCCGCCGACGCAGAAACCCAGCGTGTTGATCGTCTCGGTCCCGGCGATCTCGCGCACCACCTCGATGGCCTTGATCGCGGCCTGGCCGATGTAGTCGTCCCAGGTCCAGTGCACGCAGTCCGCATCCGGGTTGCGCCAGCTCACCACGAAGGTGCGGTGGCCCTGCGCCACCGCATGGCGGATCAGCGAGTTCTCCGGCTGCAGGTCGAGGATGTAGTACTTGTTGATGCAGGGCGGCACCATCAGCAGCGGCCGGGCATGCACCTTCGTGGTGAGCGGCTTGTACTCGAGCAACTGGAAGAAGTCGTTCTCGAAGACCACGCTGCCTTCGGTCGTCGCGACGTTGCGGCCGACCTCGAAGGCCGATTCGTCGGTCTGCGACACNTGNCCGCGCCGCACATCGGCCATCAGCAGCTGCAGGCCGCGNGCGAGGCTCTCGCCCTGCGTGTTCAGCGCGCGCTGCTGGGCCTCGGGATTGAGGGCGAGGAAGTTGCTCGGCGAGGCCGCGTCGATGAACTGCTGCACGGCGAAGCGCACGCGGGCGCGGGTCTTGTCGTCGCCCTGCACCTGCTCGGCCATGCGCTGCAGCGTCTTCGCATTGAGCAGGTAGAGCTGCGCGGTGAAGTGGGCCAGGCGGTTGTTGTTCCAGGAGGCATCGGCGAAGCGGCGGTCCTTCAGCGCGGCGCCGGAGGCCGGTGCGCCATCGCTCGCGTGGGACTCGGCAAGCGCCGCGTTCCAGAGCTCGCCGGCTTGGCGGAGATAGTCCGATTGCAGCTGCGACCAGGCGTCGGGCGCGACCTGCATGGCCTGCAGCTGCTTGAAGGCGTCGCCGAATCCATGTGACAGGCCGGCCGCGGCCTGCTGTGCCTGCTGGGCCCACTGCTCGAAACCGGGGAACGATGCGCCGGGGAATCCGGCCGCGGCGTTGTTCGCGCTCATGTGTCTCCTCATGCCGACTTGAGCAAGAAGCTTGCCACAGCCGATCACGAGGATCACCGAGGTCGCTTCGCATATGCTCAGGCGCTTTGTAGCCCGTTCAGCTTACCCCCGCGTGACGATGATGTCGCCGATGACCCGAGGAATTTGCTGATGTATCTGGTGGCCATCGCCTGGATGTATGTGGTGCTGATGATGGCCGTGGCCGAGGCCTTCAGCCCGCAAGGCACGGTGCTCGGCGCGCTGGTCACGCTGGTGTTCTACGGCCTGCTGCCGCTCTCGATCGTGATGTACCTGATGGGCACGCCACGGCGGCGCGCCGCGCGCCGGCGGGCCGAGGCCGACGACGCGGCGCAAGCGGCTCGAGCGACGAAAGCGAATCAAGCCGACGAAACCGCCACGGCCGCCCGCGCGCCGGCCTCACCGCAGCCGGATGACGGCGGCCATGCGGCCGCTGCGCAGCCCGTCGACACGTTCGTGGCGGAACGAAAAGAATCGTGACGGCTCGCTCAAGGTGCACCAGCCGCCGCCGCTGATCGCGCCCAGGCCCAGCGCCGTCAGCCTGCGCCGCGCCAGTCCGTAGAGATCGGCGCGCCAGCGCGGCTCGCCCTGCGCATTGGGCTCGAAGCGGAACAGTGGCTGGTCGGCGTCCACCGGCTCGGCACCGAAGGCCGCCAGCACGTCGGCGCCGACCTCGAAGCGCGCCGGGCCGATGCCCGCGCCCATCCAGGCCTGGATCTCGCGGGCGTCGCAGCCGGTCGCCTCGCGCATGGCGGCGACCGTGTTCTCCAGCACCCCACCGGCCAGGCCGCGCCAGCCCGCGTGCGCGGCGCCGACCACGCCCGGTCCGGCGAACAGCACCGGCAGGCAGTCCGCCACCATGACCGCGCAGGCCAGCGCGGGGTCGGTGCTGATGGCGGCATCGGCGGGTTCGGGGTCGGCGTCCGGCGCCGCATGCGCGGCGCGCAGCCGCAACACCGTGGTCCCGTGAACCTGCTTCAGGAAGACCGGCTGACCGCCGATCGCGGCAGCGACGCGACGCCGGTTCTCGGCGACATGCGCCGGGTCGTCGCCCACCGACCGGCCCAGGTTCAGGCTGGCGAAGCCGCGCCGCTCGGCCGGTCCGTCCGCGCCACCGCTGACGCCGCCCGCGCGCGTGGTCATGAACGCGACGACCTCCGGCGCGGCCCAGTCGGGCCGCAGCCAGTCGGGATGCTGCGCATCGACGAAGTCCATCGGCCCGTCGCCCGAAGGCTCACTCCGCATCGGGACAGGCGCTGGGGTGCGTCTGGCGGAAGGCCTCCTGCGACATGCAGTGCTCGAAGATGGCCATGACCGTGGGCACGTGGTCGAGGCGGCAGTCGAAGCGCTGGGCGTTGAAGATCTGCGGCACCAGCACGCAATCGGCCATCGTGGGCGCATCGCCGAAGCAGAAGCGGCCGGCGCGGCCCTCCGCCTTCAGGCGCTGCTCGACCACGGCCAGCCCGCTNTCCACCCAGTGCTGGTACCANCGGGTCTTGTTGTCGTCGCCGACGCCGAGTTCCTTCACCAGGTAGCGCAGCACCCGCAGGTTGTTGAGCGGATGGATCTCGCAGGCGATGTCCTGCGACAGCGCGCGGATGTAGGCGCGGCACAGCGCGTCGCCGGGCAGCAGCGGGGGCTCGGGATGGACCTCGTCGAGGTACTCGATGATGGCCATCGACTGCGTGATGACGGCATCGCCGTCCTTGAGCAGCGGCACCAGGCGCGAGGCCGACACGGCCGAGTACGACTCGTTGAACTGCTCGTTCTTCGCGAGGTGCACCGACTTGTAGTCGAAGTCCAGGCCCTTGAGCGCCAGCGCGATGCGGACCCGGTAGGACGCCGACGAGCGGAAGTAGTTGTAGAGCTCCATGGCCGGCGATGATGCCACGGGGGCCCGTGATGGAGGCCGCTACACTGCGCCCCATGTTCCAAGCGCGGCGCTACCAGCATTGCCCCACCTGCGGCGGCCAGATCGAATACCGCGTCCCGGCCGACGACAACCGGGAGCGGGCCACCTGCACCCAGTGCGGCGCGATCCATTACGAGAACCCGCTGAACGTCGTGGGCACCTTGCCGGTCTGGGGCGAACAGGTGCTGCTGTGCAAGCGCGCGATCGAGCCGCGACTGGGCAAGTGGACCTTGCCGGCCGGCTTCATGGAGCTGGGCGAGACGCTGGCCGAGGGCGCGCAGCGCGAGACGGTCGAGGAGGCCGGCGCGCGGATCGAGCTCGAGAACCTGTACTGCGTGATGAACGTGGTGCGCGTCGGTCAGGTCCACCTGTTCTACCGCGCCCGGCTGCTGAGCCCCGACTTCGATCCGGGCCCGGAGACGCTCGAGGCCCGGCTGTTCCACGAACACGAGATCCCCTGGGACGAGATCGCGTTCCACACGATCCGCGAAACGCTGCAGCGCTTCTTCGACGACCGCCGCAGCGGCCGCGGTTATCCGCTGCACACCGCGGACATCAGCTGAGCCCTTGGCGCCGACGCGCTTCGGCCAACATGGCGTCCCGTTCGGCGGCGAGCTCCTCGCGTGGGACGACGTCGCCGCGCAACGCGGCCTTGACGCCATTGTCTTCCTGGCGCTCCATGAGCACTTCATGCTCGGTCACATCGGGCTCGTCAGGATCCGTGCGCTCGACCCAGCGCTTGACGAGGAACTCGACGAGTTCGTCCATGTCGATCGTCAGGCGGCTCGCGAGCGCCTCGACGCGGGCCTTGATCTGCTCGTCAATCTGGACGTGGAAATCGACGCGCGGCATGAACGGTTCAAGGGGTTGGAGAACGGCGGACATTCTGCACCTGCTCTTTCAGCGACAAGAGGAAGGCGCGGATTCTGAGAGCTTCAGATCGCTTGGCAAGAGCGCTTGACGGCCGTCAAGCGCTTCACCGACTTGGATCAGTCAGGGCTTGATCTCCTGCGCGGACGCCCACGGACCGGTGATGCCGTCGAGCTCGCAATCCCACAGCGCCTGCGCGTCGAGCGCGTCGGTCACGCCTTCGGCATAGACCTTCAGCGACAGGCTGCGCAGCATGACCACCAGGCTGCGCACGAAGGCTGCGCGCGCCACGTCCGCCGACACCCCGCTCACCACCGAGCTGTCCAGCTTCACGTAGTCCAGGCCCGCCTGGAAAAGACGATCAATTTGAGCCAGTCCCGCGCCAGCGTGTTCCAGGCCCAGCTGGACGCCCAGCGGTCGCAGCTGCCGGCCCAGTTCCTGCAGCGTCTCGAAGTGCTGCACCGCGGCCGGCTCGGCCAGTTCCAGGCCGATGGCGCGTCGCACCGAAGCCGGCGCCGCCTGCACCAGTTCGCGCGCCCGCGCGATGAAGCTGCCGTCGTTGAGCGTGGCCGGCGCCACGTTGACGCAGCGCGCGCGCTGGTCCTGCTGCGTGGCCTGCAGCGCGAGCGCGAGCGCCTGCAGGTCCGCCTCCGCGCTCAGCCGGTGGCGCAGCGCCAGCGGCAGCCAGCGCGCGGCCGGCTCGAACTCGCCGACCGGATTGAGCTTGAGCTGCAGCGGACATTCCAGGTGCAGCACCTGCCGCTCGCGGCCGATCAGCGGGAACTCCAGCAGCCGGCTGCGCTGCTGCGCCAGCGCGTCCGAGATCAGCGCGCGCCAGGCCCGCTCGCCCTGCGCGACCTCGTCCGACGGCGGCGCCTCGCGCAGCTCCAGCACGACGCCCTCGCCCTGCTCGGCCTTGGCCAGCGCCGCATCGGCCGCGGCGAACCAGGCGCTCATCGGCTGGTCGCGCATCAGCTCGACCGCGCCCAGCGCCACGCCCACGCCCGAGCCCAGGTTCTGCAGGCCCGCCCGCAGCGCATCNGCCAGCGCCTGCGCCGTGTCNCCGACCACNTTCGGCGCCGGCAGCCACAGCGCGAAGTCCGAGCCGTTGAGCCGGCCGGCCAGGCAGCCGCGGACCTGCTCNGGATAGACACGCAGCGCCTGCGCGATCGCCACCAGCGCCTGGTCGGTCGCCCCATGGCCGAGCCGCTGGTTCAGGCCCTGCAGGTCCTTCAGCCGCAGCAGCACCAGGCCGGCGCGCAGCGGACCGTCATCGCGCTCGAGCGCGGAATTGAGCTCCGCCACGAACTGCCGCCGGTGCGACAGCCCGGTCAGCTCGTCGCACAGCAGCTGGTGATGCAGCGTGCGCAGCTGCTCGGCCTGGGCCTCGAACATCTGCCGNGTGCGCACCACCATCGTGTTCATCGCGCTGGTCAGCTTGCGCATCTCCGGCACNCGCGGCTCGAGCACGGTCTCGAAGCGCCCCTGCGTCACGCCCTCGGCCTGGCGCACCGCNGTGTCCAGCGGCCGNCGCAGCCGCGACAGCACGATCGCCGCCGCCACGCCCGTGACCACGCCCACCAGCAGCAGCCAGCTCGCCGTGCTCAGCGTCGCGCGCCACAGCGCCTCGTGGACATAGCCGGTCTGGCCGCGCAGCTCGATCTCGCCAACCGCCTTCCAGCCGTCCGACACCTTGGCCACGCCCGGCGCCACGTCCAGCGGCAGCAGGGCCACGAACCAGCGCGGCGCATGCGCGACCTGCGGCGTCTCCAGGTGCCGCTCGAACACCTGCGCCCCGCCGCCGTCGCGCCAGCGCACGCTTTCGTAGGCGCCCGCGTCGAACTGCGCCGAGATCAGCAGCGACATCAACTCCGCATCGCCCTTCTGCTGCGACAGCGCCAGCGCCAGCGCATTCGCGTTGTCGGCATTCTTCAACTGGGCCTGCGTCTGCAGCAGCTCGCGCAGCGACCAGGTGCTCACCGCCACGCCGCCCAGCACGGACGCCAGCACCGCGCCCAGGACCAGGCACCAGATTTGTCTTATCAGGGACATGTCGTGAATTCTCCGTCGCCCTTCGTCTTGTCGTCTCCGGCCTCTCCCGGGGGACCCGCCGCGCCGCGCCGGTCCCTCAGAAGCCCTCCGCCTTCGCCTTCGCCAGCAGGTCGCGCCACAGCGACAGCCGCACCAGCGGATTGCCCGCGGTGGTGGCGCCCACGCCNCTCCACAGGCCCTCGCCGTTGAAGCTGAACACCGGCGTGAGNTCCGGCCGCAGCGACGCGGGCCGGATCTCCGGATTGATATTGTCCAGAATCAGGGGCTCCGCCTCCGGCTGCGCATAGTAGGCCAGGACCATGTGCGCCTGGGGCCGCCCCTGGAACTGCGCCCGCACGTAGACCATCCGCAGCCGCGACTGCGGCACCCCGGCGGCCAGCAGGCTCATGTACTTCGCGATCGCGTAGTCCTCGCAGTCGCCGGCGCCCTTGTCCAGCAGCTCCAGCGGCGTCGCCCAGTAGTCGATCTGGCCCCACACCTCGATGTCGTCGCGGAACGCCACCCGCTGGTTGAAGAAGCCGTTGACCGCGGCCAGCCGGTCGCGCTCGTCCGGCATCGCGGCCGCGCGGTCGGCCATCTGGATCATCGCCTTCACCGCGGCCTGCGTCCGGGGCGACAGCTTCGCGGCCGATTCGGTCAGCCGGTCCTGGTCCCAGCCCCAGGCCAGCGCCGACCACAGTCCCGCCGTCCACGCGAGCGCCCACAGCGCCGGCCGGATTCTCCGGCCAGCACGGGACACCGNACGNGTGACGAAACGTGACATGCGCTGCAATGTATCTGCCTCCACGCCNGCCCGAGGGCGAACCGCGACGCGCCCCCCGGGGACCGGCAATTTGCCGCACCGCCTTCACGCGGCGCCCGGGGAGCGGCCGGGATAATCCGGCGCTCAGATGAAGACCCATGCCATCCGCCAGGAACTGGACCAGGCGCGCGCCAACGGACCGCTGCGCCAGATCCAGATTCCCCCCTGTCCCGAGCTGCTGCAGCGCCTGCGCGCGGCGATGGACCAGCCGCAGCCCGACCTCAACGAGGTGGCGCGCATCGCCGCCGCCGACGTCGCCATGTCCGCGACCCTGCTGCGCGTGGCCAACAGCCCGCTGCACCTGGTGGCAGGCCACGTGCCCTGCACCACCGTGGGCCAGGCGATGTACCGGCTCGGCCTGGACGAGAGCGCGGCGCTGATGCAGGCCTTCCTGGTCCGTCACGCGATCCCGGTCAACAGCCCGCACCTGCTGCGCTTCTGGCAGCGCTCCACCAAACGCTCGATCGCGATGGGTTTCATCGCCGGCCAGCTGCCTGGCATGCGGGTCGACCTGGCGCAGGGCTACGGCCTGTTCTGCCATGTCGGCATGCCGGTGCTGCTGCAGAGCGTGCGCGGCTACGGCGCCACCATGGTCGAGGCCGCCGCCCGCATCGACCGGCCCTTCATCGCCACCGAGAACATCAATCACCGCACCGACCACGCGGTCGTGGGCGCGCTGGTGATCAAGGTGTGGCACCTGGCGCCGGAGCTGATGACGGCGATCCGGCTGCACCACGACTTCGACGCGCTGCGGGATGAAGGCGTCGAGCCGGAGGTCCGCACGCTCATTGCCGCCGGCCTGATCGCCGAGCACCTGATGCGCCGGCACGAAGGCCTGGACGAGGACGTCGACTGGGCCGCCAACCGCGCGGCGGCGATGGCCTGGCTGCACCTGTCGGAGGACGAGCTCGAGCAGTGGGACGAGGCGCTGCGTCCGAGGCTGGACGAGGCCTGAGGACCTCACGCGGGCGTCGCCCGGGGCGCCCGGGGCGCTTCAGCCGCGCACCGCGACGCGCGCCGCGGCCAGGTCCCAGCGGGCGCAGCCGACGCTCTTGAACAGCCGCGTGCGGCCGTCGTCGACGGGGCGCTGACCCATCACCAGGTCCTCGATCGAGGCCTGCGGCTCGAAGCGGCCGGCCGCCATCAGGTCGCCGGCCTCGGCTTGCGCGCCGACCGGGTCGTCGACCCAGACCTGCGCGCCGCGGACCAGCTCGGGCGGCAGCTCGACCATGTCGTCGCGGAACGCGCCCACGCCGATCACCACCGCCCCGTCGCCGACGCCGGGCCGCAGCACCGGCACGCGGCTGGTCGTGGCGCAGACGATCAGGTCCCAGGCGTGGCGCGCCTGGGACTCGGCCGGCAGGGGCTCGACGCCGAGTTCCTCGACGAAGCCCGGCTCCGCCTGATGGCCCTGGACATGGATGGTGGCCTGCGGATGCAGCGCCTGCAGCGCTTCCACATGGGCCCGCGCCTGCACCCCGCCGCCGACGACCAGCGCGCGGCGCGGCGCCTCGCGGGCCAGGTGCTGCAGCGCCAGCATGCTGACCGCGGCGGTGCGGCGCGCCGTCAGCGCGGGGCCGTCCAGCACCGCCAGGCGCTGTCCGGTGCGGCTGTCCATGACGACGACCTCGCCCGAGATCGTCGGCAGGCCCAGCGAGGCATTGAGCGGATGCACGCTGACGAGCTTGGTGATCGACAGCGTGTCGCTCAGGCAGGGCATCACCAGCAGCACGCCGTCCTGGCGCAGCGGCAGCACCTGCCGCGGCGGACAGGTCAGGCGGCCGTCGCGATGCTCGCGGCACACCAGCGCGATCTCCTCCATCAGGAGGGACCACGGCAGGGCCCGCGCGGTGGCGGCGGCGTCCAGAACCAGCATCCGCTCGTCGGCTTCCTGCCCGAGGCTTACTTGCGCGGCGGCGGCACGTCGGTGCACGAGCCGTGCGCGACTTCCGCAGCCAGCCCGATCGACTCGCCCAGCGTCGGGTGCGGGTGGATGGTCTTGCCGATGTCCACTGCGTCCGCGCCCATCTCGATCGCCAGCGCGATCTCGCCGATCATGTCGCCCGCATGCGTGCCGACGATGCCGCCGCCGATGATGCGGTGGGTCTCTTCGTCGAACAGCAGCTTGGTGAAACCCTCGTCGCGCCCGTTGGCGATCGCGCGGCCCGAGGCGGACCACGGCAGCAGGCCCTTCTTGACCTTGATGCCGCGCGCCTTGGCCTCGTCCTCGGTGACGCCGACCCAGGCCACTTCCGGATCGGTGTAGGCGACGCTGGGGATCACGCGCGCGTCGAAGCGCGACTTGGCCAGCGCGTCGTCGCCGAGCAGCTCGCCGGCGATGACTTCCGCCGCCACGTGACCCTCGTGCACCGCCTTGTGCGCCAGCATCGGCTGGCCGACGATGTCGCCGATCGCGAAGACGTTGGGCACGTTGGTGCGCATCTGCACGTCGACCGGGATGAAGCCGCGGTCGGTGACCACGACGCCAGCCTTGTCCGCGCCGATCTTCTTGCCGTTGGGCGTGCGGCCCACCGCCTGCAGCACCAGGTCGTAGACCTGCGGCTCCTTCGGGGCGCCCTCGCCTTCGAACGTCACCTTGATGCCTTCGGGCGTGGCTTCGGCCGCGACCGTCTTCGTGTTCAACATGATGTTGTCGAAGCGCGGCGCGTTCATCTTCTGCCAGACCTTGACCAGGTCGCGGTCCGCGCCGGTCATCAGCGTGGGCAGCAT
>Ga0058691_1000357_pt1 | contig 33923 bp, 33 predicted proteins | sample AgamicAtPrz_FD_55051 | JGI IMG/M metagenome (GOLD analysis project Ga0058691, IMG submission 55051) | Agave microbial communities from Guanajuato, Mexico - At.P.rz | ecosystem: Host-associated > Plants > Phyllosphere > Phylloplane/Leaf | place: Guanajuato, Mexico | collected 2012-05-28
CCTGGCAGGGCTGGACGGGCGCGAATAACTCCGCGACCAACTGATAAGGAAACCTTAGCTTGTTGGAATGGCACACGCCATCTCAGCAATTTGACAAAGCCTGCCGCCCGGAACATCGGGCGGCACTACCTTCTCACCGACTATGGGCCCTCGCGCTTCATTGACCTCCAGGTCACTACGCTGGGAAGCATGTGGATCGCCTCCACGGAGGGCCCACCCTCTCGTCACTGTAACGGCAGTGTTGAGCTTCCTGTCAAACGAAGAAAAGTTGATACGAATTTCTACTAAAGTTGAGACTTTCGCGATCAAGCGACGAAAACCGGATGAATGAGCCTTATGTGGCAAGGGTTTTCGGTCGATTGAAGTAAAAATGCAACTCTTTGGATGGGTGATCGCGGCTGGGATTCGCTGTTTTCATCGGTCACGCGCCGCAGCACTTCTTGTGTTTCTTGCCCGATCCACATGGGCATGGATCATTTCTGCCCACCTTCGGTTCGGCCTTGGCGGGCGCCACGAGGCGTTCGCCCATCGCCTTGATGAGCGTGTCGCGATGCGAGAGACGCTTGAGGTATCGTGGATGTCGCTGACAGAACGCGGCCCACAGTTGCTCGAGACGCGCGCGGTCGCGAACCGTCTCAGGCTCGATCCGGATGTTGCCGCCCAGGTGAACATTAACGTGCCCCGGCGAGGACGTTTCCGCCGGGAGGACCGGCTCGAAGTGCAGGTTAACCTCTGCGCAGTCGCAACTGGGAATCGGGCAATGGAAATCCCAGACCTCGTAGACATGATCATCGAGCACGTACAGGTCTTGCCTGACATCCTCGTACACCTCGTGCCAGGCCAGTTGCTCTCCGCGTTGCCAACCGTGAATCTTTCCGGGGGCGCTGAGCGCTGCCTCGACAGGGTCGGACAGGCCCTTGCCGCGATACCAGAGGCGTCCGATGGCATCGAGCAGTTCACCGTCGATATGGGCCACAATGGCGGCGACCTCGGGGTGCTGCGCCAGATCCAGTGGTTCGTCGCCGTGCGGTTGCAGCGCTTGCGCGGTGTCGATATCCAGATCAAAGACGACAAGATCCGCGCATGTCCGGGCCACCTCGCGATATTGCTTATCCTCGGCCATCCATGCCTGCCACACGGGCGCGCCTCGCGCTTCGAGCGTTTCTCGTCCTTCGTGCGTCGCCAGCACCAGCGCGCTGCGGCACGGGCATCGCGGCGTCGGACACGTATGCACCCAGATCCAGGGTGAGTCGATTCCAGCCAGCTTGAACAGGCCATCGTCACGCGACAGTCGGGTTGGTCTCTGATTCATGTTGGCGTCTTAGTCAAGAATATCGAGGCCGTTGTCGGCGCACCATTGCCTCAGCGCTTTTTCGACCGAGTTGGCCTCAAACGCATACCAGCGCTCCAGAACGCCTTCGTGCTCGAGTAAATCCTTGAAGCGCGCGTAAGCCCCTTGCCGTCGGAACAATCCTTCGACCTGATCGCAACGCGCAGGCAACTGCTCGGTGGCAAAGCGCAGGGCGAGACTGCTGCCAAGATCGAGCTCGTTCTTATGCGGTATCGCGAGGTAATGATTTGAAGTTTCGAGATCATCAGGAAGGTCCTCATCGAACGCGTCACTGAAATCGGAAGCCCAATAGACTTGTCCCGTCTCGAGCGAGACATACGCGTGGTGCTCCATCGGCGCGCCATAGCTGACGAAGTCAAAGGCTGCGGACAGATCATCGTATTTGACGGCAACCATGACGTCGCGCTCATTCGGGCGTTTTGGATTTTTGCCGGGATGTCGGCGTCGCCCGCGACCGGGCGGGCGATTTTTGCGAGGCGGTCGAACGGGCCACCTTCGGCGTGTCCGCGCGTGCCTTGCCAGTGGGTTTTGCCGGAACGACGGACTTGGCCGCTGCTCTGGGCGCCGCCGCTTTGCCTTCCGAGGTCGATTTCGCGCTCGCGGTCGGTTTCGAACGGGGCGATGATGTGGGAGCCCGACTCGTTCGCGCAGCGGATTGCTTGCTTGCCCGTTTGCGGGCGGCAGGTGGTTCGGCGAGTGGCTCAGTGTCGATTTCGATACCGAATACGTCACCCAGGGCCGCGTGGTCGAGGAGCTTGCCCGATGCCGGCGCGCTTCCGGTTCCGGACAACCCGGCCCCCGTGCTGTTGACTAGTTCGACGGGATCCACGCCCCGGAGCGTGAAGAGCAGCTCGGGCTGCTGGTCGAGCCGGGCGCCGACACCATACAGCACCGCAGCGACATGCTTGCACATCGACGCCCAGTCCAGGCAATTGCAACCGAACTGGATATCCTTCGGTGACGGAAAGAGCCCCGTGCCCGGCTTGCAGATCCGTTCCATCACGGCGCTCGACAGCTTGCCTTGCAGCAGCTCGACCATCGAATCGATCGATGACGCACAGTCAGTGCTCAGCGCACGCCAGTGTTGAGTGGGACACGCCACGACGTCGATCTTGATGGTGTAGAGGCTCGACCCCATGACCTGCGCGTGGATTTTGCCCGCCGTGATTCGCAGATCGATCACCGAACCGTTGCGCACGTAGGTGCGCCCGCGCGGCAAGCGACTGTCGTAGTCGCTGTAGCGCTCCAGGTTATCGCACCACGCCTTGCCCCAGAAGGTTTTCGCGATGGCGCCGCGATACGGCGGGATGGGCGACAGGGTCTTACCGGCCTTGATCGCCTTGGCGACCAGCTGTTCGGCTTTTCTCCGGCGTTCAGCCACCGAAACATAAGGTTTCCATCCACCGTCGTAACCCATCACATTCCCTTTCTGTGGTCAGTTTTCCTGCGCGCAATGGATATCGAGCTTGACGAGATCGAGCAACTCACGATCGCTCATCTCGGTTAGCAGCAGTTCCGCGTCCCCTTCGAGCACGTCCTTCACCAACTGTTGCTTGGTTTCGATCAGCTGGTCGATCCGGTCCTCGACCGTGCCCCGGCATACAAACTTGTGTACCAGCACGTTCTTACGCTGGCCGATCCGAAAAGCCCGGTCCGTCGCTTGATTTTCCACGGCCGGATTCCACCAGCGATCGAAATGAATCACGTGAGAAGCGGCCGTCAGATTCAGCCCTGCTCCGCCCGCCTTGAGTGACAGCACAAAGAACGGCGTCAATTCGTCTTCCTGAAATTGCTTGACCAGCTCGCGCCGTTTTCCGACCGGAGTGCCGCCATGCAGAATCAATCCCTCGCGGCCGAACAGCGATCCGAGAAACGCTGCCAAGGGCTCGGTGGTTTCGCGAAACTGCGTGAAGATCAGCACTTTCTCCTGTTTCGCGGCAATCACCTCGACCAGTTCCCGCAGACGCGCAAATTTGCCGCTGGCCTCAGGCTTCCATGCCGCGTCGCCGAGCCACTGGGACGGATGGTTGCATATTTGCTTGAAGCGCATCAAGTAGCTCAGCACGATCCCTTTGCGCTCGATGCCTTGCGTACCGTCGAGCGCGGCGGCCAGGTCCTTGACCGCACGCTCGTACAGCGCGGCCTGGACGGGGCTCAGGTGACACCAGGCCTTGAGCTCGGTTTTTTCCGGGAGATCGGCGATGACGTTCCTGTCCGTCTTCAGGCGACGCAGAATATACGGGCGCACGAGCGCGCGAAGCGGACCGAAGTGCCCGGCTTTCGCGAGACGCTTGCTGAATCCGGCAAAATCCTTCGCCGAGCCCAACAATCCCGGGTGCGTGAAATCGAAGAGGGACCACAGGTCCGCCAGACGGTTTTCCACCGGGGTGCCCGTCAGCGCGATGCGCGCCTGCGCCTGAAGCTTCTTGACCTGCTGGGTCTGTCTGGTGCCGGGATTCTTGATCGCCTGGGCTTCGTCGACGATCGCGAGGCGCCAGCGGATCGACGCCAACCCGGGTTGGCGAAGCAACGCGCCGAAACTGGTAATAACGAGATCGGTCTGGGCGAGCCGTGCCTCATCGAGGCCGCGCAGGTCCTCGGCCGGCGTGACAGAAGGGTGGGCGACCAGTACGCGTAGACTCGGCGCAAAACGCTCGGCCTCCGCGACCCAGTTGGCCAGCAAGGACGCTGGTGCGACGAGCAGGCTCGGGCGGGGATCGGGTTGTTCGCGCTTCAGAATCAGGAGCAGCGCGAGGATCTGGATCGTTTTGCCGAGCCCCATGTCGTCGGCCAGGCAGGCGCCCAGCTCGAGTCGGCTCAGGACGTAGAGCCACTGTACGCCCGCGTGCTGGTACGGTCGAAGCTGCGCGCGCAGCTCCGGGCCCGGCTCGACGCGCGCCAACCCTTGCGGCTCGCGCAAGTTCTGCAGGGTCTCGGCCAGCCAGGGACCGGCCACGACCTGCGCCCAGTCGCGTTCTTCAGGCGCTTCAGCATCATCGCCCGACATGCCAGCCAGCAGCCGCAGCGCGTCGTTGAGCGGCAGCCCCGATTGCGCGGCTTGTTCGAGGTCTTCGAAGCGTTGCAGCAGGCGGCCAAGCCTTTGGGTATTGACCTCGATCCAGCGGCCACGGATCCACTGCAGGCCATCGGCGCCCTTGAGCAGACTTCGGAGTTCGGCAGGGCTTAACGGTTCGCCTTCGAGCGAGACTGCCAGGTTGAAATCGAGCAACGCATCCTTGCCGACGAGCGACGGCGGTTTCGTGCCGACACTGGCCGTGACGCTCGGCCGGGCGGGACGGCCCGTCGTCCAAGTACCTGGCAGCCGGACGATGATGCCTGCGGCTTCGAGCGCTGGCAAATCGTTGAGCAGGTGCCAGGCATCGGCCGGGGTCCAGCGCAGCGGATGATAGATCTCGCGCGATTCGAGCATGGAGCGCACCCAGTCGCAGCGCTCGGCTGCCCGCTGAACGGGGACCAGCAGCGACAGGAGCTGCGCCTTGTTGCGCGCGCCGGCGAATTCCTCGAGTGAGCGCGACAGGGGCTGATGTTGGGTCTTGCCATGCGCGGAGAGGCGTGCCGTATAGGTCGCCAGAAAGGCAAAGGGAGCGTCGGGGTCCTTTCGATTCTCGGCAAGGTTGAAGTGGACGCGCCCCACCAGATTCCAGGTGGGGTGACGTGACTTGAGAAAGGCCTGAAGCGAGCCCCCAGTCTCGCCCGCCTCCTGCCGCAGGGCGGTGTCGATCTCGCCCCACAGTGTCGCGAGCACTTCCGGCGTGAGATATTCGACGCCCGTCATGGGGGGCGCATCGTTGATCAGCCGTTCGAGGTCTATGACGTTTGGTTCGGCGACGGCGAAGTCTTCGCCTTCGGCCGTCGTGCATAACGCGGTGACGTAACGCACGGCAAAGTCGCGCCACCAGCCCCAAGCGGGCGGCAGTGCGCGTCCGATTGCGGTGCTGCCGAGGTAAAGTAGGCCGTGGCCTGCGCCAGCGTGGAAGGCGTCGCCGAGCGCGAGGTCATCCGGCAGTGGGGGAGCATCGGTTTGCGGCACCGCGAGAAGATGGCCTGCCGGTGTGATGTTGGGCGCAAGACGATCCGTTTCGTTCAAACGCATGATGGTCGGGAAGTGTTACCAGGAGAGCGGAAAATCCTCATCAGCCGGCCCGCCGTGGCGCACCGCGCGAACGGAACGCCGCGGCGATCTGGCGGTCGCGCTTGAGGTCGTCACCGTGCAGGTACATCGAGGTCGTCGCGATCGAGGCGTGGCGCAGGTTATCGCGCACGCTGGTGAGCTCCGCGCCATGTGCGAGGGCATGACTCGCATGCGTGTGCCGCATCCAGTGGGGGCTGGTGCGGCGCAACTTTTCCGCAAGGTCCGGATGATCGTCGTTCAGTACGTCGGCGGCCTTCCGGAAGAACCGACGCATCACGCGCCACAGGTGCGCGCCGGTAATGCCGACACTCCCGTCATCGCCGAGACTGGCGAGGATCGGCGTGGTCGGGTTCCAGCATTCCCGCGTGAGCGGCAGGCGCCGCTCGAGCAGATACTGGTCGAGCGCACTGGTGGCCAGCGGTGGCAGCGCCACCCGGCCGGGCTTGCCGCCTTTGCCAATCAGGTGTAGCCACGGTTCGCCGCGTTCGCCGGGGCGAATGTCGCGCAGCACGGCACCGACGAGCTCGCTGGCGCGCAGGCCCGTCGCGTAGCCGAAGTCCAGCAGGAAGCGCAGCCGCTGCGCGGCTGGCCCGGACCAGCCATACGACCATTCGAGACCGTCCGCGACGGCCCGCAGCAGCAGCCACTCACCTTCGGAGAAGCCGCGCGCGGTATCGAGCGCCGGGCGCATCGCGTGGCCACGCACCTTGATGCCGGCGAACGGGTTGGCCAGCACGTAGCGCTGCTCGACGAGCCAGCGCAATAGCGCCGAGAGGACTGTCAACGCGTACGCGGTCGAGCGTGCCGACAGGCCGCCCGTGAAGGGGCGCCATTCAACCGAGTCGCGTGGTCGCGGCGGACCCACCCAGCGTTCGCGCGGTGTGGGACGCCGCACGAAGGCACGGTACGCGATCGCATCGTCGGTCGTGAGCGACGACAGCGCGCGGCCACGCTCGACGATGGCCCAGAGGATCAGCCGCTCCGCCTCCTTGCGATAGGCGCGTTGCGTCGTCGCCGTCTCGTGCAGCGCGAGCCAGGCCTGCACCGCTTCGTAGTCGTTTGTTGCGTTGAGTGTGCACGCATCGCGCGGTGCCCGGAACGTGCCCTGTGAGCCGTTGACCTCGTGCGGCAGGCGCAACAGTTCCCACGGCACGATACCGGCTGGCTGGGCAATCGCAATCAACGCACGGGCTCGTTCGGTCAAGGCAGGGCATGCGGCGAAAAAGGCTTCGATGGCTTGCGCGCCAGCCGCCCCGAGCCCCTTGATCCTGGTCCACCATTGACGCCGGCGCGGAATGCGTACGGTCAGGTCCGCGAGCGTGCGGATGCCGTGGGCATGCAACGCGCTGACCGTGCGCGGCGCGAGCCACAGTGCGACATCGTCGGTGACCAGCGGCTGCGGTGCAGGCAGGGATTGCAGCGTCCTGATCGCCCGCTCGACCGCACCCGCACGGTCGTGTCGTTCCGTCATCGTGCGTTCGAAGATGGCGGCCAGATCAGGCCGATGGCGGCTGTGTGCAAAGGCAACCAGTTGCCGACGGATATTCCCGATGAGACCGCGCGAGGATTCACCGGCTGCCCTGCGCCCGGACAGGTAGCGGGCCACCGCGGCGCGCGAGGACAGGCCCGCATACCAGCCGCGCAGTGCGGCAAGCGAGTCAGCGCCGGGGAAACCCCGATCGACACAGCCCTCGGCTTGACGCGTTTTCATGAAACGAACTTACGGATCCTGATATCAGTGATTCGATAATTATCGACTTATCTCAATAGTCGGCATCGACTGCGGCTCGTCCGCTATCTCTACTTCTCGCCGGCGAAACGCGGATCCTCGTGAAGTCCTTGCTCTGCGGCCCAATCCAACACGACCCGGTGGAGCACCGTCGCGTAATCCTCATCCGGACTGTGAAGAGCAACCGGATCATGCTGCCCTCCATCCAAGAGATCCCGGAGCAATGTTTGCACCTTCGAGCCAAGCTCCGCATCATCTGCGACGTTGATGTAGGCGTTCAACGGCTTGTCTTTAGACGCTTCGTCGCCCCCCAAGAAGCGCTCGAAGTCCGGAATGCTGACTCGGTGCCGCACCGTCATCCCTTCCGCACGCGCCCGCTGAACCGCTTCGCGAATCTTGCCGTTTTCTGACCACATGCCGTTCGCACTGCCATCCTTCCGGAAAGGCGAGTCGGAGTCGTGGACGATCCCGAAATCGATCTTGAAATGACGGAGGATGTTGATCAGCGGTACCAGAATTGCTTTGCCTCGAGCGCGAACGATGGTCACCCGATCGACGAGTTCGTGCTCTCTCTCGACAATTGACGCTATAAACGCAGCATGCTCTGTGTCGCCTTCGACGAGGATCGGGTAAGAGCCGAAGAAGATCTCTGCCAAGCTCGGGTCAATATGCTGTAGCGCCTGTAGGCGACGTTTTGCGTCGCCCTCGAACTCGATCGAATCCGAGCGGTATGTCTTGGGGGTGATGTGCGCGTCATGCGGATCGGCGGCTCTCTCGAGTCGAACGATCGTTGTGTGATCGACGAGCGGATTGACGAAATACGGCGAATGCGTTGTTAGCATCACCTGCCAGTCGGCGCTTTCCGCTAGCCTATATAGGTGACGTTGGGCCGCCCGAGCTGCCAACGGATGAAGAGCATTTTCCGGCTCGTCGATCAACAGCAAATAGCCAGGGAATGCTGGATCATCCGGGCTCTCCGGAATGGCGCCACCGGCATCGAAAGCGGCGATGCGCGCATCGATCTCGGTCAGCTGTTGTGGATCCGCGCCGGCCTTCTTCTGAGCCTTGACGACTTCCGCTCGCTCCTTGTCAAGCTTCTTGCGATATGCCTCACGCAATTCCTTGTCACGCGTGAGTTCATTGTGGACCTGCAGCATGGCCCAAAACAGGGCTCGACGAGCTCCGGTTCCCTGCTGAACCAATGCCGTATCGTGTTTCCCGTCGCGAATCCGCAGTCCGGACCCCTCCTTAACGAGGCCGTCGATCTTGGGCGCCCAGGGTGCTGTCGCCACGTTGAGCCGGACGTCGAGATTGGGGAAAACGCCCTTGAAGCCGGCCGATACCTCGCTGGCGATTTGATTGAAATGCTCTTCATGGGCCGAGCTCAATGAGTCAATCTGGGCAATCACATCACCCAGGGCTCTCCCCAGCGCAGACTCAGCACTCGTTCGCTCTTTCTCGATCATTGAAAGCAAGGGGGTGAGCGCCAAGGTCAACAGAAGTTTTTCGGTGCTCTCCGCATCGTCAAGCGATCCAATGCGAAGCACGCGCGGCAATCGCGAATTGAAAACCGGATCAGCGCCGCCCGCCTTGCCGTCCTCAGCCCAATCGTTGGCTTCTGGATCCCAGGTGCTCCGCACCCTCTCGAATTCAGGCGCCTTCCACTGCCAGCGGCTCCTGACGATCAGCAAACTATCCCTTTCGATTTTCCATTTCTCGTGTACGTTGCCGATACCCTCGGGGATGTGAGCCTCAATCTCTACCTCAGAGGCCTGCTCAGGAGTTGCCGCCTGGCATCTGTCCCGGCCAATGCTGAAGGTCTGTGTCCCTTTGGCAAGCTCGTACGCGCGTAGTACCGTCGATTTGCCAGAGTTATTTCGCCCGACGAGGCAGACGATGTCGTCAAGTTCGATCGTCACCCCCTCATCGCCAATGCAGCCGATATTGCGAACCGTCATTCGAACCAGCGTTGATCGTTTGGTCATTTTGCGCTCCGTTTCCTTGACGTTATTGCGCTTCTCCATCCGGTGTGCTGGATGATCGCTCAAACTGACTCCCGCGATGGCAGCGAATCCATGCCGCGCGCTCGGCAGAAACGGCGCCTCGAGAAGCTGCACGTTCACGAGATACTGCGCTTCGTAGCCGCAGCGTCGACATGCCGTTTCCAACAGCCAGCGATGTGCCGGACACACACTCACGTTCTCCAACAGGTGCAGGACACTATGATAGGGCCCGCGACGAATTCGCCGGATTCAATGATCGCGCGTGCAACGTAGGGCGAGGTTTCGTGCGTCAGTTTGATGGTCATAGAGAGGAGATCGTCCATACCAATTTATTGAGAGCCAACATACCACCGAATTCGTACGACAGAGATGCGATAGTCGGTAGCCCTCCATATTTGGCCCGTCTCATATTGACCTGATCGAACGATCCGACTAGCCTAGTCGTTCGTTGTTCAACCGAAAATCTTTTATATCCATGGCGACTTATCTCGAACTCAAGGCGCAGGCTGATGCGTTGGCACAGCAAGCAGAAGAAGCACGGCTCGCGGAACTCGACAGCATTATTGCAGCGATGCGCGAACAGATTGCCGAATACAACATCACGCCCGAGCAACTGTTCGGGCGCCGACGCGCTACTGCATCCGCTACGCGCACACCCGTCACGCCGAAATACCAAGATCCGAAGACGGGCGCGACCTGGAGCGGCCGCGGTAAGCCGCCGCAATGGATCGCCAATGCGCGGAACCGCGAACGCTTTCTGATTCCCGTGACCAAGTAAGATAGCGCGTTCGCGGATCAATCCGCGAACCATGCGGGCGTAGCTCAATGGTAGAGCAACAGCCTTCCAAGCTGATGACGAGGGTTCGATTCCCTTCGCCCGCTCCAAATTCGTTTCGTATCTCCGCCGCGGGCCTCTAGCTCATGCGTGGTTAGAGCAGCGGGCTCATAAGTGCGCCATGGATAGGGTGCACTCTCGTTGTGATAGCAGTATCACCCCACTGAAGCGTCGTGGGTAAAACAGCGGCTTACCTCAGTGGGAACACTGCGGGATACCTGAGGGGGAAACCTTGAGGGGACAGCAGCATGCCGACCAAAAGGCAGATGAGAGCGAAATATGCAAGCTCGATAGGTCTGTCAGTTAGGCCAGTCATGGTGAAGGCTGTATTGCCAGAAGCCAAATCCGATCGGGGTATCACGGCAACCGGCGGTCACGCATATTTACGACCGTTTCGGCGCATGGAGAGCAGCGGTTATGAATGCCCTCCAAGCTTCTTCGCCGACCGACGCCCAAGTAGGGACGACAAGGATGAGTTGGACACCTAAAACTGGAGCACGAGAGCGCACTAACCATGGGATTGCCTACGGGGAGTAATCCCTAAAAGTCTGGGTTGAGACATGCAACTCTAGGCAGGAGCGGTTCCTGCCCGGAAGCCCATCAGGGCCGATGGAGATGGGCTTAGCGTGCAATATTCTCCGTTTTCTGAAGCGCCCCCAAGTTCGCCGACGCGGATTACGGCAAGTGCATCGGGTCAGTGTCGGCAGGTAGCCACCGATGTACAGATCAGACTGGCGTAAGCTAAGGATGACTGGTCGCGGTAGGGACGATGGTTACCCATCGCCCCCCGCACGGATCCGTACGTGCAGAATTACTGCATACGGCTCTTACCAAAGGTGTTGACGCGAAACCGCTCGGTCGGGTGAGAATGGACGATTCGGCACGGCGGCAGGTATTTCCGAAGCAGCCTTTGGAAGCGCGACCACGGCATGCGTCTGCGCTGACTTCGGCGTAGCAAGGCATGACGCCACGCACGACTGACTTCATAAAGAAATCCAGCCAGCCGCCGCATGTTGTCGGGCACCGCATGGTAATTCAAATACCCCTGCAACACTCGCCGCAGCCACCGACCTACCACGGGCACTGGTTCATGCCGACGTCGCATTAGCGTTTCCCGAATTGCCACCAGCGTCGCACGCATCCGCTTCTTGATCGTCAGCCTGACGATCTTGAAGTCGCCGTTACTGCGTCGCTTGCTACAGCAGTGCGTGAAGCCCAGAAAGTCAAACGTCTCCGGCTTTCGGATTCCACGTTCCCGGCATTGCTGCGCGGCGAATCGCCCGAAGCGAATCAGCCGCGTTTTGTCCGGGTGAAGCTCCAGTCCAAACTTAGCCAGCCGTTCCCGCATTGCTGCCAGGAATCGTCGTGCCTCGCCCTCATACTGAAACCCCAGCACGCTGTCGTCGGCGTAGCGAACGATGATCACGTCGCCGGCGGCATGTCGGTTACGCCATTGCTGTGCCCACATATCCAGTGTGTAATGCAGGTAGATATTGGCGAGCAACGGTGAGATCACAGACCCCTGGGGTGTACCCCGCGTCAACGCCACGCGGCGTCCATCCTCGATGGTGCCTGCCTTCAACCATTTGCGGATCAGGCGGATCATCCGTCGGTCGGCAATCCGGTGAGACAGGAAACGGAGCATCCACTCGTGATCGATTTCATCGAAGAACGAGCGAATGTCCGCGTCCAGAATCCAGTTCACCCTGCGACTTATGATCCCGATCGACAAGGCATCAAGCGCGTCATGCTGACCGCGTCCTTGCCTAAATCCATATGAGAAGCCGAGGAAGTCCTGCTCGTAGATCGCGCTCAGTACCGTGGATACGGCCTGCTGCACGATTTTGTCTTCCAGCGCTGCAATGCCGAGCGGACGCAGCCTGCCGTCCGTCTTCGGTATGTAGACCCGCCTGGACGGTTGCGCACGGTAAGCCCCGGACTGAACTTCCCGGTGCAGTCCATGCACGCGCCCATAAAGGTGCTTCTCATAGTCGCGCCACGTCACGCCGTCCACGCCGGCCGCCGCCTGCTTGCGCAGAGCATGGAAGCTCTCCACCAGCAGCGACGGTGTGACGTGATGCAACAATGCCGTGAAACGCAACTTCCGGTTCCGCCTTGCGGCTTCCCGTACGCCTTCGAGTCCCATCGACGCGCATTTATCCCGGCTCTGTGTCCGGCACGCGGGGTTCCCGTCGGCGTTCCCTCTGGTTACACCCCTTCCCTCCATTGCCTCCGCCGGATCATCTCCTTTGTTCGGCAACTTCTCCGGTAGTATGGGTGTATCCGACTTCTCATCGGCGTCGATGACTGGCTTGCGGTCATTGACCTTCCCAGTCCCGTCCGGCCCGACCGCGCCGGACACCAATGAGATCTCGCTGCTTCCGTATGAAAGACTTCCCGACATGCGCAGGGTCTCCGACCGCGCGGGATCAGCACACGACTTGCGATTGACGCCGTGTGTCGTGTTGCCTTCCGCTTCGCTTAACAGCGTCGGCATCCCGGAGTAATTATTTCGCGGCTCAATGGCTGGCCTGTCGGTTTCCCCTGTCAACGCTTCGACCTGCACCTCGCGGTGCATGCCGCATGACTCGGGGCCAGAGTGATTCGCCACATCTTCTCCGTATTGAACTTTCATCAACTATCTTTCATCGGCTTTGCAGCCGCACTAAGCGCGAAATTCTCCGCACCTAGCCGGCACTGCCGAATCGATCCACGATTGCGTCCGCAGACTTGAATTGCGGACGCAAATGATGACCGACACTGACTTTGACTTTCTCCCTCTGCGCGTGACCCGGACGTGCGCGGATGGTAAGCATCGATACGATCCGGAGGGCAAGCGTAAGTTGATCGAAGCCTGCCGCCGGCCGGGCGCGTCATTGGCTGGTCTGGCGCTGAAGGCTGGGGTCAATGCGAACCAGTTGCGCAAATGGGTACAACTGGAAGAGCGACGGGAAGTTGCCGGCGTTTCACAAGATGCTATCGCGCAAGCACCGTCAGCCTTCGTGCCGGTCGTCTTGATCGACGAGTCACCGGCATCGACTCCTGCGGACACGGCACTGCCAGCCCCGCAGCCGTTGCTGCAACGAGATCCGCCCCGTCCGTCGCCGCGAGCTGCACCACTGGCGCGCTTGTCGGCGACACTGCCTAACGGTGTTGTGCTCGAGCTCGAATGCTCTGGGCGAGATACCTCGCTGGTCACGGCGATGATTGCCGCGTTGGGAGTGGGTTGATGTTCCGCTTCGACCACGACCTGCGGATCTACCTGCATCGCGAGCCGATCGACTTCCGGGCCGGACTGAATACGCTGGTGATGATGGTCGAACAGTCGATGCAGCTCGATCCGCTCGCACGAGCCGTCTTCGGATTCCACAACCGAAAGCGGGATCGCGTCAAGCTGTTGCTCTATGACCGGGCCGGTTTCTGGCTGATGTTGAAACGGCTCGAGGTGGATCGTTTCGCCTGGCCCCGTCGTCAGCAGGCCGTGATCGAACTCACGGTCGACCAGCTCCACCTGCTGCTCGACGGCGTCGATCTCGACGCGCTGCGTCCGCATCCGGCACGACAGTACTGCTTCACGAGTTGAGAATCGGTATTGCGAACGTTGTTGGCGAACAACGACCGTCCCGGCTGTTACACATCTCCGTAAACCTGTGCAACGCCGCGCTTCACTATCGTGAAGCGCATGAAAGCCGATCTCGCCCGATTGCCGCAGGCCGCCAAGGCCTACATCCACGAACTCGAAACCGGTCTCGCCGAGCGCGATGCCAGGATCGACGAACTGACCAAGCGCCTCGACGCGTTGGAAGAGCAATATCGTCTCGCGCTGGCCCGGCAGTACGCGCCAAAGAGCGAAAAGCGCAAGGACCGCGTGTTCAACGAGGCCGAAGATGCCGCCGACACCGATCCAGACGGCGCAGACGACAGTGACGTGCCTTCGCTGCCGGACACCGGATTGCCGGAGCTCGACAAGCCCGAACCCCGCAAGCGTGGTCGCAAGCCGCTGCCCGCGGATCTGCGGCGCGAGCGCATTGAGTACGACCTGCCCGAAGAGCAGAAGATCTGCCCGTGCTGCGGCAAAACCCTGCACCGCATGGGCGAGGAGGTCAGCGAACAGCTGCACATGGAGGTCAAGGTATCGGTGCTGCAGCACGCGCGTGCCAAATATGCGTGCCGGCACTGTGAACGTCACGGCGTACGTACCCCGATCATGGTCGCGCCGATGCCAGCGCAGCCCTTGCCGGGCAGCCATGCCAGTGCTTCGATGATCGCCGCGGTCACGGCCGGCAAGTACGTCGACGGCACGCCACTGTACCGGATGGAGGATGTCCTCGCGCGTTCGAACATCGCGGTCAGCCGCGGCACGCTGGCGAACTGGATCATCCGCCCCGCCGAGCTGCACTACACGCGGATCTACGACGCGCTCAAGCAGGTTCTGCGAGGCCAGTGGTTGATTCACGGCGACGAGACCACGGTCCAAGTACTCAAGGAACAGGGGCGAAACGCGCAGGACAAGTCGTATATGTGGGTGTACCGGAGCGCCGCTGATAGCGAGCAACCGGTCGTGCTGTTCGAGTATCAGCAGGGGCGCGGTGGCGAACATCCGCGCGCCTTCCTCGGCGACTACGCCGGCACGCTGATGACGGATGGCTGGCCCGCCTGGCGCACGGTCAAGACGGCGACGCACCTTGGATGCCTCGCGCATGCGAGAAGGCTGTTTACGGACGCGCTCAAGGGCCAGAAGAACAAGCCGGGTCCCCGCATCACGAAGGCACTCGAGTTCTTCCAGGCGCTGTATCAGGTCGAAGCGCTGGCGAAGCAGACGCTGCCCGAAGGCGAAACGCCGACCGATTACCGGTATCGCCTGCGGCAGCGACATAGCGTGCCGCTGTTGACCGCCTTCAAGGTCTGGCTTGACGAGCTGGCACCGAAGGTTCTGCCGCAGAGCTTGCTCGGCGAAGCCATCGGTTACTGCCGTCGGCAATGGCAGTATCTGATCCGCTACGTCGATGACGGCCGTCTGCCGCTTGATAACAACGTCATCGAGCGCGACATCAGGCCGTTTGCAACTGCGAGAAAATCGTGGTTGTTCAGCGACACGGTCGCCGGCGCGAAGGCGAGCGCGATGGTCTACAGCTTGATGCTCACGTGCCGCGCCTGCGGCGTCGAACCGCACGCTTGGCTGCTGCATGTGCTGACCGAATTGCCGCAACGGGCCCCCGACGCGGACATCAGCGATCTGCTGCCATTCAACTACGTGAAGCAACAAGCCGAGGCGAGCGTGAGCTGACACAGCGAGCGCGTCCCGACCATCGCGCCGGCGCACTCTACTGAGACTCAGTTGCGGACATCGCCGGTCAACCTCGGCCGTCGCGATGCAGCTATGCTCGCCCATCAGTTGCAAATGATTCTCCATTCGGTGTGCTGAATTTACCGCTTACGGATGACTGACACGTTCCCTCTCCCCAACTTTTGGGCGCTCTCGCGTCGAGCACACCGGCGTGGCCAGAATTCATCGATTGCGATTGAGAGGCTTGGTCGATTGGCACTAGAACGCAACTAACCGTTAAACTTGACACACCCCTCATCAAACTTCCTCGCGATGCGATCTCCCCTTGTCTACAACGAGGAGGCCTCACGCCCGATCGCTCATGCCACTTTCGCCCTCGCGTTCTTCGTCTGCATGAAAACAAAGAGGGAGAACGCAGTTCGAAGGGCTTCATGCTGAGAAAGCGTATCGTCGTTCAGGTCAGCCATCGGATCGATACTCAGGCGGCGCATCGTCAGTCTCGCGGCCTGGGAACGCTTGTAATTCCGCCGCCATTCGTCTCTCTGCTCGAGCGCCGCGTCCTCGTATGCCGCCCAACCCTGCCGCACCTCGTCGCTCATCCGCTCTTGCGCGCTCACCTCTTGCGCAGCGGTCTGCAGTGCCATCCGATTTTGAGCTTGAGCCTTCGCTTCGGTCTCTTGCTGCTCCCGTTCGATGAGGGACTGCTGAACCTGCACCATTTCCCGCTCTGCCTCAGATACCGTCCACCCCTCCTTGAGGGCTTTCATGAAAAAGCCGGCCGGACTCTTCGTCACCTTGCCCAATTTCAGGCTGAAACGGGTACGGTCGATAGCTTGCTCCAGCCGTTCGTCGGTGTAGCTGTCCCGGTCGCCCACGATCTGATTGAATTGCGCTGCTGACAGACCGAATTCCTGCTTCAGCGTCTGGTAGATCACCTTGGCGTGTTCATGCGTATGCAACACCCGTTCCGCAAGGTCCTTCCGGGCGATCCGGAACCGCAAACTGCCGATTTTTCGCGAGCCTGGCAGATTTCGAGTTTCATATGCGAGGGAGATGTCAGCGACCTCATTGATCTGCTGCACTGCCGGCTCGAGCCAGTCACGCTTGAAGTACTTGAACACCTGCGCGTTCGCGCCCATCTCGCCCTGCCACCCCCGCAGTTCGTCGAGCGTGATCCAATCAGTTACCCCTTCGTCCGCGTGTGGAAGCAGATGGTCGTACATCACGCGAGCGTAGGACAAGGTGAACATTGAAGTGATCCGAAGGCTCAGCCAGTGCGACTTCCCCTTCCCCCGGATGATACCGACCAGGTCTGGCGGCACGCGGAACTGGAAGCGGCCGCCCTGGTAGGAGATCCGGCCAATCAGTTGTGTTGACCCGAACGGTCGCTCACCGTCTGCTTCGGCCGGCGCCGTCGCCTGAATGAGGGCCTTTTGCGCTTCGGTGATTACCTGCTCGAGGTGGGTGTTGTTCCGGCTGGAGTAACGCATCAGCCATTTGAAGTAGTCGAGTTCCACGTCGTAAAGGTCGCGGGGCCGCTCGTCATAGGCAACAATGAAATAGGCGGCGTCGATCAAGCGCCTGGCGGCCACACCAAGGTCGACAATGCGAATGAGGACGTTGTTGCGCGAAAAGCCGATGTCGGACCGGGCGCTATCGACCGGTAGCCCCTCTGACGACGCGTCATCGAACAGGGCGAGCGCTAACTGCTGGGACGTTGCCAACTGCCCTCGTTCTACCATGCTGTCCTCCACCCGCTACGTGTATTCGTCATATCGGAGTGTAAGGTACTCGGCTCAAAGTGAACCGTCAAGACAAAGAACCTCACCTTCCAGGAATTTTGTCACATATCGCCTCACCTTCTAGCCCATTCGTCTCACCTTCCAGCCCAAACGCCTCACCTTTGCCGCCAATTCCTCTCACTATTCTGTGGATCTTTCCTCACCTTGACGCTCAATCCACAGCGCCTTCAACACAGGACGCCTCACCTTCCGCCAATAAGTTATTGATTTTTAAAGACGGTGTGTGTTCTGTTTGTGGTTGGTTGGTTTTCTTTCTTTATAACAACCTACAAACCTAGCCGACCAGAAACCCGGGCGGCGCCATGACTGCACCGCTGCCCCGACCGGTTCGCAGCGGCCGTAGCTACCTAAGTGAGAGTGAAATCCTCGAGATCCGGGAGGAAACAGGGCTGCTTTGATGGTGAGGTGGATTGTTACGCTCTCTCAGGGACGACGATCTGTCGGCTGTGTCTCGAGAGTAAGGTGAGGTGTTTTGTGCTACTGCCCGTGGCGGAGGTCGATGCTCTCGGACTGCAATCGACACATTTCACCTCACCTTGCTTCAATTGTGTGCCTCGTCGCGTCGTAAAACGTCTTCGCTTGCGCGAACTGGTTAGTGGGAAGCGCAAAAATTCGGAGCCGGATACGAATTCCGTAGCCATTCTTCGGTCTGACGAGTATTCTACGGTTTGTGATTAAAATCAGTAGAACCGTAGAAATCTACATCGGGTGTAGAAAAAACACCTCACCGTTGAATTCAAAAGGAAGCGTCCAATGAAAATGAGCGAGTTGCCGGCGGTCGAGCGGCAGGTGAAGCTATCTCAGCTCGGCGAGTTCGCTAAGCGATTGTCGGTGATGACTGATGAGCTGCGCGAGGACATCCTGGCTCCGCGGCCGCGAAAGAGCCCTCCCGTGTTTACGATCGGCGAGCTGAGCGAAATGTGTGGGCTCGACCGCCAGAAGATCAATTACATGGCAACGAAAGGCGGTGGCGATCTGCCGCCCGGTGAAGCTCACGGTTCGGGCCGGGCGCGCATGTTCACGCTGGTTGAGGCACGCACATGGGTACAGAAGGCATCCAACATTTATCAGACTGCATTGGTTACGGGCAAGGGCAACCACCGCGGTCGCGTGATGATCACGGCGAACTTCAAGGGCGGGTCGACAAAGACGACAATCACGATGTGCGAGGCACAAGCGCTTAGTTTGCGCGGCCGGCGTGTCCTGGTCATTGATCTAGATCCGCAAGCCTCACTGTCTGAATTGTGCGGTCTCTATGCCGAGAAGGATGTGACGTGGGAAGACACAGTGCTCCCCTTCATCTACGACCCGAGTATCGAAGGTGGACTGGCATCAAAAGTCCAGTCGACGTACTGGGATGGCATCGACGTCATTCCTGCTCACAACTATCTTCACGACGCGGAATTCCATCTGCCGACCGCGCAGAAGGAAAACCCGGAATACGAGTTCTGGTCGGTGTTGCGCCGGGGTATTGAGCCGCTCCGTGCACGGTACGACTACATCATTCTGGATACCGCACCGTCATTGTCGTACCTGACACTGAACGGTCTTATGGCTGCGGATGCGATGGTCATGCCATTGGTGCCGGAGAGCCTCGATTTCATCTCGTCGGTTTCCTTCTGGTCCTTGTTCTCTGAAATCGCAGCGGGCTTTGTCGATCATGAGCTCGACAAGACCTATGACTTCATTTCGGTGCTGCTCTCGAAGGTGGACTATGGTGCCGTGTCATCGGCGCCGGCCGTCCGAGTCTGGGCTCAACGGGCCTACGGCGACTGGCTTTCAGCCACCGAGATCCCCGCTAGCTCAGTGATGAGCAATGGTGCGCTTGCCTTGTCGACGGTCTTCGATCTCTCAAGATCGGATGGCGTCGCGAAAACCTTGGCGCGGGTGAAGCAACCTTTGATTGACCACTGTAAATGGATCGACGACCAGTCGGTCGCTCGCTGGAGGGCTGGGGCATGAGTAACTTGCGAGAACGGATGATGACCAAGACAGCGGGCTTGCGTGCAGCCAAGGACATTGAGCTCGCTGCGCAGCCTGAGAAGCCTGCTGCCCCAAGAACTGCTCCCGGAATGGCGGGCGCACTCGCGACCGCGCAGGCGCGAATCCTGGAACTTGAAAAGAGCGGCAACTCTCTTGAACTCCCCCTTGCTTCGATCGTGCCGAATCCGTGGCAACCTCGTCGGGTGTTCAATGAGGCGAAGCTGACGGAGCTTGCAGAGTCGATCCGTGAGGTGGGGCTGATTCAGCCAATCGTCGTTCGGAAGGCGGCGTCTGGCTACCAAATCGTCGCAGGCGAGCGCCGTTGGCGCTCGCACAAGATGCTTGGGAAAGAGTCGATCAAAGCCGTCATCGTTGAGATTTCCGATCAGGATATGGCGATGCTGGCGCTGGCTGAGAACGTGGTACGCGACGGCTTGGCGGACTACGAGATCGCCAGCTCTATCCGGGAGACCGAAAAGGAGTTTCCGAGCCGTAAGCGAATGGCTGAAGCATTGGGGATCTCGCGGTCCGAACTCTATCGATTCCTGTCGTTCGCGGACCTTCCGAAATTCGTTATCAAGGATCTCGATCTGCAGCCTCGCTTGCTGGGTGCCCACGCCGCGGAGGGGCTCGTTGCAGTCCTGCGCAATCAAGAAGGACGCGCGTTCGAGATTGCGGAGGAACTATGGATGCAGGTGGTCGCTGGCGATCTCGATCAAACGAAGCTTGCAAAAGAGGTCAAGCTGGCGATCGAAAACGATGGGAAGGCTGGCACGGTGAGCGATCGGAAGATCGACAAAATTTTCGCAGGTAAGAATCAGGCGGGTTCGATCACGAAGGACGCAGGGAACTTCACGGTGAAGATCAAAACGGGGATGTTGACTGCGGAAAGGGAGGAACGGATCCGCACGCTGATCTCACAACTGTTTGCAGAGCCGGAATGACAGTTCCACACGCGATGTCGAGCCCGCGATGAGCGGGCTTTTTTTTGAGCAGCGATAGTGTCTCCAATGGGGACACTATTCCATTGGCTCGATGACGACAAAAGTCATCAAAACTACTGTCCCTATTGGGGACACCGGTCGCGGCTACATTCGACGAGGTTTCTTCCGGACAAGCTCGATCCAAGCGAACGGCACGACCGTTTGGAATGGCTCGACCCGCAAGTCCTTCAGCTGTTCTCCCTTAGCGCACTGTGCGCCGCTGCCAGCGAACGCAATCTGCAACGTCACTCCGACTCACAACCACGCATGCGGGAATTTCGCCGCACACGGCGATCACTGGGCCGCCAAGAGAGCGAAGCTGGGGGCCCCGAGACGATGCTGACGAGGGAAATCAGTCTCAAAGAGATTGCCCCTGTAGCAGTAGGCGCACCGGCAAACCCGCACTGCATCTCGATAATCGACAACAGCATCGAGCAATGAAAGAACGAGAATCGCCAGGTCGAGTGCAAGCTCAACCAAATCTTTTGCTCCAGTCACGCCAGCTATTTCGGCAATTCCCGCATGCGACAAATTGGAGCGCTCGGGATGGAGTGCGGCATTCCGCTCAGTCCACCCTTCCCAGCCATGAGGCGCGGTTCCGCGCGAAGCGCGACCTATCGCGTAGCCGCTGCGCTGCGAACGAGTCGAGGGTAGTGAAACGAATTATGTAATCACCTCTGCGGGACGCGGAGAACCACTGACATCCTCTTGCTTTTCAACGTCGTGTACGATCCGTGTCGAGACTGCACGCGCCCGGCGCATTTGGGAAGCGGCGCGGCACCACAAGACCGACAAGATGACCCGTACACTCACCACTAGAGAACTTTTTCAGCTTGAAATACGCACCGCGCTTGACGTCGCAGAGCAAAGCCTCCGCGCAAGGTACGGCGATCCGGGCATCGACTTGGGTATCGTCGATCATCGGCGGGTGCTTCAAGTGGTCGCGCCTTGGGACGACATCCTCGACTGGGAGTACGCCCTGGAAAGGGCCTCGGCAATAAATCGTAGCTGCTTCGTCGGCATTACTACCGGTGCGTTGCCCAATATTGCCGCCTTGGCTCTGATTCGGGTGTCCAAGCATCGAGTGACCACGTCGCTCCTCTTTCTTCAGAAGGATGACGAAGCCGATTTGCCAGGGCGGGCAATGGCGATGATGGACGTGGTTCTGGAGACCGTGGCGGCGGTCTTCGAATCGACGACGATCGCAATCGACACGCCGTTGTCCGAGTTGGTGTCGTACTACAAGAGCTATGGCTATTTGACCGAGATGCGCCTCGACCGTCGGTTGTTGCTGACAAAACCGGCAGATCCGGTCTAACATGTTGATTCAGAGGACAAATTTATGCCTACGATCAAACGCAAATCTCTTTCCCAGCGAAAAAATGCCGCGAAGGCCGCCGCTAAGCATGGCGCGGGTCACCGTGGCTTGGTACCGGGGAAGACGAAGCGTTTCCGCACGGAGGCGCTAGGCTCGGCCCTCAAGAATCAGTTTTCGTCCAAGGCGCACGTGACGATCGTCCGACTCACGCTTGACGAAGCCGCGATCAGCCGGACGGATCTTGCGAATAGGGCGCAACACCTGTCGGCTACGCATCGCGCTGCTCTGGATGGCGCGCGTGCGCGCGCCGAAGCTCGCCTGCGTCGTCCGGATATGAGTGCCGAGGCGTTGCGTGCACGCGAGCGCGCTGGCGCCGAATGGGAAGCGCGTCACGGATCGGTGACCGCGTTTGCTGGCCCCCGGCGCGAGACGCGGCGCTAGGGCAACCCTGGACAACAAAAACCCGGCCGAGACCGGGTTTTTTTACATCTGCTGCTCGGAGATCCCTTTCAACCCGGTCGGCCGAAGCGCTGACCGGCGCCACGAGCAACGCGACAAGCGGGGCGAAGGCCGCCGGCACGATCGTTTCAGATTCTCCGTTGGTTTGCCAAGTGGGCGCATTCCCCGTCCGGGCGCCGGACCAACTCGAGGATCGCTCTCGCTCGCTCCCACATGGAGGTTGCTCGAGCGCGCGGTCGCGGCGGCCGCCCTTGGCGCAACGCAGGGCCTGGTGCAGATCGCCCTGGCTGGAACCCAGCCTCGGTGTGGACTGGGAGAGGATCTGGGTCGGATCCACATAGGTGATGGGCGATTCAGTATGCGGCGGGCGGGGGATGGGCTCGAACGCCATGGAGTCGCTGTTCTGGACTGAACTGGCCGCCGGCGCAGATACGCCGGGCCTATCGGGGACGAAGGCCGCGTCGAAGGTTTCTGGACGGGCCGGACCAGGGCATCTAGCGCATCGACGCGGTCGCTCTAGTGCTGTTTCAAGATATATCTCTGAACAGCATCGAATCAGATCCGCCACCGGACGTGGGCGCTCAGGCGTCGCCGCGCCGTTCCGGCCGGCTGGCGGTGCGGATCGCGCCAGCCGCCTCGGCGGCCGCCGCCGTGAACTCCTGCCAGGCGATCTCCAGCTCGACCATCCGGGTCTCGGCGTCGGCCGCCAGCCGTTCGCGGTGGTCCGCCAGCCAGGCGGCCAGCGCGGCGGGGTCGGCCCGGTCGTTCGCGCGGCGCCCCGGCGTGGCGAAGTGGCGGTGCAGGTCGTTGACCGACACCGCGTGGCCGAACAACGCGCGCATCAGCTGCCGGGTCGTCGCGATCGTCGCATCGGGCGGGGGCGGGGCGATCGCCTGGACGAACGCGATCACCGCGCGTGTCCGGGCGCGGCGCTTGATGCCGCTCATCAGGCCGCGCAGGTGTCGGCTGCCGATATCCGGGTGCGCGAGCATGGCCTGCACGGCGTCGTCGTGATCGGTTGGCGTAAAGAACGTCATCGTCAAACGTGCTGTATGGAGATATATCTTTATACAGCACGGTGTTTCGGCCGTCGAGCCGGGTGCCAAAGTGGCACATCTGATAACTCTGCTTACGAGATGCGCCGCAGCGATGATTGCGAATCGAATTAAACGCGGATATGCTGTGGCATATGCCGTTGCGTTTGAATAGGAGTCGTCCCATGCCAACACCTGACACCCGCCATGCCCGCCTGTTCCGCAATGGGCGCAGCCAGGCTGTGCGGATCCCGCGCGAGTTCGAGCTGCCGGTCTCGGAAGTGACGATCCACCGGGAAGGCCGGCGCTTGATCATCGAGCCCGTGGAGGTCACATCCTTGCGGGAGCTGTTCGCCCAATGGACTCCGCTGGACGAAACGTTTCCCGACATCGATAGCCTGCCGGCTGAACCGGTCGACATCGAATGACGCTGTATCTGCTCGACACCAACATCTTGTCGAACGTGATCCGCGACCCGCGTGGCGCCTGCGCCACCCGCATCGGACAAACACCGCCCGAACAAGTGTGCACCTCGATCATCGTGGCGGCGGAGTTGGGATTTGGAGTCTGGAAGCGTGGCTCGTCCATCCTCGCGCAGCGGGTCGAGCAACTGCTCGCGAGCTTGACTGTGTTGCCGTTGCAGCCCGACGCCGACCGGTGCTACGGCCGGTTGCGGGCCGAGCTCGAGAAGCAAGGCCAACTGATCGGGGCCAACGATATGCTGATCGCCGCGCACGCACTGGCGATCGATGCTGTCCTGGTCACGGACAATACGGCCGAATTTACCCGTGTCGCCGGCCTGCCGGTCGAGAACTGGTTGCGCCCGGCGACCTAACGCCCACGCCTGCGGGCCGGTGGATCCGGCCGGCGCGATAGCATTGACCACGTACCAAGAGGAGATCGGGAATGAACCTGGGAATCGGGCTGCTGGCGGTCGCGGCGGGGCTGGTGGGGCTGGCGGCGGTCGACCGGGGGTTGTCGGCGCTCTGGCCGGCCAGCTACGGGCTGGTTCACCCGCTGGCGGCGATCGGCATGGTCGCCAGTCTGTCGCTGGTGGTCTACCTGATTACGCGCCGCTGAGCAGCGTCGAACGCCTGCACAACTAAAGTTGTAACCACTATTGCGCATCGCAGCAATTCACGAAATCCCGCGTCGTATAAGGCCGAGAGGCTCCATCTCGCTTCAACTAAAGTTGTGTCTATTCCATCTGTCCCCGTCAACTAAAGTTGTAGCGCGATGCGCGATTTCAACTAATCTTGTGTCGTAATGGTCGACGCGATGGCGGAGGCTCAGGATGACACGGCGCGCTCGGTTGCGGATAAGCGATGCGGCGAAGAACGGCGACACCGTGCCGCCCGCCGAGCTCGATCTCGAGCACTGGCCAGCCATCGATCCGCTGGCGCTGCCCGCTGAGCGTGGCGCCCTGTATCTGCGACGCGAACGTGCGATCCGGCTTTACCTTGAGGGTGCAACCGACGTCCAGATCAAAGCGGCCTGCGGGATGGGGCGCGGTCAGGCCTATCGACTGCTGACCGAGCGCTGCCTCAAGCCGCATCCCGACGGGCGGATCCAGGGCTGGCGCGGCCTGTTGCCCCATGCTCGTGTGAAGACCTACGAGCGCACGGCACCGCTCGCACTCAATGCGTGGAGTGGCGGGGCCGTCGGCGCCCTGCAATGGGTGTTCGAGTCGCCCGCTGGACGGGGATTCGAAGACAAGCTGCGCGAGCGCATCCTTGGCAAACGCGCCGATCTAGAAGCATCCCGCCGACCGCGCATGGCCGTGTTTCGCTGGTTTCTCGCCGAGTTGCGCGAACGCGGTTTCGAGCGCCGCGGCGAATGGCCGTTCACCGTCGAGAAGCGCGGCTACGTGACGCTCGCCCGCTACATCGATCGCGTGCTCGCCGAGCATCCGGCGCGGGCGCGCGAGCTCATCGGCGGGCAAGAGGCCGTGCGCAAGGCGCGCGCCGGCGATGGTACGCGTCGGCCGCCGCTGGCGCCGTTCGAGCGCGTCGAATGCGATGCGCACAAGCTTGATGCCCGCATGGTGGTGCTGGTGCCGTCGCCACACGGCGGCACCGAGCCACGCATGATCCATCGTCTGTGGGTCGTGGTGCTGGTCGAGGTCGCGTCGCGCGCGGTGCTGGGCTATCACCTCAGCCTGCGGCGCGAGTGCGCCGCCGAAGACGTGCTGCGCGCGGTGCGCTGCGCCTTGATGCCGTGGATGCCGCGCGACCTGCAGTTCAGCGACGCCGCCTACGTGCCGGGCGCGGGCCTGCCGTCCTATCGTTTCCCGCAGCTCGTGGGCGCGTGCTGGAACGAATTCAGCGTTGACGGCGCGCTGGCCAACATCTGCGGACGCGTCGAAAACGTGCTGCGCGACGTGGTCGACACCAGGATCGTCAAGCCGCAGGCTCCGGGGAGCTACAGCAGCCGGCGCAGCAAGGACGACCGACCGTTCGTCGAGTCGTTTTTCGGGCGCCTGGCCGCCGGCGGTTTCCACCGACTGGCGACCACGACGGGCAGTTCGCCTGCCAACAAGCGCGGTGCCGACCCCGACGCCGCGGCCATGGCGACGCATTTCCAGGTCGAGTACGCGCAGGAGTTGCTCGACACGCTGATCGCCAACTACAACGCCACGCCGCACTCGGGACTGGGCTATCGCAGCCCGCTCGAGCAGTTGGAGTGGCTGTTGGCCGTCGACACGTGGACGCCCCGTCTGGCCGAGCCTGCCGCGGTACGCCGCCTGGTCGGTACGCGCAAGCTGTGCACGTTGCTGGGAGGGATCAAGACCGGACGCCGTCCGCATTTCCATTTTGCCAATGCGCGCTACTCCGCCGAGTGGCTGTGCCTGCGCACGGACCTGCTCGGACAGGCTTTCTGGCTGCAGCTCGACAACGAAGACGACGCGCGCTTTGCGACGGTGTCGACCCAGCAGGGCCTGTTTCTCGGGGCGGTGCGCGCTGCACCACCGTGGCACCTGACGCCACACTCGCTGTTCGTGCGCGCGGCGATCCGCTCGCTCGAAAAGCGTCGACTCCTGCATCTGGCGATCCATGGCGATGCGGTCGAAGCGCTGATCCGCTACGCGGAGGCCTCGCCCGACGGCAAATTGCCGGTCCACCCCGCCTATCTCGAAGCGCGACGCATCCTGCAGCAACAGGCGGAGCGATCGGCCGGGCAGTCGATGGTGAGCCTGGTCAAGCAACACGGAGCACCGGTTGCGAACGCGGAGGCGCCGTCGACGGCGCGCAGCGATACGCCGTTGCCGCCGATGCGCTGGGCCCAGCAATGGTAACGTCGTCGTCCGCCGCCTCAGCTCCCCTCGTGGCGGCCCATATCCCTCGCAATCATCCGGTCGTCACGCGCGACTACTCGTTGTTCACGATCGCGATTCACGACATGGCCGAGCGCATCGGCAGTTGGCTGGACGATCAGGTCGACGGCGCGACGATCTTCGGGCCCTCGCGCTTCGGCAAGTCGAGCGCCGTCGACCACTGGCTGCAGCGCTTGCTGTCGGAGCGTCACGGCGGGTTTGTGCCGCTGGTAATCTGGAGCCACACGGATTCCGGCAGCAGCCAGGCGGTGGGCTGTTTTTATGCGCATCTGCTCGAGGCGAGCGGTCACCGCCTCGCTCAGGCGCGGCGCAGCCCGCTGGAGCGGCAGACCATGCTCGTCGAGCGCTGGATCGAGCTCGCCGCGCAAGGGGGCGGACGCTTTCTGGTCCTGGTGATCGACGAGGCGCAGGGCATGAACCAGCGCGTGTGGCTGTGGCTGGTCGAACTGCACAGCTTGTTGGAAAAGCAGCGCATTCGGTTGTGCGTGTTCTCGATCGCGTCGCTGCAGTTCTACGACGAGCCGTTCGGTCTAGCACTCGCGGGCAGCGCTCATGTTGCCGCGCGCTTCATGCTGGCCGCCGAACCGTTTCACGGCGTGCGGACAGCCGACGAGCTCGCGTACGTGATGCGAGGCTATGACGACGGCAGCGAATGGCCACCGGGGTCAGGCCACTCGTTCACCGCGGGCCTGGCGCCGCGCCCGTGGGCCGGCGGGTTCCGGATGGAGCACCACGCCGACGCGCTAATGCGGGCGATGCTCGATCGACTGCCGCCGCGCTACGCGGGCCCGATCGACTTCCCGATGAAAACCGTCGCCCAGTCGTGCCGACATGTTCTGCTGCGCATCGCAAGCGGCGCCGACGTTGACGTGGAGACGTCGGCCGACGCATGGCGGGCAGCCGTCGACGACTGCGGGCATCGGGCGCTGATGGCGCTTGTATCTGCGACGGCGGCGCTTCGGGGCGGGCATGCGCGTGAGGAAGGCTCCCATGCCTGAACCTGGTTTGACCTGGCACGCTGGCAGCATCCTGCCTTACGCGTCGCTCTGGCATACGGTCCTGCGGGCCTGCGTGCTCAATGCGCTGCACCCGCGCGATCTGCCGTCGACGCTGACACCGCGGCCCGCGACCGTGCATCTGTTGGACAATCACGCCGGCCACCTCGATGTCCACGCCTTCGCTGACGAACTCGGTGAGTCGCCGGCAGCGTTTCAGTGGGCCACACTCGATGCGTTGCCAATGCCCCTGCGCACCGCGCTCGTGTCGGCAGGGCCGCGCCTGTGCCTGGCGTGCCTTGCGGCGGGGTATCACGCGGCGCTGTTTTCCGTCGGGCTGCTCGAGACCTGTCCGATCCATGGCCTGCCGCTGATTGACTGCTGTTACTGCGGCGCGCCATTTCATTCAACGCTGCGCTCGATCGCCGATTTCGGCACGGCCGGCAGCTGCCGATGCGGTCGGTTGCACTTCTTCACGCGTGAAACGTGCCGTCGGCCGATTCTCGCGCCCGAGTTGACCGAGGCGTTCGAGCCGGTTGCGGCTTGGCTGGAGGCCATGTCGACACTAATCCGGCCGGCGCGGCTGGACGACGCGCTGCTGCGCCGCGTGCCTGACAGCATTCGCTGGTTGGTGAGCACCGCGTGCACGCTCGGCGTCACCTATCCTCCGTGTCTGCGACCGGTGGCGCCCACGGCGCCGGTCGTGCTGGTTCGGCAGGGCCCCGGCACCCGCTCGGACCGGGCGCCACCGCAACTGCCCTCGCAATCGCCTCTGCAAAACCGCTCGTTGTACTGGCAGGCCTCACCGACCACCATCGTCTACCGGGCGCTCGCGCGTCACGTGCGTCGGCATCTGGCCCGCGACGGCAATCGCTGGGTTGTCCGTTTCGTCGCCGCTGGCGATCCGCTCGTGATCGGTGACCAACTGCGCGCCAGCGACCGCGCGCGGCGGGCCTTCGCCGACATGCTCTGGGCGCACACGATCGAGACCGAGGTCGAGCGCCGTCGCTGGCCGGACCGGCCCCCGCCGCTCGGTGAGGTCGCGCACTTCACGGCGCGCGTGGTGGCCGGCAGTCAGGCGCTCGGTGCCCAAGGCCTGGCCGCCTCTGCACGGGACTGGCTGGAGGCCCATGCGGCGCGCGTCAATTTGGCCGCGATCTGGCAGGCGGCCGACGCCCGGGCAACGGCGGGTGCTTGTTCGGGCGTCGCGGCATGGGATGCGATGGCGCTCGACGCAACCGGTTGCGAGCGGGTCTGGCTGGCGCGCGCCACGCCGGATGGCTTGCGCTTCGCGGCGCCGGCGACGACGGGCTGGTCGGCGCTCACACGCCTCGACAAGGCGGCCCGTCGGGCGCGGGACGCGATGCGCGGGCAGGCCCGTCTAGCGGCAATGTGGGCAGCTTGTCGCGGCGCCTGCTTGAGCTGGTCGGAGGATGCAGGCTGGCACGTGATCGACGCGATCGTCCCCGTGGACGGCGACGTGCGGCGACGACGCCTGCTGGGCGTGAAGGAGGGGCGGCCGTGGTGCTGGCTTTACCTTGCCGCCGATGGCCGCATCGTCGCGCGCTGGGATCAGGCACGCCTGCAGGTGCTGGACGCAACGCCCAGCGCCGCCCTCGAAGCGCTACGGCGGTGCGCCCGCAATTACCGACGGATCTGTCAGGTCGAGCTCCCTGTTGCCCGGCCGATCCCGCTGGCGGCGCCTGAGCCGATGGATGCCCAGTTGACGGCGGACTACCTGAATTTCGTAGCGGTCATTCGTTACCAGACGGGATTTTGGCGGGACGCCGCGGTCTTGGCGGACGCTGCCCGCTTCCACCAGCGCGCCCAGGCCGCACGCGGCGGGCCGCCCGGCGATTCGCCGTGGGTCGAATGGGGGCGCCAGCGAGGAGGTTGGAATCGAATGCGCCGATAAGATAAACCTTGTCACGACAGATCGGTTCGATCTCGAAACTCAGCCCCGGAAAACCCGTTGGCGCAGCTCCGGCACGATTGTCGGACCAACAGGCCGTCGATAGACACATCTTTAGTTGAAGTTTAGACACAACTTTAGTTGTGCAAGCGTCAATCAAAGATGTCTATTGTTTTGCCCCTTTTATTTTACTAGCCGCTAATGCTTATTAGCGGCTAGGTGTTTGATGCGTTAAACTCGCCCTAGTCCCCAAAAATCTCCATTCCACCCTTGAAACGTAGTCGCAATGTGACTACACTAACCGTATTCCACTCAAGGAGTTCGTCATGACTACCGATACCTACGTGCGCGCCCGCATCGACGCGGCCACCAAGCGCGAAGCCGCGGCCGCCCTCGAGCGCATGGGCCTGTCCGTGTCCGACGCGATCCGCCTGCTAATGCGGCGCGTCGCCGACGAGCACCGTCTGCCGTTCGACGTGCTGGTGCCAAACGCTGAAACGCGCGCCGCGATTGCCGAACTCGACGCAGGCAAGGGAAGACGCTTCGACAGCGTCGAGGCGCTGATGAAGGATCTGCATGCGGACGATTGATCGCAGCAACGCGTTCAAGCGCGACTACCGGCGCGTGGCCGTCGGCCGGCATCGCGCGTCGCTCGACACATTGCTGGCCACCGTGCTACCGCTGCTCGCAACCGACGCGGCGCTACCCGCGAAGTATCGCGATCACGCGTTGATCGGCGAATGGCAGGGGTGTCGCGACTGTCATCTGAAGCCGGACCTGGTGCTGATCTACCGCAAACCCGACCCGTCGACCTTGCAGCTGGTGCGGCTCGGCTCGCACAGCGAGCTGGGGCTGTAGCCGCCCCTCGACATCGTTCAAAGGAATCACCATGTCGGAAGTCATCCGCTTTCATGAGGGCTCGTCGTTCGAGCTGCCCAATGCACTGACGGCCGAGACGTTGCGCCGCAGCGAAGCCGGCGAAGCGCTGCATGTCGCCCAGGACGCCGATGACCTGTTCAGGCAGCTCGGGATTTGATGCGCACGCACGCCCGGCCGATCTGTTTCGCGAATAACGAGGTGTCGATGACGACGCTTGAACCGTCTACCCCCAAGTCGTCCACGCGCACGCCCTCGCACGCAGCCGTGCTCGAGGCGTTGCGTCACGCGCGCACGCGCCAAGTCATGCGCTATCGCCACACGCCCGTGTTCGATGCGCTGGTCGAGTTGAATTTCATCGTCTGGGTGCGGCAGCCGGTCCGGCTGTCGCAGCAGGTGCCCGACTCGTGCCCGTGCCGGTCGAGGTCGCCGAGTTGACCCGCGCCGGCCACGCCGTGCTCGACTGGCTCGCCACGCTCGAAGGCACGCCCTGGTGGGAATCGCTGCGCGCGCGTCCGTATCGCGCGCGTGGCACACAGGAGCACGCGTGAACGCGCCAGCCAAGCAGCTGACCCTTCCGCCGCCGCGCACGTACACACGCAGCGATTTCGCGGCGCTGCGCGCGTGGGTGCAGCGCGTGCCGGTACCGGCCATCGCGCGGCTCTATTACGACGCGGACACTTACGACGCCGACACCACGCCGTACGAGGAGGAGCCGGCCGCGCTCGAGCGTCATCTCAAGACGATGCGCGACGACCTGGTGCACCTCGCGCTGCTGAACGGCTCGTCGGCGCTCGCCGAGCACCTGAAAACCTCGATCCGTCAGCACGGCAGCGCACGCCTGACGGCCGTGTCGCTCAAGATGGTCGAAGCGGCCGCCAAACTCGCTGCGGCCGCACCGACGCCGACGCACGCGGTCGGCCTGTGGTTTCGGCCGTCGATCGCGCGACGACTGGCAGGCGAGGGAATCACGACGCTCGGCGACCTGATCGCATTCTGCAACCGTCGCGGCGGCCGCTGGTGGCGTCGCGTGCCGCGCATTGGTGCCGGCCGCGCCCGCGTGCTGGTCGCCTGGCTCCGCACGCACGCAGACTCGCTTGGCGCGACGATCGCCGCCGACGTCGACACCACGGAACCGCTCGGCGCCGCAGCGCCGGCGGACGCGATCGCGCTGGTGCCGGCCGATGGCGGCCGGATGCTCGCGCCGCTCGAGCGGATGGCGGTGCCGCACGCGCTGTCGGGTGCGGCCGGCACCAATCGTGCGCCGGGCCTCTGCTACCTGCACGCAAACCACGATCTCGACGCGCTGCGCGCGTACCTGGCACGCTATGCCGATCAGCCGGCGACGCTGCGGGCCTACACGCGCGAACTCGAACGGCTGCTGCTGTGGGCCATCACCGTGCGCGGCGCCGCGCTCTCGTCGCTCACCGTCGAGGATGGCGATGCGTACAAGGCATTTCTGCGCGTACCGTCCGATGCGTTCGTCGGGCCGCCGGCGTCGCGCGCGTCCGGGCGCTGGCGGCCGTTCGCGCCCGGCGGCCTGTCGCTCGACAGCCAGCGCTACGCGATCCGCGCGATCCGCGGCGCGTTCGATTGGTTGGTCGACGTGCGGTATCTGGCCGGCAATCCGTGGCGCGCGGTGCGCGACCCGAAGCCGGTGCAGCGCGTCACGCGTATGCAGATCGATCGAGCGCTGCCGGCGACGCTGTGGAACAAGGTGCGTGCGGCGCTGGACGCGCACTGTGAACAAACGGGCCCGAGCGCGCCGCGCTGGCGTTCCGCCCGCGCGCTGCTGCTGTTGATGGGCGATAGCGGCCTGCGTATCGCCGAGGCTGCCGCGGCGACACGCGATCAGTTACAGCAGCTGCCGGCCGACGGCGACTTGCCGGCCAGCTGGCAACTGGCCGTGGTCGGGAAGGGCAGCAAGGCACGCGTGACGCCGGTCAGCGATGCGTGCGCGGCCGCGATCGCCGCACACTGGCGCGATCGCGGTGCCAATTTCCACGCCGGCACCGAGTCGAACGGGAAAGCAAGAAGGGCGCTCATCGCGCCGCTCACGATGCCGGCGACGCCGAACGCGAACGCCAAGGCCGCACGGCTGGCCGCGAGCGATTCGGACGAGAGTGACGGTTACGCGGTGCGGCCGGCCCGTGGTCTGGTCGCCTGGGCGCTCGAGCAGCTGCGGGACGCGTGGCCGACGACGCTGCCCGATCTGTCCGAAGCCGAGCGCCAGCAGCTGGCGCGCACGTCGCCGCACGCGCTGCGCCATACGTTCGGCACCCAGACGGTCGCCGCGGGCGTGCCGCTCGACGTTGCGCAGCGCGTGCTCGGCCATGCGTCGTTGCAGACCACCACCGTCTACGTGACCGCCGAGCAGCGGCGCATTCGGGCCGAGCTGGGGCGGTATTTCGGCAAGGGACGTGCAGGTGCGACCACCGCGCCCGCCGACCTGGCGTCGACCGCAATCGCGATGCCCCTCGCCACCATGCCCGGGCAGATCATGCGCACCACGACGATCCGCCTCACGCTGGATATTCGGAACAGCAGCAAATACGTGCGCGGCCGCAAGCGATCGATCGAAGCGATCGAATTCTGGATCCTAAATGAATATGAGGCGGTCAAGGTCGACGACGGCGAATACGACCTGCAGATCCCGCACGAGACAGACAGCGAACTCGACCAACTCGTCGACGAGCTGCTCGACGACATTCAGTCAACGGCCGGCGACCGACACTGTTTCAGCGAATCGCGCGCGCGGCTGGCGGGCAGCGATCGCATCTGGTCGTGATAGACAACGGCGTCGAACACCCCCCCTCGGCTACAACGTGTCTTCGCCAGGCCACCACGGCTGTGGGACACGGTCGATCGTATAGTCGTCGAGGTTCTTTCCCTCCAGCCACTTCGGCCGCGGGCCGCGGCCGGACCAGCTACGGCCTGACGACGGATCGTAGTACTTCGCCGCCGCGCGCTTCGGTTTCGTTTGCAGGTAGCCCAACGCCGACAACACTTCCTGCTGGGTGATGCCGTAGTGGGCGACCTGTTCCCTGAAGGTGGCCAGTGCGGCTTTTTTTTCCACCGCCTTTGTTTGGGCCAATTGAATATCGAGTTCACGTAGCTCGAGTTGCAGTGCGTGCAGGTCTACAGCTTCCATAATTTTCGGAGAGAATATGTTGAAAATAAACAGCGCGTGAGCCAGCTATTATTCCGCATCTCAGCGAAGCCAAATCGGAATTTTCGCCGCGATCCAATCGATCGCGGTGGGCGGCATCGATATCGACCGTGTTCCGTCATATTCATCCCCTGCGTCGAAGTAGATCAATTTCCCGTCGCGAATCTCGATCGACTCGTTGCCCGGACGGCCGCCCCAGAAGACGAAAAACAGACGCGTAGCGAGCGTCGTCCCACGTTCATCAGCCACGACGATCCTGACCTGCTCGTTCGAGCTGGCGAAAAAGCCGTTGTTGCGGCTGCCGCTTCGTAAGCACCCGGTCAGCACCGTAGCGCATGTCGTTGACGGAGGGTACCCGCGATGCTATCGGATGGGATCGACGTGAGCGGCAGGGGTGGGGCGGCTGCGGGGCTGTTGCTCGCGCTGGCGGCCGTCGACCGCGGGCTGTCGGCGCTCTGGCCGGCCAGCTACGGGCTGGTTCACCCGCGGCGATCGCCGCGGCGAACCTGCCGTTCGTGGCCGCGTACCTGATCATGCGGTCCTGAGCGACGGGCGAACCCGGCTGCGGCCGGGTTTTTGTGACGCACCGTTAATGCCGATAAGTGTTGCTGGTAAACGGGATTGAAGTTTGTTAACTTCGGCGAACCGTCCACGCCGGAGCCCCGCATGAAGTGCGTCGTTGTACTGACTGAAGTCGAGG
>Ga0058691_1000364_pt1 | contig 33446 bp, 27 predicted proteins | sample AgamicAtPrz_FD_55051 | JGI IMG/M metagenome (GOLD analysis project Ga0058691, IMG submission 55051) | Agave microbial communities from Guanajuato, Mexico - At.P.rz | ecosystem: Host-associated > Plants > Phyllosphere > Phylloplane/Leaf | place: Guanajuato, Mexico | collected 2012-05-28
GCCGATGGGCTCAGGGTTATCCAGATCGTTGACACCTCAACTATCAATGCCTAAAGTGCTCCCGTCAAGCAGTCATCGGCCGGCGCGAGCGGGCCTCGGAAACATGCGCATCACCTGCATCGGCGGCGGCCCCGCCGGCTTGTACTTCGCCTTGCTGATGAAGCGGCAGNACCCCGCCCATGAGGTCACGGTGCTGGAGCGCAACCGCGCCGGCGACACCTTCGGCTGGGGCGTGGTGTTCTCCGACCAGACGCTGGCNGCGCTGCGCGAGGCCGATCCCCAGACCGCCGAGCAGATCCTGCAGTCCTTCAACCATTGGGACGACATCGCCGTCCACATCGACGGCCGCACCATGGTCTCGGGCGGGCATGGCTTCTGCGGCATCGGCCGCCGCAAGCTGCTGGACATCCTGCGCGATCGCTGCGAACAACTGGGCGTCGCGATCCGCTACGAGACCGAGGTCGTCGACGACGCGGACATCGATGCCGACCTGATCATCGCGGCCGACGGCCTCAACAGCCGGCTGCGCCAGAAGTACGCCGCGACCTACCAGCCCGACATCGACCTGCGGCAATGCCGCTTCGTCTGGCTCGGCACGACCAAGCTCTTCGAGGCCTTCACCTTCGACTTCCAGAAGACCGAATGGGGCTGGTTCCAGGCGCACGCCTACCGCTTCGACGAGACGCACTCGACCTTCATCGTCGAGACGCCCGAGCAGGTGTGGAAGGCCGCCGGCCTGGAGGACATGAGCAAGGAAGACGGCATCGCCTTCTGCGAGCGCCTCTTCGCCAAGGTGCTGGACGGCCATCCGCTGATCTCCAACGCGGCGCACCTGCGCGGATCCGCGCAGTGGATTCGCTTCCCGCGCGTGGTCTGCAAGCGCTGGGTGCATCACAACGGCCGCGCGCCGGTGGTGCTGATGGGCGACGCGGCGCACACGGCGCATTTCTCGATCGGCTCGGGCACCAAGCTCGCGCTGGAGGATGCGATCGCGCTGGCCCGCGACATCGAACGCCACGGTGGTGGCGTGGAGAGCCTGTCCTTGGCGCTCGACGAATACGAAGCCACGCGCTCGATCGAGGTGCTGCGCATCCAGAACGCGGCGCGCAATTCGACCGAATGGTTCGAGAACGTCGACCGCCACGCGCGCCTGGCGCCGGAGCAATTCGCGTACTCGCTGCTGACGCGCTCGCAGCGGATCTCGCACGAGAACCTGCGCCTGCGCGACGCGCGGTATGTCGGCGAATACGAGGCCTGGCTGGCGCGCCGCTCGGGCCTGGACCGCGCCGCGCCGCCGATGTTCACGCCGTTCACGCTGCGCGGCACGACGCTGAAGAACCGGGTCGTCGTCTCGCCGATGGCGCAGTACTCCTGCGTCGACGGCCAGCCGGCGGACTACCACCTCGCGCACCTGGGCGCCCGCGCCATGGGCGGCGCGGGCCTGGTGTTCGCGGAGATGACCTGCGTCTCGCCGGATGCCCGCATCACGCCCGGTTGCCCGGGCCTGTGGAACGACGCGCAGCGCGATGGCTGGCGGCGCATCGTCGACCATGTGCATGCAAGTTCCACCGCCAAGATCGCGATGCAGCTCGGCCATGCCGGCGCGAAGGGCTCGACCCGCGTNGCCTGGGAAGGCATCGACCAGCCGCTGGACGAGGGCAACTGGCCGCTGATCTCGGCCTCGCCGCAGCAGTACCTGGAGGGCGTGAGCCAGTGGTCGCGCGCGATGACGCGGGACGACATGGACCGCGTCAAGGCCGACTTCGTCGCCGCTACCCGGCGTGCCGCCGAGGCCGGCTTCGACTGGCTGGAGCTGCACTGCGCGCACGGCTACCTGCTGTCGAGCTTCCTGTCGCCGCTGACCAATCAGCGGACTGACGACTACGGCGGCACGCTGGNGCANCGGCTGCGTTATCCGCTCGAGGTCTTCACCGCNATGCGCGCGGTCTGGCCGGCGGATAAGCCGATGTCGGTGCGCATCTCCGCGCACGACTGGGTGCCCGGCGGCACCACGCCNGAGGACGCGGTCGCGATCGCCGAGGCCTTCAAGGCCGCGGGCGCCGACCTGATCGATGTCTCGTCCGGNCAGGTCAGCAAGCGCGAGAAGCCGGTCTACGGCCGCATGTGGCAGACGCCCTTCAGCGAGAGCGTGCGCAACCGCGCCGGCATCGCCACGATCGCGGTGGGCGCGATCTCCGAGGCGGACCACGTCAACAGCATCATCGCGGCCGGGCGCGCCGACCTGTGCGCCGTCGCGCGGCCGCACCTGGCCAATCCGGCCTGGACGTTGACCGAGGCCGCGCGCATCGGCTACCTGTCCGGCCCGGGCCTGGACTGGCCGGTGCAGTACCTGTCCGGCAAGAGCCAGATGGAACGCGACTTCGAACGCCAGCGCGCGATGGGCGGCGGCGCCGCGGCGCAGGAACAGGCCAACCGGGCGCTCGGCGTCTGAGCGGCGGGAAGCGGCGCGGCGATGGGCATTCGAGCAACGATGGACAGGCAGGCGGCATGAGCAACCCGTATCCCCTCGAAGGACTGCATGCGGTCGTCACCGGCGGCGGCTCCGGCATCGGCGCCGCGATCGCGCAGGCGCTGATCGCCGACGGCGCGCGCGTGACGCTGATGGGGCGCCGGCTGGACCGACTGCAGGCCCAGCGCGACCGGCTCAGCGTCGACGGCGGTCCGTCGGTCGAGCTGCAGGTCTGCGACGTCGCCGACGAGGCCAGCGTGCGCCAGGCCTTCGCCGCGGCGGTGAAGACCGCCGGGCCGGTCGACCTGCTGGTCAACAACGCCGGCCAGGTCGAGACCGCGCCGTTCGCGAAGACCTCGCTGGAGACCTGGCGGCGACTGCTCGACGTCAACCTCACCGGCAGCTTCCTGTGCAGCCGCGAGGTGCTGCCGGCGATGACCGAGCGCCGCTTCGGCCGCATCGTCAATGTCGCGAGCACCGCCGCGCTGAAGGGTTACGCCTATGTCGCGGCCTACTGCGCGGCCAAGCATGGCGTGCTCGGCCTGACGCGTGCGCTGGCGCTGGAGACGGCGCGCAAGGGCGTGACCGTCAACGCGGTCTGCCCCGGCTACACCGAGACCGACATCGTGGCCGGCGCGATCGACACCATCGTCGCCAAGACCGGCCGCACGCCGGAGCAAGCCCGGGCCGAGCTGGCGGCGGTCAATCCGCAGGGGCGGCTGGTGGACCCGGCGGAGGTCGCCGCCTCGGTCGCCTGGCTGGCGCGGCGCGACAGCGGATCCATCACCGGCCAGGCCATCGCGGTCGCCGGCGGGGAGGTGATGTGATGCGCGACAGCGACGAGGACCTGGGGCCCGAACTCGTGCCCGACCTGGAGTCGCGCCTGCACGATGGCGACCATCAGGCGCTGCGCCTGTGGCTGCGCCTGCTGGCCTGCACGACGCGCATCGAGGACCAGATCCGCCAGCGCCTGCGCAACGACTTCGGCACGACACTGCCGCGCTTCGACCTGCTGGCGCAGCTCGAGCGCAGCCCCGACGGCCTGACGATGCGCGAGCTGTCGCAGCGGCTGATGGTCACCGGCGGCAACGTCACCGGCATCACCGACCAGCTCGAGGCCGAGGGGCTGGTCGTGCGCGAGCCGCATCCGTCGGACCGGCGCAGCGTGACCGTGCGGTTGACGCCGGCCGGGCGGCGCCAGTTCAAGCGCATGGCGGCGACGCACGAGGGCTGGATCGTCGAGCTGCTGGCCGGCTGGTCGCCCGAGGAGAAGACCCAGGTGTACGCGCTGCTCGCGGGGCTGAAAGGCCACCTCGCGCAGCTGGATGCCGCGCGCCGATGAGCGGGATGCAGGCCCTGGTGCCGCGCGGCGCGGAGCGATGAACAGGCCGGTGGCCGATGCGGCGCATCGGCGCCAGTGAACGAATCAAGGAGTAGGAATCGATGGATCAACACCTCATCAGCGGCAACCGGCGCAGCCTGAAGGGCTTCGAGCCCCGCCACTTCGCGTGGCGGCAGGAGGGCGAGGTCGGCGTGATCACGCTGAACCGTCCCGAGCGCAAGAACCCGCTGACCTTCGAGTCCTATGCCGAGCTGCGCGACCTGTTCCGCACGCTGGCCTATGTCGACGAGGTGAACGCGGTCGTCGTGCAGGGCGCGGGCGGCAACTTCTGCTCCGGCGGCGATGTGCACGAGATCATCGGCCCGCTGACGGCCATGTCGATGCCGGACCTGCTCGCCTTCACGCGCATGACCGGCGACCTGGTCAAGGCGATGCGGGCCTGTCCGCAGCCGGTCGTGGCCGCCATCGACGGCGTGTGCGCCGGCGCCGGCGCGATCATGGCGATGGCCTCGGACCTGCGCGTCGGCACCGCGCGCAGCAAGACGGCCTTCCTGTTCACGCGCGTTGGCCTGGCCGGCTGCGACATGGGCGCCTGCGCGCTGCTGCCGCGCATCGTCGGCCAGGGGCGTGCGTCGGACCTGCTCTACACCGGCCGCAGCCTGGGCGGTGAAGAGGCGCTGCAGTGGGGCTTCTTCAACCGCGTGGCGGAGCCGGACGCGCTGGAAGCCCAAGCGGTGGCCTGGGCCGCGGAGATCGCCGCCGGCCCCAACTTCGCGCATGCGATGACCAAGCGGATGCTGCATCAGGAATGGACGATGGGCGTCGACGAGGCCATCGAGGCCGAGGCGCAAGCCCAGGCGATCTGCATGATGACGCAGGACTTCCACCGCGCGTACCACGCGTTCGTCGCCAAGCAGCGCCCCGAATTCAAGGGCGATTGAGGACGGCATGAATCACCTGAAGCACCTGGACTGGCCGTTCTTCGAGGACCGGCATCGCGCGCTCGCGAGCGAACTGGACGCGTGGTGCGCGACGCACCTCGCCCATGGCGCGGTCGATCACGAGGACGTGGACGCGAGCTGCAAGGCACTGGTGAAGGCGCTCGGCGCCGGCGGCTGGCTGACGCATGCGGTGGCCGGCGAGGGCGAGGCCATCGACACCCGCGCCATCTGCCTGCTGCGCGAGACGCTGGCGCGCCACGACGGCCTGGCGGACTTTGCCTTCGCGATGCAGGGACTGGGATCGGGCGCGATCTCGCTCATGGGCACGCCAGCGCAGCGCGAGGCCTACCTGCCGCGCGTCGCGCGCGGTGAAGCGCTGGCGGCCTTCGCGCTCTCCGAGCCGCAGGCGGGGTCCGATGTCGCGGCGATGCAATGCGCCGCGCGCGAGGACGGCGACCACTACGTGCTCGACGGACAGAAGACCTGGATCTCCAATGGCGGCATCGCCGATTTCTACGTGGTGTTCGCGCGCACCGGCGAAGCGCCCGGCTCGCGCGGCATCAGCGCCTTCATCGTCGACGCGGGACTTCCCGGCTTCGAGATCGCCGAGCGCATCGACGTGATCGCGCCGCACCCGCTGGCGACGCTGCGGTTCACGAACTGCCGCGTGCCGAAGTCCGCGATGGTCGGCGCGCCGGGCGAAGGCTTCAAGGTGGCAATGCGCACGCTGGATGTGTTCCGCACCTCGGTGGCCGCGGCGGCGCTGGGCTTCGCCCGCCGCGCGCTGGAGGAAGGGCTGACGCAGTCCAAGGAGCGCGCGATGTTCGGCGCGACGCTGGCCGACCTGCCGCTGACCCAGGCCAAGCTGGCCGACATGGCCTGCACCGTCGACAGCAGCGCGCTGCTGGTCTACCGCGCGGCCTGGGAGCGCGACCAGGGCCGCACCATCACCCGCGAGGCCGCGATGGCCAAGCTGATGGCCACCGAAGGCGCGCAGCGCGTCATCGACGCGGCGGTGCAGCTGCATGGCGGGCGCGGCGTGCGGCGCGGCGAGATCGTCGAGTCGCTGTACCGCGAGATCCGTGCGCTGCGCATCTACGAGGGCGCCAGCGAGGTCCAGCAGCTGATCATCGGACGAGACCTGTTGAAGAACGGATAAGGACTTCCTCATGCACCGCAGCGCCCACCAGGACACCTTCGCCCGTGACAACCTTCCGCCGCCGGATCAGTGGCCGGAGCTGGTCTTCGACCTGCCGGCGCTGCGATTCCCGGAGCGGATGAACTGCGCGCATGAGCTGCTGGATCGCTGGGTCGAGCAGGGGCAGGGCGATCGCGCCTGCGTGATCGGCGGCGACGGGCGCGGCGGCGAGCTGCGCTGGACCTATGCCGAGCTGCAGGCGCAGGCCAATCGCATCGCCAACGTGCTGGTGAACGAGATGGGCGTGGTGCCGGGCAACCGCGTGCTGCTGCGCGGCGCCAACACGCCGCAGATGGCGGCCTGCTGGTTCGCGGTGATGAAGGCCGGCGCGATCGCGGTGGCGACGATGCCGCTGCTGCGCGCCAAGGAACTGGGCCAGGTCATCGAGAAGGCGCGTGTCTCGCATGCGCTGTGCGACGCGGCGCTGGCCGCGGAACTGGAGGCGGCGCGGGCGCAGTGCCCGGTGCTGGCTCAGGTCTGTCTGTTCCGCAGCGAGGCGGCCGAGGGCCTGGAGGCCCTGGCCGAGCGCCAATCCGAGCGCTTCGACAACGTCGACACCGCGTCCGACGACTGCGCGCTGATCGCGTTCACCTCCGGCACGACGGGCCAGCCCAAGGGCACGATGCACTTCCATCGCGACGTGATCGCGATCTGCCGATGCTGGCCGGTGCACTGCCTGCGCGCGAACGCCGACGACGTATTCATCGGCAGTCCCCCGCTGGCCTTCACCTTCGGCCTGGGCGGGCTGGTGCTGTTCCCGCTCAGCGTCGGCGCGTCGACGGTGCTGCTGGAGAAGGCCTCGCCCGACGTGCTGCTGCCCGCGATCGCGAAGCACCGCGCNACGGTGTGCTTCACCGCGCCGACCTCCTACCGCGCGATGGCGGCGCAGGCGGCGTCCCACGACCTGTCGTCGCTGCGCAAGTGCGTCAGCGCGGGCGAGGCGCTGCCCGCGGCGACGCGGCAGCTGTGGAAGGACGCCACCGGCATCGAGCTGATCGACGGCATCGGCGCGACCGAGCTGCTGCACATCTTCATCTCGCACACCGAGGAGACCGCGCGGCCGGGCGCGACCGGCCGGCCGGTGCCGGGCTACCGCGCCCGCGTCGTCGACGACGCGGGGCGCGACGTGCCGGCGGGTACCGTCGGCAAGCTCGCGGTGCAGGGGCCGACCGGTTGCCGCTACCTTGCCGACGACCGGCAGGCCCAGTACGTGCGGCACGGCTGGAACCTGACCGGCGATGCCTACCTCATCGACGCCGACGGCTACTTCGTCTACCAGGCGCGCACCGACGACATGATCATCTCCGGCGGCTACAACATCGCCGGGCCGGAGGTGGAGTCGGCGCTGCTGGCCCATCCGGCGGTCGCCGAATGCGCGGTGGTCGGCGTGCCGGACCAGGAGCGCGGCCAGCTGGTGAAGGCCTTCGTCGTGCTCAAGCCCGGCGCGGCCGGCGCCGACGACGAGGCCGCGCTGGTCAAGGCGATGCAGGACTTCGTCAAGGCCACGATCGCCCCGTACAAGTACCCCCGTGCGATAGAGTTCCGCGCCAGCCTGCCCCGGACCGAGACCGGCAAGCTGCAGCGCTTCCGGCTGCGCGAAGCATGACGCCGCGTGCAGCGATCCCCACCGCGCCCAGCCGTACCGGCGTGACCATCCGACCCGCCCCTCACGGGGCCTTTCTGGAGCGTCCGATGAACGCGAACGAAACGAAGCCGTCGCCGCAGTACGAGCCCACCGTTGTCCAGCGCGGGCTCGCCGCGATCGCCGCCATGGGCGCGGTGCTCGCCCTGGCGGCGCCGGCGCAGGCCGCCGACAAGCTCAAGGTCGGCATGCTGAGCACGCTGTCGGGGCCCGGCGCCGGCCTGGGCGTCGACATCCGCGATGGCTTCGCGCTCGCGGTCCAGCAGGGCGGCGGCAAGCTGGGCGGACTGCCGGTCGAGGTCCTCACCGCCGATGACCAGCAGAACCCCGAGGTCGCCAAGCAGTCGGCCGAGCGGCTGCTCAAGCGCGACAAGGTCGACGTGATGACCGGCATCGTGTTCTCCAACGTGATGCTGGCCGTCGGCCCCAGCGTCTTCGCGGCGCAGGTGCCCTATGTCAGCGCCAACGCCGGGCCCTCGCAGTACGCCGGCGAGCAGTGCAACCGCTACTTCTTCAACGTCGCCTGGCAGAACGACAACCTGCACGAGGCCGTCGGCAAGACGGTGATGGACAAGGGCTTCAAGAAGGTGGTGGTGCTGGCGCCCAACTACCCGGCCGGCAAGGACGCGGTGGCCGGCTTCAAGCGCTACTACAAGGGCGCGGTGGCCGACGAGATCTACACCAAGCTGGGCCAGCTGGACTACGCCGCGGAACTCGCGCAGGCGCGCGCCGCCAAGCCCGATGCGATGTACATCTTCCTGCCCGGGGGCATGGGCATCAACTTCATCAAGCAGTTCGTCGGCGCGGGGCTGTCCAAGGACATCACGCTCTTCGGCCCGGGCTTCTCCGCGGACGAGGACGTCATCAAGGCGGTCGGCGAGCCGATGCTGGGCATGTTCAACAGCTCGCACTGGGCGCATGACCTGGACAACCCGGCCAACAAGCGCTTCGTCGCCGACTTCGTCAAGGCCTACGGCAGGCTGCCCTCGCTGTATGCGAGCCAGGGCTACGACGCGGCGCAGCTGATCGGCGCCGCGGTGCGCGACGTGAAGGGCAAGGTCGAGGACCGGCCCGCGCTGCTCAAGGCGCTGAAGGCGGCGAAGTTCGACTCGGTGCGCGGCCCGTTCCGCTTCAACCACAACCAGTACCCGGTGCAGGACTACTACCTGCGCGTGATCACCAAGGACCCGCAGGGCCGCGTGACCAACCGGACGCTGGGCAAGATCTTCGAGCAGCACGCCGACGCCTACGCGCCGCTGTGCAAGATGAAGTGAAGGCGGCGGGCGCGCATCGATGGACCTCATCCTCGTCGCCGAGCAGGCCCTCAACGGCCTGCAGTTCGGGCTGATGCTGTTCCTGCTGGCGGCCGGCCTGACGCTGGTCTTCGGCATCATGGACCTGATCAACCTGGCGCACGGCTCGCTGTACATGGTCGGCGCCTACCTGGCCGCGGCGGCGATGGCGGCAGGCGCGTCCTTCGGCATCGCCGTGCTGGCGGCGATCGCTGGCACCGCGCTCCTGGGCATGGCGCTGGAGGTGACGCTGCTGCGCCGCCTCTACCAGCGCGACCACCTGAGCCAGGTGCTGGCGACCTTCGCGCTGATCCTCATGCTCAACGAAGGCGTGCGCATGATCTGGGGCGAGCAGCCGCTGATGCTGAACACGCCGGCCGCCCTGTCCGGTCCGGTCGAGCTGCTGCCCGGGCTGATGTATCCCGCCTACCGGCTGCTCATCATCGGCGTGGGGCTGGTGGTGGCGCTGGCGCTGTACCTGCTGGTCACGCGCACGCGCTGGGGCATGTGGGTGCGGGCCGGCGCCTCCAACCGCGCGATGACCACCGCGATGGGCGTGCCCGCGGACCGGCTGTTCACCGCGGTCTTCGGCGTCGGCGCGGCGCTGTGCGCGCTGGCGGGCTCGCTGCTGGGCCCCTTGCTGGCGGTGCAGGTGGGCATGGGCGAGAGCATCCTGATCCTGGCCTTCGTCGTGATCGTGATCGGCGGCATCGGCTCGATCCGCGGCGCGCTGGTCGGCGCGCTGCTGGTAGGGCTGGTGGACACCGGCTCGCGCACGCTGCTGCCCGCGGTGCTGCGGCAGGTGGCGTCGCCGGAGGTGGCGTCCAACCTCGGGCCGGCGCTGGCGTCGATCCTGATCTACCTGCTGATGGCGGCGGTGCTGTTCTGGAAACCGCGCGGCCTGTTCCCCGCGAGAGGCTGAGCCCATGACAGAGCCGATCACCGGGCCGATCATTGGGCCGATCACTGAGCCCGTGACGACCCGCCACACGCTGCTGCACCACCGCGCCCTGGGCGCCTGGGCCTGGGCGCTGCTGGTGGCGCTGGCGGCCCTGCCGCCGCTGCTGCAGGCTCTGGGCCTGGAGTTCTACACGGTGGTCGCGACGCGGGTGCTGATCTTCGCGATCGCCGCGGCGAGCCTGAACCTGATCCTGGGCTTCGGCGGGCTGGTGAGCTTCGGCCACGCGGCCTTCGTCGGGCTGGGCGCCTACACCGTCGGCGTGCTCGCGGACGCGGGCATCGGCTCGGCCTGGATCGCATGGCCGGCCGCGATGGTCGTGTCGGGCGTCGCGGCGGCGGTGATCGGCGCCATCAGCCTGCGCACGCGCGGCGTGTACTTCATCATGATCACGCTGGCCTTCGCGCAGATGTTCCATTACCTGGCCGTCTCGCTGAAGGCCTACGGCGGCGACGACGGCCTGCCGCTGGCGGCGCGCTCGATCCTGTCCGGCCTGCCGCTCAGCCTCGCCGACGATGCCTCGTTCTATTGGGTCGCGCTGGCCGTCTTCGCGCTGGTGTTCGCGGGCCTGCGCCGGCTGGTCAATTCGCCGCTGGGCTGGCTGCTGCAGGCGGCGCGGGAGAACGAGACCCGTGTCGCCGCGACCGGCGGCCGGGTCTTCGCCGTGCAGTGGACCGCCTTCGTCGTCGCCGGTGCGATCGCGGGCCTGGCTGGCGCGCTGCTGGCCAACCTGAACGGCCTGGTGTCGCCGCACCTGATGCACTGGTCGCAGTCGGGCCAGCTGATGGTGATGGTGATCCTGGGCGGCGCCGGCGCGCTGTGGGGCGGACCGCTGGGCGCGGTCGCCTTCCTGCTGCTCGAGGAACTGCTGTCCGGCGTCACCATCCACTGGCAGTTCGCGCTCGGCGCGATCCTGCTGGTGGTCGTGCTCTTCGCGCCGCGCGGGCTCACCGGGCTGGTCGCGCGCAGGAGCGCCCGGTCCAAGGAGGCCGCGCATGGCTGAGGCTCTGCACGACCTGTCGAGGGCGGCGTCGTCGCGCTTGCCCGAGCTCGCGCTGCTGCAGGTGCATCGGCTGGTGAAGCGCTTCGGCGCGCTGACCGCGACCGACGAGGCCAGCCTCGAGGTGCGCGCCGGCGAGACCCACGCGCTGATCGGCCCGAACGGGGCCGGCAAGACGACGCTGATCCACCAGATCTCCGGCGCGCTGGCGCCCGATGGCGGCGGCCTGTTCTTCGACGGCGAGGACGTCACCGCGCTGTCGATGCCGCAGCGCGTGTGCGGCGGCCTGGTGCGCTCGTTCCAGATCACCAGCATCTACCGCCGCTTCACCGTGCTGGACAACGTGGTGCTGGCGGTGCTCGCGCGGCGGCCGGTGGCGCCCTCGTGGTGGCGTCCGGCGCGCGCGGACGAGGCCGCTTATGCCGATGCCGAGGCGATGCTGGCGCTGGTGGGTCTGACGGCGATGGCCGACCGCGCCGCGGGCACGCTGGCGCATGGCGAGCAGCGCCAGCTGGAACTCGCGCTGGCGCTGGCGGCGCGGCCGCGGCTGCTGCTGCTGGACGAGCCGATGGCGGGCATGGGGCCGGACGAGTCGGCGCGCATGGTCGAGCTGCTGTCGGCGCTGAAGGCGCAGCGGCTGACGCTGCTGCTGGTCGAGCACGACATGGACGCGGTCTTCCGGCTCGCCGACCGCGTGTCGGTGCTGGTGAGCGGGCGCGTCATCGCCACCGGCACGCCGGACGAGATCCGCAACGACGCGGCGGTCCGGCAGGCCTACCTCGGCGACGAGGCGGAGGCCGCGGACCGGGCGGACGCGATGGATGCGGCGGACGCGGCCGGCCCGTCGGCCCGGAGCCACCCGGCGAAGGAGGGCGCATGAGCGACGCGCTGCTCGAGATCGAGGGCCTGCGCGCCGGCTACGGCGGCAGCCAGGTGCTGTTCGGCGTCGACCTGCGCATCGCGCCGGGCGAGGTCGCGACGCTGCTGGGCCGCAACGGCATGGGCAAGAGCACGACGCTGCGTTGCCTGACCGGCTGGCTGGCGCCGAGCGGCGGACGCATCCGCTTCGCCGGCGAGGACGTGACCGGCTGGCGCGCCGACCGCATCGCGCGGCTGGGCCTGGCCATCGTGCCCGAGGGGCGCCAGGTCTTCCCCAACCTCAGCGTGCTGGAGCACCTGCGGGCCTTCGAGGCCAACCGCTGCCGCGCGGCCGAGCCGTGGACCGTCGAGCGGGTCTTCGCGCTGTTCCCGCGCCTGCGGGAGCGCGCGGCCAACCTCGGCCAGCAGCTGTCCGGCGGCGAACAGCAGATGCTGGCCATCGGCCGCGCGCTGGTCACCAATCCGCGGCTGCTGGTGCTGGACGAGGCCACCGAAGGCCTGGCGCCGCTGATCCGCGAGGACATCTGGCGCTGCCTGGACACGCTGCGCCAGGCGGGCCAGACCATCCTGGTGGTCGACAAGTATGTGAAGCGGCTGATCCGCCTCGCCGACCGGCACAGCATCGTGGAGCGCGGCCAGGTCGTCTGGCGGGGCGACTCCGCGGCGCTGGCGGCCGATCACGGCGTGTGGCACCGCCATCTGGGCGTCTGAGGAGGACGATGTGACGAATGCCGCCTTCGAGCGTGAGGTGCTGGTCCGCTTCGGTCATTGCGACCCGGCCGGCATCGTGTTCTTCCCGCGCTACTACGAGCTGCTGAACGCCTTCGTCGAGGACTGGTTCAACGAGGGCCTGGGCGTGTCGTACGCCGAGCTGCTGGGCCCGCGTCGCATCGGCCTGCCCACCGTGCAGCTGCAGACCAACTTCGAGCGCATCAGCCGCCAGGGCGACCGGCTCACGCAGCGGCTGTGGATCGAGCGGGTGGGGCGCAGCTCGCTGTCGCTGCGGGTGCGCTTCGACGGCGCCGACGGCGCGCGCGTGAGCTTCGGCCAGGTGCTGGTGTGCACCTCGCTGGAGACGCATCAGTCCCAGCCCTTTCCCGAGGACGTCCGCGCCGCGCTGGTGCGGGCGGTCCAGGCGCAGCAATCCCATCAATCGTCCGAGCAGTAGAGGAGTCACGACGATGAGCCACGAGAACGAGAAGAACACCCCCGCCGCCAAGCGCCTGCTGCAGCCGGCGGCCTGGGCCGCGCCGCGCGGTTATGCCAATGGCGTGGCCGCGGTCGGCACGCAGGTCTTCGTCGCCGGCCAGATCGGCTGGAACGGGCAGTGCCAGTTCGAGAGCGACGATTTCGTCGACCAGGTGCGGCAGGCCTTGATCAACATCAAGGCGGTGCTGGCCGAGGCCGGGGCCGAGCCCAGGCACATTGCGCGGATGACCTGGTACCTGGTCGACAAGCGCGAGTACGTCGCGCGCGGCCGCGAGGTCGGGCAGGCTTACCGCGAGGTGCTGGGCAGCGAGTACGGCATCGCGATGACCGCCGTGCAGGTGGCGGGGCTGATCGAGGATCGTGCGAAGGTTGAAATCGAGGTGACGGCGGTGGTGCCGGCGCGGGACTAGGATCGGTCCCAGCCTGCGCCGCGTCCCGGGAGACGCAGTCACATCAACAGGAACGGAAGAGACATCATGAGCCAAGCATCCAAGGCCGCGAAGGCCGCATTCCACTGGGACGATCCGCTGCTGCTGGAGCAGCAGCTGAGCGACGACGAGCGCGCCGTGCGCGACGCGGCGCGGGCCTACTGCCAGGACCGCCTGGCGCCGCGGGTGCTGGAGGCCTTCCGGCATGAGAAGACCGACGCGGCGATCTTCCGCGAGATGGGCGAGCTCGGCCTGCTGGGCCCGACCATCCCCGAGGAATACGGCGGCGCCGGACTGAACTACGTCTGCTACGGCCTGATCGCGCGCGAGGTCGAGCGCGTGGACAGCGGCTACCGCTCGATGATGAGCGTGCAGAGCTCGCTGGTAATGGTGCCGATCCACGAGTTCGGCAACGAGGCGACGCGGCGCAAGTACCTGCCCAAGCTGGCCAGCGGCGAGTGGATCGGCTGCTTCGGGCTGACCGAGCCGAACCACGGCTCGGACCCGGGGTCGATGATCACGCGGGCGCGCAAGGTCGAGGGCGGCTACTCGCTCAGCGGCAGCAAGATGTGGATCACCAACAGCCCGATCGCGGACGTGTTCGTCGTCTGGGCCAAGGACGACGGCGGCCAGATCCGCGGCTTCGTGCTGGAGAAGGGCTGGAAGGGCCTGAGCGCGCCGGCGATCCACGGCAAGGTGGGGCTACGCGCGTCCATCACCGGTGAGATCGTCATGGACGAGGTGTTCTGTCCCGAGGAGAACGCCTTCCCCGACGTGCGCGGCCTGAAGGGCCCGTTCACCTGCCTGAACAGCGCCCGCTATGGCATCGCCTGGGGTGCGCTGGGCGCGGCCGAGGCCTGCTGGCACACCGCGCGGCAGTACACGATGGATCGCAAGCAATTCGGCAAGCCGCTGGCCGCCAACCAGCTGGTGCAGAAGAAGCTGGCCGACATGCAGACCGAGATCACGCTGGGCCTGCAGGGCTGCCTGCGGCTGGGGCGGATGAAGGACGAGGGCACGGCGGCGGTGGAGATCACCTCGATCATGAAGCGCAACAGCTGTGGCAAGTCGCTGGAGATCGCGCGCACCGCGCGGGACATGCTGGGCGGCAACGGCATCAGCGACGAGTTCGGCATCGCGCGCCACCTGGTCAATCTCGAGGTGGTCAACACCTACGAGGGCACGCATGACATCCACGCGTTGATCCTGGGACGGGCGCAGACGGGGATCGCGGCGTTCTGAACGCCTGTCCTGAACGCGACAGCCGCGCTGGCGGTCCGGGAGGACGATCCGCCGCGGACCCGGCCCGATGAAGGGCCGGGCGCGACCAGGAGACGCGTTCATGGACGACATCACCGCCCGGATCCCATCGCTCAAGGGCCACGTCAGCGACGCCGAATGGCAGCTGCGCGTGGACCTGGCCGCCTGCTACCGGCTGGTGGCGCGCTACGGCTGGAGCGACCTGATCTTCACGCACATCAGCGCGCGGCTGCCCGGCGATGCGCATGAGTTCCTGATCAACCCCTACGGCCTGATGTTCGACGAGATCACGGCCTCCAGCCTGATCAAGGTCGACGCGCTCGGCAACAAGCTGCAGGAGACGCCGTTCCCGGTGAACCAGGCNGGCTTCATCATCCATTCGGCCATCCATGCGGCGCGGCCGGACGTGGGTTGCGTGCTGCACACGCACACGCGGGCCGGCGTGGCGGTGTCGGCGCAGAAGGACGGCGTGCTGCCGATCTCGCAGCAGTCGACCTTCGTGCTGGCCTCGCTGGCGTACCACGACTACGAGGGCGTCGCGATCCGTCCGGACGAGCAGCCGCGCTTGCAGCGCGACCTCGGCGACAAGATCTTCTACTGCCTGCGCAACCACGGCCTGCTGACCGTGGGCAGGACCATCGGCGACGCCTTCCTGTCGATGTACACCTTCGAGAGCGCCTGCCAGATCCAGATCGCCGCGCAGTCCGGCGGCGCGGCGCTCACGCCGGTCGACGACGCGGTCATCCGCGGCACCGCCGAGTCGATGCGGGTGCAGACCGGCGGCCTGGGCGGGGCCTTCGTCTGGCCGACGCTGCTGCGGCAGGCGCATCGGCAGTGCCCCGGGTTCGACGCCTGAAGCGAGACGCCCCGCGATCAGCGGGGCGGTGGGTGTCGCGGCCAGCGGGGGCCGCCAGGGTCCGCCTGGGTCCGCCAGAAGCCGGGCTCAGCCCCAGACCCGCGGTGGCCGCCCCAGGCTGGTCTCGGTGAGCAGCGTGCGGGTGCGGTCGTCGAGGGCCTCGGGCGGCACCCGCGCCAGCGCGAGCCGCGCGAACTCCGGCAGGCCCATCAGCATCGCCGAGACGCGCACCCGGGTGCGCTGCTGGTCTTCCAGCACGAACCATTTCATGCCCGGCGAGAAGCGGATCCGCCGGACATCCGCCCAGCGCATGACGCCGCGCCGGCCAAGCAGGCGGCCATAGGCGATGGCCTCCTCCGACACCTGGTGGCGGCCGTAGATGTAGTCCAGGATCATCGGCGCCGACATCAGCCCGAGGCTGATGAAGCAGAGCGTGGTCCAGACGGTCGCGGTGGGGTTCTTGCCGATGGTGTTGGAGATGATCGCGAGCCCGAAGAAGAACACCGCGCCGATGACGCCGATCACCAGCGTGCTGATCGGATGGCGCAGCAAATGCGCCTCGGCCTCGGGACGGGGTTTCAGCCGGTTGCGACCGACCCAGCCCATGACGAGCGCCATCGCGGCGCCCCAGAGCGTCCATTGGACGAGCGATTGCCACCAGGTGTCTTGCATGGGTGATTGCGGATGAAGGGAGGTCGTGAAGTCGTGTGGCAGGGCGATTGTGGGCTGGATGCGGGGCGGCCTCAGCCGCCCGGCTCGACGCAGCCCAGCATCGCCTCGATCAGCCGCGCGCCCTGCCGTTCGCGCAGGCAGTAGAGGTACTCCCGCACCATCGGCATCGGCGCCTCGAAGGGCAGGGCGACCAGCTCCGGGTCGCGCCCGGTCTCGTGCGCGGCGAAGATGCTGACCCCCAGCCCGCGCACCACCGCCTCCCGCAGCGCCTCGCGGCTGGCGATCTCCATCTGCGCCCGCGGGCGCACACCCGCCGCCTCCAGCGCCTGCTCGGTCAGCGCGCGCGTCATCGAGCCGCGCTCCCGCATCAGCAGCGTTTCCGCGCCCAGCGCCGCCAGCGGCACCGCCGTCGCCCGCGCCAGCGCATGCCCGCGCGGCAGCAGCAGCACCAGCGGATCGGCACCCAGCGCCACCCGGTGCAGCCGCGGGTCGTCCTCCAGATGGCTGGAGGTCGCCAGGTCCACCTGGTAGGCGAGCAGCGCATCCACCATCTGCCGCGAATTGCCGGCCGACACGCTCAGCTCCACCCGCGGATGGCGGACCTTGAAGCGCTGCACCAGCGTCAGCGTGTAGTAGGGCGCCGTCGCGCCCAGGCGCAGCGTCCCGCCCTGCAGCTCGGCCGAGTTGCGCAGCGCGAATTCGATGTCCAGTTCCTGCTGCAGCAGCGTGTCCACCTGCGGCATCAGCCGCCGGCCGGCCTCGCTCAGCGTCAGCCGGCCGCCGCCGCGGTGGAANAGCTCCACCCCGTACTGCTCCTCCAGCGCCCGGACCTGCGTCGTCACCGTCGGNTGCGACAGCCCCAGNTGCCGCGCCGCGCNGGTGATCGACCCCAGCCGGGCCACCGCGAAGAANGCCTTGAGCTGGTTCACCAGCATGACGGCGACCCCAAATCCGCCAATACCGGCTTTCGGGAACTTGGGNCGTTTGACGNGTCAATGACATATGCCATTCCTACAGTGTCGCCCATCGATCACCCCNACCGGGGTGCCGCATCCCCCCATGGAGCGCCCATGCGTCTCAAGTCCTTCTCGACCCTCGTCCACACCGCCGCCGCGCTGAGCCTGGCGGTGATCGCCGCGCTGACCAGCCCCGAGGCCCACGCCCAGGGCAGGACCGAACTGCTGGTCTACAGCGCGCTCGAAGCCGACCAGATCAAGGCCTACAAGACCGCCTTCGAGCAGGACCACCCGGCCATCGAGCTGAAGTTCGTGCGCGAGTCCACCGGCATCGTCACCGCGCGGCTGCTGGCCGAGAAGGCCAATCCGCAGGCCGACGTCGTCTGGGGACTGGCCGCGACCTCGCTGATGCTGCTGGACAAGGAAGGGATGCTGGCGGCCTACGCGCCCAAGGGCCTCGAGCAGGTGCGCCCCACCATGCGCGACCCGCGGCCGCAGCCGACCTGGGTCGGCATGGACCTGTGGTCGTCCGCGGTCTGCTTCAACACCGCCGAGGCGGCCAGGCGCAACCTGCCCCGGCCGAGTTCCTGGAGCGACCTGACCCAGCCCGTCTACAAGGGCCTGCTGACGATGCCGCATCCCGCCTCCAGCGGCACCGGCTACCTGATGGTCTCGGCGTGGCTGCAGATGATGGGCGAGGCCAAGGGCTGGGCCTTCATGGACGCGCTGCACCAGAACATCGGCGTCTANACCCACAGCGGCTCCAAGCCCTGNCGCCAGGCCGGCGCCGGCGAGTTCCCGGTGGGNCTGTCCTTCGAGTACCGCGCCAACAAGACGAAGAAGGAAGGCGCGCCGATCGACATCGTCTTCCCGAAGGAGGGCCTGGGCTGGGATGTCGAGGCCACCGCGATCATGAAGTCGACGCGCAAGCCCGAGGCCGCCCGGGCGCTGGCCGACTGGGCGGTGACCCGCAGGGCCAACGAGCTGTACGCGAAGAACTTCGCCGTGCTGGCGCTGCCGTCGGTGCAGGAGCAGCTGGAGTACGTGCCGTCCGATCTCGACAAGCTGCTGGCGAAGAACGACTTCGGCTGGGCCGCCGCCAATCGGGATCGCATCCTGGCCGAGTGGTCGCGCCGCTACGAGGCCAAGGCCGAGAAGAAGTGATCCGGCCCGGGCAAGCGGCCGACAGGCACCACGGATGACGGACCACGGGCGAGCCATGCTGCACCTGCGCCAGATCACGAAGCGTTTCGGCTCCCAGACGGTGCTGCAAGGCATCGACCTGGACCTGCGCGCCGGCGAGTTCGTCTCGCTGCTCGGCCCGTCAGGCTGCGGCAAGACCACGCTGCTGCGGATCGTCTGCGGCATCGAGACCCCCGAGCTCGGTCAGGTGCTGATGCAGGGGCAGGACATCACCGCCTGGCCGGCGTCGCAGCGCCGTTTCGGCGTCGTGTTCCAGTCCTACGCGCTGTTCCCCAACATGACGGCGATGGAGAACGTCCGCTATGGACTGAACGGCCTGCCGCGCCGCGAAGCGGCCGAGCGCGCCGCGGAGATGCTGGCGCTGGTGGGCCTGCCGGAGCAGGCCGGCAAATTTCCGTCGCAGCTCTCCGGCGGCCAGCAGCAGCGGGTGGCGCTGGCGCGCGCGCTGGCGCCGCGACCGCGGCTGCTGCTGCTGGATGAGCCGCTGTCGGCGCTGGACGCGCAGGTGCGGCAGGAGCTGCGCGCCGAGATCCGCGCGCTGCAGCAGCGTCTGGGCATCACGACGCTGATGGTCACCCATGACCAGGACGAGGCGCTGGCGATGTCCGATCGCGTGGTGCTGCTCGCCCGCGGACAGATCGCGCAGCAGGGCGCGCCGCGCGAACTTTACGAGCAGCCGGCCAGCGCGTTGGTGGCCGGCTTCATCGGGCGCATGAACTGGATGGAGGGGCAGGTAGTGGCCGATGGCCGGGTGCGCGTGGGCACCACGCTGGTCGACTGCGACACGCGCGTCTACAAGACCGGCAGCGTGGTGCGGCTGGGCATCCGGCCCGAGGCGGTGCAGCTGCTCGACGGCGCGGGCGCGATGCTGCGCGCGCGCGTCGACGCGCTCCAGTTCCAGGGCGCGGTGACGCAGGTGCTGCTGCGCAGCGACGCGCTCGGCGGTGCGTTGAGCGTCGAGCTGTCCAGCGCCGAGGCCGCCGGCCTGCGGGAGGGCGAGGTCCGCGGACTGCGCCTGGCGGCCGCGGCGATCCAGCTCTTCGACGCGCCGCTGTCGATGCGGAGGGTCGCGTGAGCGGCGGGCCGGCGCGGGCGAGCGAGCCAGGGACGGCGATCGCGCGCTCGGCGCACGAGCGCCCCGCTCGGCGCTGGCCCGTCGAGGCCTGGGCGCTGCGCGGTCTGCTGGCCGCGGCGCTGGTCGTGCTGACGCTGATCATCCTGCTGCCGCTGGTGTCGCTGCTGGCGCAGAGCGTGCTGGACGGGCAGGGGCGTTTCGTCGGCGGCGCGCACTTCGCCGCGTACTTCTCGACCGGTCGCTGGAGCGCGCTGTGGCACAGCGTGGCGCTGTCGGCGGTGTCGGCGCTGGTCTGCGTCGTGCTGGCCTACGGCTACGCGTGGGCGCTGACGCACACCGCGCTGCCGGCGCGGGCACTGTGGCGCGCGCTGGCGCTGCTGCCGCTGCTGGCGCCGTCGCTGCTGGCGGCCATCGGGCTGGTCTATGCCTTCGGCAATCAGGGCCTGTTGAAGGGCGTGCTGCACGCAGTCGGCGTGGACGGCATCTACGGGCCGGCCGGCATCGTGATGGGGTCGGTGCTGTGGACCTTCCCGCACGCGATGCTGATCCTGGTCACGACGCTGTCCGCGAGCGACGCCCGGACCCTGGAGGCCGCGCGCTGCCTGGGCGCGGGCGGCTGGCGCGTGTTCCGCACCGTGACCCTGCCGGCCAGCCGCTACGGGCTGCTGATCTCGCTGGTGGTCGTGTTCGTGCTGGCGCTGACCGACTTCGGCGTGCCCAAGGTGGTCGGCGGGCAGACACCGATGCTGGCCACCGACATCTACAAGGAAGTCGTCGGGCAGCAGCGCCTGGACCGCGGCGCCGTGGTGGCGCTGCTCCTGCTGCTGCCGGCGCTGGGCGCCTTCGCGCTGGAGCAGCGCCTGCGCGCCCGCCAGCGGGCGGTGCTGAGCCTGCGCGCGGTGCCGCACGTCCCCACGCCGCATGCCCCGCGGGACCTGGCCGCGCTGCTGTATTGCGCGGTCGCCGCCGCGGCGCTGGTGGGCGTGTTCGGCATCGCCGTGTATGCGTCCTTCGCGCAGTACTGGCCGTACCAGCTCGCGCCGACGCTGTCGCATTACCAGTTCGACATGAGCGATGGCGGGGGCTGGGCCAGCTATTGGAACTCGCTGCGCATGGCGCTGTGGACCGCGGCGGCGGGCGCGGTGATGAGCTTCGCGGTGGCCTGGCTGGTGGACAAGCCGCGCGGGCATCGCGCCGCGCGCGGGCTGCTGAATGCGATGGCGACGCTGCCGATGGCGGTGCCGGGACTGGCGCTGGGGCTGGGCTACATCCTGTTCTTCAACGCGCCGTGGAATCCGCTGCGCGGCTGGTATGGCGGGCTGGGCATCCTGGTGCTGTGCACCGTGGCGCACTACTACTCGGTGGCGCACCTGACGCAGCTGGGCGCGCTGCGCCAGCTCGATCCCGAGTACGAGCGCGTGGCCGAGTCGCTGGGGCTGCCGTTCTGGACCCACCTGGCGCGCGTGCACCTGCCCATCGCGATCCCGACGCTGGTGCAGGTGGCGGGCTATTTCTTCGTGAGCGCGTTGACGACGGTGTCGGCGGTGGTGTTCCTGTACTCGCCCGACACGGCGCTGGCGGCGGTCGCGGTGCTGGCCATGGACGATGCCGGCGATACCGCGCCAGCCGCGGCGATGGCGACGCTGCTGTTCGCGACGGCGGCGATCGGGCGCGGCGTCATCGGCCTGGCCGGCCACCTGCTGGTGCAGCGCACGCAGCGCTGGCGCGCTCGATAGCGGCATGGATGACATGACGCGCCCGGCTGCGCCTGCGCGCCTTCTCGCCGCCAACTCCCTCTCCCGCTTGCGGGAGAGGGTAGGGGTGAGGGTCTGCGAAGGCCGCTAGCCCTCACCCCCGCCCTCTCCCGCAAGCGGGAGAGGGAGTGACTGCTTCACTTGACTGACATTCCCATGAACTGTGATCTCCTCGTGGTCGGTGCCGGCATCGTCGGCCTGGCTCATGCCTGGGCTGGCGCCAAGCGCGGCTGGCGCGTCGTCGTTGTCGAGCGCGATGCCGCCTGCATCGGCGCCTCGATCCGCAACTTCGGTTTCGTCACCGTGACCGGCCAGCAGCGCGGCGCGCACTGGCGGCGCGCGCGGCGCTCGCGCGAGCTGTGGGCCGAGCTCGCGCCGCAGGCCGGCCTGCGCATCGAGCACGCCGGCCTGCTGGTCGCCGCGCGCCACGAGGCCTCGGAAGCGATCCTGGAGGCCTTCCTCGCCACCGAGATGGGCGAGGGCTGCGAGCGGCTCGATGCCGCCGAGGCGCTGGCGCGGCAGCCGGGCCTGCGGGCCGAGGGTCTGCGCGGCGGCCTCTACAGCCCGCACGAGTTGCGCGTCGAGTCGCGCGAGGCGATCCCGCGCATCGCAGCCTGGCTGGCCGAGCGGCATGGCGTCGAATTCCGCTTCGGGGAATCGGTGCTCGAGGCCGAAGCCCCGCACGTGCGCACGTCGCGGGCGAGCTACCGCGCGGAGCGCGTGGTGGTGTGCTCGGGCGCGGAACTGCACGGTCTCTTCGCCGAGCGCTGGACGCCCCATGCGCTGTCGCTGTGCCAGCTGCAGATGCTGCGGGTGAAGCCCCCGGCGGGCTTCCGGCTGAANGCGGCGCTGATGGCCGACCTGAGCCTGGTGCGCTACGAGGGCTANGCGGCGCTGCCGCAGGCGCGGCCGCTGCTCGAGCGCCTGTCGGCCGAGCGGCACGACGCGCTGGCGCATGGNATCCANNTGATCGTGGTGCAGAGCGCGGACGGCTCGCTGGTCGTCGGCGACTCGCACCACTACGGGCCGGTGCTGCCGCCCTTCGCCAGCGAGGCGGTGGACCGGCTGATCCTCGACGAACTGCACCGGCAGCTGACGCTGCCGTCCCTGGAGATCGTCGAGCGCTGGACCGGCGTGTACGCGGTCAGCGCCGAGGTGCCGTGCCTCGTGGAGGCGCCGGACCCGCGCACGCGGCTGGTGATGGTGACCGGCGGCACCGGTGCGAGCACCGCGTTCGGGCTGGCGGAAGAGGTGCTCGCGGACTGGTGAGGGGCACCAGCGGCCCGGCGCTCAGCGGCTGTGCGCCGTGAGCTTGGCCAGCGGCGAGGCCAGGCTGACGCCCGGCGCCGCGCGGCGCGCGCTGACGCGGCCGTCCTCGTCGGTCTCGTCCAGGTCCGGATGCGCGGCGCCAAGCACCGCGCCGGCCGGTCCCGCCGGATCGCGCCGCATCGCCACGCCCACCGCCAGCATGTCGATCACCAGCAGGTGCAGGATGCGGCTGATCATCGGCAGGTGNGTCGCGACGTCCTCGACGTGGTCGACGATCAGCGCCGCGTCGGCCTTCTTCGCCAGCGGCGACTGGCTGGCGGTGATCGCCACCACATGGGCGCCGCGCTCGCGCGCCGCGTCGGCCACGGCGATCAGCTCCGGCAGCTTGCCGCTGCTGCTGATCAGCACCGCCACGTCGCCCGGCTTGAGCGTCTGCGCCGCCAGCAGCTGCAGCCGCGGCTCCACGTAGGCGTTGCAGGCCACGCCCAGGCGCAGGAACTTGAACTGCGCATCCTGCGCGACCACGCCGTAATGGCCGATCGCGAAGAACTCGATGCGCGAGGCCTTCAGCAGCAGCTCGATGCTGCGGTCGATCATGTCGCGGTTGAGCTGGCTGCGCACCTGCAGGATCGCCGACGCGGTGTTGCCCAGCACCTTCTCGCCGAGCTCGACCATCGAGTCATCCTGCGTCACCTGCGTGTGGCTGACCGGCACCGTGCCCGTCAGGCCCGACGCCAGCCGCAGCTTGAAGTCGGACAGCCCCTCGCAGCCCAGCGAGCGGCAGAAGCGGATCACCGTCGGCTGGCTGACGTTGGCGGCCTTGGCGATCTCGGCGATCGGGTCGTTCAGCACCTTGCGCGAGTGCGCCAGCACATGGTCGGCGACGCGCTGCTCGGCCGGCGACAGGCCGTCGCGCGCGCGCCGGATCTGCCCGACGATCGCCGACGCGCCGCCGCTGGTCTGCAGGCTGCGCAGCTGCGCCTCCAGGATCGCCGACGCGCCCTTGAAGGTGGCGTGCTCCGCGGTGATCACGAAGGTGGGAATCGCGGCGACGTAGTCGGAGAAGCGCCCCTTGTCCTCGAAGCGGGCGCGGAAGCGCGAGCGGTCGAAATACTCGCCCAGCCGCGGCACGATGCCGCCGCCGATGTAGATGCCGCCCAAGGCGCCCAGCGTCACCGCCAGGTTGGCCGCGGCCGTGCCCAGCAGCGTGCAGAAAAGCTCCAGCGTCTCCTCGCAGACCGGGTCGGTGGCCTCCAGCGCGCGGGCGGTGATCTCCGGCGCGCTCAGCGGCTCCGACGGGCGCTTGAGGTAGTCCGCCATCGCGCGGTGCATCAGCTCCAGGCCCGGGCCGGACAGCAGGCGCTCGAAGGAGACGTGCTCGTACTCGTTCCAGGCGAAGCGCAGCAGCGCGATCTCGCGTTCGTCGCGCGGCGCGAAGTTGGTGTGGCCGCCTTCGGAGCCCAGCGAGATCCAGCCCTCGCCGGCCGGGATCAGGCCCGACACGCCCAGGCCCGAGCCCGAGCCCAGCAGCCCGATCACGCTGTGGGCGCGCGGCTCGCCGCCGCCGATCTGGCGGATCTCGCCGCCCCGCAGCCGCGGCAGCGCCATCGCCAGCGCGGTGAAGTCGTTGACGACCACCAGCGTGTCCAGGCCGAGGCGCTGGCGCGCTTCCTCGATCGAGAACTGCCAGTGGTAGTTGGTCATCCGGACCTGGTCGCCCTCGACCGGGTTGGCGATCGCGATCGCCGCGTGCGCCACGCGCAGCTGGCGCGGCAGCCGGTCCATGAAGGCCCGCACGGCGGCGTGGAAGTCGGCGTGCTCGGCGCAGCGCAGCAGCGCGATGTGCTCGAACTCTCCCGGGGAGGTCTCCAGGGCGAAGCGGGCGAAGGTGCCGCCGATGTCGGCGATCAGCCGGGGACTGTCGAATTCACGCATGAAGGAGAGGTGCTGGCCGCCTCGGGCCTGGCATGGATCCGGGCGAATCCAGGCGGCGGGGGCGTCGGGGAAGGGGCGATTATGGCCTCCACGCCCGGGAGCGCCGGAAGGGTTCGCCCCTAGCCGTGCCTTGGTCTTGGCGCGTTGTGCTGTAGTGAGACTACAGTGATTTTCATGGCCATCGGTGGCATGGATGGGAATGGAAAAGTGATTCGTGACAAGTGTTTGCCAACGAAAGCGGAGTGATTGCGTCATGACCACCGTCGCGAAAAGTGCGACCGGGTGACAGTGCTCTTGTGCGATTTCTGTAGTTTTGCTACCTTGCGCGGATTCCGCCTCCGAGGCGGCCTCCGGCGCACCTTTGAGGTGCGCTTCAACAAGCCGAACAAGCAGGACAAGCACAGTGCAAGCAGATCAGGGTGTGGCGACGACGGGCGCCGCGGGGTATCCGTGGCTGGTGGCGGACATCGGCGGCAGCAATGCCCGCTTCGCGTGGGTCGACGGCCCCGGCAAGTCGGTCGAGCATGTGCGCAAGCTGCCGGTCGCTCAATATGAATCGCTGCGCGCGGCGGCCGAGGCCTACCTGAAGGAACTCGCCGGTCTGGGCATTCAGGCGCGGCCCCGGCGGGCGTCGCTGGCGCTGGCGACCGCGATCAAGAGCGACCGCATCGAGCTGACCAACAGCCACTGGACCTTCTCCCGCAGCCAGCTGCAGGCCGACCTCGGCCTGGACGAGCTGCGGCTGCTGAACGACTTCGAGGCGCTGGCGCTGTCGCTGCCCGGCCTGCGACCGGACCAGGTGGCTGCGGTCCCGGGGCCCGCGCTGACGACGCCGCGCGGGACGCTGGCGGTGATCGGGCCTGGCACCGGGCTGGGCGTCGGCGGCGTGATCGAGACCTCGGGCGGCTGGATCGCGCTGCCGGGGGAGGGTGGTCACATGACCCTGGCGCCGACCAATGACTATGAAAGCGAACTGCTCGCCGTCGCGCGGCGCGAGTTCCCGCATGTGTCGGCCGAGCGCTTCCTGTCGGGCATCGGCCTGCCGACGCTGCATGCCGCAGTCGCGACCGTGGCGGGGCAGCCGCCGGCGCAGCGCCTGACTGCGGAGCAGATCGTGGAGCGGGCGCTGGGCGATGACGAGATCTGTGCGCGGACGATGACGCAGTTCAGCGCCTTCCTCGGCAGCTTCGCCGGCAGCGTCGCGCTGGCGCTGGGCGCGCGCGGCGGCGTCTACATCGGTGGCGGCATCGTGCCGCGCCTGGGGGATCGCTTCTTCGAGTCGCCGTTCCGCGAGCGCTTCGAGGCCAAGGGGCGCTTCGCCTCCTACCTGGCGGCCGTTCCCTGCGTGTTGATCACCGACACCCTCACCGCACTGGCCGGCGCCGCGTTCGCGCTGGAGCAGTCGGTGCGCTGAGGAAGCGTCGCGCTGTAGTACAGCTACATCACCAAGCCAAAACGGCGACCCGCGTGGTCGCCGTTTTTCATTTCCGTTGCTCATTTTGCGGCTTTATCGGTGGAAACCCGCAGTCTATTCGTGGTTTTCGCACCATAAATCGGCTAACTCAATAGCGCCAGGGTTTGCGAGAACTAGGTGGGTGATCTAGTTTTAGTACAGAATTCTTTCCGAACAAGGGGTTCCGTGGTCCCTGCAACGTGAACCTCCCGGTCGCAGTGCCCCGCAGGACGAGCCAGCGAGCGCCAGAAGACGCTCGAGCGCAGCCAGAGCTACAGGAGACAAACCCAATGAAGACATCGCACGCCCCCCGCGAGCTGTTCCGTGTGCAGCCGGTCGCCGCCGGCTGCCTGGTGACGCTGGCCCTGATGGCCGGCGCCGCCCAGGCGCAGCAGGCCCAGACCGAAACGGACAAGGAAGCCGCNGCCAAGGCCGCGGCCGACAAGACGCTGGAGACGGTGACCGTCACCGGCATCCGCCGCGGCATCGAGGCCGCCATCTCGGTCAAGAAGAATGCCGACGCGATCGTCGAGGCCGTCTCCGCCGAGGACATCGGCAAGCTGCCCGACGTGTCGATCGCCGAGTCCATCGCCCGCCTGCCCGGCCTGTCGGCCCAGCGCGTCGCGGGACGCGCGCAGGTGATCTCGGTCCGCGGCCTGTCGCCGGACTTCGCCACCACCCTGCTCAACGGCCGTGAACTGGTCTCCACCGGCGACAACCGCAGCGTCGAGTTCGACCAGTACCCGTCCGAGCTGCTCAGCGCCGTGGTGGTCTACAAGACGCCGGAAGCGGGGCTGGTCGGCCAGGGTCTGTCGGGCACGATCGACATGCAGACGGTTCGCCCGCTTAATTTCAGCAACCGCGTGGTGACGCTGAACGCCCGCGGCCAGCGCAACTCGCTGGGCAAGGCGGCCGACGCCAGCGCCACCGGCAACCGCCTGAGCGCCAGCTACATCGACCAGTTCGCCAACCGTAGCATCGGCGTGTCGCTGGGGTATGCGCACCAGCAGACGCCGGTCCAGGAAGAGCAGGTCGGCTTCTACGAGCCCTGGGACCAGACCGGCCGCACCGGTCTGCCGGCGGGCACCTACAACTCCGGCGGCATCAAGGCGCTGCGCCGCACCGGCAAGAGCGAGCGCGACGCGCTGATGGGCACGGTCGAGTTCCGTCCGAGCCAGAACTGGACCAGCGTCGTCGACGGCTTCTGGACCAAGGCCAAGCAGGTCGACACCGCCAACCAGTTCGAGATGAACCTGGGCTGGAACGGCAACAACCCGCCGGCCGGCCTGAACTGGTCGAACCCCACCGTCAACGACAACGGCACCCAGACCGGCGGCACGCTGCTGAATGCCTATCCGCTGGTGCGCGGCATGTACAACAAGCGCGACGACAAGATCGTCGCCGCGGGCTGGAACAACAAGCTGAAGTTCGAGAGCGGCCTGTCGCTGANGGCTGACGTGAACTACTCGCGCGCCACCCGCAACGAGCTGAGCCTGGAGAACAACACGCAGCTGGCNCGGGCCTCCGCGACCGACTGGCCGCTGGACAACGTGGGCCTGGCCTTCCGCACNGGCGGCTTCTCGCAGATCGTGCCGGGGCTGCGCAACTATTCGGACCCGAGCCAGCTGCTGCTGCAGAACACGATCTACGGCTCCGGCTACGGCAAGGTGCCCAGCGTCAAGGACGAGCTGACCGGCTTCAAGCTGGTGGGCAACCTGCCGGCACCCGACTTCGCCTCCGGGCTGTTCTCCGACTTCGAGGCGGGCCTGAACTACGCGGACCGCTCGAAGAAGAAGCGCCAGCCGGAAGGCAACATCAACGTCGGCGCGCAGGGCGACACCGCAATCGCGCCGGACCTGCAATACCGCCCGGTGGACCTGAGCTTCGCCGGCCTGGGCCTGATCCCGGCGTGGAACGTGCCGGGCGCGGTCGGCCGCTACATGACCTTCGCGCCGACGGAGACGGCCAGCTACCTGATCCCCAAGGCCTGGCAGGTCAAGGAGAAGACGACCACCGCCTTCCTGAAGGGCAACCTCGACGCGACCACCTTCGGCGTGCCGATGCGCGGCAACATCGGCCTGCAGGTCGTGCGCACCGACCAGTCCTCGCAGTCCAACTACTGGGACGCGACGCTGAACAACAACGCCGGCGGCGTGAAGCCGATCGAGGGCGGCAAGACCTACACCGACTACCTGCCCTCGATGAACCTGTCGTGGAGCCTGCCGGGCGAGCAGACGGTGCGCTTCGCGCTGGCCAAGCAGATGGCGCGTCCGCGGGTGGAGCAGATGAACGCGGGCCTGGAGTTCGGCGTCAACGGCACGACCGGCAGGCCGGGTGCCACGGGCGGCAACCCGACGCTGAATCCGTGGCGAGCCAACGCGGTCGACCTGTCGTGGGAGAAGTACTTCGGCAACAAGGCCTACGTGGCGGCGGCCGCCTACTACAAGGACCTGCGCAGCTACATCTACAAGCAGACGGTGGATGGCTATGACTTCTCGCGTTTCGTCGTCGACTACGTGCCGCAGCCGGGCCAGCCGCCGGCGCAGCTGACCGGCGATTTCACCGCCCCGTACAACGGGAAGGGTGGTCAGCTCAAGGGCCTGGAGCTGACGGCGTCGCTGCCGCTGAACCTGGTGAGCCCGATGCTGAACGGCTTCGGCATCGTCGCCAGCGCGACCTTCAACGACAGCAACATCTCGATCAAGGATCCGGACAGCGCGAGCAGCGTGGGCAGCGGGCCGATCTCGCTGCCGGGCCTGTCCAAGCGGGTCTACAACCTGACCGCGTACTACGAGGCCAACGGCTTCGAGTTCCGGATCAGCCAGCGCAAGCGGTCCGACTTCATCGGCGAGATCGGCAACTTCAACGGCTCGCGCACGCTGCGCTACGTGGTGGGCGAGAGCATCGTCGACGCGCAGATCGGCTACAACTTCACCGAAGGTCCGCTGAAGGGGCTGGGGCTGCTGGCGCAGGTCAACAACCTGACCGACGAGGCCTACCGCACCTACGCGCAGACCAAGGACCGCCCGCTGGAGTACATCAAGTGGGGCCGCACCTTCCTGCTGGGGGCGACCTACAAGTTCTGATGGCCCGCTGAAGCCACCTCGGCCCTTCCTTGCCCGCCAGCGCGCGGCGCATGCGGCTTGAGCCCGGTTCCCGACGGACTCAATCGCCCACCAGCACCCGCCCGCTCAGCGGGCCGATCTCGATCAGCAACTGGCCGTTGCCCGCCGCCTTCATCGGCGCGCCGGGCTTCAGCGCGTCGATGAAGGGCGTGGCGCGCAGCGCCGGCGGCAGCGCGAGGGTCACCCGCATCGGCTCGGTCGCGTTGTTCATCGCCACGATCGCGCTGCGGCGGCCGTCCTGGCGCAGCAGCACGATCACGTGCTCGTCCAGCCACAGCGGCGCGGACAGGCTGCCGTGCCGCAGCACCGGCTGCGACTGCCGCAGGCCGACCAGCCGCTTGACCTGCGCGCGCAGCGCCAGGTCCGGCTGCCCGCCTTCGTCGGCCCAGGGGTAGGGCGCGCGGTTGTACGGGTCCTCGCCGCCGCCCAGGCCCACCTCGTCGCCGTAATAGATCGTCGGCGCGCCCGGGTAGCTCATCTGGAAGAACATCGCCAGCAGCAGGCGCCGCTTGCCGTCGGCGACCTTCTCCGGCGGGCTGTCGTCGCGCACGCCGAAGTGATGCAGCGCGCGCGGCTGGTCGTGCGAGGACAGCAGCGTCATGGACGCGAACAGCGCCTGCGGCGGATAGGACTCGCGCAGCAGCTCCAGGTTCTGGTAGGCGCGCTCCGCGCTGACGCCGGCCGCGAAGTCCAGCACGGCATTGCGGAAGATGTAGTTCATCGTCGCGTCGAAGGTGTCGCCGAGGAAGAACTTGCTGGCGTCGAACCAGGTCTCCGCGATCGTCAGCGCCTCCGGCTGGTGGCGCTTGACCGCGATGCGCCAGGCGCGCCAGAAATCGTCCGGCACCCAGGGCGCCACGTCCATGCGCCAGCCCGCCGCGCCGCGGTCCAGCCAGAACTGCATTACGCCGTCCCGGCGGAAGGCGTAGTCGCGGAAGGCGCGGCTGGACTTGTCCAGCTCGGGCAGGTCCTTGATGCCGATCCAGGCGGCGTACTGGTCGTCGGGTTTGGGCCGGGAGAGGTCGAAGCGGAACCAGCTCGCATAGGGCGAGGCCGGATTGGCCTTGCCGTTGTCGAAGGCGCCGCCGGCCGGGAAGTTGCCGAAGCGGTTGAAGTAGGGCGAGTCCGCGCCGACGTGGTTCAGCGAGGTGTCCGGGATCACGCGCAGGCCGCGCTTGCCGGCCTCGCTGGTCAGGCGCTGGAAGTCGTCGTTGCTGCCGAAGGCGGGATCGATGCGCTTGTAGTCGCCGGTGTCGTACTTGTGATTGCTGGCGGCCTGGAAGACCGGCGTCAGGTACAGCGCGTTGACGCCCAGCTCGCGCAGGTCATCGAGCTTGTCGATGAGGCCGGCCAGGTCGCCGCCGAAGAAGTCGTTGTTGTAGACGGCGTCCGAGCCGTCGCCGCTGCCCGGCTTGTACGGACGGTCCAGCCAGCGCGGATGGCGCTCGATGCCGTGGTCCTGGTACCGGGCCTTGCCGACCTGCGGATCGTTGGAGCTGTCGCCGTTGCGGAAGCGCTCGGGGAAGACGTAGTAGTAGATGAGGTCGCGCGCGAAGTCGGGGACGGCGAAGTCGGACGCGTGAATGGTCTGGCGATAGCGGCGGATCGAGAACGGCCCCTTGGCATCGGGACCCTCGGGCAGCGGCGCGATGCTGGCCGGCCCCATCGAGCCCTTCTCCTTGGTCCAGTGGATCGGGTCGGCGTTGTTCTGGACGACGTAGCGGGCACCGTCGATCGTGGCGATGAAGTAGTAGCCGTAGACACCCGGCGCGCTGAAGCGGTGACGGGCCTTCCACCGCTCGCGGCCCTCGGCGGTGCCGGCCTTGTGCAGCGGCACGCGCGCCTCCTCGGCATAGGCGATCAGGTCCTCGTTGCCCTCGACCCGTCGGCGCTCGACGACCAGCTCCAGCTTCTCGACGCCAGGCAGCGCGGTCAGTTGGAACTCGATCCAGGTCTTGGCCGGCTGCGCGCCGAAGGGCGTCTTGAAGCCGGCGAGGCGCGAGTCGTAGCGCAGGCTTGCCGCGACGGCGCCCAGCGACGCGGCGGAGGCGCCCGATGCGCTCGGCGTGGGCATCGCTGGAGGTGGGCTGGCCTCGTCGGCCCGCGCGGCCAGCGCCGGCCCGGTGGCGTACAGCGTGGCCGCCAGGCCGGTCAGCAGCGCGGCGGGGAGGGACGCGAGCGGCGCGCGTCGGCGTGGCAATGAGGCGTGCATGGCCGGGAACGCTACCTCGGATTCGAGGCGAGAGTCCTCGGGGTCAGCCCTTCTTCGGGCTTGCGTCCCTCCGGCCTACGCGCTCACGAACGGGCGCTCCCGCATCCAGGTCGTCGCGACCCATTTCTCGCCCTGGAGGACAGCCGCGCTGGCGTGCAGCGAGGCGTGGTCCAGCTGCCCCTGGGCATTGGCGTACTCGAAATAGACGGCGTGGCCGCGCTGCGGCGACACCGCCCAGCCAACCGCCGGGAAGACCGTTTCGCCGCCGGCGGGCACGTCGTTCAGGTAGGTCACCAAGGTGCTGACGCGCTGGCCGCTGCGGTCGATCGAGGCCTGGTTGGCCGGGTTGGACGGCACGAGGAAGTCGTAGTGCGGCGCGCTGCCGGCGCCNNGNGGGTAGTGCAGGACCTGCAGGCCTTCGGCNTGCGCGACCGGGAGGTTCATCAGCTCGGCCAGGCGGCGCTCCAGGCGCGCGATCAGCGGCGTCTCGGCGCGCCGGAAGAACATGCCGAAGCTGCTGCGCAAGCCGCTCACCACGTCGCGACCGGTGTGCGGATCGACGAGCGTCGAGGGCCGCAGCCTCGGGCGCGCCAGCGCGATGAGCTGTTCGCATTCATCGGCATCGATCACGCCGTTCAGCACCGCCAGCAGCGGCTGCGCCGCGCGCGCGGCGACGCGCACGACGCGGTCATGGGTCGCGATCGAGGTGCCTGGACGCAGGCGCGGCTCGCCATGGCGATACGGCGGCAGCGGTGTGCCGCCCGGCGCCGCGGGCGTGGGCAGCGCGACCTGATCCACCGGCATCGGCGCGTGGCCGTGGCGCGCGCGGACGAAGCCGTCGACGATCGCCTGCGCGGCCTCCGACGCGATGGCGCGTTCGCGCAGCGCGTGGCACAGCTCATCGGGCGACACGCCGTCGTCCAGGTGTCGACGGACCCAATCGCCCAGGGCCGAGGGAAAGCGCACGACGCTCGTCATGGCGGCGCTCAGGGCAGGTCCACCGCGACCCAGCCGGTCGCCGTCGGCCGGAACCGCTCCTGCAACTGCGCGCTGCCCGCTCCGCGGATCACCTGGGCGACGACGGGGAAGACCCGCTGCACCTCGGCGTCCGCGGTCCAGGGCGCGGCCTTGACCTGGTAGGTGTAGCTGACCGTCGCCAGCCGGTCCCGGCCTTCGCCGGCCANCTCCCAATGGACGACCCGGTCCAGGCTCAGCCTGGCCGCGCAGAAGTCGCCGGCCATCTGCCGGCCGCCGCCCGGCGTGGCTCGCTCCCGCGTCAGGTAGAACTGCCGGCCCGCCTCGGTCAGCGCATAACGGCGGATCTTCATGCGGTGCGGCATCTCCTGATCGTCCTTGACATCGACCTCGGCGACCGTCGAGCTCGCCAGCCCCAGTCGCTCCAGGACCGGCAGTTGCAGCGCGTTGCGCGCGCCGGTGTCGATCTCGTGCTGCGTCAGGTCGATGGGCCAGTCGGTCTTGGCCAGGCACAGGTCGCCGCGCTGGGCGAGGTAGTCCTTCAGCGCCGCGGCGAACTGGTCCGAGGAAGGTGCCGCCGAGCGCGCGCATCCGCTGAGCGCGTTCAGGACGAGCGCGCTCGCGATCAGGCCGATGGACACGGCGGTGCGGCGCAAGGAGAGGGCGTGGGTCATGGGGAAGCGAGGCATCACGACGTGCAGGCCCCCGGCTTGGGCGGCTCGGCCGGCTGCACGTCCTTGTCGTTGAGCGTGTTGAGGAAGCAGAGGAGGTCGGCGATGTCCTGCTCGGACATCGGTGGCTTGCTGTGAGCGGGGCGGCCGTCCAGCGGCATCTGCGTGTCGATGTTGCCGACGAAGCGCGCGGGCAGGTCGTCGAACTTGCGCACCTGGCCGCCGACGTACTGCGTGGTGATCAGGCCGTAGCTCGGGAAGTCCGGATCGGGCGTGGCCTTGGCCTGGCCGCCGACGGTCGGGTACCAGAGCTCCGGCATCGTGTCGCGCGTGTTGTAGAAGCGGATCGTCTGCTCGAGCGAATGGAAGATGCCGTTGTGGAAGAAGCTGCGCCGCGAAGCGACGTTGCGCAGCGTGGGCGACTTGAACATGCCGCAGAAGCGGTTGCCCCGCGTGGGTGGGTGATCGGTGCGGGCCGGGCCGCACAGGCCGAGGTCGACGTAGCCCGGGTCCGCGTTCACGGGCAGCGCCGTGTTGCGCGGCACGCCGATGGCCTCGTAGGAGAAGTCGGTGAAGAGCGCCGTGCTGCCGTTCAGGCCGGCGCCCTGGTAGTGGCACGACGCGCAGTTGCCGCCGTTGGGATCGGCGAAGACCTTCAGCCCGCGGGCCTC
>Ga0058691_1000376_pt1 | contig 32891 bp, 30 predicted proteins | sample AgamicAtPrz_FD_55051 | JGI IMG/M metagenome (GOLD analysis project Ga0058691, IMG submission 55051) | Agave microbial communities from Guanajuato, Mexico - At.P.rz | ecosystem: Host-associated > Plants > Phyllosphere > Phylloplane/Leaf | place: Guanajuato, Mexico | collected 2012-05-28
GTCGATCAGGCGGCGTCGGCCTTGGTCTTCAGCACCTTGCGGCCACGATAGAAGCCGTTGGGGCTGATGTGGTGGCGCAGATGCACTTCACCGGTGGTCGGCTCGATCGCGGTGCCCGGGGTGCCCAGGGCGTTGTGCGAGCGGTGCATGCCACGCTTCGACGGGGACTTCTTGTTTTGCTGAACGGCCATGATTGATTCTCCTAAAGGCTTCGGCTGGCTTCGGTGGTTCGAGGCTTGCTCGGGCTCTCGAGAGAACTCGAGCTGTGCCGCGGATCCCACGAGGATGCTCCGCTACCGACGCCTCGGTCCCGGCGGGCCGCCCACATGGACGGCCATTTCGAACCGGGAAAGCCGGAAACTATAGCACAGCGGGCATCCGGGCGGCAATCCGGGCGGTGAACCCGTCGCATGATCGGCGGCCGCTTCCCGAGCACAAGGTCGCGCGGAGCCGCCCCTCCCGCGCCTCAAGCCTTGCCGCCACCCTTCTTGAGGGCGGCCAGCGCGGCGAACGGGTTCGGGCGCTCCTCTTCCGGCGCCTCGTCCTCCTCGACATTGGCATGCGGCAGCGGCTCCGGGCACTCGTCGTGACGCGGGACCACCGGCAGCTCCAGCAGCAGCTCGTCCTCGACCAGCTCGCGCAGGTTGAGGTGGCGCGCCAGCGCGAGCACGTCATCGTCCGAATCCATGTCCAGTTCAGCGGCCATGTCCTCGTCCTTGACGAAGCGGAACCAGCGCGACACCGCCAGGTCCTCGCGCACCGGCTTCAGGCAGCGCTGGCAGGTCAGCGCGACCTGCGCCTCGGCGCCGAGCTCGAGCCAGATCTGCGGCTCGCCACCTTTGGGCGTGCGGGTCTCCCCCCGGGTGGTCCACCGAACGGGGGGCCAGTGGGCGGGATCGGACTCGGGCGCGGCCGATTCAGCCAGGCGCAGGAGGCTGGTGGCGGGCCACTCGCCCTCGAGCGAGGAGCCCTCCCGGGCGAAGGCCTCGACATCGAGCTTCAGGGGATCGAACGAACGCGGTTTCATGGGGCGCAAGTGTACGAGCCGACTCTGCCCGGGTGGGAGAATCCCGCCCCATGACCGCCCTTCCCCGCCCGCTGATCCTGGGCTCCACCTCCCGCTACCGGCGCGAACTGCTGGAGCGCCTGCGGCTGCCCTTCGAGACCGCGGCGCCCGAGGTCGACGAAGCCCCTCGCGCCGGCGAATCGCCCGAGGCGCTCGCGCGCCGGCTGGCGCTGGCCAAGGCGCAGGCCGTGGCCGCGCGCTTTCCGCAGGCGCTGGTGATCGGCTCCGACCAGGTCGCGGACCTGGCGGGCCAGCCGATCGGCAAGCCCGGCACGCATGAGCGGGCGGTCGAGCAGTTGCGGGCGATGCGCGGCCGCACCGTCGTGTTCCAGACAGCGGTCGCGGTGGTCTGCGCGGCGACCGGCTTCGTCGGCGAGGACCTGGCGGCGGTGCGCGTCCGCTTCCGCGACCTGAGCGACGCCGACATCGAGCGCTACCTCCGCGCCGAGCAACCGTATGACTGCGCCGGCAGCGCCAAGGCCGAAGGGCTGGGCATCGCGCTGCTCGAGGCCATCGACTCCGACGACCCCACCGCGCTGATCGGCCTGCCGCTGATCCGCACCGCGGCATTGCTCCGCCGGGGCGGGCTCGACGTACTGGGCCTGCTGACCTGAACACCTCGCTTCCCGACCCTGATTGCAAAGACTCCCGATGACCCGCGGCCGCCTCTTCCTCGTTCCCAACACCCTCGATTTCGGCATGGACGGCCAGGAGGTCGACCTCCGCGAGGTGCTGCCCGACGCGGTGCTCGCGCGCGCGGCGGCGATCACCCACTGGGCGGCGGAGAACGCCAAGACCACACGCGCCTTCCTCAAGCGCGTCGGCGCGATCCATGCGCTGGCGGTGCCGCTGCAGGAGCAGCGGATCGAGGAATTGCCTCGTCCGCCGAAGGGCCGCACTCCGGCGGCGAGCGCCGCAGCGGGCGCGGCCGCCGAGGACAAGGCCTGGGCAGCGCTGCTGCAACCGGCGCTGGACGGCCACGACCTGGGGCTGATCTCCGAGGCCGGCATGCCCGCGGTGGCGGACCCCGGCGCACGGCTGGTCGCGGCGGCGCATGCCGCTGGCGTGGAGGTCGTCCCGCTGACGGGACCGAGCTCGCTGCTGATGGCGGTGGCCGCCAGCGGCTTGAACGGCCAGAGCTTCGCCTTCGTCGGTTACCTGCCGGTCGACGCGGCGGAGCGCGCCACCCGCATCAAGTCGCTGGAAGCGGCCTCCGCCCGGGACCAGCAGACCCAGTTGATGATCGAGACGCCCTATCGCAACGGCGCGTTGCTGCAGGCGCTGCTCGCGACGCTGAAGCCGACCACCGCGCTGTCGGTGAGCTGCGGCCTCAGCCTGAAGGACGCCTGGACCCACACCGCCACGGTGGCGCAGTGGCGCAAGGCGCCAAAGGCGCCGGCCGACAAGGTACCGGCGGTGTTCTCGATACTGGGCTCACGCTGATCGAGCGCACGGACCGAAGGCGTCGACCGAGGGCGCCATGAGCAAAGGCCGGACGCCTCGCGGCGGTCCGGCCTTCGTCATTCAGGGCCACGGGGCCTCGGGCTCGAGCCCGGACCCGTTGGCCGCTCAGGACTCGCTGTCCGCGGTGACNGGCGGCTTCTTGGCGCCGAACAGCGCCGCCACCTTCTTCTTCGGCTTGATGTTGGCCGACAGACCNCTGCGCGGCGCCTGCGCGCNCCCCTTCTCCCAGGACGGCGCCTCGGCGCGTTCGCTGACTTCGTAGGGCTTGTCGAACAGCGGATCGTAGGCNTGGCGCTGCGGCGCGCGCGGCGCCGAGGCGTGCGAGCCGTAGGCCTCGTCGCGGCGGTCCTCGCGCTCGCGGCGGAAGTCGCGGCGCTCGCCGCGGTCTTCGCGATCGCCACCGCGATCACCGCCACGCTCGCCCCGGTCGGACCGCTCGCCGCGCTCTCCACGGTCGCTACGGTCGAAGCGGCGACGCTCGCCTTCGAGCTCGATCGGCTCCAGGTCCAGCTTGCGCTTGATCAGCTTCTCGATCTCGCCGACCAGGCGGGCGTCGGCCTTGGTGACCAGCGTGAAGGCCAGGCCCGAGGCGCCGGCACGGCCGGTGCGGCCGATGCGGTGCACGTAGTCCTCGGCGTTGAAGGGCACGTCGAAGTTGAAGACGGCCGGCAGGTCGGCGATGTCCAGGCCGCGGGCGGCGACGTCGGTGGCCACCAGCAGCTCGACCTCGCCGCGCTTGAACGCCTCCAGCGACTTCAGCCGCTCGTCCTGCGATTTGTCGCCGTGCAGCGCGGCGGTCTTCAGGCCGTCGCGCTCGAAGGCGCGGGCCAGGCGCGCGGCGCCCAGCTTGGAGTTCACGAACACGATCGACTGCGTGATCTCGCGCTGGCGCAGCAGCTGCTTGACAGCGGCGCGCTTGTCATCGTCATCGACGCTGAAGAAGCGCTGCTCGACGGTGGAGGCCGTGGCGTTCGGGCGCGCGACCTCGACCAGTTCCGGCTCCTGCAGGTAGCTCTGCGCGAGCTTCTTGATCTCCGGCGAGAAGGTCGCCGAGAACAGCAGCGTCTGGCGCGTCTTGGGCAGGTAGCTCAGGATGCGCTGCAGGTCGGGCANGAAGCCGATGTCCAGCATGCGGTCCGCCTCGTCGAGCACCACGTACTCGACGTGGTTGAGCACCGCGTTCTTGGCTTCGATGTGGTCCAGCAGGCGGCCCGGCGTGGCGATCAGCACCTCGACGCCGGCCTTGAGCTGCAGCGTCTGGGGCTTCATGTCGATGCCGCCGAAGACGCAGGCCACGCGCAGCTGCGTGTGCTTGGCGTAGGCCTTGACGTTGTTGGCGACCTGGTCGGCCAGCTCGCGGGTCGGGGCCAGCACGAGGGCGCGTACCGGATGGCGGGCGGGCGACATCGAGGCGTTCTCGTGCTTGAGCATGCGCTGCAGCAGCGGGATGGAGAACGCGGCGGTCTTGCCGGTGCCGGTCTGAGCGGCGCCCATCACGTCTTTGCCGGACAGGACGATCGGGATCGCCTTGGCCTGGATGGGCGTCATCGTCGCGTAGCCCTGGTCGGCCACGGCACGCAGCAGCTTGGGGTCCAGCGGCAGCGTGTCGAAACGGGGGCTTGGCGTCGGGGTGGATTCGGTCATGGGCGCGGATTATCCTCCAAGCCCCCGAAAGCCCCGGGAAACCACCGATCCCGGCGCGTGCAGCACCGCATGAAGCGGGCCGCGGCGTGCAGGATCGGCCTGCCGGATCAGGGCACCGAGCGGTCGGTCAGCTTGCGCTGGTCGCCGCGGAACACCATCCACTTCGGGGTGCGGAAACGCACGATGCGCCAGTACAGCGCGACGTAGGCGACGCCGAACAGCACCATGCAGGCGGCGATCGCCGGGGTGGAATCCCAGAACAGCAGCGCCGGCGCCAGCGACGAGAGGCACAGCGTCCACAGGTAGGGCGCGGTCATCGAGTTGCGGCGCGTCATCAGGCGCGCGTCGCGTGCGCCAATCGCCCAGCGCATCAGGCGGCGATAGATGAGCGAGTGCAGATGGATGCCGTCCGGATCGCCGGGGCTGGTATTGCGCAGGAAGCGGCGGCGGTAGATGGAGAACACCGTCTCGAACACCGGATAGATGCACACCATCAGCGCGAACAGCGGCGAGACCTGCGGATGGCGATGGATCAGCAGGATGGCGATCTCCGCCAGGTAGAAGCCCATGAAGTACGCGCCGCCGTCGCCCAGGAAGATGAGGCCGGCGGGGTAGTTCCAGACGAAGAAGCCGAGGATGGCGCCGACGCCGGCCAGCGCCCAGAGGGCGAGTTCGGTATCGCCNACCTGGTAGGCGACATAGGCCAGCGACAGCAGCATCAGGCTGACGCACATCGAGGACAGCCCGTTGAAGCCGTCGATGATGTTGACCGAGTTGGCGACGCCCGCGACGACGAAGACGGTGATCAGCACCGCGCCCACGGTGGTGCCGACGATGAAGTCCAGGCCGGGGATGTCGGTGCGGTTGATGGTCGCCTGGAGGAGCCAGCACCCGAGAGCCGCGGAAACCGCGGTGGCGATCAGGCGCTCGCGCGGGGAAACCTTCTTGGTGAAGTCCTCGATCAACCCGGCGCCGAAGGCCGGCAGGCCGGCCAGGAGCAGGAGCAGGCCGGTCTTGGCTTGGGGATGCTTGAGAAACCAGGCCAGCGCGACCATGCCGACCAGACCAACGAAGATGCCGACGCCACCAATGCGCGGCACGGGCCGGGCGTGGAACTTCTGGGGACCGGAGAGGTCATGATCGGCAGACAGGTGCCCGTGCACGGTCGACGAATGCACGACGTACAACGTGATCGCCGCCGCCAGTGCAAACGGGATGAGCAAATACAACATGGCCGGCAGTGTAACGATCGGCTTCCGGTCCCCGGCGGTTTTGGCGCAACAGCGCTGCCATAGAATGCCGCGCTGGCCGCCCCGACACCCCTTGTCACAAGGCACATCGGGGCGGCCCTCCCTTTCAGAGACGAGATCACGCATGGAACTTCGCGCCCAACGCGCCTCTTCGCCGGTGTCGACGATGACTCGATCCCTCCAGACTTTCCAGAAGCCCGCGCTGGCGCTGTTGATGGCCTGCCTGATGGCGGGTCCGGCCATCGCGCAGTCAATGGGAAGTGGCCAGACCTCGTCCGAGAACAGCAGCGATGTCAGTGGCCCGGTCCGGCTGAACTCCACGACGCGCGGCACGCAGGATGCGTCGACGCAGCAGCAACAGCAACAGCAGGCCCAGTCGGCCATGACGCGCGCGCCCAAGTACGTGCCTGGCGAGTTCGAGATCTACGTCAACAAGCTGCTGGGCATCGACCTGACCGATCCGCTGACGCTCGAACAGCTGCGCCGGGCCGACACCGGCCTGGCCGAGATCGGCACCGTTTCGCAGACGCAGACGAGCGCCGCCGGAAAGAACGCCACTATCTCCGCCGACAACATCGTTCGCCGCCTGGGCGCCGACCTGATGTTGGATACGCGCATGGGGGGCGACGTGGACGGCCCGCGCCAGGCGCCTTCGGACTACCTGATCGGCATCGGCGACGAAATCCAGGTCACCGCCTGGGGCTCGGTGGACGCCGACCTGCGCCTGACCGTCGACCGTGCCGGTCGCGTCACGATCCCGCGCGTCGGCCCGGTGCTGGTTGCGGGCGTGCGCTACGGCGACCTGAACGACGTGGTGCGTGCACGCATCGCGCAGGTGTTCAAGAACTTCCAGGTCAGCACCTCGCTGGGCAAGCTGCGCACGATCCGCATCTATGTGACCGGCTTCACTGCGAAGCCGGGCGCCTACACGGTCAGCAGCCTGGCGACGATCGTCAACGGCCTGATCCGCGCTGGCGGCCCGTCGGCGGCCGGCAGCTTCCGCCAGATCGAACTGCGCCGCAACGGCCAGGTCGTCGCCAATTTCGATGCGTATGACCTGCTGCTCAAGGGCGACAAGGCCAGCGACCGCGCGTTGCAGGCCGAGGACGTGATCCACATCGGCCCGATCGGCCCGCAGGTGGCGGTGCTGGGGAGCGTGAACAAGCAGAGCATCGTCGAGCTGAAGCCCGGCGAGACGATCGACGACGTGCTGGCGATGGCTGGTGGCTTCAGTGCGGTGGCGGACCGCTCGCGCATCTCGATCGAGCAGTTGAGCGAACGCAACGACCGCCGCGTGCGGGAGCTGCCGCTGCCGGCGCAGGCGAAGGCCGCGGCGTCCAATGGCGACGTGATCCGCGTGTTCAGCAGCGTCAATACGGCGCTGCCGCTGGCCAAGCAGTACAAGCGCGTGACGGTGGAAGGCGAAGTGTCCCGCCCCGGTGAATACGTGCTGCCGCCGACGAGCACCCTGCAGGACGCGATCGCCGCGGCTGGCGGACTGACGCCCCAGGCGTATGTCTTCGGCACGGACTTCTCGCGCGAGAGCGTTCGGCAGTCGCAGCAGGAGAACTACGACAGGGCCCTGCGCGACCTGGAGACGGAGTTCACCAAGTACGCCAGTACACAGCGTGCGACCACGGCTGATGAAGCAGCAGGCAATGCGCAGCGCGCCGCAGGCAGCGAACGACTGGTGGCGCGGCTGCGGGCCGTGCGTCCGACGGGCCGCGTGGTTCTGCAGTTGGAGTCTGATGCGCGGCAACTGCCCTCGTTGACCGTTGAGGATGGCGATCGCTTGCTCATCCCGGCGAAGCCAACGACGGTGGGGGTGTTCGGAAGCGTCTTCAATTCGGGCAGCTTCCTCCTGCGCGATGGGGCGTCGGTAGATGACGTCCTGAAGCTCGCAGGCGGCCCGACCCGCGGCGCCGACGCTGGCGGCGCCTTCGTGATCCGCGCCAACGGCACCGTCGTGAGCGCGCGCCAGTCGAGCAGTGGCTGGCTCGGCTTTGGCTCTGGCCTCGCGAGCATGTCCGCACTGCCGGGAGACACGGTCTTCGTGCCGGAGGAAATGAACAAGACGACGTTCATCCAGGACGCGAAGGACTGGACACAGATCCTGGCCAACTTCGGTCTGGGCATCGCCGCCCTGCAGACGATCAAGAACAACTGATGCGTACATCGGAGTCGAGCGTGAGCGTGCAAAGTGCAGAGGTGCCTGGCGTAGCCCGAGTGCCGTCCGATGCGGAACTTTCCGCGCTGGACCTGTTGACCATCCTGGCCCATCGCTGGAAGTTGCTGACGGCCGCTCCGGCGGCTGCGAGTCTGATCGCCCTTGGTGTGGCCTTCGCGCTGCCACCGGTGTACACGGCTCGCACGGTCTTTTTGCCGCCTCAGCAGCAGCAATCGGCCGCGGCGTCGGCGCTTGCATCTCTGGGCTCATTGGCGGGCCTAGCCGGCGCCGGCAATCTCAAGACACCGGGCGATCAGTATGTGTCGCTGCTGCAGAGCGTGAATGTCGAAGACGCGTTGGTCGAGAAGTTCAAGCTGCAAGAGATGTATGAAGAGGACTACCGTTTCCTCGCGCGTCGCAAGCTGGAGAAGAATACCAAGATCGACTTGGGCAAGAAGGACGGCTTGATCTCCGTAGAGGTCGATGCGAATGATCCCAAACTGGCTGCGGACATGGCCAACCAGTATGTGATTGAGCTGCGCAGGTTGACTGCCGAGTTGGCATTGACCGAAGCGCAGCAGCGGCGTGCGTTCTTCGAGAATGAGCTCAAGCGCACGCGCGAACGTCTGGAAACCGCGCAGCGCAAGCTGCAAGAAAGCGGCTTCAACGCTGAGGCCGTCAAGGCCGAACCCAGGACCGCCGCAGAGAATTACGCGCGGGTCAAAGCGGAGCTGACCTCCGCTGAAGTCCGTCTGCAGACGCTCCGTCAAGCGCGCGCCGATACTGCGCCCGAAGTGCTGCAACAGTTGACGACGGTTGCGGCCCTGCGCGCCCAACTTGCGCGCTTCGAGACCAGCACCGAGAGCCGTCCGGATGCTGACTACCTGAGCCGCTATCGCGACTTCAAGTACGAGGAAACCTTGTTTGAGCTGTTCTCTAAACAGTTCGAACTCGCGCGGATGGACGAGAGTCGCGAAAGCGCCGCAATCCAGGTCGTGGACGTGGCCACCCCGCCCGAGTACAAGAGTAAACCCAAGCGTGGGCTAATCGCTGCAGGCGCACTCGTGGTCACCTTCCTGCTGCTGGCTGCAAGCGTGTTAGCGCGGCACTTTTGGCGTGAAATGAAGAACGACCCGTCCAACTCAGACAAGTTTCGTCAGCTAACTGAGGCGTGGCACGGTCGTACTAGAGCGTAGGACCCGACGGTGGCCCCAGAGAAGGGAGGCTTGCGGCCTCCCTTTCGCATTTTCATTCCTCGCGGATTCAGCGCTGGCCAATAGGCTCTGAAAGGGGGCGAACTGCCCGAGACCACGGCGCGATAAAAAGGAAACGAGTCATGCTCACCATATGCCAGCGAAGATGCCTCAGACTGCGCCCAGTGGCGCGGCGGGCATCGTGCACCACGCTGACCGAGGGAACAATGATTGCCGGCAACCCAACGGCGTTGAGCCGACGGCAGATGTCCGCGTCCTCAAGATACATGAAGTAGCGCGTGTCAAAACCGCCGATGCGACGATAGTCGGCGGTGGCAAAAAGCAAGAACATCCCGGCCGCCCAGTCGACTGCCTTGGTGACTCCATCGTCTAGCGCATAGTCCGCGCTCAATCGACGACCGCGAAGCCGGCCATGTACGCGCGCCAGGATTCGCGTGATGGATGGATAGCGTCGCACGCTGTCTTCATCCAGACCCTCCGGGCTGGTCACGCGCGGTGCGGTCACTCCCGCGCGCGCCATCTGATGCGCCGCGGCGAGCACGCCGAAGACGCTGGGCTCGCAGCGGATGTCCGGATTCAGGACCGCAAACCAACTCCGTCTTGCATGGGCACTGGCGCTGTTGTGATTGTCACCAAACCCCTTTGGCCTCTCGTTGCGAATGATGGTCAACCCGTCGGTCAACCCATCAATGAACGATTCGTCCTCGGGGAGATTCAAGGTCAACAGGATCTGAGCCCCCTCCTGCACCAGCGGCTGAAGGTCCTTCAAAAGCGCCCGGATAAGTGAACCTTGGCCGTGGCTCACGATAGAAATCGCCAACGCTGCGGGAGAGAAATCGACCTGGGTCATAAGGCAACGGTCATCTGGTTAAGCGCCCGAAGCACTGGCGCGGACGGCGTTTTGGTAGGAGTAATAAGCGCTGATGGGCTCAAGCTCTGAGATGACGGTTGCATCCGCTTCATTGCAGTTCATGCAGAGGCGAGCCATGTCCGCCACCGATTCAACCCTTAATCCGCCTTTGCGCCAGATACGCGCAGGCAAGCCAGTGAAGGCCTGGGCCGTGCCCACCACGGGAATGCCGGCCGCCCAAGCCTCCACAGTTTTAAGTTTGATGCCCGCTCCACGGAGCAAGGGGGCCAGAAGCGCAATCTCATCGAAGTCTCGCATCTCGCCATAGCGAGCCGTCACGCGCACATCTAGCGCAGCGATGTCGAACTTGGCCTTCTTGAGACGTTCCACAAAGTCTTGCGCACCGTGGCCGGCGATATGAAATGTCGCGGTCCGGGCCGTTCCCTCCCTCGCAAGACCAGCACACGAAGCCAGGAATAGCGCTGCACCTTCGCAGTTCTCGGCCCGCGTCCAGTTGCCCACCAGCAGCCAGCGCCCTGGCCGAGCTTCCACGTCACGTGGGGCGGCTGACGTATCGATGACCGGTAAGACAACTGCCTTGCGGTGATGCAGCATGCGCAGCGCGCGCGCATCGTCGAACGAGAACGTGACGTTCAAGTCGGCACATGCGACGGCGGAGCGCTCGATCCCGGCACAAAGTCGGGCATCGCGCCGCCGATCGCGCTCTCCGTCGCGCTTCAAGCTCGGCACGTCGTGCCAGACGAGCACCCGATGACTAGTGCGAAAGACTCTGGCATAGGGAAACGCCGCATGGTGATTGAGGATCACAACGTCGGGGCGCCATCGAGTGGCAGCGATCCAGCAGCGCAGAAACAACCAGGGCGACAGGCGCAAGAAGAACTCGAGCCAGACGTGGCCCGTAAGGCGGCTCAACAGCACGATGAACATTGCGGGTATTGTTGCCAACGCAAATGTCGTTCGGGACCCACCCGCCGGCGGATTCAATTCGAACTGCCGAAGCTCACGCAGCCCGCTGTGCCGCAGACGGCCGAGCATTGCGGCTGTCGCCGTTCCGCCTCCCGATGGGACGTCGCTGCGAATCGCATTGACGAACAACACGCGCCGCCCTGCCAGCATCGCGTCGAGTTGACTGGGCGACGTCATCCTCGAGCCTCCCGAGCCGTTGTCAGACGCGAATAGACCACCCTCAGCGTTGCCTCATGCTTGGCCACTTCACTTCGAGTGTCATCCCGCAGACGCTCAAGAGACGGCGGCTCCTCGCCCAACTGAGTCGTGACCCGTTCCATCTCTCGTAAAGAGCAGGCTCGAACCCAACCGCTTTCCTTCGCAAATTCATAGCCGTGCAAGGCTTCCTCGCTGGCGAGCACTGGACAGCCGTTGGCAAGCGCATCGATCATCTTGATCTTTACCCCGCTGCCCAAGAACATCGGACACACCATGGCATCGGAAGACGCCAGCAGGTCGTCGAGCGACTCAACGAAACCGCAAAGCGCAATGTCGCGCGACTCTAATTCCTGGTCGCGGAAGGACTGCCGCAAGAACTGTCCGACGTGGCCCACCACCTTGAGCTTTGCCATCTCACCAGTCCAGTGCCTCGTCAGCAGTTCTGCCGCCCAGCGATTCTGCTGTCCCGCAGAACCCAGGAATGCCGCGACTGGCGCACCGCGGCCACGAGGCTTGCGGCCCGAGAAACGCGACAGGCGCTCTGTAAGCGGCATCAACAACGGGTTGACTATCCGGCAGTCCTTTGGCTCGCCGTACAGCTGGATCAATCGATGCCTGTCATAGGAAGACAAGGTGAACACGACATCAGACGCCTCGATCGCCTGCCCTTCCGCGAGGAAGGCGGCGCGCAGCAGTTCGCCCGCAAGGCCGCCACGCAGAGCGGCTTCGCCTGCATAGAAGTCATATTCGCAGTTTTGGGTCTGCGTAAAGACCTGGCAGCCATGGCGACGCGCGCGCAACGCTAATGGACCAAACAATCCAGAGTCGAACACCACAGCCGAAGGCTGGAACGCCTCCAGCTTCTTCTCGAACTCGCCGATCACATCGATGTTGACGCCGGCAACGTAGCCTTCGCGCAAGCCGAGAAACGTACGGACTTTGCGTGCCAGTCCGAAGCCGCCGGGCAGGGGTACCGTGAACGCCTCTGTAACCACGTCACCCATCGCTCGGGAATGGACTCGGTTCACGACGCCATGCGCATAGCCGCCACCAGTCGTGGCGGCACCAGACCGAGAGACAAGGAGAACGCGCGGTGATTGGGGATTTGCGGTCATGAACGGACAGGCGAAAACGGCAGCGGCGCCAGAGCGGGCGTCAGGATAGGGTCATTACATTCGACACGAAGCGTGCTACGTAGGCCAATCCAATAAGTCCGTACCAAATGGAGCCTAAGCGACGCAAGCGGGGACGCATCGCGGCGCCGATTAGAAAGACCTCGAATTGTTCGAAGTACGCGCCGATCCGTACCGCAATTTCAGGAATGATGAACTCCGTGCTTGCAAACAGCAGACCGACGGCATAGAGCAGCCAGTAGAACGGTGCTGGACGCATCAGGAGCAACACCCCCGTCACGATGAAGATCCGCTTGATCCAGCTGGCGTAGATGGCATCGACGCTGCGGAAGCCCTCGAACTCCAGGTAGAACTGGATCTTGGTCAGCATGGCGTCGTCGATCAGGTAGATTGCCACTGCCACAGGGAGAGCAACGATGACGATGCGCGTCAACATTCCCGACCATTTGAACTTGAGTGCCAGTGCCGGCACGACGCCCGCCAGGTGCACCAAAGGAGCCGCCAGCAGCCACCGCTGCGCGCGCCACGTCGGATTATTCCGGTTCTCAAGATAGATGAGCACCGCCAGGATGATCAGCTTCATCGCCAAGGCTTGGCGGATCGCCCCCATACTGGTGGAAGGCAAGTAGACAAGGTCGTGCAGCGCCGCTACGCGCAGCCCGCCTTTGCGAGCAATGACCCAGAACAGCACCGTGTCCAGCAGGCCGATCCACAGGAACGGGAACCCAACGATATCGGCCGTCAGGCTCGACGGCAGGCAGCCGATGTTCCAGAACAGTTCCAGCGCGTTGATCGACGACAGATCACACTGGGTCAGCACCGCGGTGTAGGCCTCGATGTCGGTGCCCACGTTCGTGCGGAGACCCACCCCGAAAAAGCGCAGGGCCAAACCCAGGCCGAATATGGCCATCGCCCAGCGTTTGTCCGGCGCCAGGATCAGGATCAGGAGGAGCGCGCCGTACAGCGACAGCACGCCAGGAATGAACGCGTCCACGATCTAAGGCCGAGAAGATGAGGACACAAGGCCACTGCGGCCGACGTGGTCGAGTAGTCCGTCCACGGTCATTGTCAGCTGATGGTTGCGGGCAATGCAGTCTCGATCGGCTGTAAGCGCCCGGCGCAGTTCATCCGTTGCGGCCAAGCGAAGCAGGTCAGGCAAGCGGTGTCCATTGGCTGGATTGAGAAATTCAGGATAGGCCCCAACGCAGCCGGCAGGTAGCCTGTGCAGGAAGGCATAGGTACCTCGGCGATCATGAGCGGAACTTGGGATCGGCAGATAAACGGTCGGCACGTTCTGCACCAGCAGGTCTACGCCGGACAGCCCCATCGTGAAGACCAACGCTCCAGTTTCCCGAGCCCGGCGCGCCACCTCGTCCACAGGCAACGCGCCGGAGATGCGAATCGGCACCCCGAGACTTGCGGCGAACGACGTCACCTCTGCCTCCTGACGGCCGTAGCCGAAGAGTTGCACCGTGCCCCAGCGCTCGCGGTCGGGCAACGCGGCTACGTCCGAGAGCAGGCGGCGGATCGAGGCCACCTTGAACTCTTCGATGCGACCAAAGTAAGCAATGGTGCGCAACGGGGCAATCTCGGCCGCAGCTGCGGGAGTGTCAAGATTCGCCGCTTCCGAAGCTGGCAGCATGACCAAAGGCAACAGCGCTTTCGTACCCAGAAAACGGTTGGTGAAGTCGGTGCAGTCCTCGCTCATGGAGAGAAGGCGTCCGGCTTCGGCGAGGGCAAGGTAGTCAGCCCTTAGACCTGCAAACCTGCGTGGTCGCAAGACCCTGAACGCTCGACCGCAATTGGTCGCGTCAAGATGGCGATAGGCGCCAAACACCCGCTTGAAGTCGTTCCAACAGAATTCAAGCGGATGGAGGATCCAGAACACCGTAACTGCAAGATGAGGTGCCAGCGCGGCCGCGCGCAAGTACTTGCAGGAGGCGATGACGCGCGCGCCCGGCGGGAGCGAGCTTGCGGCAAACGACTGGGCATCGGTCACCGGCACGCCGAGACCACGAGCTTGGCCGTCCAGCCATCCGCCCTGTGCCGTCACGATCACCGTCTCTTGCCCTCGACGCCGCAGTTCGCGCGCAACGCGCAGAGCCAGAGTCTCGGTGCCGCCGAGTGCCGGCTCAGGTGTGTAGAGGTAGATCCTCATGCGGTGGCTCCGGCGCGAACGGAGCCGCGAGATTCCGAGGGGCGGGTAAAACGCAAGAAGAAGAACGTCATCGCCAGTAGGTACAGCAGGTAGGTCAGTGCATAACCAGCCGCCGTGCCTGGCAACCCGAACCAAGCGCCACCTAGGCAACTGAACACGAGCAGGAGACCTGCGAAAACCAGTTCGGTAACGATGTACAGCCCGGTCCGGGCATGGCTGATCATCGTATAGGCCGGGATCCAGCTGCAGATCTTCACCACGTCACCCACGAGTTGCCAACCTAATGCCTGGGTCAGAGGCAGGAATTCCCGGGTCAGCATCACTGGGACCACGACGTCTCGCAGGAGGTAAAAGGAACTGGCCAGCCCGACCACGAGCGGGACGACGAAACGATAGGCGCGTGCGACCTCGCGACGAAGTTCCGCACCCGCAGCCAGCTCCGCAAAGCGCGGAAGAAAGTAAACCGACAACGTCGTCGTCAACAGCATCAGATGCAAGTCGCTGATGCGCCACAGCGCCTGCCACAGGCCGGCTGTGTGCCACCCCAAGTGCTGACCGAGCCAATCACGGATGAACACTTGCGTCAGAGGCACCACCAGGGCGGAGACCAGCGTCATCAGCGCAAATGCGCCCAGCCGACGAGCGATTGCGGGATCGAAGCCGCCAATGAAGGCCCGCCACCGCAGTTGACAGATCCGCCTGAAGATCCAAGCCGTCAACAGGGCGGACGCAGCCTGCCCCAAACCAAGCGCCACCAGAGCGCCATATAGCCCTTGGTGCCAGACCAGCACCATGGAAACGCCAGCGCCGATTAAGCTGCCCGCGATGTTGCAAAGCACGAGAGCGCGAATCTCTTTGCGACCATTCAGGATGGCCAGCATCAAACTGTTGCCGACCATCAGCAGCAAGGACAACGCCAGCCAGAGAAACACGCCCGAGAGTTCGGGTTTGCCGAGCAACCGCGCCGCTAGTGGCTCCCGCAACAGCACCAGCAGCACACCGCCTAACGCGGCGCCACCAAGGCCCAGTCGCGTGGCGGTTTGCCATACCGTCAGTTGCCGCTCGGCTTCTCCTTGGTATTCCGCCGTGTACTTGGTGACGCCCGTGGAGACGGCGCCGGATGCGACGCCCATCACCATGCTGACCAGACTCTGGAATTGCCCGATCACCGCATAGCCGGATGGACCGACGATGACGGCGAGCAATTTGTTCAACGCCAGCGCGGTGAAGACCCGCGTCAGGACGGCCAGCCCGTTCAGGACGCTGGTCTTGACCAGGGTCATGCGCGGGCGGCCAGAGCCTCGCAGGCAGCGCGCACCGCTTCGATGACTGCGGCCGTTTGTTCGGACGTCTGCGTCGGTCCGATCGGCAAGCTCAGCACCTCGCGGTGGATAGCCTCGGAAAGCGGTAACGAGCCCGCCGGAATACCCAGGTCCGCATAGGCGGGCTGGAGGTGCGGAGGCACCGGGTAATGGATGATTGTGCCGACCCCACGATCCTTCAGAAGCTGAGCGAGCTCATCCCTGCGGGGATGGCGCACGACAAACACGTGCCAGACATGTCCGCACTCAGCTCCCGTCTGCGGCAGCACGAGGCCCGGCGCGCCAGCCAGGCCGGCGAGGTACTCATGCGCCACGGCGGCACGGGCGTCATTGCCGGCGTCCAGCCTCGGCAGCTTCACGCGAAGAAATGCCGCGTGGAGTTCATCAAGGCGGGAGTTGTAACCCACCACCTCGTTGTGATACTTGACTCGCGAGCCATAGTTGCGCAGCACTCGCAGCTGCTCGGCGAGCTCCGGGTCGTTGGTCGTCACAGCACCGCCATCACCAAGGGCGCCAAGATTCTTACCGGGATAAAAGCTCCATGCGACCGCATCGCCATGAGCGCCCAGGCGTTGCCCACGGTAGCGCGCGCCGTGCGCCTGCGCGCCATCCTCGACGACCTTTAGGCCATGACGGCGCGCGACTTTCAACAGCGGCCCTAAGTCCACGGATTGCCCGTAAAGGTGGACCGGCATAACGGCACGCGTCTTGTCCGTGATGGCGGCTTCCAGGAGAGCCGGGTCGATGTTGTAGGTGCCAATTACCGGTTCGACCGGCACCGGTGTTGCCCCCACCTGGGTCACCGCGAGCCAGGTCGCAATGTAGGTATTGGAAGGAACGATGACCTCGTCGCCAGGGCCGATGCCCAACGCCCGCAGCGCCAGCACCAGCGCATCCAGCCCGTTGGCGACGCCGACGCATTCCGCCGCGCCGCAGTATTCAGCGTATTCGCGCTCGAACTGCTTGAGCTGCTCGCCCATGATGTACCAGCCCGAGTTCAACACCTGATCAAAGGCTGCCTTGAGTTCTTCGGCTTGCGACAGCTGGATGGCGCGCAGGTCCAGGAATGGAATGTTCATGTCACGAGTTCGACTGGGTTGCACAAGGGGCAAAAGTGGGATTGTCGTCGATGTTTCGCCCATCCGGCCGGCGGGCGCGCTGCTTCATGCAGAGCGCTACACTTGCCTGCGTTTCGCCCTTGCATCGCCGCAAGTGGCCGTCTTTCCCAGGTGCCGCCCACAGGACCCCCGTCATGTCTCAACCATTCGTTCATGCCCTTGCCGATGTTCAGTCGACCCAGATCGGCGACGGGACCCGGGTGTGGCAGTTCGCCATCGTCCTGCCTGGCGCCCGCATCGGCAGTGACTGCAACATCTGCTCCCACTGCCTGATCGAGAACGACGTCCAAATCGGTGATCGCGTCACGGTGAAGAGCGGCGTGCAGCTCTGGGATGGCCTGCGGATAGGCAACGACGTCTTCATTGGCCCTAACGCTTCTTTCGCGAACGATCTGTTTCCTCGAAGCAAGAAGACGCCGGATCGGTTTTTGGAGACCCGGCTGGAGGACGGCGCGTCGATCGGCGCGAACGCTACCGTGCTACCTGGTATCACCGTCGGCAGCAACGCAATGGTCGCGGCAGGCGCCGTCGTGACGCGGTCCGTGCCCCCCAACGCCATCGTTGTCGGCAATCCCGCCAAGATCGTCGGCTATGTTGATGCCGGCAAGGACCTCGGAAAGAATTCGCCGCCCCCAAAAGCGTCGCCCGGCGTCGAGGGGACCGCCGTGCGCGGGGTCACACTGCACCGCATGCCGCGCATCACCGACATTCGCGGCAGCCTGACGGTGGGCGAGTTCGAGCGCGGCATCCCGTTCCCCGTCAAACGCTACTTCATGGTATTCGACGTGCCCAGCCGCGAAACGCGCGGCGAACACGCCCATCACGCCTGCCATCAGTTTCTGATCTGCGTCCGAGGCAGTTGTGCGGTCGTCGCTGACGACGGCGTAACGCGTCAGGAGTTCCAACTGGAAGACCCTGAAGTCGGCATCCATCTGCCTCCGATGACGTGGGGCATCCAGTACAAGTATTCCTCCGACGCCGTATTGCTGGTGTTCGCCTCGGACTACTACGACAACGCCGACTACATCCGCAACTATGACGAGTTCAAGAGGCTGGCCGGCTCCAGGACCTGAATTGACGACGGCGACCTGCCGTCAATCGACGCGCGCGGCGGCATACTCGGGCAGCAGTCCCCGCAGCAACTGGCGTATCGCGGCATCGTCCTGCCGTCCGCTTCCGGGAAGTCCCGTTAGCGCATCCAAAAGAGCGTGTCCGGCGCCAATCGTGTCGATGCGGGCGATCAACAAGCGGGGAATTCGTGTCGGCACCACGTGGTCGTCCTGCGCCAGCAACTCTTCATACAACTTCTCCCCCGGCCTCAGCCCCGAGAACTCGATCCGGATGTCCTTGATGTCCTTCCCGCTCATCCGAATCATCGTCTTCGCCAGATCCACGATCTTCACCGGCTCCCCCATATCGAGCACGAACACCTGCCCGGATTCGCCGATCGCCCCTGCCTGAACGACCAAGCGCGCCGCCTCCGGGATGGTCATGAAGTACCGCGTGATCTCCGGATGCGTCACCGTCACCGGCCCGCCCTTCGCGATCTGCTCTTTGAACTTCGGAATCACGCTCCCGCTGGACCCGAGCACGTTCCCGAACCTCACCGCCATGAACTTCGTCGCGTGCCCCTGCCCCGCCATGTGACTGATGACGAGTTCCGCCGCCCGCTTCGTCGCCCCCATCACATTCGTCGGATTCACCGCCTTGTCCGTCGAGATCAGCACGAAGCGCTCGGCCCCTGATTCAGCCGCCGCCGTGCACGCGTGATACGTCCCCAGCGTGTTGTTCCTCAGCGCGGCCCACGCGTTCTCCTCCTCCATCAACGGCACATGCTTGTAAGCCGCCGCATGGAACACGATCTGCGGCCGGTACTTCCCGAACGTGAACCGCAGGTGCTCTAGGTCCTTCACATCCCCGATCAGCCGCACCAGCGGGATATGCGGGAACTTCTCCGACAGCTCCTGCTCGATCCGGTACAGCGCGAACTCGCTCAGCTCATACAGCACGATCCTCGACGGCCCGTACCGCGCCACCTGCCGGCACAGCTCCGAGCCGATCGACCCGCCCGCCCCGGTGATCAGCACCGTCTTGCCGCCGATGCACTCGCTGATGCCGCCCTCGTCGAGCTGCACCGGCTCGCGCCCCAGCAGGTCCTCGGGCTCGATGTCCCGCACCTGGTTCACCGCGCGGCCCGCCAGCAGCTCCTGGCTGCTCGGCACCGTCAGCACCGCCAGCCCCGTCTTGCCCGCCAGGTCCAGCGCGCGCCGCCGCTGCGCCGTCGTCGCCGCCGGCATCGCCACGATCACATGCGTGATGCCATGCATCTCCGCCAGCCGCCCCGCGTCCTCCAGNGTGCCGATCACCGGCACGCCGGCCACGCGCGCGCCGCGCTTCTCCGCCGCATCGTCCAGGTAGCCCACCACCACCCAGCCCTGCTGGTGCTGGATGCCCGCCACCAGCAGCCGGCCCGCGTCTCCGGCGCCCATCACCAGCGCCCGGCGCTGCTCCAGCGCACTGCCGCTGATGCGGCTGCGCATGTGCTCGTAGAGCATGCGGTAGCCCATGCGCATCGTGGCCAGCGCCATCAGCGTGAACACCGGATGAAGCGCCAGCACCGCCCGCGGCACCTTCGTCAGCTGCGCCATCAGCACCGCCACCGCCGCCACCAGGCCCGCGGTGATGCACACCGCCGCCAGCCGCTTGACCTCGCCGAAGCCGCTGAAGCGCCACATGCCCTTGGGCACGTGGAACAGCCGCAGCAGCACCCCGTACAGCGCGACGATGCCCAGCATCACCCAGTGGTCGTAACCCGGCCTGGCTTCGAACCAGCGCTCGAAGCCCAGCCGGAACAGATAGGTCGCCTGCCAGGCCAGCGCCACCGCCACCATGTCGAGCGCCAGCGCCAGCGCCTCGCGGTAGGGCCGGATGCGCGTCAGGAAGGCATCGAGGGACAACCAGTTCATCGTGTTCTCTTGTTCCGTGCTCGGTGCCCGGTGCTCAGGCCTTGATCGCGCCCAGCGTCGCCAGGATCAACCGGATGTCGCCGCCCAGGCTGGCGTTACGCACGTAGTCCGCCGCCAGCCGCAGCTTCATCGGCATGACCACCTCGACATACTCGCGCTCCGGATCCTCCGCCCGCGCCAGCAGCTCGCTCTCGTTGCGGAAGCTCAGCGAGGCCGGATCGGTGATGCCCGGCCGCACCGACAGCACCAGCTCGCGCAGCTCCGCCGGATACAGCGCCACGTAGCGCGGCACCTCGGGCCGCGGGCCCACCAGGCTCATCGCGCCGCGCAGCACGTCCCACAGCTGGGGCAGCTCGTCGACCTTGCTCGCGCGCAGCCAGCGTCCGCTGCGGGTGATGCGCGCGTCGTCGCCGATGGTGATCTGCGGGCCGAGCCGCGGCGCGTCCACGCGCATCGTGCGGAACTTGTGGATGCGGAAGCTCGCGCCGAAGCGCCCCACCCGCTCCTGCCGGAACATCACCGGCCCCGGCGAGTCCAGCTTGACCCACACCGCCACCGCCAGCAGCAGCGGGCTCAGCAGCAGCAGGCCGATGCCGGCGCAGACGATGTCGAAGAGTCGCTTGGCCATCGGCCGTCCCCGCTCCGTATCCCGTCCGGCCCGCTCAAGCGCCCAGCGCGCGGCGCACCGCGGCGATCACGCGCTCGACCTGCTCGTCGGTCATCGCCGTGTACAGCGGGATCGTCACCGTGCGCTCGTAGGCCTTCTGCGACTCGGGGAACATCTCCGGCGTCAGGCCGTAGCGCTCCTTCCAGTACGGGTGCTGGTGCAGCGGCACGTAATGCACGCTGCAGCCGATGCCCTGCTCGAACAGGCGCTCGATGAATTCGTCGCGGCCGATCGGCGCATCCTCGGTCAGGCGCAGCACGTACAGGTGCCAGCTGTGGACGTCGCCCTCCGGCGCCTGCGGCGGCAGGATCAGCGGCAGGTCGGCCAGCGCCTCGAAGTAGCGCGCGGCGATCTGCTCGCGGCGCCGCTGGAAGGCCGGCAGCCGCTTGAGCTGGTGCAGGCCCATCGCCGCGGCGATGTCGGTCAGGTTGTACTTGAAGCCCGGCGCGACGATCTCGTAGTACCAGCTCGGCACCTTGGCGGTGAAGCGGTCGAAGGCGTCGCGGTTGATGCCGTGCAGCCGCATCACGCGGGCGCGCTTGGCCAGCTCCGCGTCGCGGGTCACCAGCATGCCGCCCTCGCCCGTGGTCATCGTCTTGTTGGCGTAGAAGCTGAACACCGTCGCATTGCTGCCCATCGTGCCGATCAGCTCCTTCTCCAGCGTCGTGGGCAGCGCATGCGCCGCGTCCTCGACGACCTTCAGCCCNTGCCGGCGCGCGATGTCCAGCAGCGTCAGCATGTCCACCGCCAGGCCGGCGTANTGGACCGGGATGATNGCCTTGGTGCGCGGCGTGATCGCGGCCTCGATCTGGTCGAGCGCGATGTTCATCGTCTTCGGATCGATGTCCACCAGCTTCACGTCCGCGCCCATGTAGCGCACCACCTCGGCGGTGGCGGTGAAGGTGTGCGTGGTGGTGATGACCTCGTCCCCGGGCCCGATGCCCAGCGCCTCGAGCGCCAGGTGCAGCCCCGCCGTCGCGGAGTTGACGGCGATGCACTCGATCTGCGGCTCGTTGAGGAACTCGGCGAAGGCCTGCTCGAAGCGCTTGGCCTTGGGACCGGTCGTGATCCAGCCGCTCCGGAGCGTGTCGACGACTTCCGCGATCTCCTCGTCGCCCAGCTCGGGCAGCGCGAAGGGCAGGAAGGGGAGCTTCTGGTCGGGGTTCTGGCTCATGGTGTCTTGGTGATCAGCGCCAGCACGTGGCTGCGCAGGAAGGGCATCGTGTTGAGGACGCGGTAGGCGCCGGGGTGCAGCCNGCAGGCGGCGCGCGCGATCGGGGGAGCCAGCGTGACNCGGCGCACCGTCGTCCGGCCCTCGGGGAACAGCGCGCGCACGCGCTTGAGCGGCACGCCCCGGACGTCGGGATTGCGCGGATTGTCGACGATGAAGTCGTACCAGAGCACCGCCCCGCCCGGCCGCAGCCAACGCCACATGGCCTGCGCCAGGCGCTGCTGCAGCGCATCGTCCAGGATGGACGAGAACACCGTCGACTGCAGCACCAGGTCCTGGCTGCCGGGCTCGACCTCGGCCTGCGACGCATCGCCCGCCAGCAGCCGCACCTGCTGCGGCAGCGCGGCGCGGGCCGCCTCCAGGCGCTCGGGCAGCAGCTCGATGCCGGTGAGGTGCTGCGGCAGCAGGCCCAGCCGCAGCATGTCCATCAGGTTGCCGCCCGCGCCGCAGCCCACCTCGGTCATCCGCCAGCCGCTCACCGGCGCGTCGGCCTCGGGCATCGCCGCGCGGTGCGCCGCCAGCAGCCGCAGCATCGCCGCCTGGCGCTCGTGCAGCATCTGCCAGACCTCGGGACGCAGCAGGCTGTAGCGCTCCAGNCCGGCCAGCCGCTGGTCGCGGCGGGCNTAGCGCTGGGCGATGGCCTCGAGTTCTCGGTCCTGGGTCATGGCAAAGGTCCTCGCGGCGGTTCAGGACACCGCGTCGATGAAGCGCTGCGCCAGCACCGGGTAGGTGTGATTCGCCAGCACGAACTCGCGACCGCGGCGGCCCATCTCGGCGCGCTCCCCGGCCGGGACCGCGGCCAGCGTCAGCAGGCCGTCGGCGACGGCCTTCGGATCCTGGGGCGGCACCGTCAGCCCGGCGCCGGCCTCGGCCACCGGATCGTTGCCGGCCTCCACCGAGTGCAGCACCGGCCGCTGCGCCATCAGGTAGTCCATCAGCTTGTTGGGCGCGATGCCGAAGCGGTAGATCGGCGTGCGCTGCCAGCCGATGTAGGCGATGTCGAACCCCTTCAGCAGCGACGGGATCTGCGCCTTGGGAATGGCGGGGAACATCGCGACGTTCGCGATCGCCTCGTCGCGCACGCGCGCCTCGAGGTGCTCGCGCAAATGACCGCCGCCGACCAGCGCGAAGCTCAGCGCCTTCGCGGCCGGGTCGGCGCGCTCCTTCAGCAGCTTCGCCGCGTCCAGCAGCACGTCCAGCGCGTTGGGCTCGCCCATCGAGCCGGCATAACCGACGACGGTGCGACCGGCCGCGCGCTCGGCGTCCAGGTGCGCCTGGATCGCGGGCTCGAGCGGCTCGCCGTGCTCGGACCACTCGTCCAGCGTGATGCCGTTGGGCACGATGTGCAGCTTCTTCAGGTCGAGCCCGTGCGCGGCCATGTGCGCGTGGACCTTGGGCAGCATCGAGACGACGACGTCGGCATCGCGGTAGGCGTCGTTCTCCGCCTTCTGGCAGAGCATCGCGAACGGGTGCCACTTCGACATGCCCGACAGCTCGATCGGCGACAGCGGCCACAGGTCGTGGACCTCGTAGACCAGCTTGGCCTTCGCAAGCTTGGCCACGCGGCGCGCCACCCACACGTCCATCGGATAGGTGCTGGAGGCGATGACCACGTCCGGCGCGAACTCGCGCGCCAGGATGTCGGCGTCCTTCCAGACCTGGCGGCAGAAGGACCAGATGTTCTTGACCCGGCCCATGCCGTTGCCCTGGTACTCGGGCGTGTCGTAGAAGAGGTAGTTCACGCCGCTCATCGCGGCCATGCCGGGCTCGGGCTGGGTCGTGCGCACATGCGAGTAGGACGCGCCCAGGATCAGCGCCTGGTGCCCCGCCCGGACCCATTCGCGGGCCAGGTAGAACGGGCGGAACTCCATGCCGTGCTTCGGCGAGCCGGCGTAGTGGTTGATCAGCAGCAGCTTCATGGGGACGTCGGGGAAAGGCTCTCGCGGGTCAGGCGCCTCAGGCGCGTTGCAGGCGGTCGACGAAGCGGGCGACGGCGGGACCGAACATCGCATGCGCCGCCACCCAGGCGCGATTGGCCGCGCCCAGGCGGTCGGCGTCGACCGCCTGGCCGGCCACGTCGGCCTGGCCGACCAGCATCCGCAGGCGGTCGGGCAGCGCGCCCAGGTCCTCGTCGTCCTTCAGGATCAGGCCATGGCGGCCGAGCAGCGTGTCGGGCTGCCCCAGCGCCAGGCTGCCGGCGGTGCCCAGCAGTTCGTGGTTGGCCGGCAGGTCGGACAGCAGCGGCAGGCACTCGTGCGCCATCGCCTCCAGCACCGANACCGACACNGAATCGCTCTCCGGCAGGCTCAGGAACCAGCGCGCCGGCGCATAGCGGCGNCCTTGCGAGGTGGCGTCCAGCCGCCCGGTGAACTCGACCCGCTCCGCCAGGCCCAGCGCGCGCACCTGCTCCTCCAGCGCGCCGCGCAGCGAGCCGTCGTTGGCGACGACCAGGCGCGCCTCGGGCTGCTTCGCCGCGATCGCGGCGAAGACCTCGATCACGCGGTGCGGGCGGTAGATCGGCTCCAGGCCGCGGTTGGCGTAGAACAGCCAGGGCTGCTTGCGCACGTTCTGCTTGGGCAGCTGCTCCAGGCCGAAGGCGAAGGTCATCACCTCGGCCGCGCCCAGCTCGCGCATGCGGGCGCTCATGAATTCGGAATCGGAGGTCGTCACCGTGCAGGCCTTGAGCACCTGCGTCGTCAGCCAGCGGTAGGCCCAGCCCTGGCCGGGCGCGACCAGGATGTCGCTGCCCCAGGCCGAGCCGGCGATCCGCGCGCGCAGCTTCCAGCCGCGGCGCGCGGCCCAGGCGAGCGTGCCGTGCGAGGTCAGGTAATGCGCATGCAGCCAGTCGGCATCGACCTTCTTGAGCCACGCGCCCAGCGCCGGCAGCTGCTTGAGCACCGCGATGTTGCCGCCGCCATGCGCGGGGTCGGTGTTCAGCGCGAGGCGGCGGTCCTCGGGGATCAGGAAATGGAATTCGGGCGCGAAGCCGCGGGTGGACGCGGCCCACAGCTCGATCTCGCGGCGCTGCGACAGCGCGCGCGCCCATTTCAGCAGGTGGGGACTCTCGCCGTCCCCGATCAGGACCAGTCTCATGCAGGCACTCCATGGGCGACGGGCCGCGGCGCCGAGCCGCGCACCAGCCACGCCAGGTAGATCGCGAAATAGATCGGCAGCAGCACCGCGATGGCGCCGAGCGCCGTCGTCAGCGCGCCGCCGGCACTCAGCACCAGCGCGACCGGCAGCACGTACAGCGCGTTGCCGACCAGGCTGAAGGCCAGCGCGCCGCGCTGACGTCCGGTGACCATCGGCGTCACGGTCAGCGGCGCGGCGATGAAATGCGCGGCGACGTAGGGCGCGATCCAGCGGCCGTACTCGCCCGCGGTGGTCCAGTCCTCGCCCAGCAGCCAGCCGAACAGCGCCGGGCCCACGGCGATCAGTACCGCCATGCCGGGCAGCGCCACCATGGCCAGCAGCCGGATGCCGCGCAGCAGGCGCGGACGCAGGTCGACGCCGCGTTGCCAGTCGCGGGCGAGCTCGCCCAGCAGCGCCTCGGACAGCGCGCCGCCGACCAGCGTCGCCGGCGCCTTCACCAGCCGCACCATCAGCGCGTAGTAGCCGGCCGTGGCGGCGTCGGCCCAGGCGGCGATCATCGCCAGCACCAGCGTCTCCTGCGCCGCGTTGACGAAGGCATGCGGGCTGTTGAGCAGCGGGAACTGCTTGTAGCGCCAGGCCAGGCGGCGCAGGTGGCGCCAATGCCAGGACTTGCCGGCCTGGTCCAGCCGCGTCGCGCGGCGCCAGCGCGCGCCGCGATGCAGCAGCCACAGCGGCGCCAGCAGCGCGGCCAGGCTCTGCGACAGCACCAGGGCCGCCACGCCGGCGAAGCCACCCAGGGCCGCCAGTGCCTGGGCCGCGGCCATCACGCCCTGCTGCAGCACGCGCGCCTGCGCGATCACGTCGATGCGGGCCTGGCGGTTGTTCCACAGGCTCAGCGCCTGCTGCATGCCGGCCAGGGCGACCACCGGCGCCAGCATCAGCAGCCACGGATCCAGCTGCGCGAGCGACACCCAGCGGCCGCCCAGCCGCGCATGCTGGGCCATCAGCAGGTGCCAGAGGCCGGCGCCGGCGGCCGTCAGCAAGCCCATGGCCAGGGCGATCCACAGCGCCAGCTGCAGCACCAGCGCCGCCTCGCCGTCACGGCGCGGCAGGACGATCGCGAACTCGTAGCGCGCGTTGGCGATGGTGGCGAGGTTGGCGGCCAGCGCGACGAACAGCGCCCAATGCCCGAGCGCCTCGGCGCCGTACCAGCGCGTCAGCAGCGGCGCGATCAGCATCGGGATCGCCTGCGTCAGCATGGACGCGCCGGCGAGCTGGGCGAAGCGGCGGCGGACGGTCATCGGAGCTGGCCTCCGTGACGCTCCGCGATCGCGCGCACCGCGGCCCGCTGCGAGGCGCTCAGCCGCGCATGCAGGCCCAGCGGCAGGTTGAGCACGGTGCGGGCCGCGCGCTCGCCCTGCGGGCAGTCGCCCGCGGTGTAGCCGAAGCGGCGGCTGCCGCGCGGATGGACGACGTCGTCGAACCAGGTGCCGCCGACGATGCCCGCCGCCTCGAGCGCCACCACGGCGGCGTCGCGCGACGCCGCGTCGGGCAGCAGCAGCGGGTAGCGCAGCAGCACGGCGCCGGGCGCGCGCACCGGCCATTCCCAGCCCGGCAGATTCGTCAGCAGCGCGTCGAAGTCGGCGGCCTGCGCGCGGCGCAGCGCATGGATCGCGTCGAAGCGACGCGCCTGCGTCCATCCGATCGCGGCGCTCAGCGGATGCAGGCCGGCGCGGTAGTCGGGCTGCGTATCGCCGGCGACCTCGCTGTCCGGCGTCTTCGCTACCACGCCCAGCATCCGAGATGGCGCGCGCAGCAGCGCGGTCAGCGCGCTCAGCGCCGGGCGCGGCAGGCTCATCGTCAAGCGGTGCCAGCACAGCGTCAGCAGCTGCCGCAGGACGCTGCCGGTCGACGGCGCCCGCAGCGCCGGCAGGCGCGCCGCGAAGCGCTCCCGCGACGGCGGGTGATGGATGACCAGCGCGCCGCCGATGCCGGTGGTCAGCGGCTTGGAGTATTCGAAGCTGAAGAAGGCCGCATGGCCCAGCGTGCCGACGGGACGGCCCACCGCGTCGGTGCTGCCCCAGGCGTGGGCCGCGTCCTCGACGAAGACGACGTCGGGGTGCTGGACGCGCAGCTCGTCCAGACCCTCGGTGACCAGGCCGAAGTTGTGCGGCACCACGACCAGCCGTGTCTCGTCGCTGATGGCGTCGGAGATCGCATCAGGCGTGGGGTTGAAGTCGTCGCGCGCGATGTCGACGTAGCGGACCGACAGCCCCAGATGCATGAAGACGTTGGGCACGACCACGCAGGTGTAGCCCGGCAGCAGCACTTCCGAGCCGGGCGGCAGGTCCAGCGACGCGGTGAAGGCGTGCAGCGCCGCGCGACCGCTGCCGAACAGGCGCACCTCGCCCTCGACCGCCGGGTCCAGGCCCAGGCTGCGCGCGAAGGCGGCGCGGAAGTCCTCGAGGCTGGCGGTGCCGCGCCGCAGCCAGTGCCACAGCGCCACCGGCAGGTCGCGCCAGCGCAGCGCGCCGGCGACATGACCCTTCATGAGGACGACGACGGCGGACGCGCGCCGTCGACCCGGTGGAGCGGCCGGGCCGGCACGCCGCCGTAGACCCAGCCGCCGGGGAGGTGGCCGCGCACCACGGCGTGCGCCGCGACCACCGCGCCGTCCTCGATCACNCTGCCNGGCAGCACCGTCACGCGGGCNCCGAGGAACACGTTGCTGCCGATGCGGATGTCGGCGCGCTGGTAGTGCTCGCGGAAGAGGCCGGTGGCGGTGACCGCGTTGGACTCGCAGAAGAGCATCAAGCCGGGGCCGATGGCGACGTCGTCGCCGATGGTGAGCCGCTGCTGGCCGATCAGCAGGTAGCCGCCCGGCGCGATGTGGCTGCGCACGCCGATGTGGAAACTGCCGGGGCCGCTGGCCAGCAGCTGGACGTCGCGGTACAGGATGGATCCCGCGCCGAGCGCGCTGCCCGCGCCGCAACGCACCCGCGCACCGGGATGGATCTGGGCGCGGGTGCCGACGCGCAGCCCCAGGCACGCCGCGACGCGCGCGCGGATCCGCGCGCGCACCGCATCCAGCGTGTAGCCCAGCAGCATCGCGTTGGTGGCCTTGTCCAGGAGGTTGATCGGAAGGGGTGAGATCGGCGACGGCCCGGGCGCGCGCAGCGCTCAGGCCAGCGCGGCGCGCAGCGCGGCGACGACCTCGTCCTGCTGCGCCTCGGTGAGGTCTGCGCTCATCGGCAGGCTCATCACGCGCCGCGCCGCGGCCTCGGCATGCGTCAACGGCGTCGCGATGCGGCAGCGCTGCTCGTAGGCGGGCTGGCGGTGCAGGGGCCGCGGGTAGTGGATCGCGGTCGGGATCCCGGCCTGCTTGAGCGCCTGGACCACCGCCTCGCGCTCGTCCACCTGCACGGTGAACTGCGCCCAGACGCAGTCGCGGTCCTCGCGCACGGCCAGGCGCTGCAGCGGCAGTCCGCCGATCAGTTGCTGGTAGCGCTCGCCGATGGCCAGGCGCCGCGCGATCTCCCAGTCGAAGCGTTCCAGCTTGCCCAGCACCACCGCGCACTGCAGCGTGTCCATGCGCCCGCCGACGCCCACCCGCGTGTGCGTGTAGCGCTGGCTCTGGCCGTGGACGCGGATCTCGCGCGCGGCCTGCGCCAGCGCGTCGTCATCGGTGAACAGCGCGCCGCCGTCGCCGTAGCAGCCCAGCGGCTTGCTGGGGAAGAAGCTGGTCGCGCCCCAGGTCGAGAGGCCGCAGCTCCTGCGGCCCTTGTACGTCGCGCCGAAGCTCTGGGCCGCGTCCTCGATGACCGGGATGTTCCCGTGCCGCGCCGCGATCGCGTCGATCGCGTCCATGTCGCACACCTGGCCGTACAGGCTGACCGGCATGATCGCCTTCGTGCGCGGCGTGATGGCGGCCTCGATCAGCGCGGCGTCCAGGTTGCAGCTGTCGGGCTCGATGTCGACGAACACCGGCACGCCGCCCAGCAGCACGATGGTCTCGGCCGTCGCGGCGAAGGTGAAGGGCGCGGTGATGACCTCGTCGCCGGGCTGCAGGTCCAGCGTCATCAGCGCGATCAACAGCGCCTCGGTGCCGCTGGCCACGGTGATGCAGTGGCGCGTGCCGGCGTAGGCGGCCAGGGCCGTTTCCAGCTCCTGGACCTCGGGGCCCATGATGTACTGGCCGTGGTCGAGCACGCGCTGGATGCGCGCGTCGATGGTGGTCTTCAGGGCAGCGTACTGCGCCTTGAGGTCGATGAAGGGAAGGCTCATGCCTGGGGCTCCGTGGCGTCCAGCAGGCGCAGCGTCCGGCCGGTGAGTTCGTAGCGTTCGCCGCTGGCCGGGCAGGCCGCGCGGCCCTGGCCGTCGACGGGCAGGTCCAGCTTCTCGCCATGGCGGCTCATCCAGCCGATCTGGCGCGCCGGCACGCCCACCATCAGCGCATACGGCGTCACGTCGCCCTTGACGACCGCGCCGGCGCCGATGAAGGCGTACTCGCCGATCGTGGCACCGCAGACGACGGTGCAGTTGGCGCCGAGCGTCGCGCCGCGCTTCACCAGCGTGTGGCGGTATTCGTTCTTGCGCGGCACCGCCGANCGCGGGTTGTAGACATTGGTGAAGACCATGGANGGACCGCAGAAGACGTCGTCCTCCAGCGTCACCGCGTCATAGACCGACACGTTGTTCTGGATCTTCACGTTGCGGCCGATGGNCACGTCGTTGCCGACATAGACGCCCTGCCCCAGCGAGCAGCCCTCGCCGATGCGCGCGCCGGCGCAGACATGGCTGAAGTGCCAGACCTTGGTGCCGTCGCCGAGCTGCGCGCCGTCGTCGACGATGGCGCTGTCGTGCTTCCACCAGCCCATGTCAGAACACCAGCGGCAGGCCGACGCGCTGGCCGTCGCGCGCGCTGCGGTAGGCGGCGATCAGCAGCTCCAGCGAGCGCAGGCCCTCGTAGCCGTCGACCTGCGCCTGCGCCTCGCCGCGCAGCGTCTGGATGACGTTGTCGTAGTAGGCCGCGTGGCCGAAGCCGTAGACGCTGGTGGTTTCGTAGCTGGCGTTCTTCACCCGCTCGTCGTCGGGATGGGGCGTGTCGAAGGCCCAGTGCTCGATCTTGTTGACCGCCGTGCCGCCGATCTTGACCGTGCCCTTCTCGCCNAGGATGGTGATCGAGCCTTCCAGGTTCTGCGGGTAGGTCAGCATCGTCACGTTGATGCTGGCCAGGCCGCCGTGACGCAGGCGCAGCGCCAGCACGCCGGTGTCCTCGGCCTCGATGTCGCGGTCCAGCGTGGCCGTGTAGGCATGCACGTTGTCGACCGGGCCGACCAGCCAGTCCAGCAGGTCCACGTAGTGGCTGGCCTGGTTCATGAAGGCGCCGCCGTCCATGTCCCAGCGGCCGCGCCAGCGGGCGGCGTCGTAGTAGCTCTGCGGGCGGGTCCAGAACACGTTGACCGTGCTCATGAAGATGCGGCCGAAGCGGCCCTGGTCCAGCGCCTGCTTGACCAGTTGCACCGTCGCGTTGAGGCGGTTCTGCTTGACGACGAAGAGCTTCACGCCGGCGTCGCGGCAGGCGCGGACCATCGCCTGGCCTTCCTCGAACTTGGTCGCCATCGGCTTCTCGCTGAGCACGTGGCGGCCGGCCTGGGCGCAGGCGATCGCCTGCTGCGCATGCAGGCCGCTGGGCGTGGACAGGACGATCAGGTCGGCGTCCGAGCCGGCCAGGAGCGCGTCCAGCGAGGCGAAACCGCGCTCTGGCGGCAGGCCGGTCTGGGTCAGCGCGGCCTGGACGGCCTCGGGGCGGGTGTCGCAGACGGCGACCAGTTCGGCGCGACCCGCGTGGCGGGTCAGCGCCTCGACGTGGTTCTTCGAGATGCGGCCGCAACCGACGAGGGCGACACGGACCGGGCGGTCCAGGATGGGGAACTGAGGCATGGCGCGCGATTTTAAGAGCCTAAAATCGCGCCCAGCTTTTTCCAGGTCCACGATGAGCCAGCCCCAAGCCCCCCACACCGGCGCCGACCAAGCGGCGCCCGCGCAAGACGACAACAAGCTGATCGCCGAACGCCGCGAGAAACTCGCCGCCATCCGCGAGAAGGCGCAGGCCAAGGGCGTCGCGGCCTTCCCCAACGACTTCAAACCCNAGCACCGCGCCCAGCCGCTGCAGGCGCANTACGGCGAGCTNGCCAACGAGGAGCTCGAGCCCCAGGCCGTCGCCGTGACGGTGGCCGGCCGCATGATGCTCAAGCGCATCATGGGCAAGGCCAGCTTCGCCACGCTGCAGGACGCCACCGGCGCGATCCAGCTGTTCCTCTCGAAGGACGCGCTGGGCGAGGAGGTCTACAACGACTTCAAGCACTTCGACCTGGGCGACATCCTGGGCGCCGAGGGCACGCTCTTCCGCACCCGCACCGGCGAACTGTCGGTCAAGGTCACGACGCTGCGGCTGCTGACCAAGTCGCTGCGCCCGCTGCCGGACAAGTTCCACGGCATGGCCGACCAGGAGCAGAAATACCGCCAGCGCTACGCCGACCTGATCTCCGACGGCAAGGCGCGCGAGCGCTTCGTGGCGCGCTCCAAGGCGGTGTCGTCGATCCGCTCGTACATGGTGGAGAACGGCTTCCTCGAAGTCGAGACGCCGATGCTCCACCCGATCCCGGGCGGCGCGAACGCCAAGCCCTTCATCACGCATCACAACGCGCTGGACCAGGAGATGTACCTGCGCATCGCGCCGGAGCTCTATCTGAAGCGCCTGGTGGTGGGCGGGTTCGAGCGCGTGTTCGAGATCAACCGCAACTTCCGCAACGAGGGGATCAGCGTCCGGCACAACCCCGAGTTCACGATGATGGAGTTCTACGCGGCCTACTGGACCCACCAGGAGGTCATGAGCTTCACCGAGGAAGTGATCCGTCACGCGGCGCGCGCGGCGACCGGCAGCGCGGTGGTGAGCTACGCCGGCAAGCCGGTGGATCTGGAGAAGCCGTTCACGCGGCTGTCGGTGCGCCAGTCGCTGATCGTGCACGCCGGCGTGAGCGAGGCCGAGGCCGATGACGCCGAGGTGCTGCGCGCCCGGCTGAAGGCGCTGGGCGAGGAAGCGCCGGCGCACTGGGGCCTGTCGGCGCTGCAGTTCGGGATGTTCGAGGCGGCGGTCGAGGAAAAGCTCTGGGAGCCGACCTTCATCGTCGACTACCCGGTGGAGGTGTCGCCGCTGGCGCGCGCCTCGGACGCGGATCCGACGATCACCGAGCGCTTCGAGCTGTTCATCACCGGCCGCGAGTACGCCAACGGCTTCTCCGAGTTGAACGACGCCGAGGACCAGGCTGCGCGCTTCCAGGCGCAGGTCGCCAACAAGGACGCCGGCGACGAGGAGGCGATGTTCTTCGACGCGGACTTCATTCGCGCGCTGGAGTACGGCATGCCCCCGACCGGCGGCTGCGGCATCGGCATCGACCGGCTGATGATGCTGATCACCGACAGCCCGTCGATCCGCGACGTGATCCTGTTCCCGGCGCTGCGGCGCGAGGGGTGAGCGAAGGCGGACGGCCGCTGGCCCTCACCCCTGCCCTCTCCCGCAAGCGGGAGAGGGAGTAAGAAGAGAAGGCTCCAAAGCAGAAAGGGACACCGCGAGGTGTCCCTTTTTCCTTTGGCCTCCCCCTGGCCGGCCGGTGCGCCCGGCAGTGTCGAGGGGGAAGCGGTGCGCCTTACTTGGCGGCGTTGCCTTCGTTCGACGCGCCCTTCTTGGCGGCGGTCTTCTGGGCGGAGGCCTTGGCGGCCAGTTGGGTGGCCGTCGGGGCGTTGAAGCCGTTGTTCAGGGCACCGACGCCGGCCTGCTCGGCGCTCAGCGCGGCGACTTCGCCGGAATCACGGGCGGCTTGCAGTTCGGCGATGACTTCGGCACGGGTCTTTTCCACCGGCTCGGCGGCGAAGGTGGCGCTGGCGCTCAGGAAAGCGGCGGCGATCAGGGCGGTCTTGGTCAGCGTGTTCATGGCGGTTCCTCTCGGTTCGTTGCACCGGACTCCGCACTCCGCGTCGTCCATGGGCTGAACTCTAGGCGCCGGACCTCAGGGGAAACACTAGGCATTCTGGAAAGATCCATTCAAGGATCGTCAACAATCCTGCGCTGGTGTGCGAACCGTACACCGATCGGGATCAAGGATTGTTTCAATCGGGGTCCGCAATGAGGCGGACCCTCCACGGCCGCTGGCCCTCACCCCTCCCTCTCCCGCAAGCAAGCGGGAGAGGGGGAAAGAAACGCTGTCATGGTCCAATTTCTTAGGACACCTCGATAGGGACCTAGACCCTAGAGGAGCAAGAAGTTGGACATGATGAAGAAGAAGCCCAGAGACAGGCGCGCG
>Ga0058691_1000397_pt1 | contig 31741 bp, 29 predicted proteins | sample AgamicAtPrz_FD_55051 | JGI IMG/M metagenome (GOLD analysis project Ga0058691, IMG submission 55051) | Agave microbial communities from Guanajuato, Mexico - At.P.rz | ecosystem: Host-associated > Plants > Phyllosphere > Phylloplane/Leaf | place: Guanajuato, Mexico | collected 2012-05-28
CTGGCGTCGTTCGACTTCGCGACGAAGCAGGTGATCTTCACCGACTTCGTCGAGCTCAGCGGCGATCCCGAGCGGGACCTGGCGCTGTTCGCGCAGGTGCTGCAGGGGCGCCAAGGCAAGCGGCCCGACCAGGCCGGCCTGATCCGCTTCAAGCCCAATGAGGGCGCGCCCCGGGCGCGCCAGGACGGAGATTCCCGATGAACACGCAGTTGGTGCGCGACTACCTGCTCGGCCTGCAGCAGCGGATCGTCACGACGCTGGAGCGCCTGGACGGCCAGGCCTTCATCAGCGATGCCTGGCAACGCGAGCCCGGCGGCCGCCTGGAGGGCGACGGCCTGGTGCGCCTGATCGAGAACGGCGCGGTGTTCGAGCGCGGCGGTGTCAACTTCTCGCATGTGCGCGGCCGGGTGCTGCCGCCGTCGGCGACGGCCCACCGACCCGAGCTGGCCGGATCGCCGTTCGAGGCGATGGGCGTCTCGCTGGTGATGCACCCGCACAACCCGTTCGTGCCGACAGTCCACATGAACGTGCGCATGTTCGCGGCGCTGCCCGCCGACCGCGATCCGGTCGTCTGGTTCGGCGGCGGCATGGACCTGACGCCGTACTACGGCTTCGAGCGCGACGCGCAGCACTTCCACCGCACCTGTCGCGCCGCGCTGGAGCCGCATGGCCAGGACCTCTATCCGCGCTTCAAGCAGTGGTGCGACGAGTACTTCCATCTGAAGCACCGCAACGAGCCGCGCGGCGTCGGCGGCATCTTCTTCGACGACTTCGCCGAGGGCGGCATCGACAACGCCTTCGGCCTGCTGCAGTCGGTGGGCGATGCCTTCCTGCCGGCCTACGAGCCCATCGTCGAGCGCCGCCACGGCCTGGCCTACGGCGAGCGCGAGCGTGACTTCCAGGCCTATCGCCGCGGACGCTACGTCGAGTTCAATCTCGTCTTCGACCGGGGCACGCTGTTCGGGCTGCAGTCGGGCGGGCGCACCGAATCGATCCTGATGTCGATGCCGCCGGTGGCGCGCTGGCGCTACGACTGGCAGCCCGAGGACGGCACGCCCGAGGCCCGGCTCTACACCGACTTCCTCCGCCCGCGCGACTGGGCGGACGAGGTGCCGACGCACCTCTGGTTCTGAAGGGTCCCGAGTGAGCAGCAGCCATTCGAACCGCGCGCGACAGGTCGGATGGTTCGGCGGGTCGTTCGATCCGGTGCATCGCGCCCACCTGGCGCTGGCGCACGCGGCGCTGGACCAGCTCGCGCTGGACGAGGTGCGATGGATCGTCGCCGGGCAGCCGTGGCAGAAGTCGGGCCGCCGGATGGCCGGCGCGGCGCACCGGGCCGAGATGGTCCGGTTGACGATCGCGGGCGAGGGCGGCGATCCGCGTTTCGTCGTCGACGATCGCGAGATCCGGCACGCCGGGCCGAGCTACACGCTCGACTCGGTGCGCGAGTATCAGCAGGAACGGCCGGGCGACGCGCTCTGGCTGATCCTGGGACAGGACCAGCTGGCCGGCTTCCCGAGCTGGAACGGCTGGGAGGAACTGGTCGAGCGCATGGGGCTGGCGGTGGCCGCCCGCGCGCAGGACGAGGTGAGGGCGCCGGCGGCGCTGCTGGAGCGGCCGCATCGGCTGGTCCGGCTGGTGATGCCGGCGCTGCAATGGTCATCCACCGAGGCCCGCCGACTGGCGGCCGAGGGCGCTGACGTGAGGCCCGTGGTGGGCGACGAGGTGGCGGGGTATATTGCCCGGCACCGTCTCTACAGTGAGAACTGAATGGACATCAAGAAACTGGAACGTGCCATCGTCGATGGTCTGGAGGATGTGAAGGCGCAGGACATCCTGGTCTTCGACACCGAGCGCCTGTCGCCCCTGTTCGAGCGCGTGATCATCGCGTCGGGCACGAGCAACCGGCAGACCAAGGCGCTGGCGTCCAGCGTGCGGGAGACGGTCAAGAAGCGCGGCATGCAGGTGATGCGCACCGAGGGCGAGGACAACGGCGAATGGATCATCGTGGACTGCGGCGCGGCCGTGGTGCACCTGATGCAGCCGGCGATCCGCCAGTACTACCACCTCGAGGAAATCTGGGGCGGCAAGCCGGTCAAGCTCAAGCTGGGCAACAGCGGCACGAAGCTGGTGAAGGCCTCCGAGCCGATGGACGACGAGGACGAGGACGCGCCCAAGGCGAAGAAGGCCGCCAAGTCGGCGAAGAAGCCGGCCAAGGCCAAGTCCGCCGATGGCGAGGCCGTCGCGACCGCGTCGAAGAAGGCGCCCACGCGCGCCACCGGCACCAAGTCCGCCGCGGCCAAGACCACGGCCGCGAAGACCGCGAAGGCCGCCGCGACGAAGGCGCCGGCCGCGAAGTCTGCCGCGTCCAAGGCCGCCAAGCCCGCCGCCAAGGCGCCGGCGAAGAAGACGACGACCGGCGCGACCGCCGCCAAGACCGCGCGCAAGCCCGCGGCGAAGAAGGAAGTGGTCGAGACGGTGAAGGTCGGCAGCAAGAAGCCGGCGGTGAAGAAGCTGTCGCCCAAGGTCGCCGCCGCCAAGCCGGCCGCCAGACCTGCGGCCAAGAAGGCGGCCGCCAAGCCCGCGGCCAAGAAGACGACGGTGAAGACCGGCACGAAGTCCAAGGCCAAGGCCTGACCCCGTGCGCCTGGTGCTGTGCGCGGTCGGCCAGAAGATGCCGGCCTGGGCCGATGAGGCCTACGAGGATTTCGCCAAGCGCTTCCCGCCGGAGATGCGGCTGGAGCTCAAGGCGGTGAAGGCGGAACCGCGCACCACCGGCAAGTCGACCGAGCAGCTGATGGCGGCCGAGGCCCAGCGCCTGGATGCCGCCTGCCCGAAAGGGGCGCGGCGCGTGGTGCTCGACGAGCGCGGCGAGCGGGTCACCAGCAAGCAGCTCGCGCAGCGGCTGGAGACCTGGCGCGGCGACGGCCGCGATGTCGCGATCTTCATCGGCGGCCCCGACGGCCTGGACGACAGCATCAAGTTGCGCGCCGACGAGAAGCTGCGCCTCTCCGACCTGACCCTGCCGCACGCGTTCGTGCGCGTGCTGCTGGCCGAAGGCCTCTACCGCGCCTGGTCCGTGATGGAAGGGCATCCGTATCACCGCGAGTGAATCGCCAATGCCCGACGCCAACTCCGCCGCTGCCTTCGACTTCCTCTACCTCGCGTCCCAGAGTCCGCGCCGCCGTCAGCTGCTCGAGCAGATCGGCGTGCACCACGAGCTGCTGCTGCCCGGCGCCGACGAGGACGCGGAGGCGCTGGAGGCGGTGGTCGATGGCGAATCGCCGGACGACTACGTGACCCGCGTCACCGCCGCGAAGCTGCAGGCGGCGCTGCGCCGCCGCGCGTCGCGCGGCCTGCCGCCCGCGCCGGTGCTGTGCTCCGACACGACGGTCGCGCTGGGCGAGCTCATCCTGGGCAAGCCGGACGACGCGGACCATGCGGCGGCGATGCTCGCCCGCCTCTCCGGCCGGACGCACCGGGTGCTGACCGCCGTCGCGCTGGGGCTGCCGGACGGGCGCGTGCTCAGCGACGTCAACGTGTCGCAGGTGCGCTTCGCCGAGATCGGCCAGGACCGGCTGCGGGCCTACGTGGCCTCGGGCGAGCCGATGGGCAAGGCCGGCGCCTATGCGATACAAAGTCAGGCCGCGGCCTGGATCGAACACATCGCCGGCAGTTATTCGGGCATCATGGGCCTGCCGTTGTTCGAAACGGCCCGGTTGTTGCGGGAGGGCGGCTTCAAGGTCTGAGGCCGACGCGAGGACCGGAGACCCCCGGCAGGCGATCCGGAAGGCGACTCGAGCGTTGCCGCCAGCCCCGAGGCTGACGAGAGCGCTGGAGCACAAGAACATGGAAGACATCCTGATCAACTGGACCCCGCAGGAGACGCGGGTGGCCGTGGTCGAGAACGGGGCCGTGCAGGAACTGCACATCGAGCGCACGCTGGAACGCGGCCTCGTCGGCAACGTCTATCTCGGCAAGGTGGCGCGGGTGCTGCCCGGCATGCAGTCCGCCTTCATCGACATCGGCCTGGAGCGGGCGGCCTTCCTGCACGTGGCCGACCTGCACCTCAACGGCGTGAGCCCGCGCGGCCATCACGGCGAGAGCGGCCAGGCGACCCCGATCGAGCGCCTCGTCTACGAGGGCCAGGCCTTGACCGTGCAGGTCATCAAGGATCCGATCGGCACCAAGGGCGCCCGGCTGTCGACGCAGATCTCCATCGCGGGCCGGTTGCTGGTGCATCTGCCGCAGGACAACCACATCGGCATCTCCCAGAAGATCGGTTCGCCCGAGGCGCGCGACGCGCTGCGCGCGCGCATGCAGACGCTGGTCTCGGCCGGCGTGCAGGACGGCAACACCGGCGGCTTCATCCTGCGCACCAATGCCGAGGAGGCGAGCGATGAGGAACTCGGCGCCGACATCGCCTACCTGCGCAAGACCTGGGCGTCGATCCGCGAGAAGTCGCTGCGCCTGCCGCCCGGCAGCCTGCTGTTCCAGGACCTGAGCCTGGTCGAACGCGTGCTGCGCGACCTGGCGAGCGAGCGGACCAACTCGATCCGCATCGACGCCAAGCTGCAGTACGACGTGGTGCGCCAGTTCGGCGAGACCTACATGCCGGCCGCCACGGCGAAGCTGGAGCTGTACCGCGGCGAGCGGCCGATCTTCGACCTGAACAACATCGACGCGGAGATCGCCCGGGCGCTGGCGCGGCGGGTGGACCTGAAGTCCGGCGGCTACCTGATCATTGACCAGACCGAGGCGATGACGACGATCGACGTGAACACCGGCGGCTTCGTCGGCGCGCGCAACTTCGACGACACGATCTTCAAGACCAACCTCGAGGCGGCCGGCGCGATCGCGCGGCAGCTGCGCCTGCGCAACCTGGGCGGCATCATCATCGTCGACTTCATCGACATGACCCGCGAGGAACACAAGACCGCGGTGCTGCAGGAGTTCCGCAAGCAGCTCAACCGCGACCGCACCAAGGTGACGGTGGGCGGCTTCACGCAGCTGGGCCTGGTCGAGCTGACGCGCAAGCGCACCCGCGAATCGCTGGCCCGCATGCTCTGCGAGCCGTGCCCCACCTGCGAGGCCCGCGGCCAGGTCAAGACCGCGCGCAGCATCTGCTACGAGATCATGCGGGAGATCCTGCGCGAATCGCGGCAGTTCAATCCCAGGGAGTTCCGCGTGGTCGCGGCGGCCAACGTGGTGGAGATGCTGCTCGACGAGGAAAGCCAGCACCTGGCCGGGCTGTCGGACTTCATCGGCAAGCCGATCTCACTGACGGCCGAGCCGACCAACCAGACCGAGCATTACGACATCGTCCTTATGTGAGCCGTCGCGGCCCAGCCGCGCGTCGCCACGAGCTGGGCCGGCCGCAGGGGCCAGGGGACGGTGGTGAGGCCTTCGTCGAAACCGCAGCAGGCCAGGGCCGCCGCCTGATGCGCGGGCAGGGCGGCGGCGTGGTCGTGGACCAGTCCGGCGCAGGCCGCCGCCGCCGCGAGCGCCGCGTTGCGCACGCCCATCGGCGACTGCTCCAGATAGGCCAGCGTCGACGGGGTGAGGCGCTCATGGACCTCGACGAAGGCCAGCCGCGACAGCGCCGGTGTCATGCAGTGCGGGTCCAGGTCGTCGGAGACCAGCGGGTGGCCCAGCTGTCGCAAGGTCGCGAACAGCGCGTCGCGCAGGCGCAGGCCGCCGTGGCGGGCTTCATCGGACAGCATCCGCATGCCGGGCGCCAGGGCGCTGCTGTCGACGCGGAAGCCGCGGAACATCAGCAGCCCCGCCAAGCGCGCGGCGCCGAGGATCTGCGTCGGCGCGTGGGGCAGGCCGTCGTCCCCGACGAGCTGCGCCCGGACCAGGCGGTGGAGGTGGGCAGAGGCGGCGATGAAATGCTTGTAGGCGGTGCTGGTCATCGGGCGGTTCGTGTCGACGGCAAGGGCGGGGAAGGTGGCGAACCGCGAAGTCTGGGGAGTTGTCCCCGGGCCAGCCATGGCCGAAGTTGGGGCCAGCGGCTTCGAGCCACCCGCATCGAAGGGGGACACCGACCTGCATGGGCTGGCGCGCCGCTTGCCGACCGCTTTGCCCTTTGTAACCTCGCCGATTCGTAACAACCGCACAGGCCTCGGGCACAATCGGGCCTCCATTCGTTCCGCAAGCCGATGAGCACCAAGACGATTGCCTCCCCCTCCGCTCTTCTTCCTCAAGGCATGGGCGCGCTGACGCGCCGCGGACTGCTCGGTGGCCTGGCCGCCGGAGTGGCAATGCCTTCGCTGGCCCAGTTCCGTGTGGAGATCGCCGGTGTCGGCGCCACCCGGCTGCCGATCGCGATCAGCGATTTCAACAACGAGTCGGCCACCGGCCAGCCGCTGGCGGCGATCATCCGCGCCGACCTGGAGCGCAGCGGCCAGTTCAGCATCGTGCCCGGCCAGGCCGGCATGACCGAGACCTCCCAGCCCCAGTTCGTCGACTGGCGCGCGCGCGCCGCCGATGCGCTGGCCGCGGGTTCCGCGACGCGGCTGGCCGACGGCCGCTTCGACGTGCGTTACCGCCTGTGGGACGTCGTCAAGGGCACCGAGCTGGGCAGCGAGAGCGTGCCGGTGGTCGCCGCGGACCTGCGCCTGGCGGCCCACAAGATCGCCGACGCCATCTACCAGAAGCTCACCGGCGAGCGCGGCGTCTTCGCGACCCGCCTGGTCTACGTGAACAAGGCCGGCCCGCGTTATTCGCTGCGGGTCTCCGACGCTGACGGCGAGGGCGAGCAGACCGTGCTCAACAGCCCGGAGGCGATCATCTCGCCGGCCTGGTCGCCGGACGGCAACGAGGTGGCCTACGTCAGCTTCGAGTCGCGCAAGGCGGTGGTGTGGATCCAGGACCTGCGCAGCGGCCGCCGTCGCAAGGTCGCCGACTTCCGCGGCACCAACAGCGCGCCGGCGTTCTCGCCCAACGGGCAGCAGCTGGTGGTGACGCTCTCGCGCGAGGGCGGCTCGCAGCTGTACCTGATCAACAAGGACGGCTCCGGCGCCAAGCGCCTGACGCAGACCTCGGCCATCGACACGGAAGCGACCTTCTCGCCGGACGGCGCGCAGATCTATTTCGTCAGCGACCGCGGCGGCGCCCCGCAGATCTACCGCATGCCTGCCGGCGGCGGCAGCGCGGAGCGGGTGACCTTCAGCGGCAACTACAACATCAGCCCGTCGATCAGCCCGGACGGCCGCACGCTGGCCTACGTGACCCGCGTCGGCGGCGGCACCTTCAAGCTTTGCGTGATGGACCTGGCCGGCGGCCAGGTGCAGCAGATCACCGACACCAGCGACGACGAGAGCCCGAGCTTCGCGCCCAACGGCAAGCTGATCGTCTACGCGACCCGCTCCGGCGGCCGCGATGTGCTGATGACCACCACGCTCGACGGCAAGGTCAAGGCCAAGCTCGCCACGCCCGGGGTTTCCGACATCCGCGAGCCCGCCTGGGGCCCGTTCGGGAACTGAGCGGCACAGGTGCCGGCCTTGCGTCCTGTCGAGAATCCCGAGGCTTTCGCAACGCCGGGCACATGGATTGCCTACGTTGGCGTCGCGCTTCGCCCGCCGCGTGCGAGCCATGAGCGCGACGTGTCGGACGACTGGCCGCCCGCGCGGGCCTGCCTCGCGGACCTGTCGGCCGATGCTTCACAATTGCTGTTTCCTGCGGCTTCACCGGCGGCGTAGTCCTACCGCCATGTCCTGCCCGTAACCCCCGCCCGCTTTGACCCATAGGAGCGTATGCCCATGAAAATCGAAAAACTGATGCTTGGCCTGGTGGCCGCGGCAGCCCTGACCGCCTGCAGCTCGACCAAGCTGGATGAGCCGGCCCCGGTCGAGAACAAGACCCCGACGCAGACCACCGCCCCGACCCCGCCGACCACCGACAACGCCGGTCAGCGTCCGGTGCAGACGGTGGACCTGGGCGCCCAGCTGGACGCTGCCGTGTCCAACCAGCGCGTCGTGTATTTCGACTTCGACAGCTTCGTCGTCAAGGACGAGTACCGCTCGCTGATCGAGAACCACGCCAAGCGCCTGAACAACAAGAAGACGCTGGCGCTGAGCCTGGAAGGCCATGCCGACGAGCGCGGCGGCCGCGAGTACAACCTGGCCCTGGGCCAGAAGCGCGCTGAAGCCGTCGCCAAGTCGCTGACGCTGCTGGGCGTGGCCGCCAACCAGGTCGAGCCGGTGAGCTTCGGCAAGGAGCGTCCGGCCGACACCGGCCACAACGAGGAAGCCTGGGCCAAGAACCGCCGCGTCGAGCTGCGCGACAAGTAATCCGGTGACATGAGCATGCTGCGACCCCTCCGTTCCTTCCCCTCTTCGCCGACGGCCGTGGCGCGTGCCGCGCTGCTCGGCGTGCTGCTGGCGCTGAGCGCCGCCGGTCCCGCGCGGGCCGCGCTGTTCGAGGACGACGAGGCCCGCAAGGCCATCCTCGACCTGCGGACCAAGATGGCGCAGAACGAGGAGTCGCAGCGTGCCCGGATCTCGGATTTGCAGAACCAGCTCGAGACCGCCCGGCGCGGCCTGCTGGACCTGTCCGGCCAGATCGAGGCGCTGAAGTCGGACCTGGCCCGCATGCGCGGCCAGAACGAGCAGCTGGCGCGCGACCTGTCCGATACCCAGCGCAAGGTGGCCGACCAGTCGGCCACGCTCGACAACCGGCTGCGCCCGCTGGAGCCGCAGAAGGTGTCGCTGGACGGCAAGGAATTCCAGGCCGATCCGGAAGAGAAGCGCCAGTTCGATGCCGCGATGGGCCTGGTCCGCCGCGGCGACTTCAATGAGGCGGTGTCCGCCTTCACCACCTTCCTGACCCGGTTCCCGGCGAGCGGCTATTCCGATTCGGTGCGCTTCTGGCTGGGCAATGCCCAATACGGCAAGCGCGACTACAAGGGCGCGATCGCGACCTTCAAGGCCTTCGTCGCCGCCAATCCGGATCACCCGCGCGCCGCGGAGAGCCTGCTGGCGATCGCCAACTGCCAGATCGAGCTCAAGGACACCAAGAGCGCCCGCAAGACGCTGGACGACCTGCAGAAGGCCTATCCCGGCAGCGAGGCGGCCCGGGCCGCCAAGGAACGCGCGGCCGGCCTGCGCTGAGCCGCGCTCCCGCGCGCGACCATCGTGAGCCTTGACACCGGGCACGGCCCCCTCGACCTGGAAGCGGACGCCGAGCGCCGCTTCGGCGGCCTGCGCCGGCTGCATGGCGAGCGCGACTACGCCCGGCTGCGCGCCGCGCGCTTCTGCGTCATCGGCCTGGGCGGCGTGGGCTCCTGGGTGGTCGAGGCGCTGGCCCGCATGGGCGTGGCCCGGCTGGTGCTGGTCGACCTGGATCATGTCGCCGAATCCAACATCAACCGCCAGGTGCAGGCCCTGGGCAGCACGCTGGGCATGGCCAAGGCAGAGGCGCTGAAGCAGCGCATCGCCGACATCCATCCGGGTTGCGAGGTCCTCACCATCGAGGACTTCGTCGACGACCAGAACTGGCCCGCGCTGCTGGGGGACGTGCAGGTGGACGGCATCGTCGACGCCTGCGACCAGGTGCGCGCCAAGGCGCGGATCGCGGCCTGGGCGAGGGCGCTGCAGCTGCCGCAGGTCTGCATCGGCGCGGCCGGCGGCAAGCATCGGCCGCAGGACGTCGAGATCCTGGACCTGGCCGAGACCACGCACGATCCGCTGCTGGCCAACCTGCGTCAGCGGCTGCGCAAGTTCCATGCGGCGCCACGCGCCGGGAAGATGGGCGTGACCTGCGTGTTCTCGCGCGAGCCGGTCACCCGGCCGGAGGGCGTGGCGGCCTGCGACCTGGACGCCAACCTGAATTGCCATGGCTATGGCTCGAGCGTGGCGGTCACGGCCGGGTTCGGCATGGTCGCCGCGGCGGAGTTGGTGCGGCGCTATTTGAAGGCGCTTGCGCGGTCGCAAAAATCCGTCCTATAATCTGAGGCTCTGCTGAGGGGCAAACACCTCGAAGCGACGTAGCGGAGGTCGGGGCAACCCGGCCTTCTCTGCTTGAAGTGCGGCTTCGGGTCGTTAGCTCAGTCGGTAGAGCAGCGGACTTTTAATCCGTTGGTCGCAGGTTCGAATCCTGCACGACCCACCACCCACTTCGGATGGTTTTCTTGGGGGCTCTTAGCTCAGTTGGTAGAGCAGCGGACTCTTAATCCGTTGGTCGAAGGTTCGAATCCTTCAGGGCCCACCAACCGATCCTTGTCGGATCGTCGACATGAAAATCGCAACTCGCGTGCGATTCCTGGACGACGAAACGAAGTCAGCGAGGATTCGGTGCCAAGCGGACTGAATATCTGACATAATCGCCGCTTCGCCGGATTCAAGAAAATCCAGCGGAACGAAAAGATTCTCGGGCTCTTAGCTCAGTTGGTAGAGCAGCGGACTCTTAATCCGTTGGTCGAAGGTTCGAATCCTTCAGGGCCCACCAAATTCGCTCCGACATCGAATCACGACGCTGAATCGATCCCGGACCGCCAGCAAGGCGTCAAGAAGCGTCAAAAGGCTGCAGCAACCGCTGCAGCAACCGCTGCAGCCTTTTTTCTTTTCCGATCGACTCGAAGCTCGCGCCGCCCGGCGATTCAAGCGCGGGGGCGCATTGCGAGCTCCGGCAATTCCGTCGCGACGAGGCTGTGCCGCAATGGAGCCCGGTGCGCGCACTGGGCGCCGAGTCGATGCCGCTCCGTGCCGCGCAGCTTCACCAGCGGCGTGTCCTGGCGGCGCCCCCATCCGAGCAGGGCCAGCATCAATCGCCAACGGCGCCAGCCGGTGCGGGACTGGTAGAAGAAGGCCGAATCCTCCGCCGGCAGCAGATGCACGTTGAAGGGCCCGTCGCGTCGCAGCACGACGCGAGCCGCCACATGCATGACCAGGTAGTGCGGCCCATCGATGCCTGCCAGTAGGGCATCCCGCGCGTCGCCCAGCTGCGCGAGATAGGCGGTCTCGCCGTGGCGCATCGCTTGCCGCAACTCGGCCTCCCAGGCCAGCACGAATCGGTCGCCCGGTGGTGCCGCGAAGCACCAGTTCTCGAGGTAGGGCCAGGCCGCCGGCCCTCTGGCGCCGACGTCCCCTGCGTTCAGGTGGAAGCCCGCGAATCCCCGCCGGCGGGTGGCGAGCGCGAGCAGCCAATCCGGCGAGCGCGTCAGGAACACGCTGGCATCGAGCCACAGCCCGCCATGCCGGCCGACCAGCGCGACACGCAACCAGTCCGCCTGCCGATAGGCCGGCCAGGCATCGAAGGCGCGAGGCAGCGGCAGCCCGTCGAGCGCCGCCAGCGCCGTGCCGCGGTGCAGCAGTCGGATCGTGTAGCCGGGCGCGTGGCGTCGCCAGTTCGCGACGCAGGCCGCGACGACCGGGGGAAGGGCGGCGTCATGCCAGTAGCTCCAGATGAGGCGCGGGACCGGGCGTCGGGGCGGCTCGACGAGCGCTCGGCTGGACCAGGTCTTGCGCCAGCCGGGGCTTCGCGCCCACAGGCGGTGGAGGCTGCCAGCGACCGGGCGCATCAGTTGCAGGAGTACGGCGCAGATCTTGAATTTCATGGGCCTGCATGCTGGGCGAGCGCGCGGCGGCAGGACATGGCCTCGATCGGTCGACCTGGGCGTCCCTCTGACTTGGCATGAACGGCATTTCCTTCAATGAGCAGGTGGGCCTGCGGGTGTGGAGGTTCCGCCGCCCACCAGAGGCCTTTTCAGGCTGGGCTAGACTGCTCGGCCCGAGCGTCCGCCGACCGTGCGCCCCGCTCGAGCGGGCGCTCGCGCCGTTCGCCCGTTCATCCGTTTTCCGACCCCCGGGTTCTCGCGACCCGCTCCGCCGCACGCCCATGTCCCAGATCCCAGAAGCCCAGCTGCTCCAGGCCTTGCAACAGGTCATCGACCCCAACACCGGTCGCGACTTCGTCTCGACGAAGCAGTTGCGCAACATGAAGATCGCCGGTGACACGGTCAGCTTCGACGTCGAGCTCGGCTATCCCGCGGCCAGCCAGATCGACGGTTTGCGCGCCGCGCTGGTGGCGGCGGCCCGCTCGGTGCCCGGCGTGGGCAACGTCAGCGTCGGGCTGAGCAGCAAGGTGATCGCGCACGCGGTGCAGCGCGGCGTGCAGCTGCTGCCGGGCGTGAAGAACATCATTGCCGTCGCCTCCGGCAAGGGCGGTGTCGGCAAGAGCACGACGGCGGCCAACCTGGCGCTGGCGCTGTCGGCCGAGGGCGCCACCGTCGGCCTGCTGGACGCCGACATCTACGGCCCCAGCCTGCCGCTGATGCTGGGCGTCCACGGCCGGCCGGAGAGCACCGACGGCCAGACGATGGAGCCGCTGGAGTCGCATGGGCTGCAGCTGATGTCGATCGGCTTCCTGGTCGAGGATGACCAGGCCATGGTCTGGCGCGGCCCGATGGCGACCCAGGCGCTGGAGCAGCTGCTGCGCCAGACGCGCTGGCGCGACCTGGACTACCTGGTCATCGACATGCCCCCGGGCACCGGCGACATCCAGCTCACGCTGTCGCAGCGCGTGCCCGTCAGCGGCGCGGTGATCGTCACCACGCCGCAGGACATCGCGCTGATCGACGCGAAGAAGGGCCTGAAGATGTTCGAGAAGGTCGGTGTGCCGATCCTGGGCATCGTCGAGAACATGGCCATCCACATCTGCAGCCACTGCGGCCATGCCGAGCACATCTTCGGCAGCGGTGGCGGGCAGCGCATGGCGGACCAGTACAGCCAGGAGCTGCTGGGCTCGCTGCCGCTGGCGCTGTCCATCCGCGAGCAGGCCGACAGCGGCAAGCCCACCGTCGTGGCCGAGCCCGACGGCCCGCATGCCCAGGCCTACCGCCAGATCGCCCGCAAGATCGCGGCGAAGCTGGCGGGGCAGGCCAAGGACTACTCGTCGAAATTCCCGACGATCACCATCTCGAAAAACACCTGACCCTCGCCGCTGGCTGCTGCAGCGCACAACGGTGCGCTCAGGAAAAACCTCTCCCATTCGTCGTGCGCCCTGCGGTTCGTCCTCTCGTCAAAGGGTGAGTCCGTATTGGACAAAGCCCGGGCTTTGTGCCGAAATACTTGGACGGACCGCGTGACGGTCGTGCATTTCACCCAGGTCGGCAACGGCGTCGAACCCAGGAGGCACACGAGATGGACATGAACCGGAGGCACTTCTTCCGGGTGAGCGGGGCGGCCGTGATGGGCTCCAGCCTCGTGGCCTTGGGGTTCTCTCCAAGCGCCGCACTGGCCGAGACGCGCCAGTTCAAGCTCGCCCGGGCAACCGAGACCCGCAACACCTGTCCCTACTGCTCGGTGGGTTGCGGGATCATCATGTACTCGCTGGGGGACAAGGCGAAGAACGTCACCCCGGAGATCATCCACATCGAGGGCGACCCGGACCACCCCGTCAATCGCGGCACCCTGTGCCCCAAGGGCGCGGGCCTGCTGGACTTCGTGCACAGCCCCAACCGGCTGAAGTACCCGGAGATCCGCGAGGCCGGGTCCAAGGAGTGGAAGCGCGTCAGCTGGGACGAGGCGATGGACCGCTTCGTCAAGCTGCTCAAGGCGGACCGCGACGCCAACTTCATCGCCACGAATGCCGATGGCAAGACGGTGAACCGCTGGCTCTCGACCGGCATGATCTGCGCCTCCGCGTCCTCGAACGAGTCGGGCTACATCACCCACAAGGCGATGCGCTCGACGGGGATGCTCGCGTTCGACAACCAGGCCCGCGTTTGACACGGACCGACGGTGGCCAGTCTGGCCCCGACGTTCGGTCGCGGTGCGATGACCAACCATTGGGTGGACATCAAGAACGCCGATCTCGTCCTGATCATGGGCGGCAATGCCGCCGAGGCCCACCCCTGCGGCTTCAAGTGGGTGATCGAGGCCAAGCACCACAACAAGGCCCGCTTGATCGTGGTCGACCCGCGCTTCACGCGCTCGGCGGCGATGAGCGACTACTACGCGCCCATCCGCGCGGGGTCTGACATCGCCTTCCTCGGCGGGGTCATCAACTACCTGCTGAGCAACGACAGGATCCAGAAGGAATACGTCCGCCATTACACGAACGCGACCTTCCTCATCAACGAGGGCTACAAGTTCGAGGATGGTTTGTTCTCGGGCTACGACGAGGCCAAGCGCGCCTACAACAACGCGTCCTGGGCCTATGAGATGGACGAGAAGGGCTTCGCCAAGGTCGACATGACGATGCAGCACCCGCGCTGCGTGCTCAACGTCATGAAGCAGCATTACTCGCGCTACACGCCGGAGAAGGTGAGCGAGATCTGCGGCACGCCCAAGGACAAGTTCCTGGAGATCTGCAAGCAGATCGCCGAGACCTCGGTCCCCGGCAAGGTGATGACGGTGATGTACGCGCTGGGCTGGACGCAGCACAGCCAGGGCTCGCAGATCATCCGCACCGGCGCGCTGATGCAGCTGCTGCTGGGCAACATCGGCCAGCCGGGCGGCGGCATGAACGCGCTGCGCGGCCACAGCAACATCCAGGGCCTGACCGACCTGGGGCTGCTGTCGACCTCGCTGACGGGCTACATGTCGCTGGCCAAGGACTCGGAGCAGGACCTCGAGACCTACTACAAGACCCGCGCGCTCAAGCCGCTGCGTCCCAACCAGATGAGCTTCTGGCAGAACTACCCCAAGTTCTTCGTCAGCCAGCAGAAGGCCTGGTGGGGCAAGGCCGCGACCAAGGAGAACGACTGGGCCTTCCACTACCTGCCCAAATGGGACAAGGGCTACGACGTGCTGCAGGCCTTCGAGCTGATGCACCAGGGCAAGGTCAACGGCTACATCTGCCAGGGCTTCAACCCGGTGGGCTCCTTCCCCAACAAGAAGAAGGTGGTCGAGAGCCTGTCCAAGCTGAAGTTCCTCGCCATCATCGACCCGCTCAACACGGAGACCGCCGAGTTCTGGAAGAACTACGGCGAGCACAACGACGTCAAGAGCGAGGAGATCCAGACGGTGGTGTTCCGCTTCCCGAGCACCTGCTTCGCGGAGGAGGAGGGCTCGCTGACCAACTCCGGCCGCTGGCTGCAGTGGCACTGGAAGGGCGCCGAGCCCCCCGGCGAGGCCAAGGGCGACGCCGAGATCATCGCGGAGATCTTCCTGCGCCTGCGCGCGCTGTACGTGAAGGACGGCGGCGCCTTCCCCGATCCGATCGTCAACCTGAGCTGGCCCTACAAGATCCCGCACAGCCCCTCGGCCGAGGAGCTGGCGATGGAATACAACGGCAAGGCGCTGGCCGACGTGACCGATCCGAAGGACCCGACCAAGGTCCTGGCCAAGGCGGGCGAGCAGCTGTCGGGCTTCGGCCTGCTGCGCGACGACGGCTCGACCTCCAGCGGCTGCTGGATCTACACCGGCTCGTGGACGCAGGCCGGCAACCAGATGGCGCGGCGCGACAACAGCGATCCGTGGGGCATCGGCCAGACGCTGAACTGGGCCTGGGCCTGGCCGGCGAACCGGCGCGTGCTCTACAACGCCGCTTCCTGCGACCCGACCGGCAAGCCGTGGAATCCGAAGCGGCGGCTGGTGTCCTTCACCGACAAGTGGGGCGGCTCGGACGTGCCGGACATCCGGCCCGACGCCAATCCGAACGACGAGGAGGCGGTGCGGCCCTTCATCATGACCGCCGAGGGCGTGGCGCGGCTGTTCGCGCCCAGCGGCATGGTGGACGGTCCGCTGCCGGAGCATTACGAGCCCTTCGAGTCGCCGCTGACGGTCAACCCGATGCACCCGAACAACGCCAAGGCGATGAACAACCCGGCGGGCCGGGTGTTCAAGGCCGACCGCGAGGCCTTCGGCAAGCCGGACAAGTTCCCGTACGTGGCGACCAGCTACCGGCTCACCGANCACTTCCATTACTGGACCAAGAACGTGCGGACCAGCGCGGTGATCCAGCCGCAGCAGTTCGTGGAGATCGGCGAGGAACTCGCGAAGGAGAAGGGGATCGCCAATGGCGACCAGGTGAAGGTCAGTTCCAACCGCGGCTTCATCAAGGCCGTGGCGGTGGTGACCAAGCGGGTGGCGTCGCTGGATGTCGGCGGCAAGCGGGTCCACACGGTGGGCCTGCCCAACCACTGGGGCTTTGTCGGCGTGGCCAAGCCCGGTTATCTGGTGAACACGCTGACCCCCTTCGTGGGCGATGCCAACACCCAGACGCCGGAGTTCAAGAGCTTCACCGTCAACATCGAGAAAGCTTGAGGAACCGCCATGTCTTCATTGCAATCCCTCGACATCGCGCTGCGCTCCGCCACGACGCTGCCCAGTCCCGACGCGCGGCGCACCACGCCGGAGGTCGCCAAGCTGATCGACGTGTCGTCCTGCATCGGCTGCAAGGCCTGCCAGGTGGCGTGCATGCAGTGGAACGACCTGCGCGACGACGTCGGCGACACCCATGGCACCTATGACAACCCGCGTGACCTGACGCCGCAGTCCTGGACGGTGATGCGGTTCTCGGAGGTCGAGGTCGTCGAGAACAAGCTGGAGTGGCTGATCCGCAAGGACGGCTGCATGCATTGCGAGGACCCCGGCTGCCTGAAGAGCTGTCCCGCGCCCGGCGCGATCGTGAAGTACCAGAACGGCATCGTCGACTTCATCTCCGAGCACTGCATCGGCTGCGGCAACTGTGTGACGGGCTGCCCCTTCGACGTGCCGCGCATCAGCAAGGCCGACAACAAGGCCTACAAGTGCAGCCTGTGCTCGGACCGCGTCGGCGTGGGCCTGGAGCCCGCCTGCGTGAAGGCCTGCCCGACCGGCGCGATCCGTTTCGGCTCGAAGGAGGACATGCACGAGTTCGCCGCCGATCGCATCGTCGACCTGAAGGAGCGCGGCTACCAGAACGCCGGCGTCTACGACCCGCAGGGCGTGGGCGGCACGCACGTCATGTACGTGCTGCAGCATGCCGACCAGCCAGAGCTCTATCACGGCCTGCCCAAGGATCCGCACATCAGTCCGCTGGTGTCGCTGTGGAAGGGCGCGGCCAAGCCGCTGGCGGTGGCCGCGATGATCGGCGCGGCGGTGGCGGGCTTCTTCCATTACATGAAGGTCGGGCCGCAGAAGACCGGGCACGACGAACCGGACGAGGACGAGGAACTCGCCTACGAGCGCGCGAAGCACGGCGACGCGCCGCGCGACCCCGCCGTGCCGCCGGCGGGCGGTGGTCTCTGACCTTCACCGGGAGATCGACATGTTGCTGCAACGCTATCGCGACAGCCAGCGGATCAACCACTGGCTCATCGTGCTGCTGTTTCTGTGCGCCGGGCTGTCGGGCCTGGCCTTCTTCCATCCCAGCCTGTTCTTCCTGAGCCACCTCTTCGGCGGCGGGCCGTGGGCGCGCATCCTGCACCCCTACATGGGGCTGGGCATGGTGGTCGCGTTCGCGTTCCTGGCCGCGCAGCTGTGGCGGGACAACCGCTGGACCGATGCGGACCGCCAATGGATGCGCCAGAGCGGGGACATGATCTTCGGCGGCCACAAGCACGGCACGCAGCCGGCGCACAAGTACAACGCGGGCCAGAAGATCGTGTTCTGGATCATGGTCGTGTCGCTGCTGATCCTGCTGGTGACCGGCTTCATGTTCTGGCACGCCTGGTTCCCCGACGGGAACATCCTGATGCGCCGCATCGCGGTGGTGCTGCATGCGGCGGCGGCGGCGATCCTGATCCTGACGATCATCATCCATGTCTACGCCGCGATCTGGGTCAAGGGCTCGTTCCGGGCGATGACCCGTGGCACAGTCACCGACACCTGGGCCGCGCACCATCATCCGCTGTGGCACAAGGCAGTGAAGGAGCGTCCCCCCGCATGACCCCCAGCAGCCCCATCCGGGTGATGAGCCCGGAAGAGATCGCCGTCAATGCCGGCGCCCGCGCGGCGCCGGTGAAGGTGCCGGAACCCGGCCTCTTCGCCGAGCGCGCCTTGCGGCTGCGCCAGTTGGCCGACGGGCATGCGATGCGCGACTACCTGCTGTTCGTGGCCGAGCTGGCGCAGCGCCAGCATGAGCTGCTGAAGCAGCCCCGCGCGCTGAAGCTGCCGGACGAGGTGCTGATCAATGGCGCGATGGTGGGTGGCTTGCCGCCGGTGGAGGCCCAGAGCCACCCGCGCGACGCCGTCTGGCGTGAAGAACTCCAGGCGCTGTTGACCGCGATGCGCGGCGCGGCGATCCCGGAACCGGCGCAGGCGCTGGTCGCCCGGCTGGCGCAGGCGGACGAGGCCTGGCTGGAGCAGCAGGCCGCCGCGCTGCTGGCGGGCGGCGGACCGGGCCTGGATCCGGCGGCGGCGCCGTTGGTCGCCGCGGCGCTGCAGGTGTACTGGACGCGGCTGGTCACCGGGTTGCAGGAGCGCTACGAGCGCAGCGACCAGGGCGAGAACGTTGCCCCCTTCGGCATGATCGACGACCCCACGATCTGCCCGTGCTGCGGCTCGCGGCCGGTGGCCTCGATCACCCGCGTCGCGGCCGAGCAGTCGGGGCAGCGCTTCCTGGCCTGCTCGCTGTGCGGCGCGCAATGGCATTACGTGCGCATCAAGTGCACGCATTGCCAGGGCACCAAGGGCATCAGCTTCCAGACGCTGGTCGACGACGAGGGGAAAAAGGCCGAGGCGGTCGCCGCCGAATGCTGCGAGACCTGCGGGCATTACCTCAAGCAGGTCCACATGGAGAAGGACCTGCAGGTCGAGCCGCTGGCCGACGACCTCGCCACGCTGACGCTGGACCTGCTGGTCGGCGAGCTCGGCCTGGTGCGCCAGGGCTTCAATCCGATGCTGATCCTGGGCGAGGCCGAGGCCTCGCTGGATGGCGGCCCGGGCGCGGGCCTCGATCCGCCGGGTCGGCCCGGCGCGCCGCCTCCCGATCCCGGAGGGCGCTGAGCATGAGGCCCGAGGCATCCATGGTTCATGGTCCGACGGCAGGCTCCCCGGCAGCCGCTTCCGACCCTTCCACTCCTGGCACCACGGCCGCGACCGCCGCGGCGGCGGCTACGGCCACCAGCGGCGTCAACGGCGTTAACGGCGCCAACGGCGCCAACGGCCCTGCCACCGGGACGACCGGCGCCGCGCCGAAGGACCTGCCTTCCGTCGACCGCCTGCTGCGCGACGAGGCCGTCACCCACCTGATGGCGCGCCACGGTCATGCCTTCGTGGCCGGGGAGGCCCGCCGGCTGCTCGAGGCCTGGCGTCGCCGCGCGGTCGAGGGCACGCTGGCGGCACATGAATTGCGACACCTGCCCGCCGAGCTCGAGCGGCGCTGCGAACAGCGGCTGGCGCCCCGGATGCGGCGCGTGATCAACCTGACCGGCACGGTGCTGCACACCAACCTGGGCCGCGCGCTGCTGGCCGACGAGGCGCTGCAGCAGGTGCTGGCCTGCATGGGATCGCCGAACAACCTGGAGTTCGACCTCGCGCGCGGCGAGCGCGGGGACCGCGACAGCCTGGTCGAGTCGCTGCTCTGCGAGATCACCGGCGCCGAGGCGGCGACGGTGGTCAACAACAACGCCGCGGCCGTCCTGCTGGGCATCGCGGCGCTGGCCGGCGGCAAGGAGGCCATCGTGTCGCGCGGCGAGCTGGTCGAGATCGGCGGCGCCTTCCGCATGCCCGACGTGATGGCGGCGGCGGGCGCGAAGCTGGTCGAGGTCGGCACGACCAACCGCACCCATGCGCGGGACTACCAGGCCGCGATCGGCCCGCAGACCGCGCTGCTGCTGAAGGTCCACACCAGCAACTACGCGATCCAGGGCTTCACCGCGTCGGTCAGCGAAGCGGCGCTGGCNCCGATCGCCCGGGCNGCGGGCGTGCCGCTGATGACGGACCTGGGCAGCGGCTCGCTGGTGGACCTCGCGCAGTGGGGCCTGCCCGCCGAGCCGCTGCCGCAGCAGATGCTGGCGGACGGCTGCGACGTGGTGACCTTCAGCGGCGACAAGCTGCTCGGCGGGCCGCAGGCCGGTTTGATCGTCGGCCGCCAGGACCTGGTCCAGAAGATCCGCAAGTTCCCGATGAAGCGCGCGCTGCGGCTGTCCAAGCTGCCGCTGGCGGCGCTGGAGGCGACCTTGCGGCTGTACCTGCGGCCGGACCGGCTGACGCAGGACCTGCCGACGCTGCGGCTGCTGACGCGCCCGGTCGACCAGATCGAGGCGCAGGCCGACCGGCTGCTGGCGCGCGTCCAGGCCGCGGTCGCGCCGCGCTTCGCGGTACGGGTGAGCGCGATGCGCGGCCAGATCGGCTCGGGCTCCTTGCCGGTGGAGACGCTGCCGTCGGCGGGGCTGGTGCTGACGCCGCAGCTGCCGGGCAAGCGCGGCGTGGGGCGCGCGCTCGACGAGCTGCAGACCGCGCTGCGCGCGCTGCCGCTGCCGGTGATCGCGCGGGTGCAGTCGGACGAACTCTGGCTGGACCTGCGCTGCCTGGACGAGGCGCGCGAGGAGGCGGCGTTCATCGAGCAACTCGCGCAGCTGAAGGAGTCGCTCGCGTGATCGTCGGGACCGCCGGCCACATCGACCATGGCAAGACGACGCTGGTGAAGGCGCTCACCGGCGTCGACACCGACCGCCTGCCCGAAGAGAAGCGGCGCGGCATCAGCATCGCGCTGGGGTATGCGTATCTGGACCTCGTTCCCGGCCAGGGGCACGGCGAAGGCCAGGGCGCGGGTGGGGCCGCGGGCGACGGCGTCGGCCGGCGCATCGGTTTCGTCGACGTGCCCGGGCATGAGCGCCTGGTGCACACGATGCTCTCCGGCGCGACCGGCATCGACCATGCGCTGCTGCTGGTGGCCGCCGATGACGGCGTCATGCCGCAGACGCGCGAGCACCTGGCGCTGCTGTCGCTGCTGGGCCTGGAGCGGGCCACGATCGCGCTGACCAAATGCGATCGGGTGGACGCCGCCATCCGTGCGCGTCGGCATGACGAGATCCGGGCGCTCGTGGCGGACACGGCGCTCGCGGGCGCGCCGATCTTCGAGGTCGCCGCGACGACCGGCGCCGGCGTGCGCCCGCTGCGCGAGCACCTGATCGCCGAAGCCGCGGCGCTGCCACCGCGCGTGGGGGCTGGGCTGGGCTTCCGGCTCGCGGTCGATCGGGTGTTCAGCCTGCCGGGCGTCGGGACCGTCTGCACGGGGACCGCGCATGCGGGCGAGCTGGCCGTCGGCGACGAGCTCGTGGTGCTGCCGCCCGCGCCGGGCCAGGCGCCGCTGCGCGCGCGAGTGCGCAGCCTGCATGCGCAGAACGCGGTGGCGGTCAAGGCCTCGGCCGGGCAGCGCGTGGCGATCGGCTTGGTCGGGCTCGAGAAGGAGGAGGTCGGACACGGACAGTGGCTGGCCGCGCCGGAAGTCGCCCAGTGGACCGAGCGCCTGGACGCGCGGCTGCGCCTCTGGCCCGAGGAGGCCCGGGCGCTGCGCAGCGGCACGCCGGTGCATGTGCATGTGGGCGCGGCGCAGGTGACGGGCTCGGTGGCGGTGCTCGGCGGCCTGGCCGGCAGGCCGGTCGAGGCGCTGCAGCCCGGTGGCGAGGCTTTTGTGCAGGTGGTCCTGCACCGACCGATCGGCGCGTGGGCCGGCGATCGGATCGTGCTGCGGGATGCCTCGGCGACGCGGGCGCTGGCCGGCGGCGTCGTGCTGGATCCGCAGGCGCCGGCGCGTTATCGACGCACGCCGCAGCGGCTCGCGGAACTGGTCGCGCTGACGGCGGACACGCCGCTGCAGCGGCTCGAGGGTCTGCTGGGCCAGGCGCCGATGGGCGTGGATCTGGTCCGCTTCGCGGCCGGGCAGGGCATCGCTGGGGGAACCCGTGCGGCGCTGGTGGCGGGGATCGGCGCCGTGGGTGGAGCGGGGGCGAACGGGGGCGGTGCGGCAAGCGTGGCGGGCTACGCAGCGGCGGGCAGCGCCGGCACCGCGGCGGCAGGTGATATCACCGTCGTGCCGGGCGCCGACGGGCCGCTGTGGGCGCTCGGCGCCGCGCAGACGGCCCAGTGGGCCTACATCGCGCAGGAACGCCTGCAGCGCTATCACCAGGAGCAGCCGGAAGAACTCGGGCCCGATCTCGCGCGCTGGCGCCGGCTGGCCGCGCCGCGCATGGCCGAGCCGCTGTGGCGCGCGCTCGTGCAGCGGCTGGCCGCGGCAGGGCGCGTCGTCGTCAGCGGGGCGACCGTGCATCTGCCGGCGCATGGCGTTCAGCTGTCGGCATTGGATGAACGGCTGGCTCAGAAGGTGCTGCCGCGGCTGCTGGCGGCCGGCTTCGAAGGCGTCTGGGCCCGCGACCTGGCCAAGGAGGCCGGCGAGCCCGAAGCGCTCGTGCGCACGACGCTGGCACGGCTGGCCCAGCGCGGGGAACTGTTCCAGGTGGTGAAGGACCTGTACCATGCGCCCCCGGCGATCCAGGCTCTGGCAAGGATCGCCAGGGAGTCCGCAGCCGACGGCGACGTGAAGGCCGCGGAGTTCCGCGACCGCAGCGGCCTGGGCCGCAAACGCGCCATCCAGGTGCTGGAGTTCTTCGACAAGGTCGGACTGCTCCGGCGCGTGGGCGACGCCCATCGGCTGCGGAACGACTGCCAGTTGTTCATCGAACATCCCACACCCCAACAACGGAGAGGCAACGACCCCGGTGGATCGGCCGGACTTCAAATCCGGTGAATGGCGCCATGCGCCGTTGGGTGGGTTCGACCCCCACGCCCCTCCGCCAGCGACATCGGCTGGCCGGCTGCGCGGCCCGATCTTGCGCCTGCGGTGCTCGCCGTACGACAGTACGGCTCCGCTCCTCGGCGCAACCTCGGGCCGCTCGCAACGGCCATCCGATGTCGCTGGCTACTGCGGCCGCCCTAAGGGCGGCAAATTCTTTGACTGCCGGCAGTCCTCTTGGCGCTGGCTACTGCGGCCGCCGCTCGGGTAGCCAGTTCTTTGACCGCGGCTAACTCGCCCTAGGAGCTCTCTGATGTCCAGCCTCTTCCACCATGTCAGCCGTGCGCTGCAGGGGATCGCCACCGCCTCGCTGATCATCGCGAGCAGCATCGGTTCCGCCCAGGCCCAGACCTCGCCCCAGGTCCTCCGCGTGACCGCCATTCCCGACGAATCACCAACCGAACTGGCGCGCAAGTTCGCGCCGCTCGGCAAGTACCTCGAAAAGGAACTCGGCGTGAAGGTCGAATGGACGCCCGTCACCGACTACGCCGCCGCCGTCGAAGCCCTCGCCAACAAGAAGGTCGAACTGGCCTGGTTCGGTGGCTTCACCTTCGTGCAGGCGAACGTGCGCTCCGGCGGCAAGATCGTCCCCCTCGTGCAACGCGAGGAAGACGAAAAATTCCGCTCCGTNTTCATCACCGATACCCAGTCCGGCATCCGCAAGCTCGAGGACCTCAAAGGCAANACGCTCAGCTTCGGCTCCGCCTCCTCGACCTCCGGCCACCTGATGCCGCGCTCCTTCCTCCTNGCCGCGAAGATCAATCCCGATACCGACCTCAAACGCATCTCCTTCTCCGGCGCGCATGACGCCACCGTGGCCGCGGTCGCGTCCGGCAAGGTCGACGCAGGCGCGCTCAACATCTCCGTCTGGGAAAAACTGGTCGCCGAGAAGAAGGTCGACACCGGCACCGTGAAGGTGTTCTTCATCACCCCGCCGTATTACGACTACAACTGGAGCGTCCACGCCGACCTGCCCGCCGCGACGAAGGAAAAGCTCAAGGCCGCCTTCCTGAAACTGAACCCCTCGACGCCGGAAGGCAAGGAGATCCTCGAGCTGCAGCGCGCGACGAAGTTCGTGCCAACGCAGCCGGAGAACTACGCCGGCATCAAGGCGGCCGCCGAGAACGCCGGCCTGCTGAAGTGAGCTGAGACGAGCGCGATGTCCCTGCTGGTGTTGGACGGCCTGCAGCTGCAGGCCGGCGCGCGCACGCTGATCGAGCCGCTGTCGCTGCGGATCGAGCCCGGCGAGCAGGTTGCGCTGATCGGCGCCTCGGGCGCCGGCAAGACCTCGCTGCTGCATGCGCTGGCCCTGGCCTCGCGCCCCGCCGCTGGCACGCTGCGCCTGGGCGGCCAGGACGGCTGGGCGCTGTCCTCCCGCGAACGCCACCAGCTGCGCCGCACGCTGATGCTGGCGCCGCAGCACCCACCGCTGCCGCCGCGCCAGCGCGTCGTGACCGCCGTGCTGGCCGGCCGGCTGCCCGGCGCCTCGGTGGCCCGCAGCCTGCGCATGCTGTTCAGCCCCGACCAGGCCCAGGCCCGGCTGGCCTTCGACGCGCTGGACCGGCTGGAGCTCGGCGCCCGGCTCTGGTCGCGCGTGGACCAGCTCTCCGGCGGCGAGCGCCAGCGCGTGGCGGTGGCGCGACTGCTGGTGTCCCAGGCGCGGCTCTGGCTCGCCGACGAGCCGCTCTCGGCCCTCGATCCGCAGCGCGCGCAGCGGGTGCTCGCCGTCCTGCAGGACGCCGCCCGCGCCCAGGACCGCACCCTCGTGTGCAGCCTGCATCAGGTCGATCTCGCCTGCCGCCTGTTCCCGCGCGTGATCGCGCTGCGCCAGGGCCGGCTCGTCTACGACGGCCCGCCGCAGGACCTCGGCGCCCGTCAACTGGACGAGATCTACGCCGACCTGCTGAATGAAACCCCCTCGACGCCCGACGACGCGCCAATGACCGCCGCACCGCCGCAGGCGATGTGCCGATGAACGCCGGCAGCGCCGAACGGCACGACGGCCCAGGAAGTGGTCGTGGCGGCGGAGGTGGCGCCGACCGCGCGTCGTCATCGCCGGCCACGGCGCCGTGGCGGCGCGACCCGGCGGCCGCTCGGCGGGTCGGGCTCGTGGTGACCGTGCTGGTCGTGCTGTGGCCGCTGCTGGTCTGGTGCGAGTTCCGACCCTGGGAGCTGCTGGACGAGCGCAGCCTGCGCGCGACGATGCGCTTTGCCGGGCAGTTCCTGACGCCGCGCGTGGACCTCGAGTTCCTGACCATGCTCGCCGCCGACACCTGGCGCACGGTGGCGATGGCGACGGTCGGGCTGGCGCTCGCCTGGGTGATCGCGGTGCCGCTGGCGCTGCTGGCGACGGCGCGGCTGTCCGTGTCCGCGCTGAGCGGCCGCATGGCGGCGGGGCCGGCGGCGCTGCGCTGGGCGGTGCGAGCAGTGCTGATCGTGCTGCGCTCGGTGCCGGAACTCGTGTGGGCGCTGATGCTGGTGCGCGTGATCGGCCTGGGACCGGGCGCGGGCGTGCTGGCGATCGCGCTGTCCTACGGCGGGATGCTCGGCAAGGTCTACGCCGAGATCCTGGAGAGCGCCGACGCCGCGCCGACGCAGGCGCTGCTGCGCGGCGGCGCTGGGCGGCTGCAGGCGCTGCTGTTCGGCGCGCTGCCCAGCTGTTCGGAGGAACTGGTCAGCTACACCGTCTACCGCTGGGAATGCGCGATCCGCTCCTCGGTGGTGCTGGGCTTCGTCGGCGCCGGTGGGCTCGGCCAGCAACTGGACAACGCGACCAAGATGTTCGCCGGCTCCGAGGTGGCGACCATCCTGCTGATCTTCATCGCCCTGGTGGCGATGGCGGACCGCATCAGCGCCTGGCTGCGGCCGGCGCGCACCGCGGGGCAGGGCGGCGAGTCGCGGCAGCCGCTGGCCGCCCGACCGCCCGCGCGCTGGGGGCTGCGGACGCTGCTCGCGGGACTGCTGGCGCTGCTGGTGATGAGCGTCGTGACGCTGCCGCTGCGCTGGGGCGAGCTGCTCGGCGCCGGCGCCCTGGCGGAGATGGGCCGCTTCCTGGCCGAGTTCTTCCCGCCTCAACTCGCGCCGGACTTCCTCGGTCGGGTCGGGCAGGGCGCGCTGGAGACGCTGGCGATGTCGGCGCTGGGCAGCGGGTTGGCGGCGATCGCCGGACTGGCGGTGGCGTTGCTGGCGAGTCGGCCGCCGGGGCCGCTGCGCTGGGCATCGCGGCTGCTGCTCAATGCGCTGCGCAGCGTGCCGGAGCTGGTCTGGGCGTCGCTGCTGCTGGTGGCGGCGGGACTGGGGCCGATGCCGGGCACCTTGGCGCTGGCGCTGCACACGACGGGCGTGCTGGGCCGGCTGATGGCCGAGGCGCTCGAGAACGCGCCGCCGCAGACCGCCCAGGCGCTGCGCTGGGCGGGCGCGTCGCGCTGGCAGGTCTTCGCCTTCGCGACGCTGCCGCAGGCGGCGCCGCAGCTGCTCAGCTACACGCTGTACCGATGGGAGAACAACATCCGGGCTGCGACGGTGCTGGGCGTCGTGGGTGCGGGGGGGCTGGGGCAGATGCTCAGCCTGCACCTGAGCCTGTTCCAGATGCGGGAGACTTGCACCGTGCTGCTGGCGATGCTGGTGCTGGTGATGGCTGTCGATGCCTGCTCCTACGCGGCGCGGCGGCGCTTGAATCATTGATTGGCGGCGTCGTGGGGCGCCGCTGCGGCGGCACGATGCCGCAAGCCCTTGGATGAAGGAGGGGGGCGCCATGAACGACGAAGCCCTGAAGCTGCTGCTCACGCGCGCATCGGTGGGCCCGAAGTACTTGATCGAGCCTGGCCCGGACGATGCGGCGCTGGCCGCGATGACTGAGGCGGCGCTGCACGCGCCCGACCATGCGGCGCTGGTGCCATTCCGATTCAAGGTCGTGCGCGGGGAGGCGCGCCGGTCGATGGCCGCGCTGTTCGCGGCGGCCGCGCGCCGGGCGGGCAAGGACGAGTCGGGCATCGCGATGGACGAGGAGCGCGCGCTGCGCCCGCCGGTGACGGTGGCGGTGGTCGCGCGCCTGGACCTGGGCCATCCGCAGGTGCCGGCGCATGAGCAGTGGGCGTGCGTCGGTGGCGCGCTGACCAATTTCCTCAATGCCGCGCAGGCGCTGGGTTTCGGCGGAAAGATGCTCAGCGGTGCGAAGGCGCGCGATCCGGGCCTCATCGCTGCGTTCTGCGAGCCCGGCGAGACCTTGCTCGGCTGGATCGCGATGGGCACCCCGTCGTCTCCCGACAAGCCCCCGAAGGCTCGACCGCCGAAGTCCGGCGCCGACAGTGCGCTTCAATTCTGGCCAGGCTGACCGCCCCTGCCTTCGCCGCAGTCCTGCGTTCGGCGAGGCCCTGATTGGGGTGCAGCGCTAGGCGCAAACCGCAGCCATAGCAGCGCTATGGCGAGGATTTGCAACGACGCGGGGCGCCCCAATCAGGGCCTCGCCCCTTAGCCGTAGATGTAGGTTTGGAGGTGGGCGATCGTCATTTCGTCGTCGGCAATGATGTTGTCCATCAAGTCGCGGATCGAGAGCATGCCCACGACCTGATTGCCCTGGACGACGGGCAGGTGGCGGATCTTGCGCTGGCTCATCAAACTCATGCATTCGCGGCAGTCGGTATCGGGCTTCACCACGAACACGTTGGGCGTCATCACATCCTTGACCGGCGTGTGCCGCGAATCACGTCCCTGCAAGGCGATCTTCCGCGTGTAGTCGCGCTCCGAGAAGATGCCGAGCAGCCGATCGCCCTCCATCACCAGCAAGGCGCCGACATCGTGCTGCGCGAGCAGGTGCAGCGCATCGAACACCGTGGCTTCCGGCGCGACGCGCCAGACGCTCGGGCCGCGGTTCTTCAGCAGTTCGGACACCGGTTTCATGGGGCCTCCTGGCGACATCTGACGGAACTCGGACGTCCAAGATAAGCGCCTTGGACCGGGGCTGCAAGCCCCTGCAAGACCCGACCCCCACAAGGGGTGACGCGCGGTCGCGCTGGCGGGATCGGCCCGCTCGGCCGCGCCAGCCGGCCCCGCTCAGGCCGGGTGGGTCAGGTCGCGCAGATGGGTGGGGCCGGCGCGGCGCTCGATCTCGGCGAGCAGGTCGCGGCCCCAGCCCATCGCGAACAGGGCCTCGCCGACGACGAACATCGGGCCGACCAGCAATCCCACCAGGTCGTCGACGAAGGCGGGCTTGCGGCCCTCGTAATAGTGGCCGACGAACTGGATGATCCAGCCGACGATGAAGCTGCCCAGGCCCCAGGCCAGCCAGCTGCCGAAGGAGCCGTCCGCCAGCGGATGCGCCANCGCCATCAGCACCGCGTTGACCAGCGCCGTGGACAGGCCCAGCACGAAGTTGCCCCGCGTCAGGTACCAGACNGTCGCGCCGCCCCAGACCAGCCAGGCGGCGGAAACCGTCCAGTCGCCGACATGGAATTGCGCCCGCGCCAGCAGCACGCCGATCGCGAAGACGATCAGCGGGATGCCGACAAAATGGGTGGCGATGTTGCGGCGATCGCGGTGGTAGGCGGCGTACTGCGCCATCAGGTCGGTGGCTTGGCGTGCCATGGCAGTCTCCGTGCGAGGTGTCGTCATGATGTCGCAATGCTAGTGCGACCAGCCTGTTTATGCCGTTCAGAATGCAGTTCTGACCACTCTTGGTTTACCCCTATGCAAGTGTTGACGCCGGCAAATGAGGTGCCTCCAGGCGCGCATCGGCGCGGCGCCCGAAGGTCGGCCGCGTCGGCGATCGCCGCGCTGCTGCTCGGAGGCGCGCTGGCCGGGTGCGGCACCGCGCCTCCCGCCACGACGCCGACAGCGACAACGCCGACAGCCACGACGCCCGGCGCCAGCGAGGCCCCAGCGTCGCCAAGCCCGTCGTCCTGCACGGCCTGGCTCGCGGCGCAGCAACGCGGCGAAGGCCGGCTCTATCGCGTCGACGCCGCCACCTCGCAGGTCCGCATCCACGTCTTTCGCGCCGGACGCCTCGCCAAGGTCGGCCACAACCACGTGATCGGCGTCGAGCGGCTCACCGGCCAGGTCTTCGTTCCCACCGACGGCATCGCTGGCGCCGGCGTCGAACTGGCCTTCCGGCTCGATGACCTGGCCATCGACAAACCCGAGTGGCGCGCGCCGCTGGGGCCCGAGTTCGCCAGCACACCCTCCGCGTCCGACGTGGCCGGCACCCGCGCCAACCTGCTCCGGGCCGTCGACGGCGAGCGCTTCCCGGTCATCGCGATGCGCAGCACCGCTGTCGCCGGCGCCTTCCCGGTGCTGGCGCTCAAGCTCGCCGTCAACTGGCATGGCCAGACCCGCCTGCTCGACGTGCCGGTGCGGGTGGTCCGCCCTGCGGGGGATGCGGGGGGCTCGGTCCTGAGGACGCAAGGGGCGCTCGTCCTCCGTCAGAGCGACTTCGGCATCACGCCGTTCTCCATCCTCGGAGGGCTGCTCGCGATCCAGGACGAGTTGACGGTGGACGTCGACGTCGCAGCCGTGCCCGCGGTGGCGTGTGATTGAGCGCCTTGCGCCGGAAGGACTGCGGGGCGCCAGGCGCGGGCTCTCCACACCGCATGGGGGATCCCTCCTGGACCCCCAAGCGGTATTCCGGCCCCAGCGACGCTCGCGGGTGGCGGGCCTGGGCATCTGCTGCGATCAAGGCCTCAGGTCGAGGCTCATCAGGTCCTTGGCGTAGTAGCGGCCATCGGAGAGACGGATAGCGCGGGGCAGGTGGCCGTAGCGGGTGAAGCCCGCCTGACGGTAGAGCGCGATCGCCGCCTGGTTGCCCGCCGTGACGCTGAGCGTGACCGTCTCCAGCCGCGGCTCGCGACGCAGCAGCGCCAGGGCCTGTCGCAGCAGGCGCTTGCCGATGCCGCGTCCACGGACCTCGTCGTCGACCATCATCCCGATCAGGTGCGCGACGTGCATCACCTTCTTGCGGTTCTCGTGCTCGCAGGTCAGGGCACCCACCAGCCGCTCGCCCGACCACGCGCCCAGCGTGAACAGCGACTTGCCGCCCGCCTGCGGATGCAGCCGCACGCGGTAGCTCGAGGCCTCGCGGGCGCGCTCGGTCTCGGCGTCGGAGGTGAAGGCCTGCTCGTGGCGCGCGAGCATCGCGTCGCGCAAGGCCTTGTAGGCCGGCAGGTCCGCTTCGGTCAGCAGGCGCAGCGTGATCACGCCCTCGGCCGGTCGGCCCTCAGCCGCGGTCCAGTCGTTCGAGTCGCTCAAGCTCGCTCCTGTCGTTGATGTTGGCGAAGGCGCGCTCGTCCGCCGGCCGGTCGAAGGCGACCCGCGCCAGCGGCAGCGAACGCAGCCAGCCCTCGACGCGCCGTTCGCCCGCCTCCAGCGCCGCCGCCAGCCCGGCACGGTGCCGGACATGGATCAGGCTGGCCAGGGGCTGGGGCCGCAGCGGCTCGCCCGGCGCCTCGCGGCCCAGCGCCATCGCGGCGCTGTGGTCCGGTGCGAGGCCGGCGGCCAGGCGGTCGAGCAGGTCGGTCGGCAGCCAGGGGCAGTCGCCGCCGACGACGAGCAGCCACTCGGCGCCGACGCGGTCATTGCCGTCGCCGGGACCGCGATCGCCCGCGCTGTGGTCGCCGGGATGGCGGTCGTCGGGGCCGCGATCAACGGGCGAGGCACCGTCCGCGTCGGAGGCGTCGGTGAGGCGGGGGCCGGAGGCAGTGCGGGCATCCGCAAGCGCCGTCAGTCCGGCGAGGATGCCGGCCAGCGGTCCGGGGAAGTCCGGCAGCGGATCGGGCAGGACCGGGTGGCCGAGGCGGCGGTAGTCGTCGAGGTGGCGGTTGGCGCTGATCAGGATCCGGCCGCCGGTCTGGGGGGCGATGCGCTCGATGACGTGGTGGACCAGCGCCCGGCCCTGGAAAGGCTGGAGCGGCTTGTCGACGCCGCCCATGCGGGTGGCGCGGCCGCCGCAGAGGATCAGCGCGGTGGCGCGCATCAGCCGCCGATGTAGTGCATCTCGACGCGGCGCGCCGGGCCGGAGTCCGCCGCCGGCAGGCTGGCGCGCAGCTCCGAGTAGCGGTCACCGCGCCGGGTCCAGAGCGCGCCCAGCGCGGCGGCGATCTCGGTGTCGGACCGCGGCGGGTGCTCGCCGTCGCCGCGCAGCAGCGCGCGCAGGTCGTGGCCATCGCCGGCGAACAGGCAGGTGTAGAGCCGGCCCTCGGTGGAGAGCCGCGCGCGGTTGCAGTCGCCGCAGAAGGCCTGGGTGACGCTGGAGATGAGGCCGATCTCGCCGCTGCCGTCGGCGTAGCCCCAGCGGGTGGCGGTTTCGCCCTCGACGGTGGCGGCGAGCGGGACCAGCTCGGCGTCCTCGCGCAGGCGGGCCAGGACCTGGGCGGACGGCAGCACCTCGTCCATGCGCCAGCCGTTGCTCATGCCGACGTCCATGTATTCGATGAAGCGCAGCACCACGCCGGTGCCGCGGAAGTGGCGCGCCATGGGGACGATCTGGTCGTCGTTGGTGCCGCGCTTGACCACCATGTTGACCTTGATCGGCGCCAGGCCGGCGGCCTGGGCGGCCTCGATGCCGCGCAGCACCTCGGCGACCGGGAAGTCGACGTCGTTCATGCGCCGGAAGATGGCGTCGTCGAGCGCGTCCAGGCTGACGGTGACCCGGCGCAGGCCCGCGTCCCGCAGCGCCCGCGCCTTGCGCGCCAGCAGCGAGCCGTTGGTGGTGAGCGTCAGGTCGAGCGGCTGGTCCTCGGGCGTGCGCAGCCCGGCCAGCTGGGCGATCAGCGCCTCGAGGTTGCGGCGCAGCAGCGGTTCGCCGCCGGTCAGGCGCAGCTTCTGGACTCCCAGGCCGGCGAAGACGCCCGCCAGACGGGTGATTTCCTCGAAGGACAGCAGGTCGCGGTGGGGGAGGAAGGTGTAGTGCTTGTCGAACACTTCCTTCGGCATGCAGTAGCTGCAGCGGAAGTTGCAGCGGTCGGTGACCGAGATGCGCAGGTCGCGCAGCGGCCGGCCGCGCGCGTCCAGCCACGGGCCCGGGCGGGGCGGGGGGAGGGGATGCGGCACGGGAGGCGTCCGCCCGATCTGGCGCAGATCGAGCAGC
>Ga0058691_1000438_pt1 | contig 29523 bp, 34 predicted proteins | sample AgamicAtPrz_FD_55051 | JGI IMG/M metagenome (GOLD analysis project Ga0058691, IMG submission 55051) | Agave microbial communities from Guanajuato, Mexico - At.P.rz | ecosystem: Host-associated > Plants > Phyllosphere > Phylloplane/Leaf | place: Guanajuato, Mexico | collected 2012-05-28
GTGGTGTAGACACCCTGCGTCTGCTCGGCGCCGACCAGGTTCTGGATCTGTCGGCCCTGCAAGGCCGCCTGAGCTCGATCGAGGTCATCGACCTTACTGGCTGTGGCAACAACACCCTGAAGGTTTCGCTCGGTGATGTGCTGGAACTGGGGAACCAACGCTCCTTCATCAACGACGACAACGTGCAGTTGGCGATCAAGGGCGATGCTGGCGACGTGGTAATGCTCAACGACCTCCTGCCTAACGGTATGGATGTCGGGGACTGGGAAAACGTCGGATACGTGACTTCCGCAGGTATCCAATATGACGTTTATCAACACAGTGCGCTCGAGGCAGAAATCCTTGTGCAGCAAGGTGTGACTGTCCAAACCGCGTAACAGCAAAATCCAGGGCGCCACTCGGCGCCCTGGGTTTTGTCAATTTCTCTGAAAAACGAGCTCCTTCACCGGGGCTCGTCAAGGAAATTTCAAACCATGTATTCAAGATGTAGAAACGCCATATTTGCAGTATTGCCAGGCATGCTGCTCGCCCCTACCGCATTCGCAATGACAGACTCACCAGCCCCGTTCCAGATATTTGGAGAGTCCTACCAAGCCGTTCCCAACGCGGCCCCGGACCAAGCGCAGGTGGTTTACTACCGCGCTGGAACTGAACCGGTGAACACCTCAGGCGCTAACGTCTATATCGACGGGCACTTCCACACTTCGCTTCTGCCCAACGGTTTCACCACATTCTGCCTGCCCCCGGGCAGCCACATGCTCGGTGCCTATCAACACGACGCTCCACTGTATCGAGGCAAGCGCGAGGAACTGTACCGTGTACAACTCGAGGCTGGAAAAACCTACTTCGTGAAGGTGGCCGATAATGGAACCGGCACTCCCATCTCGGTCAATCGCGTCGAGGCCGAGCAGAGTTTGCAGAATGCGCGAAAGCAGATTCACACAATTTCCCGCGCATCCACCCAACAATGCAAGACCCTGCCATCCCCTCAGGCCGCCTCACGCTGACCCTTATCCGAAAGGAACCGTCGTTCCTGTCCTATGGGCAACGGGAGCAAGCTTTAACTCGCTCCCCGAGCTCTAATTCAGCTCTTCCCGCCTCCTTCGACCCTGCCTTTAATTGCCGTAATGCTTCGGCTCGACCGCACTCTCGTACTAGTTCCAATCGCAATCAGCGGTATTCGAACCCGCCTGACAGACGCTCAACCAGTCCGAATCTTAAAGTTCCGACCGTTGGTAGGCGCCAGGGACTGTTCCCATTCATTAGCCCTCCCCTGGCACCTACCACTACCGGCTCACACAGGCGACGCCTTGCAAGCGCTCATGAGTCAGCACACACCAGAGGAACACATAGATGCCATCGGCAAGCAACCTACAGAGCCACCAAGAGGCAGCGGCAACGCTTCCCCCTCCCACCCGGATCGTCGACACACTGCTCGAATGCACCTTATGGATGTGCGAGCACCAAGGCGCGTCCCGCAGCGCGGAAAGTCTCTGCGCCGGCATTCCCAAAGGCGCACTGCTGAGCCCTTCGCAGTCACTGACGGCGCTGGGGAATGCTGGTCTCACCAGTGGCATCGTCCGCCGCCGGGCTCATGAGTTCTCTGCTCATTTGATGCCAATCATCCTGCTGCGCAAGGATCAAGGGGCAGTCATCCTCTTTGGCAGCCGTCGTAATGCCGAAGGCAAGCTGCTGTTCCAAGTGATGATGCCAGAAATGGGACTGGACTCTCGCGTAGAAGTCGACCATCAGGAGCTCAGCGAGTGGTATTCGGAACACGCCATCCTGGTCAAGCCCAGCGCACGTATCGACACTCGTGCGGGCGATGAGACACCTCGCTCCGAACGGCACTGGCTGTTCAGTACTCTGTGGCGCTATCGCCGCTACTACCGCAGCGCGGCCATCGCTGCCGTGATGGTCAACGTTCTCGCGCTCGCCAGCGTTTTCTTCACCATGAACGTCTACGATAGGGTCGTTCCCAACCAGGCATACGTAACGCTTTGGTCACTCGCCATTGGTGTTGGCATCGCCATGGGCTTCGAAGCGATAACTCGATTCCTGCGGGCCCACCTGCTGGATGTCGCAGGAAAGAAGGCCGACTTGCTGCTGGGTTCGCGCCTCTTCCGCCAGGCTCTGTCGATTCGTATGGAGCATAAACCTGCTTCGCCCGGCGCCTTCGCCAACCAGCTGCGCGAATTCGAATCCGTACGGGATTTTTTCACCTCCGCCACACTCGCAGCGCTGTCCGACCTGCCATTCGTACTGCTGTTCATAGGTGTGATCTTCATGATTGGTGGGCCGTTGGGCTGGGTATCGCTGCTGATGGTGCCGTGCATCGTGCTGATCAGTATCGCCATCCAGTGGCCGCTGGCTCGTACCATGCGCGAAAACCTACGTGAGTCTTCGCTCAAGCAAGGCGTTCTGCTGGAGTCGGTGGAAGGTCTGGAAACGCTCAAGTCGGTTGGCGGCGAGGGCCATATGACCCGTCGCTGGGAAGCGTTCAGCGCCGCTGCAGCCGCCACATCCATGAAGTCCCGACAGTTGACCAGCAGTGCGCTGAACCTGGTGACCCTGCTGCAGCAGTTGCAAACCGTAATCCTGGTTGTGATCGGCGTCTACCTGATCGGCGCGGGAGAGCTGTCCCAGGGTGCCCTCATCGGTACCGTGATGCTCGCCGGTCGCGCCACCGCTCCGCTTACCCAAGTCGCAGGCCTCGCCGTGCGCTTCCAGCAGGCCAAGGCGGCCTTGAGCACCCTGAACCGTCTGATGAGCATGCCGACTGACCGTGAGCCTGAGAAACAATACCTGCACCAGCCTTCCCTCAAGGGTGCATTGGAGCTCAAGGATGTCCAGTTCAACTACCCAGCACCACCGGACAAGCCCAATCCACCCGTACTGGAAAACATCAATGTTTCGATCCAACCGGGCGAACGCGTCGCCATCCTGGGCAAGATCGGCAGCGGCAAATCGACTCTCCTGCGGCTGATCGCCCGGCTCTACCAACCCACGGGTGGCCAAATGCTGATGGGCGGGTTGGATGTGGCTCAGATTGATCCTGCCGATTGGCGCAACGCAGTGGGGTATGTAGGCCAGGATGCTCGATTGTTTTACGGCACCCTGCGGGAAAACGTGATGATCGGCCGTCCTGAAGCCTCTGCCGATGAGCTGTTGCGAGTCCTGCAACTGACCGGACTGGACCATATTGCCCAGAAACACCCCATGGGCATCAACCTGCCGATTGGTGAAATGGGCGAAGGCCTTTCGGGTGGACAACGTCAACTGGTTTCCCTTGCCCGCACTCTGCTGGCCCGTCCCCAGACGTTGCTGATGGATGAGCCGACCAGCGCCATGGACACCCAGACGGAAACGGTCTTCATGTCGCACCTGGCGAAAGCCAGCGAGGGGCAAACCATGATCTTGGTTACCCATCGCACGTCGCTCCTCAACTTAGTGGACCGGATCCTCGTGGTTGACGACGGGCGCATCGTAGCCGACGGCCCGAAAGACAAAGTCATCGCTGCCCTGACAGCTGGTGGCGACCGGGAGGCGGCAAACAAACCGAGGCCTGCCGCGCGTCCCGCGAAACCCATGAAGCCAACTAGCGATGCGGTTACAGCACCGGCCTCGCCTAAAACCACCATCGCCCGTTGAGGAACACCGACATGTTCAAGCTATTGCTGCGCCCATTCCGGCGCTCCCAAAAATCGGCCCCGTTACGGTCTGGTGATGCGGCGTTCATGAGCGACCTGCGTGAGTCGCTCATGACTCAATCCACACCTGGCTCTCATCTGGTTCTGTATGTCATTGGAGCGGTCCTGCTCTGCGGGATTACCTGGGCCAACTTCGCCCGCGTCGAGGAAATCACCCAGGGCGAAGGAAAGATCATTTCCAAGAGCCGCGAACAGATCATCAAGAGCCTGGAAGGCGGGATCATCGACGACATGCTGGTACGCGAAGGCGACATCGTCGAGAAGGGGCAACCCCTGCTCAAAATCAACCCGGTTCGCGCTCAATCCACCTATCAGGAGATGCATACCAAGCTCATGGGCTTGACGACGATGATGGCTCGCCTGCAAGCAGAGGCTTACCAACTGCCCTTGGAGTTTCCAGAAGAGGTCCGTGGCGAAAAGCTGATGATCGAACAGGAGACAAACGCATACAAGGCTCGCAAAAAGTCGCTGGAGGATAGCGTCAACGCCCTGGAAAACAGCCACGCCCTGATCATGAAAGAAATTGCCCTTGCTGAGCCCTTGGCGGCTCGCGGCCTGTTGTCGGAAGTGGAGATTCTGCGCATGCGTCGCCAGGCCAACGATTTGAAGATCCAGATGGTCGAGCGACGCAACCGCTATCAAGGCGAGGCCAATGCCGAACTGGTCAAGATCGAGCTTGAGGTTGCCCAGGTAACCGAGAGTCTCGTCGGGCGCAAAGACGTGCTGGAGCGCACGACGATCAATGCCCCGGTCCGTGGCACTGTGAAAAACGTGCGTATCAGCACTATCGGCGGGGTAATCCAGCCTGGTGAAGACATTCTGGAGATCGTCCCACTGGAAGACCAACTGATCGTCGAAGGCCAGATCAAGCCTCAAGACGTGGCCTTCCTGCGCCCTGGCCTACCCGCCACGGTAAAAGTCTCCGCTTATGACTACGGCATCTATGGCGGCCTGAAGGGCACTGTGATGCTCATCAGTCCAGACACCTTGCAAGACGACAAGAAACTCGCTGCAGGCCGCCCTGACGCTACTTACTACCGCGTTCAGATCCTCACCGACACCAGTTGGCTGGAAGCAGGTGAAAAGAAGCTGCCGATCATTCCTGGCATGACTGCCACTGTAGAAATCCGCACCGGCGAAAAGACCATTTTGGATTACTTGCTCAAACCTATCTTCAAGGCCCAGGAAGCATTCCGCGAGAGATAACAGACCATGCAATCGACGATCAAGAAAACTGCTTCTGCGGACCGCCATACCTGGCATAAAAGTACCCTGCAAATGGCTCTAGCTGGTGGGCTGCTGATGATGTCTCTGACCGCTTACGCTCAGGCTGCCGCCAAGGACATTGTTCTGACACCGGCCGACAGCGCGCCAGCGAAGATGACCCCATCCTCCTCCAGCAACAGGCCGAAGGCTGTGACCCCAAAACAGGTGACACTTACAGCCGTAGATGATGCGCTTCCCGCAGCTCGCCAGCATTCGATGCCAAGCGCACGCAAGGTTGTCAACAACCAAACTATCCAGCAGGCACCTAATGCCCAGGGCGAAACGCCGATTAGCACCAAGGCTCCAGGTCAAAGCCGAGGCACTGTGCACTTCTCCGAGTGGGTCAAGGACAATCCAGATGCGTTGCGCCTGCAAAGCAAAGGCAATGTGCCCGAGGGCGAAATACGCTCGGTGCTCGTGACGGCACTGCAGCAGGCAATCGAACGTAGCCCTTTGCTGCGTCAGAGCCAGGCGGAGCAGCGCGCTGCCGCAGCCGATGTGCGTGAAGCTCAGGGGCAGCGTTGGCCACAAATCGATGTAGGTGCCAATACCCGCGGCCGTTCGATGGGCGGCGGCGATACCACCGCCAACAATTCCCAGGCAGTCAGTCTGAACATGACCACTAACGTGTTCGACTGGGGGCGTACCCGCAACACCATCGACAGCCGCAAGGAACTGAATACCGCGGCTGAGCAAAAATACCTTGCCAGCCTGGAGACGCTCGCGTCGGATGTTTCGCTCAGCCTCGTCGACCTGGAGAAGGCACGCCGCATCAACGCCATCAGCCAACAGTATGTCGATCGCATGAGTGCACTGGTGGACATGCTCAAGGAGATCGTTTCAGTCGACCGCGGTCGCGCGAGTGAACTGACCCAGGCCAAGGCTCGTTTGATGGAAGCGCAGGCCGGACGTGACTCTGCTCAAGCACGAGTGCGTGACATCCAAATCAAACTGCGCAAATTGCTTGGCGATACACCTGTTCAACTCCCGCAGGATGGTGACTGGGCTTTGTCTACCGCCAATGTGGACAGGCTTCTGGCTGCTGCGCAAGAACACCCCGCGCTACGTCAAGCTGATGCTGAAGCCAATGCGTCAGAGCGCCATGCTGCGGCATTGCGAGCAGGAGAAAAGCCGCAATTGAACTGGGTCGTCAGCAAATCCACTGGCGAGGACGAGCTGGGTCGTCAACAGGCTTGGCAAACCATGGTGACCATGAGCTGGCCAATTTTTCGGGGCGGCTCCTCCCGTGCGGCCCGGGAAGCCGCCTCGATGCGCGCCGAAGCTGAACGTGAGCGCAAATCTCAACAGCAATTGGACTTGGAGTTCGAAACACGCGCTGCCGACCAGGACGCGAAAACCCTGCTGGCAAGAGCGGAATTGTACCGCAGCTTGACTAGCGAAACAGATAGCGTGCGCAAAGCCTTTTTTGAACAGTGGTATCACCTCGGACGTCGCACACTGCTGGATGTACTGATTGCCGAGAGTGACCACAACAACAATCGCGTAAGCGAAGTGACCAATCGCTTCGATGGCTACGGAGCGATCCTGAAGGCCTATTCCAGTGCCGGGCAGTTGACCCAGTGGATGAATGGCGGCGCAACTCAATACTGACCCAATTAGAACGGCCGACACGGTGCGTGCTGCGACATTTTAAGACCAATACCAAGCGACAGGTACTCATTATCGTACCGATACAGGATAAATCCTCTTCGTTTGGATATACAGTGGTCATCTCAGTCGCTGCAAGCACCCGGCGTTCACCCGGAGCCAAACATGAAAATCAATATTATTATTGCTGACGACCATCCTACTTTGATCGCAGGAGTCGCACACGAACTTTCCAGCATTCGAACTTTGGATATAGTCGGCAAAGCAAAAAACTCTACGGATATTATTGAACTCCTTTCCCGGATTGCATGCGACATTCTTATTACGGACTATGTAATGCCAGGCGGCTCGGCGGGCGATGGCATGGCCATGCTCTCTTTCTTGCGCCGGCGCTATCCAGACCTGAAAATCATAGTATTTACCACCATCGAGAACCCGGCAATTGTCATGGAGATCTTGAAGCTTGGGGTCGGCTCAGTCCTCAACAAGGCCGATGACATCGGCCATCTGATTTCGGCGGTGCATGCTGTTTACGCTGGCGCGACTTATATCTCACCCCAGTTCCGCTCTCCAGGGAGAGCGCAGTTTGGCAGTTCTACCTCCCATACCGAGAACTCCAAGCTGACGCGTCGTGAAGCGGAGGTCATTCGTTTGTATGTATCTGGCCTGTCTGTGAATGGTATCGCGAGTCAACTGAAGCGTACAAAACAAACCGTCAGCTCACAGAAAACTAGCGCCATGCGAAAGCTAGGAATTTCCCGAGATGCAGAGCTGTTCCGATTCGCCTATGAAAATGGACTTTCCATAGCCGGCAAGCCTGCAGGCATTGAGGCTCCAAACACACTGACTGCCAATATGCACAGTACTTTTACTACAAACCAAGTCGGCGCTCTAAACGGCCGACCGCTCAAAACTGATTAATCTTTAAACTAAGGACCAGCATGCGAAAGCCAGGACGTCACGTCATCATCAGAGTTTTACTGAACTTCAGCAAGCTCAATGACACTGAGCAAACACTCTTCATCTCACAGATGAACGAGTTTTTGCTCGCCTCCTGTCGACGTCGCAAGCTCTTGGTGGAGCAGTGGCGATCCGAACTTCCAAAAAATTCAAATGACCACGCACGAAACACTGGGGATAATAGTGCCTAATCAAGCGGGTCACCTAAAAGCTCACGACCTCATCTCACAGGCAAGAGGCTATATGAGTGCCTGAACAACGCCAGCAGTGAAAAGATCGAGTGATGTTCGATCGCCCCAGCGAAGTCTAAGCAGCGCTCTCGACGAGGTCATTGTGTATTGAGAACAGGCTCGATTCCGGATGAGAGCCCTCCTAGCTTCACCGTCAGCAACAAGCGCCCTCTTATGCAATGGATGCGCAGCATCCGCTGTATTACTGATGCCCTAGGTTTTTTGCGTGACCATTGGTCTTGCACCACCGCGACACAACCCCCTAGAGTAATAGCGACGAGCGCGGCGACAGCCAGCAAGAAGTGCCGTTTTGGCCTCACAAGCGAAACTGATTGAGCGACAGTTCCATCCTGTTGGTAAACGGAGATCTCTTCAGGGCTCACCTTTAAATTACGAAGCCGCTCAATGGTCTGCTGCTTTTCCCTTAGACTACGAATAAATGTATCATCTGAGGGGCGAGATTCGATTGGCAATTTCTTGTTCCAAGGCATCCGTCCCGCGCATATAGCTCAGGCACCCTTCCATAACTGCATACAGCTCCGATGACCGTCGGCCAGAAACCAATGGCGGTCTTTTTAGTCCGATCGCGTCTGCTACCACCACAGCCTCCTTCAGCCTGGTGATCTCATCTTCGCGCTCCTTGCGGGCGCTCGCCCTGCTAACGGAAATTCGTTGCTCCAAGTTATCGGCATTTATTTGCATCTCACTCTGATTGCTTTTCAAAACCTCTTGCTTGGCGATATCAGCAGCCATCCCGGTATAGCGAGCAACCCAGATGGCAGCCTGCCGAGGATCCTCCTGACTCACCGTGACTACATAACGGCTCGTGGACCCTTTGGTGGCAAGTGCGACACTTACCGCTTGAGAATAGTCGCTGTACAGAATACTGCGCGAGCTATAGCGTTTCGCCTCAGGCAGGGCTGGGAAGTAGATCGCACGAAAAAATCATGACGTACCGCTTCGAGTTGCAGTGTCCTCAGATATACTTCATAGACCTGTTTTACAGTCCAAACACTCAGCCCCTCGCCCGTAATTCAATTGTGCTATCTCAGCGTGCGTAGGCGGTTGCACATAAAGCTTGGCTTGGTACATCGGCTTAGCCAATCCAGCGTATGCCGCTTCCGGTAAAAATACCGGCACCCCGACGGCAGCCACCCATGGCCTGTGCCGCCAAGCGGCGTGGAGAAGTTAAAATAGATCAAATTCATCAGCGCCATTTAGACGCTCGCGCTCATTACTCATACCTTTAATTTCCCTGGGTCAATTTTGCCCTTATGAGGTCGACGATTACTTCTCAGCGAGAATCTATCAACGTCGCAAATGCTTCCCTATTCCTACCCATCGTTAGGAGTCGGACAAGGCTTAAATGCTCTTCACTTCCTATCTACATTAGGAGGGCAAACAACATCTTGGATCTGATGGATTTTTATCGGCCTTGGCAGTATCCCCAAAAGCGATACTCCCTTGCTTCGAGCCCACCGCGACATTATTAAGCGCTTCGTCTTGGAAACCTCAGCGAACAACACGATATTTGCAACATTCTCACGGAAAGCAAGCAGCTCACCACGTCGACTCGCAACGCAGCGAAAGCCGTCATAGAACAAGTATTCAAACTGCCTTTCCATTTTTATTAAGCGTCTTGCTTCATGGAAATTTGAGCAAGGTATAACATGAAAAAAACCCAAGGCATTTAGAATTTCGGTGTACTTCATCAGTACCCCAGCGTGTTCGCACAACAGGAGAATTTTGGCGTGCGGAAGTTGCATAAATTTGCACCATGACCCTTAAAACTACAATCTGACCTGCAACAGATCGAGGAGTAAATCTGACAAATACCAAAGCGCCTTAGCAGACAACTGCGCTCTCCAGCCAGGTCTTCCACTATGGATTTGCACCCAATGACAAGTCACCTTTCGAACAAGTTCGATAGACAACCGGAGTTCGACCCATGACAATATGGGTCGCTTAGTTGCCAGCATTGAGAGCGCATACTCTTGGCGCAGGAAATTTAAGTGGGCCCCAATAGAACATCCCTATTGGGGCTTTTTTATTTCTGTCATTTAATCAATCAGGTGCTCTGTTGTCGATAGCATTGGGGGGGGGTAAGCATATTTGGCGCCCATTTCAACTTGGCCCAGTATTTTTTCAAAGGATAGGCAATGAGGCTTTGCAAAGCATTGTTAGAATGGCTAGGCGCACTTTGCAGTTATGACGGTCGTCCAAATAGAAGACGCGTATTCAGTAGAGGATTCATGACGTTTTGCCTCGTCATTTCTGTTATCGAGCTCGCGCTTTTGACCCTTTTTTTTGCTAAACCTTGGGGTACCCTACCGTCGCTATCTGTGTTCGTGAACAGCATCACTACAATACTGGGACTTTGAGGGAATAACGAAACTACGTTTGTCGCCGCAGCTCATCAAAGGCAGTGGTGCCCAGCTTGAAGTAATAGACCTGCATGTTAGACGTCAAAGGCTGCAGGATCAGCAGATGAGAAAATGGCTTCAGGGCATCATTGATCGGGACTGCGTCCAAAACAACTAGCTCAGTCAGAACAATGTTGTTCAAGGTAGGGACCTTGCCAGCAAGCTTTTTGACTGCGCTGCCCGCCCGAACGGCTTGCTTCTTCAGCCCCCAAGCCACTCAGCAATCTGCGACGCGTGTGGGTGGCTTTGTTGTATACGGCTACCACTTGGCATCACCTGTTGCGGCTTCTGCCTAACGACTTGCCCTACAACAGGAATGCCTTCCAGCACCAAGGCCGCACCGTCGATTTCAGTGCGTCCAGCAACACGGCGTGGCTGCTGGGTGGATCGCTATTGCTAAAGACCTGACGCTGGAGGAGATGCAGGCTACATCGGTGTTCGAAGCCATCGGCGCCTGGGCCCAGCAAAAATTCAGCCGCATCCGGTTATGGAAACGATTCGTCTGCTGCGACAACAATTTTAGAACAAGTCCTATTTAAATTCTCAAAGATCAGCTCTTTACTCATGCTGGCAACATCATGAACACCACCTCAGCAAAGGAATATGCAATGAGTAAATGGCCAAAGCGCTCTCTATTATTGTCGAGCCTGACCGCGTTGATCGCAGCCTGCACAAATCACTCACCAGTAAACAGCCATGCAGAGCCGAAATTTGCAGACGTTCACTTTCACGCTGCAAACTATGCGTATCAAGGTGTTTCCTTACGCACCCTGATAGATAAATATATGTCCGCTGGCATCGCGCGCTCGGTAGTCATGCCTCTACCTTTGCAGCAACGGTGGGATAGCTTCGAAAATTATGAGGCCACACATGGGGGAAGCGTCTACGGAGCAAACTACTATATTGGCTCCAAGGCCGACCTCTATTATTACGCCTTTGCAGACGCAATGTATGCAAAAGAATTTCAGTCACTCCCAGCTGATGACAAAGAAAAAATTGATTTGATGATTACCGGTTTCAATCCCATGGATCGATACGCCCCTCATCATATAAAAAGGGCACTTCTCACGTTCCCCGGTGTCTTCACCGGCATTGGTGAGTTTACAGTGCACAAGGAAATAGTCTCAAGCAAAGTTGCTGGAGAAACAATCAGGGATACTGCGGCAGGCGAACTACCCCCTGATTTAGACACAAAAGGAACCATGTCCCTTCATGCCAAGTCATTGATGGATATTCTCAATTTTGCGGGCGAATCAGGCTTGGTCACGCTGCTACACAATGACATTTATCCTGTCGAGGTCACATATGATGGGGCGGTCATAGCCGTTCATCCCGACAACGACTATACAGATAGTCTAATAAAGCTATGTGAAGCATACCCAACAGCCCGGGTAGTTTGGGGCCATACTGGTCTCGGCCGCTACGTTAAGCCCGCTCGGAATCACCTCCTGCTCGTAACCAACGTACTAACCAAGTGCCACAATTGGAGCGTAGATATTTCTTGGGACCTGATACAAGATTATATAATCAATCCAGGACCCGATATGCCTTCAACTCAAGCGTGGATAGGCTTCCTCACGCACTACAGCTCAAGAGTTCTCTGGGGGTCTGACAGCGTAATCTATGGGCGAAATAAATTCGACAATCCTGGACAAGTTACTCCAGGAGATCTGCTGACCACCGAGCAATACATGGAAGTTCCCGCACTCATGAACTCAATCTTTGAACAGCTACCTAATGAAGCAGCGAACAATATTCGCTATGGAAACTACAAAAGAATGTTCGATGCCGCAAGACGAAAAGTTAGAGCGTGGGAAGCACTGCACGTTAACGACGATGTCTGGAACCTTCCAATGCCAACAGCGTCTCAAATGTAGTTCTTAAAAAATCTTTACCGCCTCAGTCTGCGATGTAGTGCGAAGTGGTTGGTCTCCCTGATCACTTTGCACACGTCCCCTTGGTGTGGAAGCTATCTCGGTTCTCCATAATCCCAAACACCTCCGAAACGGAGGAAGCGCGCACCTCTTCAGACATTGCAATCAGACGGCCGAGTTGCCGTGCTTGGCGACGAAAGCGTCGTACACCCAGTCCTGACTCAACGTGAAGGCCGACTGCAGTGCTTCCTCCGAGGGAATGGCGCCTTCAGGGAAGCTCGCTAGCGATTGAACAAGCCCCTGGGCAGTACGTCCCTGCTCGGTGTCATTACTGGCAATCGGTTGCATGGCACCGAAACCTTTCACGAGGAAGCAGCGCTCCGGGATGCCACTCGCATGCTGTATCCAATCCTTCACTGTCTGCGCTCTAGTGCGAGATAGCGTCAGATTCTCCATGGAGTTGCCCGAAGCATCTGAGTGGCCACTGATAGCGATCACCCAACCCGGCTGCGCCCTGAGGTTTAGCAGATTCCGGGCCAGCATCTTACTCGACTCCGACATTAGCTGTGCGCTGCCCGGGGTAAACAATAAAACGTTATCCAGACGCACCGGCGTAGGTGTCAGGATGGGTGACTCCAACGTGGGCTTCGCCTATTGCCAACCCCACCCTGTCAGAGCGCCTAGTCCGATCAAGCTCAATGAAACGACCAGGAGGAACAAGCTGAGTGAGCTTTCGGAGGCTGGCTTGAGTTGAGGTGAGGACTCAGAGGTTGACGGTCTTTCCAACGTCACTAGTACTAGGTTCGAGGTGTGGGGCGTTATCGGCTCCACCTGGCAAGGAGCTGATGATGTGGTGACATGAGGTACCTGCAATACGGTTTCATGAGGGGGAACCTTACGCTCCAGCCCCTTGATCAGCTTGCTCATCTGCTGAAGAAAGATTTCCAGATTCGGCAATGGCAATAGTCCTTCGCGAGCCGTCAAGTCAGTCAACCGAAGCAGGTCGCTATAGACCTGGCTGAGCAGCTCCAAGTCACTGGCTATCAAATCCAGTCCTCGAACCAGAGGCTGCAGTTGCGCGAATAGCCAGTTCAGCGTTTGCCGTCGTGCCTGTAAGGGTCTGGGCCAGAGCCAGGCGCTGTGTTGACTCAGTTGCCGATGGAGAGAGGCAATACTTGTCTTCAGGCCCTGTAGCCCCTGCCGCTTTGTGCGGGCGAGCCCGAGTGCTGCAGCACAGTATAGGTCGACACCATTTTCTTTGATCAAACTCAAACACTGATATTCCACCCACTCCCAGTTGACGTCAGGACACGCAGGGTGGACCAGCTTGCTCAACTCTTCATGAAGTGCGTAATGCCCAGCCAGTTGGCTGGGGTCGCCACCAGGTTGTACGTTCATTCCAGCCAACATTGGTAAGTTCCAGGTGCCTTAAAGCGTATATGCAGGAAAATTCGATCGTGCTTTTGGCAATCAGCGGGCCAAGTAGTCACACTGTTTTAGATGGCGTATTAGGACCCTTCCTTCACGTGCCAAGGTGGCGCCAAAAGTGGCGTGTGCACCACAGTGCAGGCGCGCGTGAAGGCTGTACCCCAAGTGCCCGGGGCGGGTTTGCGACAGCAATTGCACTGACAACTCAGCCAGACGGGGCTCGTACTTGAGCAGGGTGTGACTTAGGGTATTCATCAAATCATGCGCGGCGGCGGGCAACCCTTGGAGAATCTTGCTCATGTCGGGTATCCCATAATCTGGCAGATGCGCGAGCGCGACTGTCTAAGATGCGCTGCAGGTTATCCAGCACCGAAAGCACCATCTGGTCCTCTTCACGCCCCAGCGGCAAGTCCAACTCGCCGGAAAAATTCTGCAAATGCCCTTATCCGTGCTGGTTAACTCGATGCTATAGCGAAACATCTCGCTCAACGCCTCGGCGCCTTCGAAAGCCAGGATGTCCAGCGGCACATCAAGCTGATCGACACTTAGCACATGCCTGCTGTGACCGAAGAACGTGCAGACCTGATTGAGCATCTAAGTGAACTCCCTTTACCAAACACTGCCCTCCAATACACTCCCGTCTCTGAGACTATGTAGTCTGAGTCAAACAAAAGCCCAGCCAGTGGAGTGAGTGCGCTAAAAGATTACCATGCTCTACGCTAAACGCATATAGGACGCGCACTAATCAATGGGGCATCAGAGTACTCGTATCAGATTGTCTTTTTTTGGCGACAGCTTTCTGCCCGCAACCAGCGTTACCAAACCGGCAATCAATAGAATCGAGCCCCCAAGCACAGCAAGAATTAGCGCAATGCCCCACAGAGATGAAAAACTATTGAGCTTCGCGCCCTGCGGACTATCCGGCGCATACAACACTGTAACCTCCTGGCCCACCGAATAAGCTGAAGGATTGCTTCCAATAGGCTCGGAAAACCTCACCTCTCGACCGTCACCGGACAGAAATTTGACAATCGGACGATAGCTAATCGAATCGCCGTCCGCGTCCTCTAATAAGGCAATGACTGATCCTGACGTTGAATTAGCCGCAGCTAAAAAATCATTACTGGCATTGTAGGTAAATAGCGCCGCCATCAACGTGACCAGCCCACCAACAACAAGGATATGCTTAATTACCAAAAGCGCTCTCACGTTCAACCTCTTTAAAAATAAATATCAAATAACAGCATTTGCAAACTTCAGCGCAACCCGATGGCGCTATCATATTCCACAGGCAACGCCGAATGTTTTGAATGAAACCCCTGTTCCTCCGCTGAACACTTTCAAACGCATCATTCGATTATCTGATTCACCGTACGCACTGGCAGTCGCCCTACCGAGAACCGAAACCTCGACACGTGCGTCCCGCCCGGAAAAAGTCGTCCGCTCATGCGTGGAGCCGATCCAGTCCAGCCCCCGCAACACCCCATCAATTCGAACGTAGATTTTCTGGTCGAACTCAATGGCGATAGGTTTTTGGTCTTCCTCGGCTTCCTTGCTTTTCCCCGCCGGAACGTGAATGCATTGAAACGCTTCGATCTCACCCGCTTCGTGATAGGCAGCAAGCGCTTCGGCAAGCGTTACAGGTTGAATTTCGATTGGGTCCATTGGCGCCCCTATAGATGCTCCAAAAGGGAAAACTAACAACGCCCAAAGCAACATCCTGTGCAATGTAAAACTCACAAACATCCCCTTAATAAACTCAACCTGAATTCAATACCTGCAGCACACTCCGCGTTCGACATCGAAAGGGCTTCCGAGCGCCGCTAAAATCAAGCTCAAGCCTTAGAGCTGAAAGCACAATTAACTTGCCGGGCGCCAGACTAGTGTCCTGTCTCGGAAATACGTTCTCTTTTGGCGAGTGGCTTGGGTGTTCGGCCAAGGCGCCGCGACGAGTCATAGCAGGACTATGGCGAGGAGTGGCAACGCGGGCAGGGCGACCAAGGCGCCGCCAAAAGTGAACAGCTTATTTCCGAGACAGGACACTAGCGAGCAAGAAAAGTCAACGTCTATAGGACGCGTACTAAATAAAATGCTCACAGCAAACCACCTCCCCCACCTTTTCGTGACTTTTTCGACAGAAAGGGCACGAGGAAAGCGGCTTCGGCTATTTAGTTCCAGTCCGATAGGATCGGGCATTCACCAGCAGTACAGTGCAGGGATTCTGTCATTAGCTGGAGGTGCGGCATGAAATGGAAATCGAAAGATGGGGCACGCAAGACTGATGCAGCCCGCGTGCTGATCGTCGGCAGCGGGTGCGCAGACATCTCTGTCGTACTACAAAGTGGCACTGCGCTAAATTGGTATATTCCAACTGTCGTTCCCACAATGGAAGCAGCCGTCAATGCTTTGCGCGAGAATCATTTCGACGCCATAGCCAGCCATGTATCGGCCTATCATGCCGATGGCTTGGCCTTACCCTCACTAGTACTGGATCTTTATCGCCGCGGCGAGCTTTGCAAACTTCCGGCGCTACTGTGGTGCACTCAGCTCACCTCGACAGTAGTAGAGTCCCACGCCCGTCTAGCTCGACAATCGGGTGCGCCGGTCAAGATAGTGCCATCTCTGAGTGCCAATTCTGCTTATGACTTCGTCCAGTCTGTTAAGCATGAAGAAGAAAGGAATAAGTCATTTTCAGCAAGAGATAATCCATCTCCGAGTGTTCAAGACCTATCCCGTGCGTTGCTTTCCGATACTGAAATGCGTGTGGTACTCCAACCGCAGGTAGATCTTGAATCTGGACGCATTGTTGGTGCCGAAGCCTTAACGCGTTGGAGGCACCCGGTGCTTGGCGAGATCCCCCCATCAATATTTGTGCCTTTGGCAAATACCGCAGGGCTAAACCTGCAGCTATTTCATTACGTGGGGGCTCGGGTCGTCACATTATTGCGTCAACTGAAAAGCGCCAAAATCGCCATCCCCATCGCCGTCAATGCGTCGGCGGATACCTTGTGCTCTGCTAACTTCGCAGCTAACTTGGACCGCCAACTGGAACAGGCGGGGCTGCAACGCTCGCTGCTCAAAATTGAATTGACCGAAGATGTGACTGCGAGGGATATACTATCCCTTTCGACAACCATAAGTTGGCTACGCTTAAGAGGATTCCAAGTCTCGATAGACGATTTTGGTTGTGGCACCGCAACTTTAGATATGCTGGCAAAACTCCCCTTCTCTGAATTGAAAATTGACGGAGAATTTATCCGAGAAATGGATCAAAACCCAAGTTGTAGAGCCGCCGTCGATACGGCACTATCCCTATCTCGAGCGCTAAACTTAAAAATCATTGCGGAAGGCGTGGAAACAGTAGAGCTCTCTCATTCGCTACTCCATTTGGGATGCGCCACTGGGCAAGGTTATGGATTATTCCCCCCCTTGGAAAGAGGTGATTTCATCCAAGTACTTCTCGCTCAATGCTTTCGCAAATTAGCATCAAACCAACGGCTAATTTAATTGCTCCCACACTAAAATACTGCTACCGATTAACAGCGCTCTACCGCTGGCACTTTCATACCCGTCCTATGTTCACATCAAGCAGTTTGATTTATCTTGGCATGTGGAACATCCGTTGTGTTCTTTTCGCGCCCGCTCCAGGGCGCTTTTTTGTTCGGCTTTCTCCCTTGGCCATCTGCACTGTCCCTTGGGCAGACCGTACCACTTGAAGCTCAAAATTCCTCTCGCTATACCGGAGCCTATAATGACCTTATTAAAGAGTTGTTCCCCTCTGCTGGCACCCTTATGCATATTTTTACCTGACGTGCATGCTGATGAACCCCACTGGACTTATCAAGGAAACCACGGCATCGCACATTGGGGTGAATTTTCTAGCGGTGTATGTACCAAAGGCGACCAGCAGTCCCCTATCGATATAGAAATGAAGCATGTTCGACCAGTTAAAATAAGTGCGTCAAACTTAACAACCGGCTATGGCACTCCTGCACTGAGCATTAGCAACAACGGCCACACCATCCAAGCCAATGTAATCGATGGCGAAAGTGTGCATTGGGAAGGCGACGAATACGCCTTAAAACAGTTCCACTTCCATACGCCAAGTGAACACCTTATTAATCATCAAGCTTACCCGATGGAGCTGCACATGGTACATGAGAATCCAACGGGCCACCTGTTAGTACTCAGCATCTTGATCAAAGAAGGAAAGATCAACAAAGCACTTGCATCGCTATGGAGTAAACTCCCGAGCCTGGCAGGAAAAACAGTTACCCTAGATGCAACTTCCGCCCCCTATCTCGATATACTGATCCCTCAAACGGGTCACCATTTGTTCTATAAGGGTTCACTCACCACTCCTCCCTGCACAGAAGGCGTTCAATGGGTGTTATTCGAGCAGGCTATTGAGCTTTCGAGATCTCAAATAAAAAAGTTTCGTAAGCTTTTCGAAGACAACCATCGTCCGATACAACCAACCAACAAGCGTGAGGTACAGGAGGGTTGATTCTGATACGAAAGAGCAAAGGGCGCCCTCCGGCGCCCTCGCTATATTTAATCTTGTTCATCCAAACGCTTTCGCTCACTTTCGCGCCAGCTCGAATATCAACCATAAACAGGGGCATTATCCACGACTATCACACAGTAATTAATTGAATCGACGCGCCCCATAATATCGCCCACTCCAATAATCGTTCTTCAGTGAGTCGACACGTATAGACTTCCCCGTGCGCGGCGCATGGATAAATTGATCATTTCCAACATATAACCCCACATGGCTAACCTGCTTGCGCTCATGGGAAAAAAATACAGCATCGCCGGGCTGCAGCTCGTGCCGCAATACATGTGGATAACCCCCATTTGCCATACGTGTCGTCGTCCGCGGTAACTCTAATCCTACTTCACTGCTAAACAGATAGACCAGCAAGCCGCTGCAGTCGAAGCCATTGTGCAAGGACATCCCTCCCCATTTATAAGGAATACCGAGCAGTTCATAGGCTCGATCGATGATACGCTGCTTCGAAGCGGGGGTGGGCGCACTAGTCAACCTAGCGCTAGCACGCCCAGTAGTCTTATCGGCAATTTTTGCCGCCATGGGCAAAGAATGGTGCAGGTCACGACCATTCAGCGCTTCCCTGCTCGATTGCAGCCAAGCAAGTCTATTCCACTCATCGGCCTTGCTGTCAATGGCAATGGAACCCAATACAACGATAGAAAAAAAAGCTACAGGGAGGTACACCTTCTTACCACTCGGGGAAATTAATATTAGCCCCTAGTGTAAGTACCACTCAAACCACGATCCCTAGTACCAGTTCTATTTCATAGCAAGATTCATAGAACTTGAGCTAAGCGCGACTACTCACGCATGCAAACCAACCTCCTGATTCGCTCCGCCCTGTTCGTTTTGCTACTCAGCCTCTGAACCATACGGCTTTGGTCTCAACATCGCTTTCCGACATCAAACAGCACACCCTAGAACGAAACAAAACTTTAGAGCATTTTTCTCACCCCCATTTTAGACAAAATAGTAGTTAACTTGTCAGGAATATATTCTAAAAACCAATTACCCTTTACAGATTCGGCGCGGGCTGCATCCCTCGCGAGAAGCCTGCTAGGCAGTGAGATGATGTTGAAATTATCGCTTGCTAATGTTTGCGCGCCATATGTATAAAGCGGAATATTACGTAACGAGACTTTAGGGATCCTACAAGCCGGACGTACCTATCCAAACTCGAAGGAGCAGAGTCCAGCATCACTCTGGATAAGCTTGATCAAGTGAGTCGGAGGCTAGGCAGGAGTCCTCGACAGTATTTAAATTGACAGTCAGGAAGATACAGGGGAATCTGTATTGGACCTCATCATCCGGCTCAAAGCGAAGTTTATGAGCTTGCGTGCAATGGCTTGCCAAATTCAGGGGCTTATTTGCATGATATATGCGCGGAAACTCACTTCCCTATTCCATGCAGCAAAAGCCTCGTATAGCCCATCCTTTCTTGATCTGAGCTTCATGCAAACCGAATTGCTGTTCCCGGACTGAGCAACGTATGAGTGGTCTATCACTACGCCGTCACGCTTGTGGAGACGCTTACAAACTGGCTCATTGTCCAACGCCGCGATGACTACATCACAGTGCTCAGCCTCCCGGCTCCTGTCGACGATGACCAAATCGCCCGAAAAAATTCCCGATCCCTGCATGCTATCCCCCTCTATTTTGACCAGGTAAACATGGGGCGCTCGCAGCTCGAAAAGATCGTCAAGAGAAATGTCGCCTTCCAGGTAGTCGGTCGCAGGTGAAGGGAAGCCCGCGGGTACGCGGAAGGAATAGCAGGGAAGCTTGGCGGCACCACCGGTTGGCTTGTCTAAAAAGGTGATGGTCATGGTTACGACTCAAGAATTAACTGTACACATATACAGTTAATCCTTGATTCAGTCTTAGGTCAATCCCACTCGCTGGTGATTCGTCGGAGCTTGCTCAGAGGCGCTTGCGGCCTCGCGGGTCGATTGGAAGCACATTCGTCGACGGTAACTGCTGTTCTAGCTCAGAGATGCGGTCGTAGAGCTCCAGAATGGTAGCGTCCGCTTCGCTAAGCAGACTGGCAAGGCGATCTCGTTGCTGCGTGATCTCTGCAATTCGCTGCCTAAGACCCCGGTTCATTTTGCGTGCAAGCACCTTGTTCTGATGCGCTGACGGGGGACGCACCTGGGCCTGCTTCTCAACAAACCTCTGGATCTCGTCAATCAACAAAGGAAAGCGGCTTTTTTTGAGAGCCGACGGATCGCTGCCGGCTTCCTTAGCCACATTGTTCTGGCTGACAGGAGTACCTTTAGCAAGCCGTTCAGGTTTGTTCTCCTTAAGCCGCTCAAACGCTGCTCGGTAAAGATCCACCGCGCTTAACCGCCGACCCGATTCAGGAGGTTGATTCGCAGATGACATTTCGATAATTCTCCACACTACGTTTTTGAGCTTCGAGGGATGCCATGAGGGGACTATTAGCATCGGCGCTCTCTATAAGCTCATCTAAGACGGCTTCAAGATTCTCGACCTGATGGAGTTGTCTAACATCATACAGCACATGAGCACAAGGCTTTGGATCGGTATCTGAATCTCCTCCACCGCAGTGAGCAATATTATCGATCCCTCCGTATGGGCACGGGGTTCTACTTGTGCATACGCCGAGCACCACGGGCCGATGCGCTACCCACCCTCGCTCCGCCAAACTAATCAACTTTTTTTCCTCCGCTGCCGAAACCAAGCGCACTATCTCAGCTTTTCTCTTCTCTCCATGGGGGCTGATGAATCTATCGGTCGCGAGCTGCTGCAGTTGCCTACCTAAAACCTCATACATCGTTCGCACATAATAGGCATGAGCTTGATCATGCAGCCTAACCTTTGAATGGTTTTGACCATAGTAAAGGCTCATTGCACGTACAACGTGTTTAAGCTGAAACTGCAAGGAGGCGTCACTGACCCAGCCAGATGCCTGCATATTTACAGCACCAGTTCGCCTTAGTTGATGCCACGCCAAGGGCCAGACTTCGCCAACCGCGAACTCATCTGTTAGCGTGGGAGTGACCATTCGAGCCAACTCGAAATCTTTGGGGGTAATGCGTAACTGCTCCGGATCAAACAACTTAATGCCTGACTGCAAAAGCTTCCCATAGCTACGGATGCCTGGACGTGTTGATTTAGAACCAGCATGCCTTTTGGTTAGCCAAGGCGCAAATTGATAGTCGAACAGATAAAGCGAGGACGTTTTAGTGGCGTCCAGATCCGGCAGCGTTATTAAAGCAATCTCTTGGCGAAGCTCAGCAATCGCTCGCATTGCTTGAACGGCTAGCGTTACAGATGGTGAAGTCACCCAGAGCGCCCTTTTATCGGACATTGTTTTAGTGGTTTCCCCAGTCAATACGTGAATATCACCGAACTGGGGATCATTTTCAACCTGCAAACAATCTGAACGAAGCCCCCACGCCTCATCAACGCGCATGAGACTGAAATTCAGAATATAAGCCAACCCTACATGACTTATAAATATAAGGTAACGACTCAATGTCTGAGGACGAAAATCTATCTCTTTAACGTCTAGCCAACGACTGATGAGATTTGCGATCCCAAACCTGCGCGCAGTACCAATAAAAGGGCCATAGTAACGACAGCCGGTCACTCGACCATGTTCACCACCACTAGCAGCCTGGAAAGGGCGATATTTTGCAAAGTTATCGCTCTTTATGAACTGCGCGTAATTATATACGTGCGCAGCACTGCTAAACCGATAGCAGGCCTCAAAATCCTTTCGATATTTCAGAAAGTCCTCTAGACACTCTCGCAAGCGCGAAACTTGGTATATCCAAATTCGCGGCGGTATATATGCGGTTTGCGCGGTCTGATGTTCTGGTATTGACGCAGCTAAGCAGGCCAATCCGCGTCGATCCAGTAAGACGAAACCCATGGCATCACGCCGCTCGTAAAGCTCGTGCAGCAACCCGAGGAGCTCGCCTGCGCGGGATACTTGTATCACTGATGGTAAACGGTCGACTACGCGCGGAAAATGAGCTAGCTCAGATGCCAAAATCCCTTCTTGTGAACACAAAACGAAAATCTTGCGAATTTGATCGAAGCGAGTTTTAAGCCCTCTGTGACCTCGAGTTGCACTTGGACCAAACATCCACCAGCCAGTGATTAGTCGGAGCAGGTCCGCATTCTTCGAGTCAATCGCTGCAGCAAACTTCTGACGTGGACCATCCCCGAAATTCAAAGTAAGTTTTTTACCGGCCCAAGGATCGAGACGCCAAACAGAGTCTCCCCAACAGCTAACAGTTTCACCTGCTGCATCAATGATGACCGGCCAATGAGGGGGCGGCGGCCAACTCGGTGGCCGGTAGTTTATAGCGTCCGGTCCTACAATAGGGGATTCGATGGCAAGTCCAAGTTCATGGAGGAAATCTTTCACAACGCTGATTCCTGTTGAAGCTCTGCTATGCGTATAAAACCGTACCAAGCCGGGTGGTAGTCTTCTTCGTGTATACGGGCTCTGGCTTCGACTACCCACTCCTTGCGAACTGCGCTACTCCGCTCAAAAAAACGCAGCTTGGCTGTCAATCGATCTATGACTTGAAAGGTGGGATGCTCCGAAAAGCTTTGTTCATCATGAGCAGGCGGACGATAGCGGGCCAACTCTAAGGACTTTAGATGACGGAGACTTGCAAGAGACCAAACGTGGTCAGCACTTTCTATATCGCGATGATGCATACAGAATAAGCATCCAGCGGCGTTAATACAGTCCGGTTCCGGAGCATTTTTTAGGGCCGTATCCAGAGATTCTGGTGCTACTGAAACACAGCGACCAGGCGCTGGAGGTGATATCGAAGGATCGGTATGTTGATGGAAACGCGTGATTTCAAGCATGGCTGTCTGTGGATGCGGCTCCGCATAAACTCTCAGGAGAGTCTCCACAGTATGCTGTGCCAACTCAGCGACCTGCACCGGATTCTGTGATTTTCGAAGAAGCCAATTGATGCGCGTGCTCCGGAGTTTCAAAGGCCTCACGAGCACAACACCAACTTCACCACAAATGCGCGTTAAGTTTGAGAACTGCGGAGCAGTATCCACGAGTCGGCCACCACTGCGGACGAGTGGAAAAAGTAAGGCATCATGATCAACCGAAAACCACTTGGCTCGCCACGCCAAATAACGCTCAAACCACTCCTTGTAGCTGGAGAAAATTTCAAATAGAACCTCGCCCTCCCGCCGATCCTTGTAGGCGCGGACTTGGTAGCCATCGAGATGACTAGTATAGTGATACTGTTCCAGCCTCAATGTATGAGCTTGCTTTAAATTTAGCCCTGTCTGGGCAATAAACATCAACATCTCACTTTCTATTCGTAAATTTACGAGCGGGGTGCGCGTATTCAAAGACGTGTCGTTTACCCACGCCTCGTGAAAAGCTTTCGTAGCATCGAGTTGTCGTTGAGTCTGAGGCTTTTTTCGCCGCTCTGAATTTTTTTCAGGATTGCGTAGCCCTGACCATAACTCTACAGCCCGCCCTGAGCTCAACACGATTTTTACAGGCAAAGGTCCTGTTGTTACTTCCCAAGTCAGAGCATCGCAGATAGCCGCCAGAAAGCGACCAAATTCAAAGGTTTCTTGAAGACTTTGTTTAGCCGATTGAGATGTGTGTACTTTTCCGCAACCTCGAGGCTTTCGAACTCGAATTCTTTTACTTAAACTAGCCTTACTACCCAAGACTTTATCTAGCATCGTTGCGACTAGCTTAGTAAGCTCATAAAGGGTGCGCTCACTAAACTCTTTACGAATTCGATGGCATTGAATCATGTGCTCAGACCAGCGGATGAATGCATCAGGGGCCGAATCTAGACTCAAAGGAAAATTTTCAGAGTCGACCCAGGCAAAGAATCTACGGAGGACGCTCACCTTGTTACCTGCGGAGATCCGGCTCCCACCACCGGCAAGATCATCCGTCAGGTTCTCATGAAGCCTGATTACTAGCTCAATACGTTCTGCCAGGAGCTTTCCTAATCCATTGGATTCGATTAATTTATTAACCCTGTTGACCCTCACAGCAGCACCTCCGCAAAAAAGCAGGGGCATCAAGTCCCATGGGGTCTCAGTAGCACCGTATTCGAGCATGGGAAATGTAAGCACACCTTTAAACTTATTCATTATGTGACCTCTCGAAACTCACTCCGACGAAGGCAGACATAAAGCTGTTTGAAAGCAATTGTTTGGCCGGAACTGCCTGGACGAACCGAATATACTTAAAAGTTGTTGACTCCGAATTGCGACCGTGAAGTAGCGCATCGCTAACCATCGCAACAACGACGGAGACATCGGCACAAGCACTAAGGGCGAGTTGCGCCAATACCGTGCCAAACGTACATCTAGTTTGATGGAAACGGAACTTGCGAAGTACAACTACCCCCGAAGCAGCCCCAGCCTTCCGTAGCTCCGACATTTCCACGTTTACTGCCGACGACTGATCGCTTCCGCGTCGCCCATAAGAATTACCAAAACGAGTCAAAAACACCAACTCACGATTTTCAGGTGACGCTTTCGCCTCTCGCTCCAGTCGCCGCCAGGTTTGAGCATAGTCCAACAATGCGTCCCGCAGCGCGTGGGGAATCCAAACCTGCCCAGTCACTGCAAACTTTGTATGTACCGCTGGTGACGCGCCTGGTCCAATGGCAATTCGAAGTAGGCCTTCAGCAGAGGGGTCTGGAACTGCACGTTCCAAAGTATCAATCTTTAGGTCGCAAATGCTACCGAGCCTCATCCCAGTAAAGAACCCCACCGCCATCATCAGGTATAACTCCGGAGTTGCGTTAGTCTTTGCGAAATCCAATATCAAATCACGATCGACTTCAGATACTGGTAAAAGACCACCCTCGAGGATCAACCCGTGCCGGCGTCTATTGGGAATACCAAGGTCGGTAGTTACACCGCTAAGTGTGCGCTCGAATCCAACTTGATCAAAAAATTTTATAAAGTAAGATCTCTCGCGCCACAGTGCAACATGAGATACCAAGAGACCTTTCGTCTTTATCCACTTATAAAATTTTACACAGTTACGCATATATTCAGATGCTGTCGACGGGCTAATCCCTCCGACATTGCGCAATTTAATTAGCGCTGCTCTATACAATACCAAGCAGCGATCAGCTTTGCGGACAGGGAACTCAAACCACTGCAAGTTGCTAGACTCGAGGAATTTAGCGTAATTTAAAAGGCCGCTCATATTGCTACTAACTGTTTTTAAGGTCGCCTCACCGGTAGTCACGCGCTCCACCGCCCAAAGATTTGCCTCTCTCCACGGGGCACCATCAGTCCAAAAGATCTGTGGTAACCCTTCGATCACTTGACGGCTGCTGCTTGGAGAGTAGCCGACGGTGTCAGACTCTCGTGTGTGGTAATGGGGTGAGAAGCGGATGCGCTCTAATGTGACCATTTGTCAGCCTCAACGAACACCATCATGTCCATGGTTGATACCTTGTTGTGTGGGTGCCCGTACCCTACACCTTACCTTTATCGATCGAGTAGACCTCGGCCGCCGGCACCATCGACTCGATCAGCGACATGACCCGCTCACTCATGTCGCCATACAGCGCATAGTTGGACGAGAACGCCACGATGCCATGCCGCCGCAGCTTCTCCTTGGCCTGGAAATAGGGCTCACCCATCTTCACGTAGGGCTTGGCGTCGTATGACCTGGCGATCACACAGCCGTCGTTGTTGCTCAGCACCACGATGGGGGTCTTGGCCAGATCCGGTCGGAACACGCGCTCGCAGCTCGCATAGAACGAGTTGCAGTCGATCAGCGCGAACACCTGGTCACTGGCCATGATCGCGCACGCTGTAGCGAACCACACCCCAGATGACCAGGTCGTCGCCTTCCATGACGTCCCGCGGTGGGTAGGCGGGATTCTCCGATTGAAGGATCAGCACGCCGTCGCGCCGGTACAGCCGCTTGCAGACGGGCTCGGCGTTGATCGCGGCGATCACGATGTCACCGTGCTCGGCCTCCTTGCTGCGGTCTACGATAAGAAGATCGCCCGAAAAGATCCCGGCGCCCTGCATGCTGTCGCCCTCCACCTGCACCAGGTACACGTGCGGGGCACGCAGGTCGAACAGCTCATCGAGGGAGATATGGCGCTCCAGGTGATCCGCCGCTGGCGAAGGGAATCCGGCCGGCACACGGAACGAATACACCGGCAGCAGCGCAGGGCCGCCCGTCGGCGCGCCGAGGAAGGTGATGGTCATGGCAGATCAACCCAAATGAATAGCTGTATATTCATACAGTAAACTGTCAGACCGTTCTTACGTCAATGCGCGGACGCGAGGCAGCCGACAAACGAGCGAGGTGTGATATGTGCGGGAGGTACGGATCTACGAGAGCATGGATGACTACCTGAGGCAGATGGCCCTCGATCTGGTGGTCATCAACGGGTACGACCATGAGCGGATCAACCGGTACAACGTGGCGCCCTCTGCCCGTGTAGAGCTGATAAGGCCAGTGCCTGGAGGGTTGAGCGTCGATCGAGTGAAGTGGGGATGGTCGCCTTTCTGGGCGAAGGGAAAGCGGCCCGACCCGATCAATGCGCGGGCCGAGACGGTGATGACGGGGAAGTTCTTCAAATCGCTTTGGCCCAATGGCCGAGCCTTGGCGCCGGCCAATGGCTGGTTCGAGTGGATACCCGATCCTGCGGACCCAAAGCGCAAGCAGCCCTACTACATCCAGGCAGCGGACCAGGCCCCGCTGTTCTTCGCGGCGCTGGCTGAAGTCCACCCCGGTATCGGGCCAGACGAGCGCGATGGTTTCGTGATCATCACCGCAGCAGCTGACCAAGGCCTCGTGGATGTACACGACCGTAAACCGCTTGTGCTCGCGCCCGAGGGTGCCTGTGAGTGGATATCGCCAGATACCTCGATTGAGCGCGCAGAAGAGATAGTGCGAACCGGATGCCGAGCGGCCGGCGATTTCAAGTGGCATGCAGTTCGTAAAGAGGTCGGCAATGTCCGTAACCAAGGACCTGAATTGATACTACCTGCGAATTAAAAGAGCCGCAGCCATCCTTCGGACAGGCAATTTTAGCGGCTAAAAACTACGGGGCTTCTCACCTTCTAGCGAAGTGTTTAGCTAAAGAAATATTCAAATCTTCAAATATAGAAAACAACATATCTACCAACGCTCAAATGAACAAAAACGCTTTTGCGCTAAAATGCTAAAACGTACGGAGCCCTGGGGCTGGAGGCCACCTCAAGTCCCGAACCAATGCCACAAAAAGAACTATTGACAGGAATTTAAAAACTCATATTAAATTCGCCACCAACGTAGGACAAAAGCTAACTCACACAACCGCTGAGCGCTTGAGCTCATCTTGGAGAAAGTATGTCGACCTTCAATTTGTTTCTTATTCTCTGTATTGAAGTTGTGCGGTGGATTCACCTACTACAACTAGAAAAGTTGCTCCAGTACTGAAGGCCGCCGTACCCGGCGGTTTGCCAGTAAGGCGGGTCCATGTAGAAGAACGTGTGCGCTCGATCGTAGCGCTCGGCGTAGTCGAGCCAGGAGAGGTTTTCGACGTATGTGCCGGCGAGTCGCTTCCATGCGGCCGAGAGGCTCTCCTCGATGCGCAGCAGGTTGATGGCCGGTCCCGTGGTGGCGGTACCGAACGTCTGCCCGGTGACCTTGCCACCGAAGGCGTACTGCTGCAGGTAGAAGAACCGAGCGGCACGCTGGATATCGGTCAGTGTCTCGGGGCGGGTCATCTTCTGCCACTCGAAGATCTGGCGCGAACTGCGTGCCCACTTGAACTGGCGGACGAACTCCTCAAGCTGGTTCTGCACCACCCGGTAGAACGTCACCAGGTCGCCATTGAGGTCGTTGAGCACCTCAACCGGGGCAGCCTGGGGACGCATGAAATACAACGCGGCACCGCCGGCGGGCACGCATAGATGTATCACCGCCCAACCAGCAGGTGCCTGCCCCAGAAATCAAGCTCGGTTGCAGAGCGAACCAGCCTGAAAACAGTCGATTGAAGCCGCCAACAATCAGATTTTGCCCCTTCCTTGTAGTCCATTTCCCAAACATACTTCTGCCGCGTTTTTTCCGTTGCGACCTCTTGGGCAGAGCTCTAGTCTCGGGCTGTCGTTGAATATCAACGACACAGCTTTGACAGGCTGTGACGGTAGAATCACGCAGGCAGTCTCCGCTTAATGGTGGCTGTACGTGTGGGCACGCTTGCGTGCGCCGGAACTTTTGCGTGATTTTCCGCCGGTCTGTCAACCCACGTACAGCTGCCACCCTTCTGTTTGACAGCAGGCTGGTGGTGGCACCATCAACGGTAAATCACCATGTTAAAGATCGTCCCCGACCCACCCCACAACCACCACTCCCTCGAAGACACCCTCATCCAGGCCACCGAGTACGCCCTGTGCGCGCAAAGCGTGGCGCATCAGGCCGTGTTACTGCAGCCCAAGTCACCCGCTTCGATTCTGATGCTGGCCTCCATGCATGAGATGGAGGCACTGCGCGTGCTACTGGAATCGGCATTGATCCAGGTACAGATGCCGAACGCGCAGCCGCGTCCGTTGCACTAGATCACAAGGCATGTGGAGCCTGAGCTGACGTCATCGCGGGGCAAGCCCGCTCCCACGCCATTGCGTCCCGACGTGGGAGCGGGCTTGCCCCGCGATAGCGACAGACCAGGCAGCGGAACACTTCAGGGAGATTCAATGATGACCACAGACACCACCACACCCCACACCACCGTGGGCAAGACCAAGTTCTACCAGGGCGAAGGCCAGACCGACCCGTTGTTCTGCATCGAACCCGGGATCCCTTGCCAGCATGCGCGGGATCAGGCCTCGGAACTGATGGGCTGCGTGCGCGACCTGACCATCAGCGGGATCATGGAGGAGAAGCCGCAGATGCTCTGGGCGGCGTATTACCTGAGCGCATTGGCCAAGGCGCTGATGGATGATGCGGAGTTGGGGATGAGCCGCTGAAGGTCAGCCCTTTCAAGGTGTTGAGCATTGGTGTTCGGCTTGGAACTGCCGGGGTCGCTTTGCGACCCTTTCGCGGCACAAGGCCGCTCCTACAGGGGCGCGGTCACCTGTACGAGCGGCCTTGTGTCGCGAAAGTTGAGAAAGCCGCAGAGGCTGATCGCCGATCAAACCGGACGAATCCCGCCATGCTTGGTAAACTGGCAGCCATTCACTCTTTCCATCGCCAGCCAGCGCACCCCGCCGCCTGGCTTCGCTGAGTTCGTGTCCCAGACTTATGCATTCTCAAGCCGCCACACCCGCAACCCCGCGCCCCGAGCCATCTCGCCGCTTCTCCGTGGCGCCCATGATGGACTGGACAGATAGACACTGTCGCTTTTTCCTGCGCCTGCTCTCCCAGCACGCCCTGCTCTACACCGAAATGGTCACCACCGGCGCCCTGCTGCACAACGACGCCCAGCGTTTCCTGCGCCATGACCAATCCGAGCACCCGCTGGCCCTGCA
>Ga0058691_1000446_pt1 | contig 29202 bp, 20 predicted proteins | sample AgamicAtPrz_FD_55051 | JGI IMG/M metagenome (GOLD analysis project Ga0058691, IMG submission 55051) | Agave microbial communities from Guanajuato, Mexico - At.P.rz | ecosystem: Host-associated > Plants > Phyllosphere > Phylloplane/Leaf | place: Guanajuato, Mexico | collected 2012-05-28
GCCGTCGAGGTAGCTCTTGGCCTCGCGGATGATGTGACGCGCCACGAACTCGGGCGTGTCCTCGAACATGTGGATGAAGCCGTGCAGCTCGCGCAGCACGTCGTTGGGCAGGTGCTGCGANGTGCGCGTCTCGCCATACACGTAGATGGGGATGTCCGCATTCTTGAAGCGGATCTCCTGGATGAACTTGCGCAGGTTCAGGACCGCNGGATCGAGNTCGCCGCCGTCGCCNTTGCCGGAGAACTCCTCGTCGTCGATCGACAGGATGAAGGCGCTGGCGCGGCTCTGCTGCTGCGCGAACTGGCTGAGGTCACCGTAGCTGGTGGCGCCCAGCACCTCGAAGCCTTCCTTCTGAATGGCTTCCGCCAGGGCGCGGATGCCCAAACCCGAGGTGTTCTCGGAGCGATAGTCCTCGTCGATGATGACGATGGGAAAGCGGAAACGCGGCGTCATGAGGCCTCCGGATCGGGGCAGGTCAAACAAGAAAGGCGCGAAGTGTAGGGCGTCAGCCGTGTCACGCAAGTGTTGATCCCGGGTTGTCGCAGAAACAGAACGGCCAGGTCGTCAATGGCCGCCAACTGCCGGCTTCAGGCCCCCGAAAGGACGTGAAGCGCCAGGAGGACCGAGGCGTACACTGCCCCGGCACACAAGGACCGGGCGAACCATGGATCGCCCGGACAACGAGGAGGATGGGATGGATTGGAGTGTCGCCACCTGGTGGTGGGTGATCTGCGGCGGACTGGTGGCGGCGGAGCTNGCCAGCGGAACGACCTTCTACTTATTGATGCTGGCCTTGGGCGCGGCGGCCGCGGCGCTGATGGCNCACGTCGGCGGACCGTTCTGGCTGCAGCTGGTGGTGGCCGCCGGTGTGGGCGGCGGCGCGGTGACCTGGTGGCACCTGCGCCTGAGACGTCACCCGCGCGCACCTGCCGGCGAGAACCCCAATGTGAACCTCGACATCGGCCAGAGCCTGGACGTCGCGCTCTGGCGCGCGGACGGCACCGCCGAAGTCCGCTACCGCGGCGCGGCCTGGCAGGCGCGCTTCGTCGGCGCCGGCGCCCCGCACAGCGGGCGCCATGTGATCCGCGCGGTCGAGGGCAGCTGCCTGCTCGTCGACGCCGCCTGATCGCCCCTTTTCTCTTTCTGTTTCCCGTTCCACATCTCCGGAGGAGGAGTCCCGCTCATGGAAATCGTCGCATTGGTCGTGCTGGTCGTCGCCATCGTCTTCGTGGTGCAGTCGGTGAAGGTCGTCCCGCAACAGAACGCCTGGGTGGTCGAGCGCCTGGGCAAGTACCACGGCACGCTGACGCCCGGCCTGAACATCCTGGTGCCGTTCATCGACCGCCTGGCCTACAAGCATTCGCTCAAGGAGATCCCGCTGGACGTCCCCAGCCAGGTCTGCATCACCAAGGACAACACCCAGCTGACGGTGGACGGCATCCTGTANTTCCAGGTCACCGACCCGATGCGCGCGAGCTACGGCTCCAGCAACTACATCATCGCGATCACGCAGCTGGCGCAGACGACGCTGCGCTCGGTGATCGGCCGCATGGANCTGGACCGGACCTTCGAGGAGCGCGACGCGATCAACGCCGCCGTCGTGCAGGCGCTGGACGAGGCGGCGCTNAACTGGGGCGTGAAGGTGCTGCGCTACGAGATCAAGGACCTGACGCCGCCGGCGGAGATCCTGCGCTCGATGCAGGCCCAGATCACCGCGGAGCGCGAGAAGCGCGCGCTGATCGCGGCGTCGGAAGGTCGCCGCCAGGAGCAGATCAACATCGCCACCGGCGAGCGCGAGGCGGCGATCGCGCGTTCCGAAGGCGAGAAGCAGGCCGAGATCAACAAGGCGCAGGGCGAGGCCGCGGCCATCACGGCGGTGGCGGAAGCCAGTGCCGACGCGATCCGCAAGATCGCGGCGGCGATCCAGCAGCCGGGCGGCGGCGACGCGGTGCAGCTGAAGGTGGCCGAGAAGGCGGTCGAGGCCTTCTCGCAGCTCGCGCAGAAGAACAACACGATGATCGTGCCGGCCAACATGAGCGAGGTGTCCGGCCTGATCGGCACCGCGATGGCGCTGATCAAGAGCGACAAGGTGATCCAACCGGGCCGCTGAGCGCCCTGCCCGCCTCGCTGTCATCGCGGGGACCGACAACTTTGCTTCGGGCCCCAAAATCTGCGCTATGATCGCGGGCTTCGGAGAGATGGATGAGTGGTTTAAGTCGCACGCCTGGAAAGCGTGTGTAGGTTAATCGCCTACCGAGGGTTCGAATCCCTCTCTCTCCGCCAGACACGGACACGGGCCCTGAGCAATCAGGGCCCGTTTTCATTGGGCCGTCGAAGTTGGGGAGTCGAAGGCTGCGCCTATCATCCGCCCCCATGCTGACCTTCGAACAACTCTTCGGTTTCCTGCTGGCCGCGATGCTGATCACGGCGTCCCCCGGCCCGGACAACCTGATGGTGCTGGGCATGGGCATCTCGAAGGGACGCCGGCACGGCATGGCCTTCGGCCTGGGCTGCGCGCTGGGCTGCCTGAGTCACACCGTGCTCGCGGCGATCGGCGTCAGCGCGCTGATCGCCGCCTCGCCGATGGCGTTCACCGCGCTGAAGGTCTGCGGCGGCCTCTACCTGATCTGGCTGGGCATCAAGGCGCTGCGCAGCCGCGGCGGCGCCAGCGTCGGCGACGCCTCCCAGGTCGAGGACTCGCTCACCCGCCTGTTCTTCAAGGGCGTCTTCGCCAACGCGATCAACCCCAAGGTCGTGCTCTTCTTCCTCTCCTTCCTGCCGCAGTTCGTCGTGCCGTCGCAGGGCCATGTGGCCGCCCAGACGGCCTTGCTCGGCGTCACCTTCACCCTGCAGGCCGCCCTCCTGTTCGGGCTGCTGGGCTACTTCGCCGGCGCGATCGGCCAATGGCTGCAGCGCAAGCCGCGCGCGGGACTGTGGCTGGACCGCGTCGCCGGCGCGGTCTTCGTCGCGCTGGGCCTACGCCTGATCGTGTCGCGCTGAGCCCGGCATCTCCCGCCGGCACGCGGCTTGCCGACGCGCCGGCCGTCCGCGTCGAGCACCGCTTCGATCGGCCCGTTCCGCCGCGCTGCCGGCGTCATTGAGGCGGCCGGGGTCTCCTCGCCCATTTGCTTGCCTGCGCAGGCATGGGGTTTGCCAAGTTGAAACGTCCGGTTGCAGACCGGATCAACCACTTGCAGGGAGACCCCGTCATGAACAGCCCCGCTGGCCCGCTCAGCCCGATCGCCCCGCTCCTCCAGGACCCGGCGCTCCAGCGCCACCTCGTCCAGTGCGCCAAGGCGCGCGGCCGATGGTTCGGGCTGGCGCTGCTGGCCGAGCGCGTCCAGGGCGTGGTCCTGCCTCGCCTGGCCACCACCGCGGCCCTGAGCGCCGTCACCCTGGGTCTGTTCGCCCATTGGCTATGAACGCCGGCCGCAGCGCGGACGCCGCCGCCCGATCGACGGACGCCGCGCCGGAGCCCTCCCCCGATGACGACCGGCGCACCTCCCCCGATCCCACGCCGGATCCCCCGGAAATTGCGGAAGAACTTGCGCTGCTGAACCCCGCGCTGGGCCCCATCGAGCCCCCGGTGCGGGCGGTGCTGTTCGGGCAGGCGCGCTTCGAGCAGCACGGCCGCAGCCTCGCGCAGGCCCAGGCGATCCAGGGCACCGCCGGCGCCGGGCAGTTCTTCCCGCGGCTCGACGACAACGTCGCGATGCTGCAGCAGACGCGGCGGCTGATCGAGAAGCGCCATCGCGACTTCCGCCACCTCGGCGCCGCCGGGAAGTGGCTGCTGGACAACGCCGCGCTGATCGACGAGCAGACACACCAGGTCCGCCGCGGCCTGCCACGCAATTTCTTCCGCCTGCTACCGCGGCTGCGCGACGAGCCGCTCGCCGGCCTGCCCCGCATCTACGGCGTGGCCTGGGCCTGGGTCGCGCACACCGACGGCGGCTTCGACACCGGGCTGCTGGCCGCCTACCTGCGCGCCTACCAGGAGGAAAGCCCGCTGTCCCTCGCCGAGCTGTGGGCGCTGCCGACGACGCTGCGGGTGGTGCTGGTCGAGAACCTGCGCCGGCTGGCCGAGCGCTTCGCGACGCTGCAGGCCGCCCGTGACGTGGTGCACCACTGGTACGACGGCCACCCGGCGGCGTCCGGCATCGAGGCGATCACGGCCCTGGAGCCACGCATGACCGAGCGCGGCGTCGCCGAGGCCTTCTGGCTGCAGCTCGACCACCGCCTGGAGGAACTGCCCCAGCCGCTGATGGGCGAGCTGGCCGCCTGGCTGAGCACCCGGCTGCCCGCGCCGGCGCAGGCGCTGGCGCGGCAGCAGGACGAATCGATCAAGGACCTGCAGAGCATCCGCAACGCGATCACCGCGCTGCGGCGCATCGACCAGACCCACTGGCGCCAGCTGATCCAGTCGGTCAGCCCGGTGATGCGGACGCTGGGCGAGTCGCCGGTCTTCGCGGCCGAGGCGCCGGACACCCAGGACCTGACCCTGCACGAGATCGAGCGCCTGGCCCGCAAGTCCGGCCGCCCGGAACTCGAGGTCGCGCGCCAGCTGCTGGCGCTGACGCAGAACGCCGGTCCGCCGCAGGACGGCGACCCCGACCGGCGCAGTGCGCCGATCTACTGGTGGCGCGGGGCGGGACGGCCGACGCTGCTCGCGGCGCTGGGCCTGCACGAGCACGCCTGGCCGCCGCACGACACCGCCCCAAGCCAGCGCTGGGCGGCGGTGGCCTACCTGGCCGGCCTGGCGCTGCTGGGCCTGCTGGGCCTCTCCTGGCTGATGAACCAGGCGCGGCCCGATGCCGCGCCCTGGTTGCTGGTGCTGACCGCGCTGCTGGCCGCCGGGCCGATCGGCGAGGCCGTGGTCGCGCTCACCAATCGCTGGATCAGCGAGCTGGCCCGGCCGGCGCGCCTGCCCCGCCTGGATTTCTCCCAAGGCCTGCCCGACGCGGAACGCACGCTGGTCGTCATGCCGGTGCTGCTGACGCGCGAGGAGGCCGTCGCCCCGCTGGTCGCCCAGCTGGAGCAGCACCACCTGGCCAACCCCGAGCGGCTGGTGCAGTTCGCGCTGCTCAGCGACCTGGCCGATGCCTACGAGGAACACCATCCCGGCGACACGATGATCGTGGTCACCGCGGCCGACGCCATCGCGGCGCTCAACGAGCGCCACGGCCCGCTGGCCGATGGCCGTCCGCGCTTCCTGCTGCTGCACCGGGCGCGCGAATGGTCCTCGACCGAGCGCCGCTGGATCGGCTGGGAGCGCAAGCGCGGCAAGCTCGAACGCCTGCTGCGGCTGCTGGCCGCACCAGCGGGCGCGTCGCCATTCGCCGACTTCGGCGCGATGTCGCAACCCGCGCCCGGCGTGCGCCACCTGATCACGCTGGACGCCGACACCGACATGCCGCCGGGCCGGCTGCGCGCGCTGGTGGGCACCGCCGCGCATCCGATGAACCGGCCGCGGGTGGACGCGGTCACCCGCCGCGTCGTCGAGGGCTACGCGATCCTGCAGCCGCGGGTGCTCGCGCCGATGCCCGACGACGCCGCCAGCACGCCCTATCACCGGCTCTTCGTGGGCCAGTTCGGCATCGACCCCTACAGCGCGGTCAGCTCGGAGATCTTCCAGGACTTGTTTGGCGAAGGCAGCTTCACCGGCAAGGGCCTGCTGGACGTGCGCGCCTGCCATGCGGTGCTGGACGCGCGCCTGCCCGAGGGCCAGGTGCTGAGCCACGACCTGCTGGAGGGCAGCATCGCGCGCTGCGCCGGCGTGTCCGACATCACGCTGGTCGAGGACTCGCCGATGCATGCCGACGTGGCCCACGCTCGGCTGCATCGCTGGACGCGCGGCGACTGGCAGCTGCTGCCCTTCATCGCCGGGGCGGGGCGCTACGGCATCGCGCCGATCAACCGCTGGAAGCTGATCGACAACCTGCGGCGCTCGCTGGTCGCGCCGATGGCGCTGGGCCTGATGCTGCTGGTGCTGGGCACCGCGGTCCTGCCGCTGGGACTGACGCTGGTGGTCGTGGCCGGCGCCTTCGCCATCGGGCCGCTGGTGGGCGCGCTGGCCGGACTGGTGCCCAGCCGGGACGGCCTGGCGCGCCGCCACTTCTACCGCGAGACCGGCCACGACCTGCGGCGCGCCCTGGGCCTGGCCGCCTGGCAGGTCGCGCTGCTGCTGCACCTGTCGCTGCTCTACCTGGACGCGATCGGGCGGGCGCTGTGGCGGCAGACGGTGTCGCGACGCCGCCTGCTCGAATGGACGACCGCCGCCGCCGCGCAGGCCGCCGCGCGGCGGGAACTGCCGGCGCTGGTCGCGCAGCACCTGCGCGTGCCGGTCGCGGCGGCGGTGCTGGGCGGACTGCTGGCGGTCGCGGCCTTGTCCGGCGCGCCGGTGAACGGCGCGCCGGCCGTCGTGCTGCTGGCGCTCTGGGCGCTGTCGCCGCTGTGGATCTGGTGGGCGAGCGCGCCGCGGGCGCCGCTGCTGCGCCGCGAGGCCGCGCTGGATCCGCAGGGGCGCGATTACCTCTGGGGCTTGGCGCGCGACACCTGGCGCTTCTACGACACCCATGTCGGCGCCGACGACAACCACCTGCCGCCCGACAACGTGCAGCTGACGCCGCACCTGCTGGTGGCGCATCGCACCTCACCGACCAACATCGGCCTGTACCTGCTGGCCGTGGCCTGCGCGCGCGAACTGGGCTTCATCGGGCTGGTCACGATGACCCAGCGCCTGTCCGCGACGCTGGACACGCTTGAGCGCCTGCCGCGCTGGCAGGGCCATTTCTACAACTGGTACGACACCCAATCGCTGGTCGTGCTGGCGCCGGGCTATGTGTCGGCGGTGGACAGCGGCAACTGCTCGGCCCACCTGCTGACCGTGGCGCGCGCCTGCGAACTGGCCGCGGAGATGACGCCCGACCAGTTGGCCGCCGCGCCGCGACAGGCGCTGGACCGGACGCTGCATCGCCTGCGGGTGCTGCAGCCGCCGCTGGCCAGCGACCCGGCGCTGCCGGCCGGCGCCGCGCTGGTCGCGGCGCTGCTGGCGGCGGAGAACCTCGCCGCCTCGGCCGAGGAGCAGCAGGCCGTGCTGCAGGGCCAGGTGGCCGCGGCGCAGGCGGAGCTCGATGCCCTGGCCGCCCTCGCCCCGGCCGACGCGTCCGTCGACGACACGCCGCCGGGCCAGCAGCTGCTGCGCGACCTGATCGCCCAGTTGAGGTCCTGGTGGCAGGACCAGGGCGCGCCGCTGGCCGAAGCCCGCCTGGCGCTGCGCGCGCTGGCGGGCCGGGCGCGCCGCCTCGGGCTGGAAGCGGACTACCGCCCGCTCTTCGATCCCGAGCGTCGCCTGCTGCGCATCGGCTGGCGCGGCGACGCCCAGCAGCTCGACGACAACCATTACGACCTGCTCGCCAGCGAGGCCCGCCTCACCAGCCTGGTGGCGATCGCCAAGGGCGACCTGCCGCCGGAACACTGGCAGGCGCTCGGGCGGCCCTTCTTCGCGCGCGATGGCGCCGGCGATTCGCTCGGGCTGAAGTCGTGGTCGGGCTCGATGTTCGAGTACCTGATGCCGTCGCTGGTGCTGCGCGAGCCCGCGGCCAGCGCGCTGGGCCGGGCCGTGCGCACGGCGGTGAAGGAACAGCGCCTGGAGGCCCGCGGCAAGGGCACGCCATGGGGCATCTCGGAATCGGCGATCGCCGGCCAGGACCACACGCTGGCCTACCAGTACGGCCCGCAGGGCGTGCAGACCCTGGCGCTGGCGCGGCTGGCCGTCGACGAACGGGTGCTCGCGCCCTATGCGGCGGTGATGGCGGCGGTGGTGGCGCCGGTGCGGGTGGTGTCCAACCTGCAGGCCTTCGAGCGCCTGGGCGCGCGCGGCGCTTTCGGCTTCATCGAGGCGGTGGACTACACGCCGCAGCGCCAGACCGCCGGCGCCGGCTTCACGCTGGTGCGGACCTACATGGCGCATCACCAGGCGATGGGTTTCGTCGCGCTGACCGCCCTGCTGGCCGACGACGCGCCGCGGCGCTGGCTGATGAGCGACCCGCACGTCAAGGCGGTGGCGACGCTGCTGCATGAGCGCGCGCCGCGCGAGGTCGCGCCGCTGCAGGCGCCGCCGGCCGACCTGCTGCCGCGCAAGCGCGCGGTCCGCAAGGCGCGCATGGTGCGCGAGAGCGAGCCGCTGGCCGAGACCCTGCCGCTGACCCACATGCTGACCAACGGCCGCTACTCGGTGGTGCTGCGCAGCCACGGCGGCGGCTACAGCAACTGGGACGGCGTGGCGATCACCCGCTGGCGCGACGACCTGCTGCGCGACCAGCACGGCAGCTTCACCATGCTGCGCCGCGCCGGCGAGGCCGACTGGTTCAGCAACACCGCACGCCCGGCGCCCGATCCCCGCGCGCGCTACGCGGCGCGCATGCAGGCCGAGCGCGCGCTGTTCGAGGCGACTTGGCCGGACCTGCACAGCTGCACCACGGTGTGGGTCAGTCCGGAGGACGACTGCGAATTGCGCCAGGTCGAGCTGACCAACCGCGGCGATCAGCCGCTGGCGCTGGATCTGGTGTCCTGCTTCGAGGCCACGCTGGCGCCGCAGCGCGGCGACGAGGCGCACCCGGCCTTCTCCAACCTCTTCATCCAGGCCCGCTGGGACGAGGCGCAGCATGCGCTGCACCTGCGTCGACGTCCGCGACTCTTCGACGAGGCCGCGATGCGCGCGGTCTTCTTCCTGGCCGGCGTGGATGCCGGCGCCGGCTGTGCCAAGCCCAGCCGCGCCGCCAGTGGGGCCGCGCGGGACGAGGAGTGCCGGCCAGAAGGCCACGTGGTCCGCGAGGTCCTACCCATCGCCGATCGCGCGCGCTGGCTGGGTCGCTACGGCAGTTCGACGCGCCCGGTCGGCGACGCGCGCCCGCGCTTCGTCGACGACGAGGCCGACATGAGCGCCGACATGAGCGCCGACGGCGAGCCCGGGCGGCTGCTGGACACTGGCCTGGATCCGGTCGCCGGGCTGCGGGTCGGCCTGGACCTGGCCCCCGGCGCGACGGTGCGGCTGACCTTCTGCACCGCGGCCGCGCGCGACGCCGACCTGCTGGCGGCGCTGGTCGACAAGTACCGGCAGCCGGCGCATGTCGAGCGCTCCGCGTCGATGTCGCACACGATGGGCGGCATCCGCCTGCGCGAACTCCAGTTCGACACCACCACTTGGGGCGCGCTGCTGCAGCTCAACACGCTGGTCACCGGCCAGGCGGTGCGCGAGCCCGCCCATGTCCGCGAGCCGCGCGGCCGCTGCGACCGACGCGCGCTGTGGCGCTTCGGCATCTCGGGCGACCGTCCCATCCTGATGGTCACCGTCAGCGGCGAGGAAGGCATCGACCTGATCCGCGCGCTGAAGAAGGCGCTGCGGATGTGGACCACCCATGCGATCGGCGTGGACCTGGTGGTGCTCAACGAGGAGCCGCCGTCCTACCTCGCCCCGGTGCAGCAGGCGCTGCAGGCGCTGCAATCGCGGCTGCAGGGCCAGGCGCAGGGACGGCCGGCGCACCTGTGCTCGGCGCTGCATGTGCTGCGCGACAGCGACCTGCAACCCGACGAGCGCTTCACGCTGCAGACGCTGACCCGCATCCGGCTGCAGGCCGACGGCCGCGGGCTGGCGCAGCAGGTCGAGCGCTGGATCGAGGACACCGCGCCCAGCAACGAGGCCGCGCGGCTGCCGGTGGCCCATGCGCTGGTCGAGCGCCCGCTGCCGGAAGCCGTGCCGCGGCCGCCCGAGGGCCGCTTCGATCCCGACCATGGCGGCTTCGCCTTCGAGGTCTCGCCGGACCGGCATCCGTCGCGGCCCTGGGTCAATGTGCTGGCGAACCGCGACTTCGGCTGCCAGGTCACCGAACTGGGCGCCGGCTACACCTGGGCCGGCAACAGCCGCATGCACCAGGTCACGCCCTGGTCCAACGACCCGCTGCTGGACCCGCCCGGCGAGTGGCTGCTGCTGCACGACCTGGACAACGACCGCGTCTGGCCGCTGGGTCGCCAGCTGCGCCACGACGCGCCGCTGGCGATCGAGCATGGCATCGGCTACTCGCGCAGCCGCCAGCAGCTGGGCGACCTGAGCGTCGAGCTGTGCTGGTGCGTCGATCCCGAGGCGGCGGTGAAGCAGGTGCAGGTGCGCCTGGGTGTCGTGGGGCGCAGCGGGGGCGGACCGCGGCGACTGCGGCTGGTGGCCCTGGCCGAATGGCAACTGGGCAGCGCGCGCGGCGAACGCCTGTCCGTGGCGACGCGCAGCGACTGGCTGACCGTGGGCGAGCTCGGCGCCGGGCTGCCGCAACCGGAGCGCGCGTTGACGCTGCAGGCGACGCAGCTGGACCACCTGGGCGGCTTCGGCGACGCGACCGCCGCGCTGTGCATCCGGCCCCGCCAGCGGGGCGATGGACGGGGCGACGGACGGGGCGAGGATCCGCGTGGCGATGAGCTCGACGCGGCGCGCAGGACCGGCACCTCCGCCGGACCGGCGCGCGTGCGTCTCGACGCGCAGGACTGGACCTGCGACCGGCGCGAGTTCTTCGACAGCGCGGGCCGCATGGTCCTGCCCAAGGCGCTGTCCCGGCGCTGCGGTGGCGGGCTCGACGCTTGCGCCGCGCTGGCGGCCCGGATCGAGCTCGAGGCCTCGCAGCCGGCCGAGCTCACCGTGCTGCTGGGCCACGGCCCCTCCCCCGAGGCGACGCAGGCGCTGATGGCGGCCGCGTGGGCGCTCGATCCCGCGGAGCGGCTGGCGCGGCAGCGGCGGCAATGGCCGGCGCTGCTCGGCGGCCTGCAGGTGTCGACGCCGGACCCGCGATTCGACGCGCTGACGAATCACTGGCTGCCGTACCAGACGCTGGTGTGCCGGATGTGGGCCCGCGCCGGCTTCTACCAGGCCGGTGGCGCCTTCGGTTACCGCGACCAGTTGCAGGACGCGATGGCGCTGACCGACGTCGCGCCGCAGCTGCTGGCCGACCAGATCCGGCGCAGCGCCGCGCGGCAGTTCCCGGAGGGCGACGTGCAGCACTGGTGGCACGAGCCCGGCGGCGCCGGCGTGCGCACGCATTTCTCCGACGACCGGCTCTGGCTGCCCTACGCGCTGGCGCATTACCTGGCGCGCACCGGCGACCTGACGCTGCTCGACGACACGGTGCCCTTCCTCGTCGGCCAGCCGGTGCCCGAGGGCGCGGAGGACATCTACGAGAGCCCGCGCACCGACGGGCCGGTGGCCTCGGTCTACGAGCATGCGGCGCGTGCGATCGACCGCAGCCTGGGCAGCGGGCCCCACGGGCTGCCGCTGTTCGGCACCGGCGACTGGAACGACGGGATGAACCGCGTCGGCCACGAGGGCCGCGGCGAATCGGTCTGGATGGCCTGGTTCCTGGCGCAGGTGATCGAGGACTTCGCGCCGATCGCGACCGCGCGCGGCGAGCAGGAGCGCGCCGCGCGCTGGAAGGCGGCGCGCGACGGCTGGGTGGCGGCGCTCGACGGGCCTGGCTGGGACGGCCGCTGGTACCGGCGCGGCTTCTTCGACGATGGCTCGCCGCTGGGCTCGGCCGAGAACGCCGAGTGCAGGATCGACCTGATCGCGCAGAGCTGGGCGGTGCTGACCGCGGCGGCCGATCCGGCGCATGCACGGCAGGCGATGGCCAGCGCCTGCGCGCAGCTGCTCGACCCGGTGGCGAAGCTGGCGCGGCTGCTGCACCCGCCGCTGGCGCGGGCGCAGCCGAGCGCCGGCTACATCCAGTCCTACGCGCCGGGCGTGCGCGAGAACGGCGGCCAGTACAACCACGCGGCGGTCTGGGCGCTGATGGCGTTGGCGCGGCTGGGGCAGCGCGACACGATGTGGCAGGTCTACACCGGGCTGAGCCCCGCGCACCGCTGGGCCGATCCGCGGCTGGGACCGATCTACGCGATCGAGCCCTACGTGATGGCCGGCGACATCTACTCGCAGCCGCCCTGGGTCGGGCGCGGCGGGTGGAGCTGGTACAGCGGCTCGGCGGGCTGGCTGCTGCGGGCCTCGCTGGAGTCGATCTGCGGCGTCGTCATCGAGCAGGGCCGGCTGCGGGTGCGGGCCTGCCTGCCGGTGCACTGGGACCAGGTCGAGGTGCGCATCCGCCACCAGGACCGCTGGCTGCGGGTGATCGTCTGCGCCAACGAGACCGCCTGCCGCGCCGCGCTCACCCGCGAGGCCGGCGCGCGCCGGGAACACGCGGGCGAGTCGATCGACCTGGCGACCTTGTCGCCGGAGCAGGCGCTGGTGGTGGTCAGCGTGCCGGAGACGGTCCCGCTGCCCGAGGCGGCCGGGCAGGACGCGACGGCGCGATGAGGGCTCGATAAGCGCTCGATGAGCACTCGGCCGCAGTCGATGCCGGCTGGCATCGGCGGCAATTCCATGTCCGGAAACGGCGCGACCGCCGGGGCGCCCCTGCCTATCGTGGGCGCCTCAACCACTCCGACGGCCCGCGCGCCGCGCTCACATGGACTTCCGCATCCTGGGTCTCGACCCTGCTCCGTTCCGCCCGATGTTCACGATGACCGACGAGCGCCTGCGTGAGCTCGGCGCGCTGCGCGTGCGCATCGACAGCCCGCGCTCCGCGCCGGACCGCATCACGCTCGACGACGCCGCGCCGGGCGAGACGGTGCTGCTGCTCAACCATGTCTACCTGGAGGTCGACTCGCCCTATCGCGGCACGCACGCGATCTACGTGCGCGAGAACGGCGGCGAGCGCTTCGACCGCGTCAACGAGGTGCCGAGCGCCTTGCGCGGCCGCATGCTCTCGGTCCGCGCCTTCGACGCCGCCGGGATGATGGTCGACGCCGACCTCATCGAGGGCGACCGGATCGAGGCGCTCATCGAACGGCTCTTCGCGCCTCCGTCGGTGATCTACCTGCAGGTGCATTTCGCCAAGCGCGGCTGCTATGCGGCGCGCGTGGAGCGCACCGCCGGGTCGACGGGGACGGCCATGCCATAGTCCGGCCCCATGTCCCGCCGCCGCCGCATGCCCCGCTGGCTCAGCCTGGTCTTCCTGGGCCTGGGCCTGTTCATCGTCCTGCTCTCGCTCGACGTGGTGCAACACGTGCCGCGCCCTGGCCGCGCCCGAAGCATGTTCGCGACGCCCCATCACTGGTTCGTCACTGCCTTCGGCCTGACGCTCATGGCCATGGCGCCGTTGATCGCCTTCCCCCGCATGCCCCGACGATGGCGCCTGCTCGTCGGCGCCATCGCGTCGCTCACTTTCCTCGCGGCCATGACCGGCGTTCTCGTGGCGGTGCCGCTCGGGCCGGCCGGGCGTGTCCTGCTGGCGATCCCGGTCGCGATCGGCGGCATCGGCGTGTTCGTCCGCATTCGCCAGTGGTGGACCGGCCGGATTCCCTTCGATCCCGACGCACTCGATCCCCTCGAGAAGGCGAGCATCCTGCGCACCCATGGTCGGCCCGAACAGGCCGACGAAGTGTTGCTGCGCGCCATGCGCGATGAACCGCACCGCGCGCCGGAGTTCCAGCGCGCGCTCGATGCCATGCGCCGCCGGCGCGTCACTCCGGGCGCTTGAGCGCGACGGCCAGCGCTTCGAACCCGGCCTTGCGCACGCGCTCGTCGATCGCCGGCGCGATCCGGCGCGCGGCCTCAAAGTCCTGACGCGCCTTCTCCGGCTCGTTGAGCCGGGTCAGCGCCACGCCGCGCCCGTAGTGCGCCCAGGCCAGCGGCTTGAGCGCGATCGCACGATCGAAGGCCTTGCGCGCGGCCGCGGCCTCGCCCTGGCGCAGCCGCGCCCAGCCGAGGAAGGAGTGGTAGGTCGCCTCCTGGTCATCCAGGTCCACCGCCTCCTTGCAGTCGTCGACCGCCTGCTCGATCTCCAGGTTCATCCGCGTGCGCATCCAGCAGCGCTCGCCATGCATCGAGGCCAGCTGCAGGTCGCGCGGGTGGGTCCGGATCCAGAGGTCGAACTGCTTGAGCGCCTGCGGCGCCTCGTCGCGCCGCGCATGCATCTGCGCCATCGCCGCCCGCAGGTTCGCGCCCGGCGGCAGCGCCGCGTCCAGCGCCGCCAGGTCCTCGGCGGCGCCGGCGCGGTCGCCAGCGGCCGCGCGCAACTGGGCGCGGTGCAGTCGCGCCTCCGTCATCGACGGGTCCAGCCGCAGCGCCTCGTCCAGGTCGGCCAGCGCCTCCTTGGGCTGCCTGAGCGCCTGTCTCACCCGCGAGCGCGACTCGTGATGCAGGGCCACCGTCGGCGCCAGGGCGATCGCGCGGTCCAGGTCCTCCAGCGCCCGCGCGGGATCGCCGGCCACCAGCGCGGCGTTGCCGCGGCGCGCGAAGCCGTCCGCATCGTCCGCCGCGATCGCCTCCGCCTTGGCGGCGTAGCGCTGGTCATAGTCGCCGGTCTTCGCCGCGTCCTTGGCGAAGACCGGCCCGCCGTTCCAGGTCGCGTAGACCTTGCCCTGCAGCCGCGACACGTAGACGCGGTGGGACAGGAAATAGTCGAGCCCGAGCAGCATGCCGTACTCGTTGTCGCTGACGTCGCTCACCCTCATCTGGTTGTTGCTCACCTTCTCGCCGCCGAGCTCGAAGCGGTCGACGCGCGCCGTCCATTCGCGCGCGAACTCGGCGCCCGCGCCGCCGGTGCGGCCCGCCGGTTTCAAGTCGGCCTCGGCAATGCCGGCCTTGCGCGCCGCGCCGATCATCAGCGTGGTCGTCGGCGCGCCGGTGTCCATCACCGCCCGCACCTTCTCGCCGTTGATCAGCACCGGCACGCGCACCGTGCGGTCGTTGCGTGCGTACGAGATCAAGGGCGCCTCGATCACCGGCGCGTCGCCGGCCCAGTAGGCCAGCGAGGTCTTCTCGCAATCGCCCTTGGGGAACACCAGCCGCACCACGCCATGGGCCAGGTCGTACTCGGTGTCCCCCACCGACAGGAAGTTGCGGCCCAGCACGCCCATGATCCCGGCGTTGATCTCGTTGCCGCCGACCAGGAACTCCACACCCTTGAGCTCCGCCTGCTCCAGCACGACGCTCTGGACCGTCGTGATCTTCAGCGCCTGCACCGCGCCGGTGATGCCGTAGACGCGCAGGCCGTCGGGCGCCGGCTTCAGCCTCAGGTCGAGCTGGCGGGCACTGGCCTCGCTGAGGAAGCTGTAGAACGCGCCGCTGTCCACCAGCAAGGGCACCGGCACCCCATTGAGCTTGACCGTGGCCACCGGCCGCGATTCAACCAGCCGCACCGGGATGGTCATCATCTCGATCTGGCATTTTTCCGGCGCGGCGGCGGCGGTGCCCAGGACCAGCGCCAGCAACGGCGCCAGCAGCGGCGCGACATGACGAGCGTTCAATCGTTCCTCCCCAAGGAAGTTCCCGCGGGCGGTCGGCCGCCCGTCGAAGGCGCGACGATACGCGCAATCCGGACACCGCCGCGCCCCTCCGAGGGGGGATCGTCGTCGAGGAGAACCGCCGTCGTGAAGCGGACTTCAGGCCGCCGTCATCGACCCGTCAAGGCGTGGCCCGAGCCACCGGCGCCAGCACCTCGGCCCACATCGCCGCCGCGCGCGCCGCGCCGTCGACCGTGAAGTGACAGCCGTTGCGCAGCGACGGGCCCAGCGTGTCGGTGTCCGGGCCTGCGCGGAAACCGCTGCCGGGGATCGCGAGCAGTTCCCGCACCGCCTCGCGCACCTGGCCGCCGTCCTGCGGCGGGCAGTAGGTCGAGCGCGCGATCCACCACGGCGCGTCCACGCCGCGCGCGGCCACGCCGGCGCGCAGCGCCGCGAGCGCGTCGCGATAGTCGGCCATCGCCGTGCGCGCGCGCACGTCGGCCTCGCCCTGCTGCCACAGCACCGCGGCCACCGGCCAGCGCGTGCCCTTGATCCGGTCCATCTGCGTCCGCCAGTAGGCGCGCAGCGCGCTGTCCGGGGCGGTCCACTCGGCGATCGAGCTGCCCTCCACCGCCACCACCGCCCACACGATGGGCCGACCCTGCCAGCGCCCGCCCAGCGCCTGGTGCACCGCCGGCCAGAGGCTGCCACCGGTGCCGGTGCCGCCGGGCACCGGCGCGGTGGACATGCCGCAGCCGCCCAGGTGCAGCACCGGCATCGGCGGCACCGGGGCGGCCGCGGGCGGGATCGGGTCGGCGTGGTTGGCCGCGTTCGACTGGCCCATCACCACGATCACCACCGGCTGCTCGCCCTTGAACACCGCGCCGCAGTCGGGCGCCGTCACCGGCATGTCGTGGATCGCGGCCAGCCGCCGCGCCAGGTCGTCGGCGGGCGTCGCGCCCTTGGACTGCCGCAGCATCGCCACTCCCGCGGCGATCATGCCGGCGCAGGACAGCAGCGCCACCGCGCCGATGGCCAGCGGGATCAGGGAGTTCTTCCGTTCTTCGGTCATCGGGATCCGGCGCGCGCCGCGCTTCGAGTCGTGAGGAAACATCGGCGCGCCCACGCGCCGCCGAGCGCGCATTGTCCTCGTACCGGCGCGGACCCGGCACGCGCGCCGCTCAGCCTTGGGCGGGGGCCGCGCCCGGCCGCGGCGAGCGGGCGCGGTAGCGGTCGCGGATCCAGCGCATCGCGGGCAGCTCGACCAGCCGCGTCAAGCCGTGCGCCAGGCCGGCCGAGACCGCCATCGCCAGCGCGATGGCCAGTGGCGTCGACACGCCCCAGCCCTCCAGCCGGTGCAGCAGCGCCCAGCCGATGTTCTCGTGCAGCAGGTAGAGCGTGTAGGAGATCGTGCCCAGCCACAGCAGCAGCGGATGCTCCAGCCAGGTCCAGCGCCCGCGCGCGGCGCCCTGCAGCACGACCAGGAACACCGCGGCCAGCGCCGCCAGCGGCCAGCCGTCCGCCAGGCCGATCGTCAGCAGCGCCGCCGCCACGAGCGCGCGATCGGCGGACCCGCCGGCGCGGCTCAACCGGTAGACCGCCGCGCCCAGCGCGAACCAGGCGATGTAGGGCAGCAGCAGCCAGCGCTGCCCGATCCACGGCAGGTCCACGCCCCACGCGAGCAGCGCCACGGCGTAGACCAGCCGCAAGGCCAGGCAGGCGAAGAGGAAGTTCCGCAGCCCGACGCCGCCGCCAAGCCGGAAGCTGGCCAGCGCCCAGCAGTAGAAGAGCAGCTCCACCTCCAGCGTCCAGTACACGTTGTCCACGTGCGGGACGCCGAAGAAGCCCTGCACCATCGTCAGGTTGGCCAGCAGCACCTCCCAGCCCACGGTCATGCCGGGCAGGCCCAGCAGGTGCGTCAGCGCGAAGCTCAGCAGCAGCGCGCCCCAGTAGGCGGGATAGAGCCGGCTGAAGCGCGACACGACGAAGTCCATCGGCCGCGCGGTGCGTTCCAGCGTCATGAAGATGACGAAGCCGCTGATCATGAAGAACAGGTTCACGCCCAGGTGCCCGAAGGGGACGGCCACCCGCAGCGGCTGCGCATGGCCGAAGAGCTGCTCGTAGCGGGTCGTGTAGTGGAACAGCACCACCGCCAGCGCCGCGATGCCACGCAGGGCATCGACTTGCGCCAGGCGGGGCACGGCGTTCACACCAGGACCTCGGCCGCGCCCGGGTGGCTCAGGAAGCCTTGCGGGCTGGCGGTGATGCCGTAGGCGCCGGACTGGAACACGACTACCAGGTCGCCGGGCTCCGCCCGCGCCAGGCTCATGCGCTCGCCCAGCAGGTCCAGCGGCGTGCACAGCGGGCCGACCACGGACACGCCGGCCTCGGGCTCGGCGCCGATCCGGTTGCCGATCGCCACCGGATAGTTCTTGCGGATGACCTGGCCGAAGTTGCCCGAGGCCGCCAGGTGGTGATGCAGGCCGCCGTCGGTGACCAGGAAGACCTGGCCACGCGACACCTTGCGGTCCACGACGCGGCACACATAGACGCCGGCCTCGCCGACCAGGTAGCGGCCGAGTTCGACCACCAGCTTCGCCTGCGGCAGCTCGACGGCGGCGCGCTCGATCAGGGCCGCGAGGTTGGCGGCGATCGGGCCCAGGTCCAGCCGCTGCTCGCCGGGGAAATACGGAATGCCGAAGCCACCGCCCAGGTTCAGCACCTTCACCGGCGCGGGCGCGTGCCGCGCCAGTCGCAGCGCGAGCTCGAAGCTCTTGAGCTGGGCCTCGACGATGGCCTCGGGCTTCAGGTTCTGGGAGCCGGCGAACAGGTGGAAGCCCTCGAAGCCCAGGCCCGCCTCGCCGATGCGGGCCAGCAGCTCGGGCACCTGCTCGGCGTCGACGCCGAACTGCTTGGGGCCGCCGCCCATCTTCATGCCGGAGGACTTGAGCTCGAAGTCCGGATTGACGCGCACCGCCACCCGCGCGGCGTAACCGGTCTCCGCGCACAGCGCGCGCAGCAGCTCGACCTCGCGGAAGGATTCGAGGTTGATCAGGATGCCGGCGGCCAGCGCCTGGCGCAGCTCCAGCGCGCTCTTGCCGGGGCCGGCGAAGCTGATCTCGCGCGGGTCGGCGCCAGCGTCCAGCGCGACCTGCAGCTCGCCGGCGGAGGCGACGTCGATGCCGTCGACCAGACCCGCCAGATGCGCCACCAGCGCCGGCATCGGATTGGCCTTCATTGCGAAGTGCAGCTCCAGCTTCGGCGGCATCGCGGCGCGCAGGGCCTCGACGCGGCGCGTCAGCAGCGTGCGGTCGTAGGCATAGAACGGCGTGCGGCCGATGCGGTCCGCGAGCCGCGTCAGCGGCTGGCCGCCGACCAACAGCTCGCCATCGCGGGACTCGAACTGGTCCATCGGCGCGTGCCGCGGCGCGGCCTTGGCGGACGCCGCGGGGGCGAGGGATTGGGGCTGGTCGTCGATGCTCACGGTGCGGGGGGCCGGCGCGGGTCGCGCGCCGGTGTCATTGGGCTTCCTGCCGGGCCACCCAGTCGGTGCTCAGCAGCTTGCGGTCGATCTTCCCGTTCGGGTTGCGGGGCAGCGGCCCGGCCTGCGACTCGATGCCGGACGGGATCATGTAGGCCGGCATGCGCGCCTTGCAGGCCGCCAGCAGCGCGGTCGCGTCGAGCGTCTCGCCGCCGGCCGGCGGCGTCGCGATCACCTGGATCGCCTGCCCCAGCGTCGGATGGTCGACGCCGAAGGCGACGCACTCCCCCACCAGCTGGGTCGCGTACAGGATCTCCTCGACCTCGGTCGGGCTGACCCGGTAGCCGGAGGTCTTGATCATCTCGTCGCGCCGGCCGATGAAGTACAGGAAGCCCTCGGCGTCCTGGCGCACGTTGTCGCCGGAGAAGACCGCGAACTCGGGCAGCTGCAGGCCGGCCTCGCGGCCGCCGACGCCTGGCGGCAGCAGCTTGTAGCGCTCGGCCGTCTTCTCGGCATCGTTCCAGTAGCCCAGGCCGACCAGCGCGCCGCGATGCACCAGCTCGCCGGGCTCGTCGGGCGCGCAGGGCGTGCCGTCCTCGCGCAGCACCAGGATCTCGGCGTTCGGGATCGCCTTGCCGATCGAGTCGGGCCGGCGGTCCACCTCCTCCGGCGGCAGGTAGGTCGAGCGGAAGGCCTCGGTCAGGCCGTACATCAGGAAGGGGCGCGCCGACGGCACCCGCTGGCGCAGCAGGCCCAGCGTCTCGCGCGGCATGCGGCCGCCGGTGTTGGCGAAGTAGCGCAGCTGCTGGTCGATCGCCGCCGGCCATTCGAGCTGCGCCAGCTGGATGTACAGCGGCGGCACGGCCGTCAGGCCGGTGATCCGGTCGCGTTCGAGCGCCTTGAGCACGTCGCGCGGCATCAGGTAGTTCAGCAGCGACACCGACGCGCCGGCGTGGAAGGCCGTGGTCAGCTGGCTGAAGCCGGCGTCGAAGGACAGCGGCAGCGCGGCCAGCAGGCGGTCCGACGGACGGTTCTCCAGGTAGCTGGCGACGCTCTTCGCGCCGGCGACCATGTTGCGATGCGACAGCACCACGCCCTTGGGCCGGCCGGTGGAGCCGGAGGTGTAGAGGATGGCCACCATGTCGGTGTCGATGACGCGGTGCGCGGCGCGGGCCGGCGCGTCCAGCAGCTCGCTGTAGCGGACCCAGCCCTGCGGCTCGGTGCCGGGCGCCGGGTCGACCAGCACGACATGGCGCACCGAGGGACATTGCGCCAGCACCGGCTGCAGCGCCGCGTAACGGTCGCGCGAGGTGATCAGCACGCGGACCTCGCAGTCGCGCACGATGAAGCCGACCTGCTCGGGCTTGAGGATGGGATTGACCGGGACGAACACGCCGCCGGCCGCCGGCGCCGCGAAGCTGGCGACCACGGTCTCCAGCCGCTTGTCCAGGTAGATGCCGACGCGCTCGGCCCGTTCCAGGCCCAGCGACAGCAGGCCGCTGGCCAACGCCCGGACCTGCGCCGCGAGCTCGCCGTAGTTCAGCGCGCGGCCGCCGTCGCGCAGCGCCGGCGCCGCCGGATCGCGCTCGGCGCTGTGCCAGATCAGGTGCGGGAGCAGGTGGCTGTCGGTGGCGGAAGCGGTCACGGCGAGGTCACGTGGCGGTAAAGGGGCGGTGAATGGGCGGTGGACGGAGCGGTCACCGGACGGAGGGCGCAATGGGGATTCCGGGGCCGATCCTCGCCGATCGAGGTCAAACAAGGGACCCATGATCGCGGCGAAAAAAGTATCTCACGCGGTCCCGCGGCAGGACCTCACGAACGGGGGGAGATCCCCTTGGGATGGGGGGGCGCCCCGGGGGTTCCCAGAGGGGGCCACAGTTAAGATCCGCCCCGATCATGAACACCCAACACCACCTGCTCGCCATCCTCGACGACGTCCTGAGCCTGGAAGGCCGCGCCAAGGACTTCACCGTCGACACCGCGCTGCTGGGCGCGATCCCGGAGCTGGACTCCATGGCGGTCGTCAGCCTGATCACCGCGCTCGAGGAACAGTTCGGCATCGTCGTCGACGACGACGAGATCGACGGCGCCACCTTCGCCACGGTGGGCGCCCTGCTGGACTTCGTGAACGGCAAGCTCGCCGCCTGAGCGGCCGTCCGCCGCCGCCCGGATCCCATGGCCGCCGCCGACACGCCGTTCTTCCTGGATGCCGGCGCGCGCGGCCAGCGGCTGTGCGTGCACCATGCCGCCGCCGCGCCCTTCGCCGCCGCGCCGCGTGGCCAGATCCTGCTCCTGCCGCCGTTCGCGGAGGAGATGAACAAGTCCCGCCGCATGACCGCGCTGGCGGCGCGCGCCTTCGCCGCCGCCGGCTTCGAGGTGCTGATGCTGGACCTGCTGGGCTGCGGCGACAGCAGCGGCGACTTCGGCGATGCGAGCTGGGCGCACTGGCAGGACGATGTCCGCCTGGCCGCCGCCTGGCTCGACGCCCGCGCCCTGCCCCATCCCGATGGCCAACGGCCGCCGCTGTGGCTGTGGGGCCTGCGCGCCGGCGCGCTGCTGGCGCCGGCCGTGTTCGACGCGGTGACCGACCGGCCGCTGCACCTGCTGCTGTGGCAACCGGTGACCGCGGGCAAGCTCCAGCTCCAGCAGTTCATGCGGCTGCGCGTGGCGGCCGACCTGATCGGCGGCCAGGCCAAGGGCGCCGTGCAGGCGATGCGCGACCAGCTCGCGCGCGGCGAGCCGGTGGAGATCGCCGGCTACCTGCTGGCCCCGGCGCTGGCCGAGGGGCTGGACGCCGCGCAGCTCAAGCCCTCGCCGCGCGTGGCGCGGGTCGCGTGGCTGGAGCTCTCGCCGCGCGAGGACGCCACGCTCACCCCGGCCGCGTCGATGGCCCTGCAGGCCTGGCAGGCCCAGGGCGCCGAGGTGCGCGCGGCGGTCTGCCAGGGACCGTCCTTCTGGGCCGCGACCGAGATCGAGGAAGCCCCTCGCCTGATCGAAGCCAGCCTCGCCGCGCTGCGGGCCGAGGCCGACTTCGCCGCGGCGCCCGCCGAGGCCATCGCCGCATGAGCGCGCTCGCCGCCACCACGCACCGCGACAGCCTGCTGCGCATCGACTGCGAGGGCGCGTCGCTGGTCGGCCTGCTGAGCGAGCCGGCCGAGACCACCGCGGCGACAGCGCCTTCGGACACCGGCGTGCTGCTGATCGTTGGCGGGCCGCAATACCGCGTCGGCAGCCACCGCCAGTTCACCCTGCTGGGTCGCGCGCTGGCAACCGCTGGCGTGCCCTGCCTGCGCCTGGACCACCGCGGCATGGGCGATGCCCAGGGCGACCAGCGCGGCTTCGACCAGCTCGACGCCGACATCGCCGCCGCCCTCAACGCCTGGCAGCGCGAGCGCCCGGCGCTGCGGCGCGTGGTGCTCTGGGGCCTGTGCGACGCCGCCTCGGCCGCGCTGCTCTACGTGCACCGCCGCCGCGACGCGCGCATCGCCGGCCTGTGCCTGGCCAACCCCTGGGTCCGCACCGAGGCCAGCCTGGCCCGCACGCAGGTCAGGCATTACTACCTGGACCGGCTGCGCCAGCCGTCGTTCTGGCGCAAGCTGCTGAGCGGCCGGGTCGGCCTGGGCGCCGTGCGCGAGCTGCTGGGCAAGCTGGCGCAGGGCCGTGCGACGTCGGCCAAAACGTCGGTGGGAACGCCGGCCGGACCGACGGCCGCGGACCCGCGCCACTACACCGAGCAGATGGCCGACGGCCTGCGCGCCTTCGGCGGTCCCGTGCTGCTGATCCTGTCCGGCGACGACTATGTCGCCAAGGAATTCCTGGACCGCTGCCGCGACGGCGGCCCGGCCTGGCGCGGCCTGCTCGGCCGCCCCGGGCTGCGCCGCGAGGACCTGCCCGACGCGGACCACACCTTCTCCACCGCCGCCTGGCGCGCGCAGGTCGAGCGGCTCACCGCCGCCTTCGTCCGCGACGTGCCGGCCGCCTCCTGACCGGAACCCCGGCCCACCCGGAGCACCGCCATGTCCGCCCTTCCGTTCCCCCGCGCCGGCTGGCGCACCCTCGCGCTGGCGCTGGCCGGCGCCGTCGTCACCCAGGCCGCCGTCGCGCAGGGCGTGGGCTGCGGCGGGCTGGCCAACAACTACGGGCCCTACGACTACCGCCAGTACAAGGACGCGCCGGAGATCGACCCGGTGACCAAGCAGATGTCGCCGCTGCTGATGGTCGAAGGCGCCCACTTCATCGACACCTGCGAGGCGCTGGTCAAGTGCAAGCGCGGCACGATCGGCAGCGACATCGACTACACGCTGCGCGCCTTCCCCAACCACCACCGCGCGCTGGTGGCGATGATGCTCTACGGCGAGCGCACCAAGCGCGACCAGCCGCCCGACGCGCTGTTCACCGTCGACTGCTACTTCAAGCGCGCGCTGGCCTGGAAGGCGGACGACGTCATCGTGCGCCTGATCTACGCCGGCTACCTGAACGGCAAGGGCAAGCCCGGGCCGGCCAAGGAACAGCTGGAGGCCGCGTCCAAGCTGACTGGCGACAACGCGTTCTCGGTCTACAACGTGGGCATGGTCGCGCTGGACCTCAACCAGGTCGACATGGCGGTGGACGCGGCCCGCCGCGCCTACGGCGCCGGCATGACGCACCCGGTGCTGCGCCAGCGCCTGATCGCGATCAACCGCTGGCCGTCGGACATCCAGATGCCGGGCGAAGCCGCCTCGGCGCCCGCGCCCTCGGCCTCCGAGCCCGCACCGGCCGCTTCCGCGCCGGCGTCATCGCCGGCCTCAGGCCCGGCCCCGACGCCCGGTGCCGCCACGCCGCCCGCCTCCCGCTGACCGGCAGGCCCTCCGACTTGAGCCCGCCGCCTCCCATGCTCGCGCCCCGGCTGCCCGTCATCGGCTGGCGCACCTTCGCCGGTGCTGCCCGGGTCGACCAGCACAGCCTGCTCGACCATCCGCGCCACCTGCTCACCACCAGCGGGCGCGCGGCCATCCTGCTCGCGCTCGAGTGCCTGGACGTCGGTCCGGGCGACCTGGTGCTGCTGCCGTCCTACCACTGCCCGACCATGGTCTCGCCGGTGAAGACGCTGGGCGCCGACGCGGCCTTCTATCCCATCGACGAGCACGGCGTGCCGCGCNTGGACTGGCTCTCGGCCCACGGNCCGGCGCATCCGAAGGCGCTGCTGGTGCCGCACTACTTCGGCCTGCCGCAGCCGATGGACGCGGTGCGCGCCTGGTGCGACGCGCGCGGCATCGCGCTGATCGAGGACTGCGCGCATGCGATGTTCGGCCGCGCCGGCGCCCGGCCGATCGGCTCCTGGGGCGACGTCGCGATCGCCAGCCTGACCAAGTTCTTCCCGACGCCCGAGGGCGGCATCCTGGCGCTCAACCGCGCCGACCTGGCCCTGCCGCCGCTGACGCCGGCCGGTCGCATCGAGCAGGTCAAGGCGGCGTCCGACATCCTGCACATGGGCGCGACGCACGACCGGCTGACCGGGCTGAACCGGCTGATCCGCGGCGCCTTCGCGCTCAAGAGCGCGCTGCGCCGCGTGGTGAGCGGCGGCGGCGGCGCGCCGGCCGCGCCCAGCCATTACGGCGAGCTCGACGAGAGCGGCGAGATCGACGCCAACATGGCGCTGATCGACCTGCCGCTGTCGCACCGCGCGCTCACGCGGGCCAGCGGCTGGATCTCGCGGCGCGTGCCGCGCCATCGCATCGTCGAGGCCCGCCGCCGCAACTACGCGCTGTTCACCGAGGCCTTCAGCGACCGCGACGGCGTGCACCCGCTGCTGCCGGCCCTGCCGCCGGACTGCGCGCCCTACGTCTTCCCGCTGTGGGTGCGCACGCCCGACCCGGGCTACCTGGAGATGCGCCGCCTGGGCGTGCCGGTGTCGCGCTGGGACCGGCTCTGGCCCGGCGTGCCGGCGCTGCCGGGCGATGCCGGCAAGGCCTGGTCGCACCATGTGCTGCAGCTGGCCTGCCACCAGGACCTCACCGACGCCGACCTGCGCCGCATCGTCGAGCAGGTCGAGCGCCTCTTCATCGCGCCCGCGCGCTGAGGCTCCGGTCATGCGGCGCGTGCTCATGGTGTCCTTCCAGTTCCCGCCGATGGCGGGCAGCAGCGGCGTGCAGCGCGCCTTGCGCTTCGCGCAGCAGCTGCCGGCGCTGGGCTGGTCGCCGAGCGTGCTGACCGCGCATCCGCGNGCGCANGCGCACACCGGCGACGACCTGCTCGAAGAGATCCCGCCGGAGCTGCCGNTGCGCCGGGCCTTCGCGCTGGACGCCGCNCGGCACCTGTCGATCGGCGGCCGCTACCCGGGCTTCCTGGCGCGGCCGGACCGCTGGCACAGCTGGCTGCTGGGCGCNGTGCCGGCCGGCCTGCGGCTGATCCGCCAGACGCGACCCGACGCGATCTGGAGCACCTATCCGATCCCGACGGCGCACCTGGTCGGCTACTGGCTGTCGCGCCTGAGCGGCCTGCCCTGGGTCGCCGACTTCCGCGACCCGATGGCCCACGACGGCTACCCGGCCGATCCGGTGCTGTGGCGCAGCTTCGCCGCGGTCGAGCGCAAGGTCTTCGCGCGCGCGGCGCGCTGCACCTTCACCACGCCCGGTGCGGCGCGGCTGTATGCGCAACGCTTCCCGGCCGCCGCCGACCGACTGCGCGTGATCGAGAACGGCTACAGCGAGGCCGCCTTCCAGCAGGCCGAGCGCGCCGTGCGGATGGAAGGCGCGAACGCCTCGTCGGCAGCGACTGCCGGGACAGCGGCTTCGGCGGCTGCGCTCGCTTCGGCGTCTGCGTTTGCTTCGGCGGCCACGACGGTCTCGGCGGCTCCGGCTTCGGGCGCTGCATCGACCGCCGCGGGTCCGCGCGTGCTGCTGCACAGCGGCGTGGTTTATCCCGACTGGCGCAGCCCGGCGCGCCTGTTCGAGGCGCTGGCCGCCGCCAAGGCCGCGGGCCGGGTCGACGCGGCGCGACTGCGGCTGCGGCTGCGCGCGACCGCGCACGACGACTTCGTGCTGGCGCTGGCGCGCCGGCTGGACGTGGCCGACCTGGTCGAGGTCGCGCCGCCGCTGCCCTATGCCGACGCGCTGGCCGAGATGCTGCGCGCCGACGCGCTGCTGCTGCTGCAGTCGAACGACTGCAACGACCAGATTCCCGCCAAGGCCTACGAATACCTGCGCGCGCGCCGCCCGGTGCTGACGCTGGCCGACCCGGCCGGCGACACCGCGCAGCTGATGCGCCGCGCCGGCCTGCCGCGGATCGCGGCGCTGGAGGACGGCCCCGGCGTCGCAGCGGTGCTCGACCGCTTCCTCGATGACCTGTTCCATGGCCGTGCCGCGCTGCCCGCGGCGTCGGCCATCGCCGCCGCCTCGCGCGAGTCGCGCACCGGCGAGCTCGCCCGCGTGCTCGACGAAGCCTGCGCCCCCCAGATGCCCACCGCCGAGGCCCGCCCATGACCCCGACGACACCCCACACGCCGACCACGTCGCCCCTATCCACCAACGCCCGCTGGACGCTCATCCCATTGCCGGACGCGGCCGCCTTCGCGCCGCACGCCGCCGCCTGGGATGCGCTGCAGGCGCGCGTGGCCGGCCTGCCCTTCCTGGAGAGCGCCTTCCTCGCGCCGCTGCTGCGCTCCTTCGGCACCGGCCGCGAGCGGCTCGCGCTGTTCGGTGACCCGAAGGCGCCGCGCGCCGCGGCCATCGTGGCGCCGGCCGGCGCGGGGCAGTGGTCGACCTTCCAGCCCTCGCAGCTGCCGCTGGGCGCCTGGCTGAGCGACGCCGGCGCGCCGCTTGAGGCCCTGGCCGACGGGCTGCTGCGCGCGCTGCCGCTGTCGGCGCTGGCGCTGGGCCTGACGCAACTGGACAGCCTCTTCCATCCGCGCGCCGCCGACGGCGTGCGCTGGCGCGGCCAGGACTACATCGACACCGCCTGGGTGGACCTCGCCGGCGACTTCGAGACCTATTGGGAAGCCCGCGGCAAGAACCTGCGCCAGAACCTGCGCAAGCAGCAGAAGAAGCTGGACACGGCCGGCACGGTCACGCGGCTCGAATGCCTGACGCGGCCCGAGGACGTCGCGCCGGCGCTGGTGCGCTATGGCCAGCTCGAGGCCAGCGGCTGGAAGGGCTCCGAGGGCACGGCGATCGCGCCGGGCCATCCGCAGTACGAGTTCTACCGCGCGATGCTCGAGGCCTTCGCGCGGGACGGCCGCGCGCGCCTGTACCAGTACTGGTTCGACGACGCCGTCGTCGCGATGGACCTGTGCATCGAATCGGGCTCGAAGATCGTGATCCTCAAGACCGCCTACGACGAGGCGCACAAGGCGGTGTCGCCGTCGACGCTGATGCGGCAGCTGCAGTTCCAGCAGCTCTTCGAGGCCGCCGCTGCGGGCGGTCCGATCCGCCGCATCGAGTTCTACGGCAAGGTCATGGAGTGGCACACGCGCTGGACCGCCGACGCGCGCCCCATCCACCACGCCACGCTGTACCGCTGGGGCTGGGTGCCGCGGCTCAAGCAGTGGCTGCGTCGCGGCGCGGCCACTGCGACCGCGCAGCCGGCCGAAGCCGGCCCGGTCGCCGCCGATGCGCCCGCGCCGACACCGGCACCGGCCTCGGCCGCGACGAGCGCGCCGGGCGCCTCGTCAGCACGGGCGGAGTCCGCGCCATGAAGGGCGACGCATGAGCAAGTCGCCGACCGTGCGCGGCGCGCTGGCCTGGTCCTTCGCCGAGCGCTACCTGAGCCTGCTGATCACCGTCCCGACGACGATGATCCTGGCGCGGCTGCTGACGCCGACCCAGGTCGGCGTCTATTCGCTGTGCGCGGTGGTCACCAACCTGGCCTCGATCCTGCGCGACTTCGGCGTCAGCGAATACCTGATCCAGGAGCGCGAACTGGACCGCGAGAAGCTGCGCAGCGCCTTCACCATCACGCTGCTGATGGCCTGGGGCATCGCGCTGGCGATCCTGGGTGGCCGCTTCCTGCTGGCCGACTGGTACCACGAGCCGCTGCTGGCCGATCTGCTGCTGGTGCTGAGCCTGAATTTCGTGATGCTGCCGCTGGCCTCGCCGACCTTCGCGCTGCTCAACCGCGAGATGGCCTTCCACCAGGTCTTCATCGTCCAGGTCAGCGCCAATGCCGCCAACGCCGTCACCAGCATCGCCCTGGCCTGGCGCGGCCATGGCGCGATGAGCCTGGCCTGGGGACCGGTGGCCGGGATCGCGGTCCAGGTCGCGGTCCTCGTCTGGCTGCGGCCGCGCGACGCGCTGCTGCTGCCGCGGCTGCGCGGCGTCGGCCGGCAGTTGCGCTTCGGCGCGATGTTCACCGGCTCGCGGCTGGTCGAGTCGGGCTCGCGCAACGGCCATGAACTGATCATCGGCAAGGTCTTCGGCTTCACCGCGCTGGGCCTGTTCAGCCGCGCCACCGGGCTGATCGACCTGCTGGCGCAGACCGTCAGTTCCGCGATCCTGCGCGTGGCCACGCCGGCCCTGGCCGCGGACCACCGCGCCGGCCACAGTCTGGTGGCGCCCTACGCCAAGGGCACCGCGATCTTCACCGGCATCGCCTGGCCCTTCATGGGCGGCGTGGCGCTGCTCTCGGGCGACATCATCGCGCTGCTCTTCGGCCCGCAGTGGCACGAGGCCGCGCCGCTGGCGACGCTGCTCGCGCTGGCCGGCCTGCCTTATGCGCTGACGATGCTGGCGCCCAACGCGCTCGCGGCCACCGGCCAGATCCGCCGCCGGCTGTCGGTGGCGCTCTGGTACGGGCCGACGCACCTGGCCTGCGTGGGCCTGGCCGCGCTGTGGAACCTGCATGCGGTGGCCGCCGTCTTCGTGATCGGCAACCTGGTGCAGGTCGCGATGTACACCCGCCACCTGACCGAGGTGCTGCAGGCGCGCCCGCGCGAGCTCTTCGGCCCGAGCACCGTCAGCGCGCAGCTGGCGCTGGGCTGCTGCGCCGGCCTGGGCCTGGCGCAACTGGCCAGCCATGAGCTCGGCCTGCCGCTGGTGCCGCGCCTGGCCCTGTGCGTCGTGGCGGGCGCGCTGGCCTGGCTGGGCTGCGCCACGCTGCTGCGGCATCCGGCGATGACCGAGGTGCGACGCGCCCTGACCCATTTGCGGAGCCGCCATGCCTGAGCTGACCCCGTCCCTGCCCGCGCCGGTGGCGCCGGCCCCGAGCCGACGCGGCGAAGCGCTGCGCTGGGCGCTGTTCCGCGCACTGGAGCGCCTGAGCGACCTGCGCGGCAACAACACGCTGGGCGCGTTCGCGCTGACGCCGGCCGACGCGCGCGGCCCGGCGTTGTGGTTCTACGTGACCACCATCGGCGAGCTCAACGCGGTGGCGCCGATGATCGAATGGCTGACCGCGCAGCGCCCCGACCTGCGCCCGGTACTGATCACCGAGCA
>Ga0058691_1000511_pt1 | contig 26568 bp, 19 predicted proteins | sample AgamicAtPrz_FD_55051 | JGI IMG/M metagenome (GOLD analysis project Ga0058691, IMG submission 55051) | Agave microbial communities from Guanajuato, Mexico - At.P.rz | ecosystem: Host-associated > Plants > Phyllosphere > Phylloplane/Leaf | place: Guanajuato, Mexico | collected 2012-05-28
GTTAATTCTGGCGGTTTTTCCCCTTCTACAAGATTAAATGGCATAGCCTGCCAGCATAACCACTTCTTGGGATAATCATTATTTGGCAAAGCCTCCAGCCCNCACTGGCTGTAACTNAGCACNGCCGTAATCTCAGCGGCGTTAGCCCCTAACACCTGATTGGTCACATAGGCAACAGCCATATCAGACATACTGTCGGATTTTACCGGNGTTTGCATACCCGCCCGGAACCAGGCATANATTTCAGGCATACCNGTNTGTGGAACACCCACATGGATGGCTTTCAGTAGTTCCAGATCTTTACCGAAAGGGTTTTGTTCCGGCTCAATACTGAATGGGGGCGCCTCTTCTTCCTTCGCTTTTTTAGCTGCATCAGGAGATTTTTGATCATCAATGCCACTCATATACTCATCAACTTTCTCCTCTGGCTGCTGATTGCTTTCCTCTGAGGCATGACTTCCATCCGTCTCCGGCCCCACGTTCGCCAGCGCGGCCCGCATCACCTGGCCTCCCATCCCATGCGTAATGACAATCACCTGCTTGACCGGCTCTTTTGTCATCCACGTTTCATCACTACTTCCGGGTTTGTAGGAGCCCGCGATTTGTTTGATACGACGCTTAAGTCGCTGTGCGCCATCGGCGCTCCCCTGCATCCAGTTGTAACCCACGACATGCAAAGGAAAGGCGAATCCCGCCATCTGTTTGGCAAAGTTAGGGTTCGCTCCCCAGGGAAGCGGTTCCTCTTTCTTTGCCGGTTCAGCCGCTTTGTTGGTTGCCGCCCCGGTAGAAGGCGTAGCGGCAGGCGTTGCCGGCGCGGCGGCGGGTGCCGCTGGCGTGAAGTCAAACAGCTTCTCGATGGCAGCGAAGAGATCTTTCAGCGCCTTACCTGTTACCAGAGAAGGCTTGGGAATACTCCCCATTTCAGTCGTCGCCCCCGCCTGAGCAACGTCGCGAAGATTAAAACGTGCATCCAGATGACGTTGTAAGGTCATCAGAAATTCGCCATATTGCTCCCAGCAGACTTCACCCCAGCCGCGTAAATGGCGGTCTTCCGCGTCTGAGGGACGAATGGCGGTTTGCACCAGATAGTAGGATTTGTCGAAGGTCTCCTTGCCTTTCTCCGCGTCCTGGGGAATGCACAAAATCCTGTCGTCGCGGCCAATTTTTTCCCCCACCAGCAGCTTGCGCCGTTCAGAGGCATCACGGAACATCCACTCCAGTACGGAGATCATCCCCCATACATTTCGGGCAATACGCAATACCTCTTCGGCCTGCCCCATTCTTTCAAAGACGCTATTAATCTCCTTTTCAATGTGCGCGATTTTCTTTTTAATATCAGCTAACTGCTCTTTAACTTTTGCCACCGCGCTTTTGCTGTCAGCGTTAGCATCCTGGCTGGCCGCGTCGATGCGCTTTGCCACGTCATCAAGCCCAACCGACTTTAAAACGCGGCTACTGAGCTTATACAAATCATTCAACGCCCCCTGTAACCCTTTAAGGACGGTTTGTAATTCAATTAATTTTTTCACCACCGGTGAACTGGTGATGGCCGCGGTCGTTTTCGAGACCTTGCCGCTCAGATCTTCTATTGCCGTTCCGAGGGGCGTGTGATAACTGCCCATTCCCGCCAGCGGATCCCATACCACCATGTTTTCATTGGTATTAAAGAGCCGGGTGCCTAACAAATCCGGCACAAAAATAACCGGGATAACCAGCTTCTTGCACTGACACCCCTGGCGACATTCATGACTACTCATTGTCGATGTCCTTATCCAATCGTGAGCGTTGCATCNCCTTCAATCACTTTGCCACCGTGTGCCGTCGGCGACCCCACCAGCGCGACTGGAATACCGTTTACGGTAAGCAATGACGTCCCGCCTGTGATGACATCCGGACTTTCTTTCTGACATTCACAGCGGTGCCCAACCAGCGCTACCGGAATACCGTTTACCGTCAACGCGGGGTCGCCATCCTGTATGGGGCCGCCGATGTGTTTATCCAGCGGGCAGATATGTTGATGTCCTTTTAAAGAAACGGGAATTCCCATTTTGTTCTCCTTAACTCAATGATTGTTTACAGATTGGGCAAATTTCTGATAGCGGATCGCCATTCATGGCGGCCACTTCAAGCGAGTTGAGCGCGCCGCTGGCACTGGCTGTAATTTTTGTCATGGCGTTGATTTTGAGCAGGCTGCTGGATATCGATATCCCGCTGCTATCCATGACAATCTTGCCGTTTGGCCCCTGAATCACGACTTTTTCCGAGCCAATGAGCTGCAGCTCACGGGTGGTGACAGTCACCTTTTTCCCCGCCTGCAACTCATACCAGCCCGCAACGGTGTGATGATGGTCGCCCGCCGTTTCTTCGGTGTAGTCGGCCCCCATCGTGTCTTTACGCTGGTTCAAAACATGAAAGAGATATTGGTTATCAACCTGAATTTGCTGGTTATGGATGACGTTGATCATCTGATCGTGGTGAACACGCTCAATATGATCGTGTTCAACGATGGACGTTTTGTCGTTCTTGATTTCCTCCCGCTGGTCATGGTGGATGGTGGCAAAACGATCCTGTTCAACAACCAGGTATTCATTATTTTTAACCTTGGTCTGGAAATCTTTTTCCGCATGGAAATAGATAAGCTGGTTGTCGTTTTCATCCTCAAACGATAATTCGTTATAACCCGCCCCCTTATGGGTGTCGGTACGTAAAACGGTACGGGTTTTGTGCACCGGCAAAGAATGAGGCGGGACATTCGCAACGTGGTACGTTCTGCCGGTGATGATTGGCTGGTCAGGATCGCCTTCCAGGAACGATACAATCACTTCATGACCGATACGCGGGATGGCCATTGCACCATAACGACTCCCGGCCCATCCCTGCGCCACGCGGATCCAGCAGGAGCTGTTTTCGTTGTTTTCACCTTCCAGATCCCAGGGGAACTGAACCCGCACCCGCCCCACTTCATCACACCAGATCTCTTCGCCTTCCGGGCCTACGACGGTGGCGATTTGCGGCCCATCCACGCGAGGGCGCGGATTGGGTTCTGGTCGCCAGGTGATTTTGTCCGGAATCGCAGTGAAATGACATTCAAGCCAGGTTCCCTTCACCCCGGCCTCTTCCTCCTGCGACTGTGGCTGTTGGCCCGTGATAATCAGGGATACGGTTTGCCAGACGCAGTTAAAATCATCGTAAGGATGGGAGATCAGCGAGAAGCAATCCCCCGCCGTCAATGACGGAGAATCAGAAACGCCGAGCGCCTGCATGGCGTCACGCCGGAGTGCATCCAGGCGATAGCCACTGTAGGCATCGCCATTAAAATCCGTTTTATAGCGGCCGGGGTAATCATAGTGTTGCATCTGATGATGACGATACGGTGCTTTGTTACCCTGCTCACGATAAAGCATTGCCCATGCCGGATTCTTAAAGGTGTACTCTTTTAGCAGCACCTGGGAAACGCGTAAATTTTCCTCATAGCTGAACCGCTGTACGCTGGCCCCCTCATTGAGACCCCGTCTATGGGGATTCCAGGGTAGGGTCTCTCCTTTTGGTAAAAAGGTGTAGTCATCGATAAAGACCACCTCATGCGCCTTGCCCGTGAAACGGAAGTACCACGAAATCCCCTCTTCGGCCGCAAGGCGAGAGATAAAGTCCAGCGTGGATTCACGGTATTGCACGCAGTATTCACGCACCGGATGGTCATAGCGCAATGAGAAATGAAACGCCGTGATCCCTGCTTTTTGCAGCAGCTGCGTAATAATTTGCTGGGGCGTCTGCTGCTGAAAAATACGGGAGTGATGCTCAAGTGAAAGTAACCACAGGTCCGGCCGGAGCGTCACGCTGTAACGCGTACGCTGGTGTCCGGTGTCGTTGCGGGCGAATCGGGTGACCAGGCCGTGAACGCGACGCTTCAACTCACCGTTAAACCAAATCTGCAGCTCAGCGCTATCGTCCAGCACGCGTGGGAAAGCAATATCGTCATGCTGAGTGGCCAGCTCAAGGTTCAATTCATAGGGCTCAGAAAGCCCTTCCTTTAACTCAAATGCAGCGACGGTTAATGCGCCTGGCGTTAACGTATTCGCGACAAAGGTGTACTGAAGGCCGGTACTGTCAGCCATGACCTTATCCTCGCTGTTTCGCTAACTGGACAAAGGCGGCGATATGTTTGTTTCCCGCGAGCGGCTGGCAGGCGGCCTCCGGTACAGGGTTATCCTTTTCGAGAGATTTCTCGACATTAACGCCCATTCGCATCAAATCGGGGTTGTATGACTGAGAGTTCCAGTCTTCGGAGGTGTAGTCTCTGGGATCCCATCCCATATCCAGCGCAGTGATATCCGCAATCATGGCCAGAGATTTATCCTCAGGGATGTCTGTTAGACCACAATGATCGCGCAGGTAGCCTGCGCTACCGATCAGATCGGCCAGAGCATTCATTTGTTCCGTTACCGACGGCTTGCCAACCGCCCGGGTTTGACAACCCACAAGTAATACCGCGGCGAAAGCGAGAAGGGNCATTTTTTTCATTTCTTTTCATCCTGATAAGAGAGTGGTGTGTNGGCTGACTTGAACGTCTGCAACGCTTGCAGATAACGGGCCTGGATCCCTTTCAGCTGATCGTCCACTTTCTGAAGATCGGCCGGGGAAGGCTGTTTACCTTGACGGATAGACTGCTCGATTGACGTTAGCTGGTAAGAGAGCGGCTCTGTCTCAGACAGACGCTGTTGAATGTCGTAAATGGCGCTTTTGAGGTAAGAGATCGTAACGGTACGGTGCTGCTTTTCGTTATTGAGGAGTTCGCCCATGAGCAACTGAAGCTTCTCTTTTGCCTGCTCATAACCAGGCACCGTGCCCTGCGAAGAGAGTTGCTCGACCCGCTTATACCAACCGCGGGTGACGGTGTTTCCCGGATAAATTTCTTCCAGCAATCTCACCATCTCAAGCCCTGCACTCATTGACTCCACGGGCGATTGCGCAAGGATGGTCTCCAGCTTNTGCTGGTATTTTTCAAGAATCAACGGGCGACTGGCCGTTAGNTCCGGGAGATGTTTTTCCGCTGTTGCCGTCTTGACCAACTCAGGCGGGGGTTGTGTACTCATGAGCATTTCGTCAACCACGCTGCGTTGTTGAAAACGGCTAACCACAAACGTTCCAGGCAGCGTTAATAAGGCACCTGTCACGATGCCAGCCATTATTAGTCCCCCTCGCCCGTTTGCTTTGGCTCGCTTCCCGGCAAAAGTATTAAGCGAAGAGGTATCAGTGAATACCTGTTGTTGTCTGCCCGGTTGCGCCGCGGTTTCCACCGAAGGTGAATGGCTCTCTTTATTTTCCGGAAGATAGACCAGCGGCAACGTCACGGTAGATCCGTTATTATTCGGCGTTGATTCATCCGGGGGATGAATAGCGGAAATCGTCTGTGCCAGATAAAAATGGACGCTTTGCAGGAGCGTGAAATTTATGTTTCCTATAGCATTCAGTTTTTCACATATTTTACTCAACGCATATTCAGCGCGATAGATATCTCGCAGTGACTGCTTATTTTTAGGCAATTGCCGAATGGCTGAACCGACCCGCGCCGCAAACCAGTCGAGGATTTCTTGCCTTGCCCTGGCCGGATTTTCCGGTGGCCACACTATTTCCCATTGGGAAACAATAAGCACAGCCAATAATTCACACCCTTCGGCAAAACCATTCCACTGATTTAACCGGGTACGCGCCATGCTGTAATAAACAACGCTCTGCAGGTCAACGCCGTTTGAAGAAAACAGCTTGATGGCCTGTGATTGCAGAAAATTCCAGTCAATAACAGGATGAAGCGGATGATTTAACTTATTAATCTCAGTTCTAATCACCTCAAATGCTTCGAAAGCACGAGGGTCTTTACCCGTTGCGACAGGTTGATAATCTAAATGTCCCATATAAATTAATCGGGTTGTGTTATATTATAAACAAACCCGATTAAACTCCTTGTCAGTATANTTGATCCATCAATGTAAATTGACTAAATATATCTCCAGAGAATGGATTATCGGATGCATCCATATAAATACGATAGCTCACTGTTCCACCGTCAACTGTGAAGCGGATATCAAAGCTGCCATCCTGAATACTGGTCAATTCACCTTTATCAAGAATATGGAAAGTTGCCCATGGACCAGAATACCCTATACTCCGTGGCGATGCTCCCACCGCATTGGGCACAAGCGTAATTTTGCTTTCATTTCCGGCGCGCATCGCATTTGGCCAGACAAGATGGGCCGTCGTAGGGTTCCCTTGCGTATAATCAATCAATTGCCCGTCAAGATTCAGGACAGCACGACGCTTGTTGGAACTGAGCTCTATCGGTGATATAGCATATTGAATACCAAAACCATTTTGTTTTGAGAATAAAACCGAACGGATTTTCTCCGCTTTCTGNAGAGACTTAACGATTTCTGGGCGAATCACCGAGCGACCATCCACAGCACTGGCGTGTCCCTCAACGAACACTTTCAGGTTATCTTTGTAGAAACTGTCGATGACACCGTCCGGGGCAAAGAAGCGTTCCATATCACTGAGAGCAACGTCTTTCGTCGCTTTACTGTTAAACGGATATTTGTCAGCCAGCTGTGAAAGGAATGGGGTTACAACCTTATCTGACCACTCTTTTTCAAGTGATTGCAATGCAAGACCCATAACAGCTTCCCAGCTATTATCTGCCAGTTGGCCAACCCAACGTCCGAGAGGGTCAGAGAGGTTTCTCGACATCTGTTTCGCAGAGAAGAACGAATCAGCATTGTTTTGCTGGAAACGCATCTGCACCAGTAGCAGCGCCGCCTTGCCTGGCTCCGGGGCGTTACTGATGCGATGCAATTCGGCATTCATTGCTGTCAGCGCAGTGTATGCCTGGCGCAACTGTCCGTTCTGNTCGTCACTGTGATCGACNAACGCTTTCTGTTCTGTAAAGGAGCGACCAATACGGTTGAGTAACACATACTCAGGTTGATTCTCCATTTTCTCCAGCGTATTTTTCTGCGCAATGTTAAGCACCTGCGCAACCTTTTGTTCTTTTTTAGCCGCACCGGCAACCGNAATGTCAGGATCGACAATAGCGGCCTGAAGCTGAGTTTGCGTGTTATCGCGTAATAACAGCAAGGCTCGCCAGATTGGCTGTCCGTTATTTAATACCGCATCCAACGCATCAGTCGCTTCAGAGATGTCGGCAAAAGGTCGAATAGAGAGATTGGTGAGCGCATTGCGCCAGCGGCTCACATAATCGCCAACATAGCGGTCAGTAATCTGACGCTGGATCTCCCGTTTATCCGCCTCNCTGTAGTCAGTATGCTCAGTCAGTTTTAACACCCATGCATCTAACCCAGTGATATCTACCAGACGATCCATTTGTTTGGTNAAGTAGTGCCCCAGACCATAGCGCGTCCAGAACTGAGGAATTTTCAACAGCGCGTCTTCATCGGCGACAAATACCGCATCAAACTGGGCCCCAATTTCGGTGCGAAGATCGAGATCTGGCGGAAGTTGTTCTCGAGCCTTAATGCCCAGGTTTTGATAAACACGCTGGTATAGCGGGAGCTTACTCAACTCACGCTGGGCACTTTGCACATCGCCGGCAAACGGCTCCCAGGCGGTAATCGCGTCTCGATCGCCTTTACGCCGCTCTCCTGCCCAGTCGGTATGTTGAAGCGCGTAGTCCAGATGCTGCATCAGNCGTTCCTGNACCTCTCGCTGGCCGGTAAATGCTTTTTGCCAGCGTCCGCGCATATACTCTTCAACNAGCGGGATACTGCGCCCACTCTTGTCCTCAAGCATGCGCATAATGCGCAGTAGCGCTAATTTTTCGTCGCTGTTATCGGGTGCAATTTCCAGCTGCTTCTGCAGATCTGCCATTAACTGTGGCAAAAAACGTAGCGTCAGAAAACGGAGATAGGTCTTTTCAACCAGCTGTCCAATTCTGTCTCCCTGATATAACCCCATATCTGAAAACAGCGAGTTCTTATCATGGTAATCGCCATAAGACAGGGTGGCGTCACGAATAATGTCCATGTGCGGTAACCAGTCAGCCCCGAGCGGTTGACTGGAATCAGGCGGGCCAATTTTCTGGAAAGTCTCGACTTTTTTGAGCGCTAACTCTCCTGCCCGATAGTTCTTGAGATAGTAATAATACCAGCCACTGAGCAGCGATAACGTCACCCCACCAGCAATGACCGTTGCGAGCGTTAAATTATGGCGGCGGGCGCGGGTAAATTCATCGTTCTCACCTGCAAGATTAGGTTCTGAAAAAAGAATATTCGAAAAAAGATCGTGAAGAAAATATCCATTCTGGTTATCTTTTGGTTGCCAGGCACCTTGCGTCGTTGAATGTAATCCATACCTTTCTGCAATCACATCCTGGAAGAAGTCACTGCGCCTGTTTTGTTGAATGGCCGACGTAAAATAGCAGCCACGGATAAGCATTTGTCTGCCCGGATCGCGATTGTAATGCCTTAACAGATCGTTGATGGTCTCTCCGGTCACCGTTTGCAGCGCAGAAAGTTGACCTATAAAGCAAAACAACGCCGTGCGAAGATCGATTGTGGTCCCATTGATCATCTGCTCAGGCATCAGCTGATTTAGATTTTTCTGCCACTCTTCCCAAAATGCTTTAAGCTCTTTGCGCCACCTGTCACCTTGTTCCGCCTCTAATGAGAATGAAACCCCAAGGACCTTATTGCGCATATGTTGCGATAAAGCAGGGTATATCGCCTCAAAACCATTCAGTACATCTATTTTATTGATGATGAGATAGACCGGAACACGGCATGCGAAACGATCGCTTAGCGCCAGAATATGGGTTTGCCACCGTTGCGCCCACATACGGCGACTCTCTGCCGTCATCGCCATCAATTCCTGGACGTTAATCGTTAAAACCACCCCATTAAGCGGCTGNCGAGGACGATGCGCGATTAACCAGTCCAGAAGATGCTGCAGTAACCGCCCGCCCCGATGGTGCCCCTTGTCTTTATCGTGTTCATCTTGCTGGAAGAATTCTCCGGGGGGATCGATCAGAACGGCAGGCTCGGTTAAGAACAGCCCCAGCGTTTTAAGCGCTTTGCCATCGTACATCTCTCGCTTCAGCTCACTCTTGAAGTTGAGCGGAATAACCTGATCGGATTTGTGGATCAGGGTACTTTTGCCGCTGATGCTCTCCCCCATCATCATGTACCAGGGACGGCTGTACATAGCATTTTTAAGGTGGCTTCGCTGGGAATAGTGCTGCAGCCATTCATCCAGAAAACGCGTCTGATAGTCGACACTTGCCTGGTAAGGCAGGATTTCTGTTGCCTGCTGACCGGGCAAGACACGCTGCACTTGTTTATAGAGATACCAGCTGACNGCACTCAGCCCCAGCAGCAAAAGAAGCAACGTTGCCACAATGCGGTTGCCAGCCGATCCCAGCGGTTTTATTTCTCCCCATGTCCACAGAGGGCCCCATAACCAAATAGCAAGCAGCCCCATTCCCCATATCAGCCAGAGTAACGTTAAAGAAAATGAAAACCGAGGTAACAGAGGCTTAAGTCGCCATAATTTGCCTGTGAATGTCTTCACAGCCCGCAATGGAGAGAGCCAATAAGCGATCTTATTTATAAAAAACATGAATAATTACTCCAGTCCCTGTGAAGTGTCAGAAATATATTGCTTCAGGAAAGTCATTAATGAAGGTTCCCACTCCTCAAGTGAGAGTGTGCGAATACTTTTCCAGAGCGAGCAGAATTGATGCTGGGCGAGTTCACTTAAACCCGCTTCCTCCAGCAGTCTCGCTGTAGTGAGTTGGTTATAAAAATAAAAGCGAGGATCGGCGCACGTTTCCTTCTTTTGAAGATCTTCAAGTTTGTTTAACGCGGCCTGTAGGCCATTTACATGAAATTCATGCCAAAGTGATTCATCATCGTTTATAGACAGTTTGTGATGCTCACTCTCTTTTTCCACGTCCATAATCCAGAGGCAAGTATCAGGACTGGCAAAAGATGTCCCATCGCTGAACTGCATTTTCTCTATACCGGGAAGCCTGTTGATTAGTCTCGCCACGCTTTCCCGAATAGCCTGAGCCACTTCATGATAACCACTCAGCTCGGCTCTGAGGGAAGAGAGATAATGTCCATCAAACCACCAGGGGGCGAGGGTCAGGCTGGTTTCGATCTCTTTCCAGACTTGCGGATCGATAGCCATTCTGTTGCGATAATCAGACACACGATCCGGGGAGACAGCAGCAAGCTGCGTTNTGATCCCATCTTTGCTCGCTGGAGCACTGTTCAGGTTNCCCCAAATTGCATGACGACGNACCAGATAGCCAACCGGCTCGGCAGGGTGGGATTCGCACAAGAGATCGGCCACTTTNAGCAGGCTTTGTCGCCACGCTCTTTCCGAGTCAGTAGCGATATCGAAGCCCGCTGTGGCTGACGGGATTAGCGAAGAGANTGCCGGCTTAGTCTGCGGCACCTCATCCNCTTTCCTGACGGAAGCGTCACTCGCCGATCGATCATAGATCTGCATAAGCGAACTCACCTCAGACGAAAGGGTTGCATCAAAAGAACAAAGCATTTCCGATAAAACGACCATCGTTTCGCGGAATTGCTTTCTTTCAACTTCATCGCATCGCTGTGAGAAGTACCCGGCCACGCCTTCAAAACGCTTCAAGACTTGTTGNAAAAGCCTGACTCTNANCCGGGCATCTTGTGGCCAGGCGGTGGAGGCAAAATGACGTAAATATTCGGTCAATAACACACCAGCCAGCACCACCTGTTCGGGATGTCCGCCATGCTGAAGCGTGCGCAACAAATGGATTACGATCCGAAAATCTTTGCTTTCCTGCTCCAGCAGGATCAGGCAATGTTCCTGAATGCGAGGAATATCAACGTGTTCATGGGTTAGTGAACCCAATCTTGCAATACCGCTGTCAACCTCTTCCCATAAAGGCGATTCTTCGTTGACTTTTGCCGTCGTTTTNTCCTCCGACAAGGGGGCCAGGACCCGCTGCAGCCAGGGGTGATTGTTTAATGTCATCTTTTTCTCAACCTCACCAGTGGCATGCCTGACGCAAAGGCTCCAGTGCCTGTTTCAGACCATCGATACGAAAACGCAGGTCATTCAGTGCAGGTTGATCAGATGAAATGACCAACTCTTTAGCGCCAAACAGCTGCTGTATTTCCGCAATACCCTGTAGTCCTCGACTTGCTTCCAGCCGGTATCCGCTTCCTCGCCAGAACCAGCGGCTGGTGAGCACGTTACTATCAGCGTGCATTTCCAGTATCTGGTCACCTTTCCCCTGCGGAGCCGTAAACGCGATTTGCATACGGGTAATATTTTCTATGCAGCTGATGGCAAATATTGCCCGCGCCGGATAGTTACCGTTACCGGGCACCGTCAACATCACTACCCCGGCCGAGNTCCCTGTATTGCGTGTTTTGAGTATCATTACGGGATCGCCTGTCTGACGTTGTTTTTCCTGCTCCATGATTTGCAACCAGTAACGGTCAGGCTTGACCGCCTGATGAGTTTTAATTTCAGGGTGCCACGCCTCGTCATAGCACTGAAGACGGGGTAATGGAGACGATTGCTGACGGCAGGCCAGCAGAGCCGTTTTTACTTCATCCGTAAATAATGATTCCGCCGTCGTTTTTTCAGCGACTGCTGTACAAGGAGTATTAATAAACAGGAGAAAAAATATCATTTTCATGAATACTTCTGATTTCATCGCACTATCCCTGATTTTTTGCACTTCATATCCAGTGAACGTCTTGAAATTGACAGGCTGGCTGCCGTTCTTTCTTTATCGAAATTGTATTTTTCCAGACGCTGACGTAAAACTATCGTTTCGTAACGCGCCAGAATTTTTTTGAGCGGACCGGAATCATGGCTTTCTGATAAGGGAGAAAAAAAACGCGCAGGACGACCGATTGTTTTCTCCATGAGTTCCCTGTATCCGACAGCCATACCATGGTTTTTCACCTGAAAAATATAGTCACGGAGTATATTTTCCATTTCCCTTATATTTCCCGGATATGAATATTTAACCAGAGACTCAACAACCTCCTCAGCCAAATAAAAGTTAACAGGAAGGTCTCGATGATTTTCGGTTAGAATTCGCTCAACAATCGATTTAATACCCTGTCGTTGCTCCCGCAATGGCGGGAGGTAAATTTCACTCCCGGCAATTCGGTGATANAACCCGGCGTGCTTTCTTTTCCATTCTTCGCGATCCTGGCTGGTGAGGATAAGCTGCAGATGAACATTCCCGGCGTCTCGTCCATCGGTACTCAGCACCTCATGGGTATCAAGAAAATGCTGGAAATATCCGTGCCAGCGTGGCGACAGCCTGTCAATGTTTTCGAGCAGTAAAAATCCCCGGTGAGCTTTTACTAAGGCGCTGCCGGAAACATTTTTCTCACCAAAAATCTTTATGCCCTGCCATTCCTCTGAAAGTAATGCGCAATCAAGATTGACGAGCGGAGCCTGACCTTTGGAATAACGGTGCAAATAATGGGCGAGCCAGGTTTTGCCCGTTCCTTTTTCCCCGACAATCAGCACCGGCTTTCCGGGAGATAATGCCTCAACAAGATGTTGNACGCGTTCACTCGAAATGCGCCATGGCAGAGGTTCCGCAGCTTGCTGACATGGTGCAGGCTCAATCCGGGTGCCAGTCTTATTCAGTTCCCTTGAACGGATCAGGAATACTTGCAATAAAGATGAGAACTGGCTTTCTATAGTGAGTAATGCTTCGAGGGTTGTAGCGGGTGCCAGTATCGCCCAAATTCCCCATACTCTTCCCTGCCCCTCCAACAGGGGAATCGCATACAGTCCGCATTCCCCGTTCTGGCGTAATACCAGCTCACGAAAATTGGGGTGCTCAATCCTTGCACCATAATTAAGCGATAGCCACAATGCGGGCTTAGCGCTTCGAATAACCTGCGCCAGAGGATGCCTGAAGTCATCAACACTGAGATGCAGAGTATCNGTCCTTTCACCGGTAACCCGGCATGCCATCTCAGAGCCCGGGAAAGGGATCACGCCGATAATTTGGCTCCCGTATGGGGCCAGCATGGCAACCCTGGCGGCAAAACATGCCATAAGATCGTCCACCTGCTGACAGGCAAGCAGCTCCAGGATCGCGGACAGCACTGGCTCAGGCATTAGCTCTCGACCTCAACGGTGAAATTGCCAGACTCAATACCAAAGTGAACACGGCTGATAGCCTCGCCGTTGGAGAGCTTTTGTAAGATCACCATGGAAACAGGCGGCAATAATGCTCCGTCTATGACNGACTCGAGCATACGCGCGCCATTCTCTTTGCGGGTTGCCCGGTTAATAATCTCCTGATATACCGCCTCGTCAATAATGACTTCCGCGTTAAATCGCGTGGATAACTTATTCGACAATTCAGCAAGCTTGCTGCGAATAATGGACATTAATATTTCACTGCTTAACGGGAGGAAAGGCACGATTTCCATACGCGCAAGTAAGGCCGGCTTAAAGAATGCAGCCAGTTCCGGATAGAGCGCATCAGGTATCTGCTCTGGACTAACGCTCATCTCTACAATTGTCTGGTAACCCAGGTTGGATGTCAGGAAAAAGGCGATATTCTTACAATCAATAATTTGCCCTTCACCATCCGCCATCTCGCCTTTATCAAAAGCTTGATAGAACAAGTTCAGCACGTCAGGATGCGCTTTTTCGACTTCATCCAGCAATACGACGGAATAGGGCTTTTTGCGAATGGCCTCGGTCAGGATCCCGCCCTCGCCATACCCAACGTAGCCAGGGGGAGAGCCGATCAATCTTGAAACGGTATGTTTCTCCTGGAATTCTGACATATTGATCGTCGTTAACCAGGCATTCCCCCCAAAAAGGAGTTCGGCGAGTTGTAATACTGTTTCTGTTTTGCCGACACCGCTCGGCCCNACCAGCAAGAATGCGCCCAGAGGGCGTCCGGTTCGTCTTAAATCTGCACGCGCGGTCAATAAATGTCGGTGNAGATACGCTATGGCAAGGTCCTGTCCTTTAATGGTTTTAGAGAGNAAATCAGGCAGTTCAGTGATAACCTTCAGCTCATTTTGCGTGATCTGCTGGAGAGGTACGCCCGTCCATTCAGCGATGACTGACGAGATCTGATCTTTGTCGACATGTGCTGAAAGACACTTCTGTGTTTTTTGTAACACAACCAGCTGCGCTTCACGTTCTGCTAATTGCAATGCTATTTCGGGAGATGCATCCTCGTTAAGGAGAGACTGGCGCAAGGTTATTATTTCAGATACCAGTGCCTTCTGGCTTTGCCACTGTTTTTCGAGTATTTCCAGCTCGGACTGAAGACGTTGACGCAATAAAAACAGCTCACCCAGCCGTTCCGCGTATTCGTTTAGTCCAATGCGCTGCTCACGTTCTATGTGATGGATCTCTTGTTCCGTCTCTTTCAGCTGGGTTTCAAGCTGGGTGTATCTCCTGGGAGGCGCAGAGAGGTTAATTGCGCAGCGTGCGCAGGCGGTATCCAGTACATCGATAGCTTTATCAGGAAGCTGACGGCCTGAAAGATAACGGGCGCTTAATTGAACCGCTGCCACCAGCGCTTCGTCGTCAACAAGAACGTTATGCGCCAGCTCGTATCGAGCCACCAGTCCCCGGAGAATGGTTGTTGCCTGAATGAGGTCGGGTTCGTTGACTTTTACCAACTGGAAACGTCGGGTTAGCGCTGCATCCTTTTCAATGTATTTTTTGTATTCCCGCCAGGTCGTCGCGGCGATCGTTTTTAACTCTCCTCTGGCCAGAGCAGGCTTGAGTAAGTTTGAAACGTCCAGCCCTCCCTGCGTATTGCCCGCACCTATCAAGGTATGCGCTTCATCGATAAACAAAATGACTGGCGCTGGCGCATCAAAGATTTCCTGCATGATCCCTTTGAATCGCTTCTCAAACTCTCCTTTCACTGAGGCTCCCGCTTGCATCGCCCCTAGATCCAACGAAAGCAGCACCGTTCCTTTGAGCTGATCTGGTACCTGGTTCGCCACGATACGACTCGCTAGCCCTTCAATAAGCGCACTTTTCCCCACGCCAGCTTCGCCAACAACGATGGGATTATTTTTGCGACGACGACAAAGAATATCGATCATCAGGTCTATCTCTTCATCCCGGCATAAAACGGGGTCAAGCCTGTTCTCACGCGCAGCCTCGGTGATATCCGCAGTGAACCGAGAAAGTAGCGAGCCCTCTCCACCGACGTTAGCTGGTGTCGTTCGGGATAGAGGTACGTCCGTGGTGCAATTTTCTGCCGAGTCCCTGGTGATGTTGTTAATTTTTGCAGTCAATTGCTCGCGGTGTATTCCTTCGATCAAGCGACAAAAATCAACCGGAAGGTACCGATGACGGTGCGTCAGTAAGACCAAAAACAGGGCTCCGCTACGCAGTTCATGTTGATTCAATTCCGTTGACGCCAGTAACCAGCTATCCTGTAACCACTCGACAAGCAAGGGCGAAAATGAAGGGTACGACTGCGGATAATCAGTACGATCGAGAGGGTTAACCTGCAGTAATGATTTTGCACGCTCGGCCTCTATTCCATATTCATGGAAAATGAATCGAATATCACAAAGCGGCGTGTCAATTAATTCATTTAATAAATGAATTACGCTAATTTCAGTTGCATGTTGATTAACACTCACCGCCGCTGCATGCTCAAGCGCACGGCGAACGAGAGGATGCAACCGTTCTACAAGAGCGGCTATTTCAATCCTGATCATTTTTATCTCTTTGATATATTTATGTAAAATCGGTTATTGGCCTACTGCAGTAAAACATCTAGCCTGTCTATGATATTTTCCGTCTGAATATGTAACTGCCAGTTGAACAGTAAAAATCCCGCTAACGCGATAAATGCCATTATCCAGGCAATTTTCTTTACCGAGAGCAGCCCACGCAGTCGATATTTTTTCTCTCGTTCCGACGAGCCAACGTGAATAACCGTATCGCTGAGAAGAGCGGTCCGCTCCGCTGGTTGCTGCGCACTTATGCTTTGCAACTTCTGGTGGATCAGTCGCAGAATGCGCTCTCGCTCTTCCTGGTATTGCACCGTCATCCGGTAACGCCCCTGAAAACCCAGGCACAAGCAAAGATGAATAAACTCAAGTAAATCACGGTAGCGTGAGGGTTCGAGCAATAACCGGTTGATAAGTTGATAACACTTTTCCCCACCCCAGGTTTCACTGTGAAAACGAACCAGCAAGGTATGCTGAGCCCAGTACTCAATTCCCCACGGGCGGGCCATAACCATTTCGTCAATAAACGTACAGAAAAAATAACTCCAGGATATTAAGATTCCCGGCTCATAGCGTTCCGCCTCCAGGCGCAGCAATATATGGCGAATATCCTGCTCAATCAGATCAATAAGTTTTTTATCATCAGGGGGTTCGAGCAATGATTTAACCCGAACAGTAAAACCCAGCAAATGAGACGACTCTCTAATTAACGGATTAGGATGGTTAATCATTCCAGAAACGTCTTCCCCTCCTCCCGATGCCGGTATGCTCTTTAAACCGTTATCCTGAGAAAATGTAGTGTGTGTGGCATTCATTTAAATTTATCTCCTGATAGCCCAGAATTGCATATCCAGCTCCGGGAACTTCCCACCGATGTGAAAAGCAAACCCGCTATTGGTACCCCCTCTGGGCCAGTAAGGACTTTGGCGATCTAAAGAGAAATAGATGTAGCCATTATGGTATGGCAACTGACGAGGCGAGGTTGCAAGCGGACGCAGAGGGATACCGTGCGTATGCGTGCTGACCAGTTTCATAATAGCTTCAGGCGTTGCAATTTTACTTTGTTGAACAAACTGCTTACTCAAAATATCGAGAGGCATGTTTGCTTTCACTGCAAGGACAAAATCTGCATCCCGGAGCAACTCTTCTTGCGTAACCGCAGCCACAAATACGCCAAATCGCTGTTCAAGTAACTGCAAAGATTGTGCTCGAGGAGAAAGAACGGTGCTCAATGCCTGTCGTAGTGCCAGCATTAATGGATGGAAGCTGCGCTGCAAATCATCATGGAAATAGCGCGGGATACTTTTGGGTAACCGGCTAAGATCGGTAAATGTCATTAATTCACCGCAAAACCCTGATAGCAGAGTGAAAAGATGTTCGGGGTGCACAACGGCCCGGCTGTTTAAATGCTCAAGGACGGGGTGCATGCGATTTAAAAGCTGCAGCAACATAAATTCAGCGACGTCAGCGACGCCCTGTTGACCTGGCGAGCCAATTCTGTCCGCCAGATTTTTTGCTCGCTCCCCTACCAGACCAGTGACTTCAGACAAGAAGCTTTTCAAATGCGTGACGGTATTTATGGTTAAGCAGGTTGGAATAAAATGCGGATCCAGCAGCAAGCTTCCGTCAGGTTTCTTATCTGCAATTCGCGCGACAGGGATCGATGCAAAGGTGCTTCGGTCATCACTTTCCAGCATCAGCCGCAGATTAACTTTCGCGACATTAATTGCGGCTATTTCTGCACTCTGTGAATAAAGATCGCGGACAGACTCAAGGCAAGCCTGATATCGCGTCCGGCTTCCGTTATGCTCCAGAGACGTATTTATCTCAAGGATATGATCGCCCGCCAGAGGTACCGCCAGAAAAACAATTTGCCCAACAAGATTAGCCTCTGAGACCTGCAACGGAAGAGGAAGCACATCTTCATAAGGTAGGCTAAAGTGGGTCCCATCGGGCATGATGCCAGAAGCGGTTACGAGCGTAATGCGGCCAAAGCTTAGGTGATCTTCGTTAATTTTAAGCTCTGAGACACCATAAAAATGCTCAGTTAAAGCTGAAAGCGAAGTATAAAGCAGATAATCGTTATGCCTCTGCTGCTGCTGAAAATGTTGAGGTTTAATAAATAACCCCTCTCCCCAGACAATCCGATTGCGGGTTAACATCAGTCTTCGCTCTCCTTGAGGATATCTACGCTGTTTTTATGCAAATGAATTAAAATCTGGTAACGATGGCCAACGGGCGAAACTTTTATCACTTTCTTCCACTGCGTTGCATTGGGCTGGCTGAAGTAAACAGCTACCCCAATAAATCGTGTTTCTTTATCCAGTTCCACGGGGGGAAGATATTTATATTGCCCCGGTATAAGAGTGAAATCCTGATGATTCAGGTAGTTTTTGCCGAGGACATCTTCTATTTTTTTTGTCGTAAGCTGGTCGATATCTGTGGCTAAAAGTTTAGAATCATCTGACATCCAGATAACCTGAAAAGAGGCAGGCGAAGCAGCCTGGCTCTCATTAGGATTGATGTCACTGTCGGCCAGCAATGTGAGGCCAGCCTGTGANGGAAGCGTTGCGACATCGGNTGTCTCATCCACAGGCCATAGCGGATTTTTACATCCTGAGAGCATGACAGAAAACAGAAGGAGCAACGGACCTGCCATCAAAATTAACAGCCGTTTCATGCCTTATCCTCATCGCGTAAATCACGCAGAGCTTTATCGTAGACTTGTTCGAAAACCTCATGAAATAGACGGTCAACTCCCTGCTGCCTTGTCGATTTTAGCTCTTCAAAATAGTGGTTATACATTTCCCAAATCCATGCGGGATTGTTTATATCAACCAGATGATCGCGGCGGTAACGCTGAAAACGCGCCATCAGGATGTCAGGTGAGAATGTGTCCACCACACACGTGAGGGCTTCGCTTACTGCCTGACGAGAGGCGTACGCATGCATTCTCAAAAAAGAGAGGCATTCCGTTATCGCAGCAGATGGCGACAAATGAACCTGGCTTTTTTGGTCCCCAAAGAGAGCATCAACCGTAGCGACATAATCTAAGCCTAACCGTAGCGGGTTATCTTCTACGGGCTGAAGCTGCTTATTAACACGAATGCGATCCTGCTCCAGTAGCAGAATCCCTTTAATCGCAGCCTCCAGCGTACGTCCAGCCTCTTCTAAAAAACCATTGGCCTGCTGGCTATCAGCAAGATTTAAAAAATGTCCCATTCCGCGCATCAATGGTGTGATTGCTACACTCTCAAAGGGCTGTGATTCGTGATTCTCATCATATAAAGGCGACGCGAGTGTGGGGATATCAATAAATTCTTCATCGAGCATAGGCTCTGCGCGTGAAAAATCGGTCGCGGTGTCCAGGTTATTATTTTCTGAAGGTATAAATTCTGAAGATGAAAGCGCCCCCCCCATACCCAAGGTACCTGGGTCATAAGGGCGATGACTGTAACCCACAGATTTCGGGCGACCGGAAAACGCCCCCGTCGCTGAAGGCTCGTCAATTATTTGGTTTACATCACTCCGGCTCGACATNGTAATAAGGGTCTGGGGATGCTGGTAATCAGCAACATCCACTTTTTCACTGCCGACAATTATTTGGGTCGTGAATGTAATGCTCCCCATTTTGATCTGGTCACCAGCAGACAACGCAACCACATTCTGCGCGCCTATACTATGCTCCGCTTCGTTGATAAATGTTGTTCCACTGACATCTTCCAGACAGAAATGNCCATCTCGCCAGATAATTCTGGCGTGCGTACTCTGGATCTCCTGACGGTTATCCTGCACCTGCCAGTGCCGGGTTTCGCCNGCATCCATGCTTCCTATCGTTCCGCCCTCTTTATTAAAACGATGGGAACGTTCGATTTTTCTGCCGATACAACTCAAATCCACAATGGTTAGAATCAGTTCCATTGAATCATTCATATAAATTATTCCTGAACACAGAGTGAGACTTTTAAATTTTTTGGTAAAGGAGCGAGAAAAGTTGTCCACCCGAGTAGACACCCCTTTCCACGACCGAGACATGTTTTTTCAGACTGGTTGTGCGCTAAGTTCAACTCTAAATCCCACGCAAACTGTTCTCTCATTATAAAAGACATCACTTTTGTCAGCGGCGCAAAAAGATCACCGTTCGGGAGAAAACGTAAAAATGTGGAATAGCTTAACTCATTAATTCTTAATATATATTTACTGCTTATATCTGGAGCGTATTCTCCAACGACAAAATCGTTCCCCATCGACATATTGGCTTGACCAAGTCGATTTTGCTGATGCTCTGCAATGGCTACGCGGCGATATTGCCAGCATAATATTTTAACGTCATCCAAATCAAAGCAGTGTGAAATCAGCCCCTCCACTACCTGAGGAGAGCGACCAGGGGCAGCAAGGAGGCCTGCATAGGCTAACATTTTGCTGTGATTTATCGCCATCGAATCACGTAATGCTTCACTTCCCAGCCCTATCAGGGAAAACATACATTGAGAAAATCTGTCTTCACCACCTGGACGATACCGAACATGATAGCGATATTTCCTCCATGCACGATGTAACAGCATCAAAAAACGATGGTTAAAGAAATTCAAAAATTGACCCGGCCCATTTTCTTGATGCATATACTGCCATGCAAGGTTTTCCAGGTAATATCCTGGCAGCGGCGACTGAGCACCATGCAGTCCGAGGAATGATACCTCCAGATCATAACCATATTCTTGCTTACTCACGGATACGATATCACCTGAAGGAAACCCTAATGAAGCGCTGGCNGAGTACCGAATCCGCTCATTTTCGGGTAATTGATTATCAAGCTGTTCAATATCCTGCCCTTCACTACGATAGAGCAACTCGACAAGCTGGTAAAAATTATAATCCTTTAAATTATTATTCATTATATCAATGAATGATTACCTTGTTGTAATGGCCAGCAATAGGCGGAATTATTTTCAGTATCTATTAATGACAATTCATGAAATGAGTTAATATTTGAAAAAAGTGATAAAAACTGAGCCAGAATACATCCAAATAAGTAAAACTCACCCTCGCTTATGAAAGCACTTTTTTTTGCAAATAATGTTGAATGGATACCCCGCACCGGCATACCCCGAATCAATCTGTCGACAGGTTTCGTTTCAATTTTTTCCACCCCTTCAAATCTCTTCTGCGAAATCTTTGCCGCGTGCCCGTCATTCATTGCAGGGAAATCATAATTTCGAATAATTTGTAACAACGCATCCTTATCTAACAAAGAATGGTAGTTTAGCGCCATGCTTGAGATAAGTGTCCAATGTAGTTTTTCATCAATCAGAGGACGCAATGTTTGCGAAGGTGACAAGATGTTGCTGTAAGCTAGCCAGGGTGGTGAGTCTCCAAGAGGGAGGCAGATATCGCCGCGTCCAAGTTCTGCGGGTAAGTTCCTGTTTGTGCAGAGCATCGTGACTGCAACGATTTCATCACTCCTCCCCATGAGGCTTTCATCACTGCGCAAAAATGAAATATTATGCTCGTAGCCCTTCAGTTTCAGTGAGTTGTGAATGCTGACTTTGAAATAATTCATTGTTCTCTTTTTTTCAAACTCAACCTCATGTCTGAAGCTTTCAAAGACATGATACGTTCTGAGTTCGCTCTTGATACGTTCGCCATCCTTTCCTGCATGTTCACTTTTCCATCCTTCAACTTTCTCGACGGAAAANACTTCATAATGTTCGGGGAGCATATGGCTTGCCCTGAGCGGGTAGTTTATTCGCTTCCCGTCAAGTTGAATGGGTTCCGAATGATGTTCAAATAAATTCGCAGCGGGAGAACAATTCAACTTAATTGATGAAGATGTAATGCGACAGTCTGAGGGAAAAGGTTTGTCATAATGGAAACTCAGTTCAATATCGCTTANCGCGATGTTCTGCGGAAGCTGGTCAAATCCATGAATATCTACAAACAGGAANCCTTCAGGAAAACAGAAAAACTCCTGCAAAATACGGTATCCGGAGTAGACGTTTTTAGGATATGGCAGTAAAGCATGGTTGTCAGAAAAACCCACAGGGCTAGCTTTGACATCAGATAGCGTAAATTCTGCGCCATTCAGCTTAACGGTGACTTTTTTAAGATGGTTTAGCATGTAAAGATACAGTTGAGTAGCAACATAGTAGTCGCTACCGAGAAACAATCTGAGATTATCCAGCCTGATCTTATCGAGAGGCATCGCGCTAAACGGCTTAAGTGTAAGCGAAAGGCAGCCATTCTCATTAGTATTTATCGTTACCAGATTGGTGAGTTCAACGGGTAAAATCCAGATATCCCTGCAGGTAGAGAACGTGCATCCAGTTCCCTTTATTTCTTTTGAGCCCAGCTTAACCCCTTTTTTAACAAGACAAGCCTCTGTGATAGATCCCACTTTTGGCTGGCACTCAATGATGGTAAATGATGGNACGGGCCGCAAATAATTAGGCCACAAAATATTTAGCAAACCATGGGTGAGCTCCGGAAAATCATCCTCAATTTTTGCGCGCAATGTTCCTGATAAGAATGCGAAACCTTCCAGAAGTCTTTCAACGTCAGGGTCTGCACTCTTTTCTGCAAGGAAACGCGTTAGCTGGGGCCAGGACCTTGAGAAATCAGCCCCCTGCTTTCGCAGCCAGGATAATTCATCCCTAAAAAACTCTTCTAGTTTCATAAATATTTTTTATATTCACTCAAGTTTGTATTTGTGATTTCCATCAATACGCAAATTGAAATTGAGAATGCTCTCTCGGTCCTCGAACGATACGTATGCTTTGACAAGGAAGTAAAGAGTTAACGGATCCGCTTCGTTAGGTTGCGCGATGATTTCTGCCCTGCTTATTCTCGGTTCGTAATCCTCTATGCACCGTTTAATTGCCCTACATATCGCCGAATAAACCTCAACAGAACTCCCAGTTGCATCGTTGAAATCAATAATGCCTAATTCGGGACAACTCTGCGCGTTACCGGAGCGGGTGTTGAGAATCGCCTGAAGATTGCGTTTCAGAGAGGCCACCAGGTCATCAGTGTCATCCGAAGACCTGATGGTTTTGCTCTCGTCAATGCGCTCAAAAAGACTGGCAGAACGACTTCTTCGCCATGCAGTAAGCGCTGACATCCCTTATTCCTTATCCAGACGGCCAACGAGAGAGAGTTCGAAACTCGCGCCCATGTATTTAAAATGTGGCCGCACTGCCATTGATACCTGATACCAACCTGGATCGCCTTCTACATCAGAAACAGTGATTTGAGCGGCACGTAAAGGACGGCGGCTACGCACTTCTGCTGGCGGATTTTCCTGGTCAGCAACGTACTGCCTAATCCACCGGTTTAGTTCTCGTTCCAGATCCTGTCGCTCTTTCCATGCGCCAAGCTGTTCTCGCTGCAGGACTTTTACATAGTGAGCCAGGCGGTTAATGATGAACATGTAAGGTAGCTGAGTGCCAAGGCGGTAATTGGTTTCAGCAATTTTTCCTTCCCGCGTATTGGGGAATACTTTGCATTTCTGTACTGAGTTTGCCGAGAAGAAAGCTGCATTATCGCTGCCTTTACGCATTGTCAGCGTGATAAATCCCTCTTCTGCGAGTTCAAACTCGCGACGGTCGGTTACCAGGACCTCGGTTGGGATTTTGGCCTGAAGTTGCCCAAGGGATTCAAACTTATGTACTGGCAAGTCATGCACCGNGCCACCGCTTTGAGGCCCAATGATATTCGGGCACCAGCGATAGCGGGCGAAGCTATCCGTCAGGTTACAGGCCATGAGATAGGCCGTGTTTCCCCACAGATAATTATCATGTTCGCCCTGTATGGTCTCATGATAATCAAAAGATTTAACCGGATTATCCTGACTGTCGTAAGGAAGACGTAACAAGAAACGCGGTGCCGTGAGTCCTAAATAGCGTGAATCTTCTGACTCTCTCAATGCACGCCACTTGACGTATGCCGGACCTTCGAAAACAGCCTTTAATTCCTTAATGGCGGGGAGCTCGGTAAAGCTTTTGAGGCCAAAGAAGGCTGGAGAGACCGAGGAGATGAATGGCGCATGGGCCATAGCGCCGACGGAACTGACATACTGCAGAAGCTTTATATCCGGGGCTGAGGGTGTAAAGGCGTAATTGCCAATGACAGCCCCCACTGGCTCTCCGCCAAACTGACCATAACCGCTCGCATAGATATGTTTATAGAATCCGGATTGCACTATCTCAGGTGAATATTCAAAATCGTCTAATAGCTCTTCTTTTGTGGCATGCAGGATCGTGATTTTGATGTTTTCTCTGAAATCAGTTCTGTCTACCAGCAGTTTTAACGACCGCCAGGAGGATTCCATATTCTGGAACTCANCAGAATGCAGAATCTCATCCATCTGGGCGCTCATTTTTTTATCGAGTTCGGCGATCATTCGGTCGACAAGCAGTTTATTTACTGCAACATCTTCCTGCCCTGATTCCAGTAAATTCGCTATAAATGCCGATATCCCCTGCTTAGCAATATCATACCCATCATCCTCAGGTTGAAGTCTTGCCTGAGACATTATGTGATCAAGTAAAGAGGACGATTCGTTTTTTAATTCACTATCATGAATAACACTTTGAACTGTCATACGCGCACCTTATTAATTCTCTGAGGAAATTACTCTTTTGTGGAATTATCTTCTTCAAGAGCGATATCAAGTTCTTTGAGAAGTTGTGCACGCATTTCGCCATCTGTTAATAACTTCTGCAAACTTGCTCGGAAAGAAGGAATATTACCCAACGGACCTTTTAATGCGACCAAAGCCTCCCTCAACTCGAGTAGTTTTTTCAGTTCAGGTACTTGACGGGCGATGTTGTCTGGAGAGAATTCTTTTAACGCATTGAAGTTTAAGCTAATCGGTAGTGCTTCCTCAGCACCATCCTGCAATCTGTTTACCACTGAAAAATCCAGATGTAAACCTGCCGTCTCCATGACCGAGTCAAAATTGTGCTTATTAATTGAGATTGCCTCTCTTTCTTCAATGGAAGAATCTTCGTTCCCACCGTTGAAATCGCCGACAACGAGAATATTAAGAGGCAGTTCGACTTCAGCTTGTTCATCACCTGTTGCTGGGACATACTTAATATTTATACGTTCTTTCGGTGCAATACTTCCTTCNTATAATTTATTACCCATCCGCATTTAACTCCAATCCATGTTAAGTTTAGCTAGTCTTATAATTTTTATAACACACTAAAATGGCGAAGAAAAATACGTTTCAATAATTTTAAAAAGCAAAACAAATCATTAAATATATAATATTCANCCAAGAGATTAGTTATACATAAATATATTCATGACTGNGAATCAAGAGGAATGTTATCTGGATAATTTATGGTAATAATTGAGGACATACTAAAAGAAAAAAGGCGGCAAAAGCCGCCTTTCAGAACGCTTACCGTCAGTTTTATGCTGCTTTTACAGCGTCCGCAATACGGTGTGCAAATTCGGTTACCTGCGCTTCGTCTTCGCCTTCCACCATCACGCGGATCAGCGGTTCGGTACCGGACTTACGCAGCAGCACACGGCCACGATTACCCAAGGCCGCTTCAACGTCAGCCATCACCGCTTTCACGTTGTCATTTTCAAGTGGATCGCCTTTACCCGCTGTGAAACGCACGTTAACGAGGATTTGCGGGAACATCTTCATACCGCTGCAAAGATCGTGCAGGCTCATATGGTTGCGCGCCATAGCAGCCACCACCTGCAGACCCGCCACGATGCCGTCACCGGTGGTGGTTTTATCGAGCAGGATCACGTGACCGGAGTTTTCCGCACCGATGCGCCAGCCCTTCTCCTGCAGTTTTTCCAGCACATAGCGGTCACCCACTTTCGCGCGGACAAAAGGAATACCGAGTTGTTTCAGCGCCAGTTCAAGGCCCATATTACTCATCAGCGTACCCACCGCACCACCGCGCAGCTGGCCCTGACGCAGGCCTTCACGTGCAATGATGTAGAGGATCTGATCGCCGTCAACCTTGTTACCTTCGTGGTCGACCATGATCACGCGGTCACCATCGCCGTCCAGCGCAATACCCAGATCGGCTTTCTCCGCCAGCACGCGTGCCTGCAGAGCACGAACGTCCGTCGCGCCCACTTCTTCATTGATGTTCAGACCATCTGGCTCGCAGCCGATGGTGATCACTTTCGCACCCAGCTCACGGAAAACATTAGGTGCAATGTGGTAGGTCGCGCCGTTTGCACAGTCCACCACAATCTTAAGATGGGCCAGGCTCAGCTCGTTCGGGAAGGTGCCTTTGCAGAATTCGATATAACGACCCGCTGCATCGACAATCCGGTTCGCTTTCCCCAGCTCAGCGGAATCGACGCAGGTGATCTCTTTTTCCATTTCCGCTTCGATTGCCTCTTCCACGTCATCCGGCAGTTTGGTACCGTCGATGGAGAAGAATTTGATGCCGTTGTCGTAGAAAGGATTATGAGAAGCCGAGATAACAATCCCCGCCTCCGCCCGGAAGGTGCGCGTCAGATACGCCACGGCAGGGGTGGGCATTGGGCCTGTGAAGGAAGCAGAAAGTCCCGCCGCCGCCAGACCGGCCTCCAGCGCCGATTCCAGCATATAGCCTGAAATACGGGTGTCCTTACCGATGATGATCTTACGGGAACCATGACGCGCCAGTACCTTGCCTGCAGCCCAGCCCAGCTTCAGGACAAAATCAGGGGTGATTGGGGCATCGCCTACGCGCCCACGGATACCATCGGTACCAAAATATTTACGATTACTCATAGCGTTTGTTTTCCTTCGCTGCCAGTGTGGCTTCCACCACACGCA
>Ga0058691_1000519_pt1 | contig 26219 bp, 22 predicted proteins | sample AgamicAtPrz_FD_55051 | JGI IMG/M metagenome (GOLD analysis project Ga0058691, IMG submission 55051) | Agave microbial communities from Guanajuato, Mexico - At.P.rz | ecosystem: Host-associated > Plants > Phyllosphere > Phylloplane/Leaf | place: Guanajuato, Mexico | collected 2012-05-28
AAGTTCCTGCTCGCGCCGATGGCCGCGAACGGCGAGGAAGGCATCGGCTCGATGGGCAACGACAGCCCGCTGGCCGTGCTGTCCGACAAGAACAAGCCGCTCTACAACTACTTCAAGCAGCTGTTCGCGCAGGTCACCAACCCGCCGATCGACCCGATCCGCGAAGCGATCGTGATGTCGCTGAACAGCTTCATCGGTCCCAAGCCCAACCTGCTGGACATCAACGCGGTGAACCCGCCGATGCGCCTGGAGGTGACGCAGCCGGTGCTGGACTTCGCATCGATGGCNCGNCTGCGTGCGATCGAGCACCACACCAACGGCAAGTTCAAGCCTTACGAGCTCGACATCACCTACCCGCTGGACTGGGGCCGCGAGGGCGTGGAGGCGCAGCTGGCCTCGCTGTGCGCTGAAACCGTGGACGCCATCAAGGGCGGCCACAACATCCTCATCATCACGGACCGGCACCTGAGCGCGAACCGGGTCGCCATCCCGGCGCTGCTGGCGCTGTCGGCGGTGCACCACCACCTGGTCCGCGAAGGCCTGCGCACCACCTGCGGCCTGGTCGTCGAGACCGGCACGGCACGCGAGGTCCACCATTTCGCGGTGCTCGCGGGCTTCGGCGCCGAGGCGGTCCATCCCTACCTCGCGCTGGAGACGCTGCAGGCGATGAGCGCGGAGTTGCCCGCGTCGCTGTCGGCCGACAAGGCGATCTACAACTACATCAAGGCGGTGGGCAAGGGGCTGTCGAAGATCATGTCCAAGATGGGCATCTCGACCTACATGTCCTATTGCGGCGCGCAGATCTTCGAGGCCATCGGCCTGAAGTCCGACTTCGTCGCGAAGTACTTCCGCGGCACGCCGACGCAGGTCGGCGGCATCGGCGTGTTCGAGGTCGCCGAGGAAGCACTGCGGCTGCATCGCGCCGCGTTTGGCGACGACCCGGTGCTGGAGCACATGCTGGACGCCGGCGGCGAATACGCGTGGCGCACCCGCGGCGAGGAGCACATGTGGACCCCCGACGCGATCGCCAAGCTGCAGCACAGCACGCGATCGGGCAAGTTCGACACGTACAAGGAATACGCCCAGCTGATCAACGACCAGAGCCGCCGCCACATGACGCTGCGCGGCCTGTTCGAGTTCAAGTTCGACCCGACCCAGGCGATCCCGCTGGAGGAGGTCGAGCCGGCCGCCGAGATCGTCAAGCGCTTCGCCACTGGCGCGATGTCGCTGGGCTCGATCTCGACCGAGGCGCACGCGACGCTGGCCGTCGCGATGAACCGCATCGGCGGCAAGAGCAACACCGGCGAGGGCGGCGAAGACCCGGCGCGGTATCGCAATGAGCTCAAGGGCATCAAGATCACGGCCGGCACGAAGATGTCGGACGTTGTCGGCAGCAAGGTGGTCGAGGTCGATTACGAACTGCAGGACGGCGACTCGATGCGCTCGCGCATCAAGCAGGTCGCCTCGGGCCGCTTCGGCGTCACGACCGAGTACCTGGTCAGCGCCGACCAGATCCAGATCAAGATGGCCCAGGGCGCCAAGCCCGGCGAGGGCGGACAACTGCCCGGCGGCAAGGTCACCGACTACATCGGCTTCCTGCGCCATTCGGTGCCGGGCGTGGGCCTGATCTCGCCGCCGCCGCACCATGACATCTATTCGATCGAGGACTTGGCGCAGCTGATCCACGACCTGAAGAACGTCAACCAGCGCGCCGACGTCTCGGTCAAGCTGGTGTCGGAAGTCGGCGTGGGCACGATCGCGGCGGGCGTCGCCAAGGCCAAGGCCGACCACATCGTGATCGCCGGTCATGACGGCGGCACCGGCGCCTCGCCGTGGTCGTCGATCAAGCATGCCGGCACACCGTGGGAGCTGGGCCTGGCTGAAGCGCAGCAGACGCTGGTGTTGAACCGCCTGCGCGGCCGCGTCCGCGTGCAGGCCGACGGCCAGATGAAGACCGGCCGCGACGTCGTCATCGGCGCGCTGCTGGGCGCCGACGAGTTCGGCTTCGCGACCGCGCCGCTGGTGGTCGAGGGCTGCATCATGATGCGCAAGTGCCACCTGAACACCTGCCCGGTNGGNGTCGCGACGCAGGATCCGGTGCTGCGCAAGAAGTTCAGCGGCAAGCCCGAGCANGTCGTCAACTACTTCTTCTTCGTGGCCGAGGAAGCGCGCCAGATCATGGCGCAGCTGGGCATCCGCAAGTTCGATGAACTGATCGGCCGCGCCGACCTGCTCGACACGAAGAAGGGCATCAGCCACTGGAAGGCCAAGGGCCTGGACTTCACCCGCGTCTTCCATCGCCCGGAACTGCCGGCCGACGTGGCCCGCCTGCACAACGATCACCAGGACCACGGCCTGGACCGCGCGCTGGANGTCAAGCTGATCGAGAAGTGCCTGCCCGCCTTCGAGAAAGGCGAGAAGGTGCGCTTCATGCAGGAAGTGACCAACGTTCGNCGCACGGTGGGCGCGATGCTGTCGGGCGAACTGATCCGCCGTCGTCCGGAAGGGCTGGAGGACCAGACCATCTTCATCCAGATGGAAGGCACGGGCGGCCAGAGCTTCGGTGCCTTCCTGGCGCCCGGCATCACCTTCTACCTGATCGGCGACGCCAACGACTACACCGGCAAGGGCCTGTCCGGCGGCCGCGTGGTGGTGCGCCCGTCGATCGACTTCCGGGGTGACGCGACGAAGAACATCATCGTCGGCAACACCGTGCTGTACGGCGCGACCAAGGGCGAGGCCTTCTTCCGCGGCGTGGCGGGCGAGCGCTTCGCGGTGCGGCTGTCCGGCGCGACCGCGGTCGTCGAGGGCACGGGCGACCACGGCTGCGAGTACATGACCGGCGGCACCGTCGCCGTTCTCGGCAAGACCGGTCGCAACTTCGCCGCCGGCATGAGCGGTGGCGTCGCGTACGTCTACGACGAGGATGGCCAGTTCGCCAAGCGCTGCAACACGGCGATGGTCTCGCTGGACAAGCTGCTGCCCGCGCACGAGCAGGAAGCCACGATGGACAGGGCGATCTGGCACAAGCTCGGCGATGGCGAGGCCCGCACCGACGAGGCGATCCTCAAGAAGCTGATCGAGGATCACCACCGCTGGACCGGCAGCCAGCGCGCCCGCGACATCCTGGACCACTGGGCCGAGTCGCGCGTCAAGTTCGTGAAGGTGTTCCCGACGGAGTACCGCCGCGCGCTGGGCGAGCTGGGTGCCGCCAAGGAAGCCGCCGCCACGATCGCCCACGCCAAGGCGCCCGCCGCCAAGGCCAAGGTCTGATCCGTCGCATCGAAGTCGCAAGAGATTCAGGAATTCAGGAGCGAGCCGCCATGGGAAAAGTCACCGGCTTCATGGAGTACGAACGTCTGGAAGAGGGCTATGAGCCCGTCGAGGCGCGTCTCAAGAACTACAAGGAATTCGTCATCGGCCTGAACGTCGAGCAGGCGAAGCAGCAGGGCGCCAGATGCATGGACTGCGGGACGCCGTTCTGCAACAGCGGCTGCCCGGTCAACAACATCATTCCGGACTTCAACGACCTGGTGTACCGGGGNGGCGATGCCGACTGGAAGAGCGCCATCGCGGTGCTGCACTCGACCAACAACTTCCCCGAGTTCACNGGCCGCATCTGCCCCGCCCCCTGCGAGGCNGCCTGCACGCTCAACGTCAATGACGACGCGGTGGGCATCAAGTCGATCGAGCACGCGATCATCGACCGCGCCTGGGCCGAGGGCTGGGTGCCGCCCAGACCCGCGAAGGTCAAGACCGGCAAGACGGTGGCGATCGTCGGCTCCGGCCCAGCCGGTCTGGCCGCGGCGCAGCAGTTGGCACGCGCGGGCCACAGCGTCACCGTGTTCGAGAAGAACGATCGTGTCGGCGGCCTGCTGCGCTACGGCATCCCCGACTTCAAGATGGAGAAGAGCCACATCGACCGTCGCGTCCAGCAGATGGAAGCGGAGGGCGTGGTGTTCCGCACCGGCGTGATGGTGGCCCACCTGCCCGAGGGATCCAAGGTCACCAACTGGGCCAAGGATGTGGTCACGGCCGATGAACTGACCGAGAAGTTCGATGCCGTGCTGCTCGCCGGTGGTGCCGAGCAGTCGCGCGACTTGCCGGTGCCGGGCCGCGACCTGGCCGGCGTGCATTTCGCGATGGAGTTCCTGCCGCAGCAGAACAAGGTGAATGCCGGCGACAAGCTCAAGAACCAGCTGCGCGCCGACGGCAAGCACGTCATCGTGATCGGCGGTGGCGACACCGGCAGCGACTGCGTCGGCACCAGCAACCGNCACGGCGCCAAGAGCGTCACCCAGTTCGAGCTGATGCCGCAGCCGCCGGAGGTCGAGGANCGGCCGCTGACCTGGCCCTACTGGCCGATCAAGCTGCGCACCTCGTCCAGCCACGAGGAAGGNTGCGANCGCGANTTCGCGATCGCGACCAAGGAATTCCTCGGCGAGAAGGGCAAGGTCACCGGCGTGAAGACGGTGCGCGTGGAGTGGTCCAACGGCAAGATGGTCGAGGTCCCGGGCAGCGAGCAGGTCCTGAAGGCGGACCTGGTGCTGCTGGCGATGGGTTTCGTCAGCCCGGTCGCGTCGATCATCGACGCCTTCGGCGTCACCAAGGATGCCCGCGGCAACGCCAAGGCGACCACCGATTTCAACGGCGGCTACAAGACGAACGCCGCGAAGGTGTTCGTGGCCGGCGACATGCGCCGCGGCCAGTCGCTGGTGGTCTGGGCCATCCGCGAAGGCCGGCAGGCGGCGCGCTCGGTCGATGAGTTCCTGATGGGAGACAGCGCGTTGCCGCGTTGATCAGCCGGATCCAGAAAGCGAAAACCCGCTGTCGTGAGACAGCGGGTTTTTTCATGCCCACGGAGCCGTAGCGAGCGGCTGGCAAGACGAAAAAAAGCCCGGCGGGTGCCGGGCTTCGGTTGCGGAGCGGGCGATCAGAGTGCGCCGTTCGTGCTGTTGCGCAGCGGGATTTCGCGCCAGTTCAGGATCTTGGTGCCGACCGACCCGCCTTGATTGGGCTTGGCACGGCACAGCGGATCGCCTTCCGGGCAGACGTTGCAGGTGGGGTCACCCTCCTTGCAAGTCTTGTTGGGCGTCGATGCGGTGGAGCCGCTCAACACCAGGTCGATGCTCTTGTCCGTCTTGTAGAACAGCATGTCCGTCACAGCGAAGCCGGGGTCCAGGTAGGCCGCGTTGTTGGCGAACTGTGTTTGGCCCGTCGAGAGATCGATCAGATACACCCGGCTCGTGCCGCCCGGGTTGCAGGCGTTGGCCGACGACGGCAAGGTCGCTGAGAACGCCACGACGCTCATGAAGTACGTCGGGTCGTTCAGCACGCGGTAGCCGCTTGAGAGGTCGAAGTACCAGCCCGACTTGACCTTGTAGTCGATGTTCGCCTTCTGCGTCAGGTCGGTCAGCTGGACCAGATTGGCCGAGGTGATCGGGAAGACCGCATTGGTCGGCGCATCGCCCGAGTTGCTGAACTTCGCAACGGTACCGTCCACGATGCCATACAGGCGCTGCAGTTGCGTGCTGTTGATGTCGTTGGCGTACAGCATCTTTCCGGTGCCGAACGCCAGGAAGCGCCGATAGGTGGTGGTGTCGCCAATGGGCACCACCGCCGTCGTGATCGGTTGCGGCGTGTTGTTGGGACCCACCGCACGCGCGACCTTCACCAGGTTCGGGTAGCCGGAGCTGCCTGAGCGCAGGTCCGCGCGCCAGACGTTGCCACGCAGGTCGCCGCCGTAGACCGACTCGACCACCGCGGTCGCCAGGTCAGGGTAGAACGGCGTCAACTGGTTCAGGCCGGCAGGATCGGCGGGCTTGGCGTCATCCGACAGTTCGTCGTTGGCGCTGATCGTCGCAATGATCGCGCCGGTCTTCGGGTTCAGCATGTAGATGCGCGCTTTGCCCGTGCCGTTGTTGTGGCCGGTCGGAACCAGGACGACCCAGCCGTGCGTGGCGGTCTTGGTGATGACCGGCTCGCCGTACAGGAAACCCATGTCGGGTGCGGTGAACTCCCACAGTACCTTGCTCGCGGCGGCACCCTCGGAGTTGACGCCGGAGAGGTCGGTCAAGTCCAGCGCATAGACGCTTCGGCCACCCTTGCCCAAGCCGCCCACGACGATGGTGCGCCAGTCCGCGTCGCTCCGCGTGCCACCAGTGAAGCCGAAGTCCACATCCGCAGTGGCCGGACGCGCATCGACGAAGAAGCGATGGTTGAAGTTCGGGTTCCCGAGCGAGGCCAAACCGTCGACGGTGGGGGTGGAGGGGCTGCTCGGTCCCTTGTACAGCGCGCCGGGCACATACGCGAAGATCTCGCGACCGGCGGTGTCGCCGGTGAGTGAGCCGTCAATCACGTGGACCACGCCCGCGTTCGTCCCGACCACCAGGTAGTTGGGACGATTCTTGGCCGTGGTCTTGTAGCCGCTGTAGCCGGGGTTGGCGCCTTCCGACAGGGTCAACGACGGCGGCGGCACCACCGTCACCTTGGCGTTGACGACATCGCCGACCAACTCCGAACGAACCCGGAACTTGGAGGCCACCTCGTTGGTGCGATCGCCGCGAAGGTAGTTGACGTAGTCGGAAACGGTGACCTTGTCGGCGTAGGGGGTTGCCAACGCATTCTTCTGGTCGGCACTGAGGCTGCCTTCCAGGAACGGCACAACCGCCTTGGCCGCGGGGTCGTAGGTCACCATGAAGCGCTTGTCCTTCCAGCCAGTGCCGGTGAGTTGCGCCTTGAGCTTCTGCGTGAACCGCCAGGCCTCGACCTGGCGTGTCGCGGAGGTTCCGTCCGCGGCGCTCAGCGTGCTGGCAATGACCTCTCCGGTCCAGTCCTTGGCGTCGTACTGCGTGGCATAGCTGGCCACGCCCACGGACGTGATCTGCTGGGAGGCCGTGCTGAAGGCGGTGGAGTACGCCTTCATCCGAGAGGCGATGCTGGCGAACGCGGACGACAGGCCATTGACCATCTGGTCCGCCTTTGCGGACGTGAAGTACGTGTCGGGGCGAAGCTGGTTGCCGACGACGTCGGTGCTGTCGCCAGCGTGCCACCAACTCTGGTTCAGATCAGTCGTGCGTGTGAGCGGATCGAAATCGGAAGGCAGCGTGGCGCCACCGTATTTCGTTGCGAGGTAGTACTGGTTGTTGGACTTGTAGGTGCTGAACTCCAGCACGTCCAGCCAATAGGTCTGGACGGTCTGCATGCCGGCTGAATTCGGATCACTTGCCAGGTCGGGACGGATGTCCGTCGAGTTGGCCCAGTACGCCATGCCCGCGATCAGCGCGCCGTTGTTGTTGCAGCAACCGCCATAGCCTTGCACGGTGCCGAGGGCGTCATTCACGCCGCTGAGCTTGCCGACGCGGTTCGTCCATTCGACGGCGTCGAACGCCTTGTCGTCGATGACTTCCTGGGGCTTGGTCGGCTCGGAGTTGCCGGTCGCGCCGGGCAAGTTGCGGTCCGCATGGGTGTTGACGTCGCCGATGCCCAGAATGAAGTTCTTCTGGCACGAGTACTCCATCGGATCGCCCCATTTCGAGATGACGGGGAAGCCGTCCGCCTGGGTTGCCGCCGAACTGGAGCCGTCGGGGGTGGAGTAGCTGGAAACGTTGCCCAGATTGCGGAAGTAGCGCAGGGCTGCGTAATAGAGCTCCCCGACCGGGTCGTAGGTCTTATACGACCCCGATGCGCCGAATTTGTTCAGGTAATTCATTACCCCGCTGTAATCGACGGTGACGCCGTAATACGTGAACATGTCCGCGATGTCGTTGATCTTCGCGTTCAGGTCCACATTGGGGTTGTTGCGCATGATGCCGGTGTCCGGCTCCCACTCCCTCAGCGGGTTGTCCACCGGATCCCCGCCCGGCACGGGCTTGGTCGGGCCGACATACTTCTGGCGAGAGCGCAGGACGCCGCCGTCGCGCGCCAGCCTTGTGTCGTTGAGGTAGCCGAACGCGCTGAAGCGGATCTGGCTGGAATAGTTCTGGATCAAGCCTTCGGGCTTATGGATGGTGCCGCCGGCGTAGGCCTTGCAGTTCTTTTCCAGGTAATCAATGCCCAGGGTCTTGTCGCAGACCCGAGCCCGGATATCCACGCTATAGGACTTGCTGTCGTCCCACCACCCGTCCTTGGGAGTGGGGTCGAATCCTTGGGGCGATCCGGCGTTGTTGTTGCCGCTGTTGGTGAAGCGCATGCTCACGCCCAGGCCCTGGATACGCAGCTTCAGGCCGCTCCAGGTGCCGTCCTTGTTCGCCAGCGGGGTGGCGCCGGCGATCCAGCTCGGCCGGTTCATGACACGGTCAGGGAAGTTGCCGGTGTTGCCCTGGCCACTGGCGTAGGCCTTCTCCAGGACCGTCGCCGTCTTCGTGTCGACCACCCGCGAACCGCCGGTCAGCGCCCAGCGGAACGGATCGATGGTCTGCATCGACGCGTAGTTCAGGAAGTTGCCGCTCCACTTCTTGCTGCAGACGTGGTTGGCCGCCATGGCCGTCGGCGCGAAATGATTTACCTTGATCGCGTTGGTCGCGCCGCTGGTATCGGCGAGCCGATAGTCGTAGCACTTGTCCGGATCGAAGTAGCCGAGGTAGGTGGAGGTCGGGTTGTACGTGCCGTCCGTGTGGGCGTTGCTGACTGCGGTCGGATATTCCACCGACAGCGCCAGCGCCAGGTTGCCTGGCACGGCGACGGAGGCGAACACCGGCTTGTCGGCCAGGGCCGTTTGCGCACAGGCCGCCGACACCGCGGCCAGCAGGGCCGCCGCGCCGCTCAGGCGCAAGAAAAGACGAGAGGGGGACATCGTGAGCCTCTGCTTAATCCAGGGTGGTGAACGTGCTCTGGTAGAACGAGTACGCGTTGTGAGGACCAGTGACACGCACGGTGATGCGGTAGGTGGGCTGCGGCGGCGGGCTCGGATTGCCCTGCCTCGATCCGAAGTTGTTCACCCGACCCAACACCTGGCAATGAGCCGCGGAAAACGCGCCGGGGTTCACGCACAGCCGATCGATCAGGTAATGCACGGTGATGCTGTCGCCGTCCAGCTTGATTTCGTTGGCGGAGCTGCCCAGACCGCCGAGCGCCGCTGCGGTCGTGGTGTCCAGCAGTGCCAGCGGGATGCCGGACGAGTCGCTGGCCAGCATCGTGGCGCTGTAGTTCTGGGCCGGGTTGCTGACCATGCGCGCCGCGGCGGGGCCGAGGGTGCCGGCGGGAGACAACGCGTTGGCGGCCAGGCGAATCGCCCGCTCTCCCTGGTTGGTCATCTCGCGCTTGAAACCGAAATAGCCCACGCTGGCGAGCGTGACGTTCATCGACTTCATCGCCGCGGCGGCGCCGATGAGCAGCACGGCTAGGGTGATCAGCGCGATCACCATGATCACGCCACGCTGGCGGCGCGCGAGTGGTGCGGGGGACGGAGCGAAGGATCGCATGGGGGCCTCTGGGAAGGGGGCGTCGTGACTACAGGCGGGGCCGCGGCCGATCACGGCGGCGGGGTCCGCCCGGGCGCAGTGACGATGGCGTTGCGCAATGGGATCGTCAGCTCGATGAGGCGGTAGTTGCGGCGCTGCTCGGCGGCCGGGAGCTTGATCACCATCTGCATTGCCGGCGGCAATGCAGAGAACATCGTGAAGGTCCCGGGCGACACCAGGGGGTCGCCTTCCCGCTCGATCCGGTCGCCCCGCACCAGCATCGAGATGCTGACCGCGACGATGTTGGACGCCTGAGCCGGGTTGACTGTGTTGAGCCCGTCCGCATTGAACGGTGCGGCGGCCGGATTGACCCAGGTCGAGATGATGCCGTCGCTGACACCGGCGGCGTCCACGCCGAAACGCACTCGCATGTCCACGACGTTGTCCGCCAGCGGCACCGGCAGGTCGGCATTGGGCATGTTGTTCAGCTGCAGGATGTCGTAGGCCACCAGTTGCTGGTTGGCACTGACGCCCAGCAGCTGGAAGCGCGGCTGGTTGCCAGCGACGTTGCCGAGGTTAGAGACGCTCAGCGGCGCGCTCACGCCATAGGCAACGAGGCTGTTCGCGCCCACCCCTTGCGCGTAGAACTCGCCATTGAGCGGCACACCCGTCACGGTCGAGCCGACGAAGTTGGGGCCGACCTGCGTGATGAGGCATGGCCGGGACGATTCCGTGAGCATCAGGAGGTCACCGCTGCGGATGCCCAACGTGTTGTTCATCGTGAAGGTGTTCACCTGCACGGAGCCGGCGACCACCTCCTGGGGGGTCTCGCTCAGGCCGGCCGAGGTGGTCATGAACTGGATGACATCGGACGGTCCGTTGCCGAAGCCGGCGTCCGCGCCCGCGCCGGAATACACGATGACCGGGCTGACGTTCACTGCGGCGGGCACCGCCTGAAAGGGGGCCGGGAACGGTGTCAGGCGCGGCAGGATCTGAGCCCCATTGCGAATGGCGTTCAACGGACATCCGAAGGTCAGCCCGGCGTTCTGGAACAGACCCGAGCCGATGCTGCGGAACTGCCGGTCCAGTTCATAGGCCAGATAGCCACTGCTCTGCGCAAGGTCGGAGGTGGTCGAGTTCTGGCGCTTCGACTTCTCGAACATGTTCATCATGACGCCGAGCGCGGCCATGAGGACCAGGCCGATCGTCATGGAGATCAGCAGTTCGATGAGCGTGAATCCTCGGGAGGCGCGAGGCGCGCGCAATGGCGAGGAGGGGCGGCGATGCATCGTCATGGTCAGTTCAGCCGCACATCGGTGTAATAGACGCGGTCCGCGCCGGAAGGGGTTTTCCACCGGATCGTGATGCGCTTGGTGTTCGCCAGCGTCGCGGTCGGCGCGTCGGCCACGGCGCCGACGGCGCCGACGAGGCCCGAGTTCGCCACGCGCTGGGTCCATGCGGCGATGGTGGGCGGATTGCGGTTGTTATAGAGCCACATGTCGTTGGCCAGATCCGCGGCGAGCGTGGCGGCGCGCTGGTTCTCATCGGCGCCGGAACTGGCCTGCGAGGCGCGCGCCATGATGCCCACCAGCCCGACCATGCCGATGGTCATGATCAGCATCGCGACCATCAGTTCGATCAAGGTCATGCCTCGAGCGCCGGTGCGTGCGCCGGCCCGGACAAAACGAAGGGAGAACGACTTGCTCATTGAGTGGCCGCCTTGTTCACGATTTCACAGCCATCGGTGACGGTGGCCGACAGCTGTCGTTCGCGGTCGCAGAGCCGGACCGTTCCGCCCAGCGTGACCCAGACGGACAGCTTCTTCAGATTGGTCACCTCGGCGCTCGTATCCACCCAATAGACCGAGACGCCGTCGGGATTGACGTTGCAGTTGGCGCCGTTCACCGGATTGGTCAGCAGCATCGGCCGGCCGTTCGGGCCGAAGCAGATGGCGGTCGGACCGGTGACGGTGATGTTGGACGTCGAGTCGGTGATCGAGCCGCACTGGACCGGAGGAGCCGGCGTGTTCTGCGTGATCAGTGCGTTGGGTATCACCTTGACGACCCAGTACCGTCCGGTCGCCGAGGCGCTTGAGTTGACGGCACAGGTGGAGTCGTTGGTGCGGTAGAACACCACCGGCTGGTAGGCGTTGATGGCCTCGGCCTGCGCCAGGCGGATGCTGGTGGTCAGGTTGCTGCCGGTAGTGCGGATCTGCGCATTGGCCGCCCAGGAGCGCAGCGCCGGCGCAGCCAGCGCCGTCGTCAGACCGACGATCGCCAGGACGATCATCAGTTCGATCAGCGAGAAACCGCGCGGCGCGCGGCACCCGGCTCTCAGCATGATTCGCCCTTCACCATGACCCAGCGGGTCGTGCACGTATTCCAGCCGGTGGGCGCCTTGGTGGTTTTCCGGGCATCCGCCTGGTCGACGGTGAACTCGAAGCCGGACAGCAGGTTGTCCGTGCTGGCAGCGGTCAGCGTGTACGTACTCGCAGTCACGGCGCAGCTGATGGTGAACTTGCCGACCTTCTTGCCACCGGAGCAGGGCGGGGTTGCGCCGCCACTCGCCTCGTAGGTCCGGAAGTTCTGGAAATAGGCCTCCATGTCGGTCCGCATCATGGTGAGACCCGTGGCGGCGTCGGTGAGCGCGCCCCGGATGTAATAGGAGCGATAGCTCGGCAGCGCGATCGCCGCCAGGATGCCCACGATCGCCACCACGATCATCAACTCGATCAGCGTGAAGCCACGCGACGTGGACCGGCGAGCCGGCGACGAAAAGTTCCCGAACATAAGCGCTCCTGTTTGCTGAAATTATCGGCAGCCGCCCCTGGAAGGCGAGGCCGCTCGTCGTGCCTCGGATTCCGCCCGTCTCGCGGCGGCCTTCGACTGTGACGTCTGTCACGGTTTGGCGCCCGTCGACGCCTTGTGCAAGCGTCGCCGGGCGTCCCGCGCACCGGCCCCGCCCACCGGCAAGCCACGCACGCGGGCCCATTGTGACCAGCGGTTACGCGTCGCGAAGCCCTCGATCCCGGCGTCAATCCCCCTTCATCGGGCTGTCGCATATCGCCACCCCGCCCCAGGTGTCCTCCGGCATCAATTCGGGCTTTACCCTATGATCCCGGCTCCCGGACGCCTGCCGCCCGGCATCGTCCCGGATCTATTCCAAGAAATGGCATTCACCGATCCCTCTTCCTCCCCTGACGCCCGCCCGCTGATCGAGGTGAAGGGCGTGACTGTCGGTTATGGCGACCGGGTCATCCTGAAGGACGTCAACGTCACCCTGCCGCGCGGCAAGGTGATGGCGCTGATCGGATCCTCCGGCGGCGGCAAGACGACGCTGCTGCGGCTGCTGACCCGGCAACTGCGCCCGCAGTCCGGGCAGGTGCTGTTCGACGGGCAGGACCTGGCGCCGATGGACCAGACCCAGCTCTACGCCCAGCGCCGGCGCATGGGCATGCTGTTCCAGTTCGGCGCCCTGTTCACCGACCTCAGCGTGTTCGAGAACGTCGCCTTCCCGCTGCGCGAGCACACCCGCCTGCCCGAGCCGATGATCCGCGACCTGGTCCTGATGAAGCTCAACGCGGTCGGCCTGCGCGGCGCCCGCGACCTGATGCCCAACGAGGTCTCCGGCGGCATGGCGCGCCGGGTCGCGCTGGCGCGTGCCATCGCGCTGGATCCTGACCTGGTGCTCTACGACGAGCCCTTCGCGGGCCTGGATCCGATCTCGCTGGGCGTCACCGCCCGCCTGATCCGCGACCTGAACGACGCGCTGGGCCTGACCAGCGTCATCGTCTCGCACGACATCCATGAAACCTTCGGCATCGCCGACCACGTGGTGATGGTCGCCAACGGCGGCATCGTCGCCCAGGGCACGCCGGAGGAGCTGCGTCACAGCCAGGATCCGCTGGTGCACCAGTTCGTCAACGCCGAGTCCGACGGTCCGGTGCGCTTCCATCAGCCCGCCAAGCCGGTGCGCGAAGACTTCGGGCTGCCCCAGGAGATCTCCGCATGATCGGCCTCGCGACCTCCATCGGGCGCGGCCTGCGCCTGAAGCTCGGCGACTGGGGCTGGTCGGCGCGGCTGCTCGGCGCCCTGCTGCTGCACCTGGGCGCGTGCCTGCGCCGCTTCGCGCTGGTGCGCGAGCAGATCTATTTCCTCGGCAACCGCTCGCTGTCCATCATCGGCGTGTCCGGGCTGTTCGTCGGTTTCGTGCTGGCGCTGCAGGGCTACTACACCTTGCAACGTTACGGCTCGGCCGAGGCCGTCGGCCTGCTGGTCGCCCTCAGCCTGGTGCGCGAACTGGGACCGGTGGTGGCGGCCCTGCTGTTCGCCGGCCGCGCTGGCACCTCGCTGACCGCCGAGATCGGCCTGATGAAGGCCGGTGAGCAGCTCAGCGCCATGGAGATGATGGCGGTCGACCCGGTGCAGCGCGTGCTGGCGCCGCGCTTCTGGGCCGGCTTCATCGCGATGCCCTTGCTGGCGGCGGTGTTCTCGGCCGTCGGCATCATCGGCGGCTGGCTGGTCGCCGTGCCGCTGATCGGCATCGATGCCGGTTCGTTCTGGTCCCAGATGCAAGGCGGCGTCGACGTGTTCAAGGACGTCGGCAATGGCTTCGTGAAGAGCGTCGTGTTCGGCGTGACCGTCAGCTTCGTCGCGCTGCTGCAGGGGTATGCCTGCAAACCCACCCCCGAAGGCGTGTCGCAGGCGACGACGCGCACCGTGGTGTTGTCCTCGCTGGCCGTGCTGGGCCTGGACTTCATCCTGACCGCCATGATGTTCTCGATCTGACGCGCGGCGCGCNGACCATCGAACCGACAACTGAAATCAAGAGTTCTTCTGGAGTTGCCTGATGCAATCCTCTCGTTATGACGCGCTGGTCGGNTTCTTCGTGCTGCTGGGCGGCGCGGCCCTGNTGTTCCTGGCCCTGAAGGCGGGCAACCTGCTGACGCTCAACTTCCAGGACACCTACACCGTCACCGCCAAGTTCGACAACATCGGCGGCCTCAAGCCGGGCGCGGCGGTCAAGAGCGCCGGCGTCGTGGTCGGCCGCGTGGGCAGCATCGCCTTCGACGACAAGAGCTTCCAGGCCCGCGTGATCCTGAACATGAACCAGGGCGTCGCGTTCCCCAAGGACAGCTCGGCCAAGATCCTCACCTCCGGCCTGCTGGGCGAGCAGTACATCGGACTGGAGCCGGGTGCGGAAGAAAAGAACCTCGCCGCGGGCGACATCATCACGCAGACGCAGTCGGCNGTGGTGCTGGAGAACCTGATCGGCCAGTTCCTCTATAACAAGGCGGCCGATGCCTCCGCGGCGCCGGCCTCGGGAGAGAAACAATGACCACCACCACGACCGGTCCCGCGCTCGGGGCGCGACGGACCGACCTCGCGGCCGCGCTGCTGAGCGCGGCGCTCCTGGGCGCCGCGGCGCCCGCGATGGCCCAGTTCCAGGCCGACCTGGCGATCGCGCCGCCACTGGACGTGGCGCTGGCGACGCCGCTGGCCCTGTCGGCCCCCGTGCCGGCCGAACTGAGACAAGCCGCCGCCGACGTCGACGCGGCGGACAAGGCTGTGGCGAGCGCCGCGGACGAAGCATCGGCGCAAGGCCAGGATCAAGCCGCCTCGGCCTCGTCGGGTTCGGCCGCCGAGCCGGCCGCGGCGGGGCAGGCCGGTGCGGCCGCAGCCGCGGCGGATGCGCCGGCGCCGGGCCCGCGCGTGCGCAACCGCCTCGATCCCTGGGAAAGCTGGAACCGCAAGGTCTTCAACTTCAACGAGAAGCTGGACGAGCACGTGCTGCGCCCGGTCGCCACGGCTTACTCGGATCTCGTGCCGCAACCCGCGCGCCAGGCGGTCGACAACTTCTTCGGCAACTTCTCGGACGCCTGGTCGGCGGTCAACCTGTTCCTGCAGGGGCGCTTCAAGAACGGCGCGTCGCAGACGATGCGCGTCGCGGTGAACTCGGTGTTCGGCATCGCCGGCCTGATCGACATCGCCACGCCGGCGGGTCTGGAGAAGACCTCCGAGGACCTCGGGCGCACGCTCGGTTATTGGGGCGTCAAGACCGGGCCCTACATCGTGTGGCCGCTGCTGGGCCCGTCCTCGCTGCGGGACTCGGTGGCGCTGCCGGTCAACGCCTACTATTCGCCGGCCTATCTCTTCGATGACGGCGAATACAAGTTCGCGATCACCGCGCTGCAGGTGATCAACACCCGTGCCAACCTGCTGCGGGTGACCGACATGCTGGATGGCATCGCGCTGGACAAGTACACCTTCGTCCGCGACGCCTACCTGCAGCGTCGCAACATCAAGTCCCACAAGGAACAGCAGGAAGACGATGACGACGACTACGAAGTCATCACCCCGGACGAGAAGCCGGTCAACCCGCAGGGCGACCGCTGATCCTGGCAACAACCGGTAACGCCCGCGGGGGTGGCCGGTGAACCGGCGCCGGACCTGCCACGTTGTGGGCCGGTCCGTGTCATGAAGAGAGAGAAAGGACAAGCATGAATGCCACCAAACGACTGCTGCTGAACGCGATCGTGTCGATCGCCGCGCTGAGCCCGCTGGCCTCGTTCGCCGCGGACAACTCGACGCCGGATCAACTGATCCGCCAGCTGTCCATCGAGACGCTGGATGCCGTCAAGAGCGACAAGGCGATCCAGGCCGGCGACGTCAGCAAGGTCATGGAGCTGGTCAACACCAAGGTGATGCCGCACGTGGATTTCCAGCGCATCACCTCCTCGGCCGTGGGCCGCTTCTGGCGCCAGGCCACGCCCGAGCAGAAGCAGCGCCTGCAGGACGAGTTCAAGACCCTGCTGGTGCGCACCTATGCCGGCGCGCTGACGCAGGTGAAGGACCAGACCATCGCGATGAAGCCGATGCGCGCCGCGCCGGAGGACACCGAGGTGGTCGTGCGCACCGAGATCCGGGGCAAGGGTGATCCCATCCAGCTTGACTACCGCGTCGAGAAGACTGATGGCGGCTGGAAGATCTATGACGTGAACGTGCTGGGCATCTGGCTGGCCGACCAGTACCGCAACAGCTTCGCGCAGGAGATCAATGCCAAGGGCATCGATGGCCTGATCAAGTCGCTGGCCGAGCGCAACGCCCGTCCCGCGCCGGCCGCCTCCGCGGCCAAGAAGGGCTGAGGCGATGCTCAAGCTGCCGTCGCGGCTGCGCCTGGACAACGCGCCCGAGGAATGGGCGCGGCTCGAGGGTGCGCTGCGCGCCGAGCTGGCGCAGGTCGGCAATGCGGCCGGCCGCGGCATCACGCTGGACGCGAGCGGCCTGAACGACTTCGACTCCGCCGCGCTCAGCCTGCTGCTCAGCGCGCTGCGTTTGTGCGGCCAGGACGGCTGGCAACTGACGCTGCAGCAGGCGCCGCGCGAGTTGCGTGAACTGGCCCGGGTCTATGCGCTGGAGCATCTGTTCTGGCCTGACGTCGCGGCGCCCGCCGAGATGGCATGACGCGCTAGCGACAAGGACGACGGGCCGCGATGAGCGGCCCGTCGTCATTTTGGGTTTTCGATTTTGGCGCCGGGCGCCGCGCCCGCCGCCTACTGCGCGTAGCGCTTGGTCCGCAGGTTGCGCTTGATCTCCTGCAGCATCGGCCGCAGGTTCTCGCCCAGGCGCAGCGCGACGCCGGTGGTCAGCACGTCCACCACGATCAGGTGCAGCAGCCGCGACACCATCGGGCTGTAGCGGTCGTAGTCCTCGGGGTGGTCGACGGCCAGCAGCACCTGGCCGGGNAGCTGNCCCATCTGCGCCAGCGGNGAGCCNCTGGCGGTGATGATGATGGTCGTCGCGCCCTTCTTGCGGGCGATCTCGGCGGCGTCCATCAGGTCGCGGCTGCGGCCCGAGTTGGAGATGACCACCGCGCAGTCGCCGCTGTCCAGCATGGTCGCGCTCATCAGCTGGACGTGGCCGTCGCTGCACGCGAAGGTGTTCACGCCCAGGCGGAAGAACTTGTGCTGCGCGTCCTGCGCCACGATGCCGGAGTTGCCGACGCCGTAGAACTCGATGCGGCGGTGCTGGCGCGCGGCCTCGGACAGCGCCGTGATGGCGCGCTCGAACGCATGGCTGGCGGCGTCGTTGCGGTAGTGCAGCAGCGCCGCCACCGCGTTGTCCACCACCTTGACGATCAGGTCGCCGGGCTTGTCGTCCTCGTCGACGGCGCGGTGCACGAAGGGCACGCCCTCGTTGACGCTGCCGGCCAGCTTCAGCTTGAAGTCGGCCAGCCCGTCGTAGCCCACGCTGCGGCAGAAGCGCACGACGGTGGGCTTGCTCACGTGCGAGCGGTCGGCGAGCTCGCTGACGGGCAGGTTCGCGAACGAGCGCGGATCCGCCAGCAGCAGCTTGGCGACCCGTTGCTCCGCCGGCGGTAGTGCCGGCAGCGCGGCCTTGATGCGTTCGAGCATGCTCATCGCGTCAGCATTCCTCGATCCACGAGTGGCCGTCGCGTGCCACCAGCGCGCTGGAGGCCGGCGGACCCCAGCTGCCGGCGACATAGGTGCGCGGGCCGGTGCTGTCCTGCTTCCAGAAGTTGAGGATGGGCTCGACCCAGCGCCAGGCCTGCTCCTGCTCGTCGCTACGCACGAACAGGTTCAGGCGCCCGGCGATCGCGTCCAGCAGCAGTCGCTCGTAGGCGCCCACGCGCGTGTGGGCGAAGGCCTTGTCGAAGTCCAGGTCCAGCGAGACCGGGCTCAGCGCCTCGTTGCTGGAGCCGCCCTTGTTGGCCATCAGCTGCAGCTCCAGGCCGTCCTCGGGCTGCAGCTTGATGATCAGCCGGTTGGGGCAGCTGCCGCCCGGGAAGATCGGATGCGGCACCGGACGGAAGTTGATGACGATCTGCGCGTCGCGCGCCGCCAGGCGCTTGCCGGTGCGCAGGTAGAAGGGCACGCCGGCCCANCGCCAGTTCTGGATCTCGGTCTTGAGCGCGACGAAGGTCTCGGTGTGGCTGTCGGCGGGGATCTTGCCCTCGTCGAGGTAACCCGGCACCTGCCTGCCGTCGACAGTGCCGGCGCGGTACTGGCCGCGCACCACGTCGCGTGCGACGCTCTCGGCGGTGAAGGGCTTGAGCGCGCGCAGCACCTTGAGCTTCTCGTCGCGGATCGCGTCGGCGTCGTTGGAGGAGGGCGCCTCCATCGCGATCATCGTCAGCAGCTGCAGCGCGTGGTTCTGGATCATGTCGCGCAGCGCGCCGGTGCCGTCGTAGAACGGCCCGCGGGTGCCGACGCCCAGGCCTTCGGCCAGCGTGATCTGGATGTTGGCGATGCTCTCGCGGCGCCACAGCGGCTCGAACAGCGCGTTGCCGAAGCGCAGCGCCATCAGGTTCTGCACCGANGGCTTGCCCAGNTAGTGGTCGATGCGGAAGGCCTGCGTCTCGGNGAACACCGANCGCACCACGCGGTTGATCTCCTGNGCGCTNGCCAGGTCNTGNCCCAGCGGCTTNTCCAGCACGACGCGCACNTTNTCGCCGTTCAGGCCGGCGGCGCCGAGCTGCTGGCAGATCTGNGTGAACAGGTGNGGNCTNGTNGCCAGGTAGANNACGACNGTGTCGGCATTGCGCTCGCCCANCCACTCCTTGAGNCGCGCGTAATGGTCCGGCTGCGANAGGTCCATGCGGCGGTAATGCACCAGCTCGGAGAAGCGGGCGAACTCCTCGTCGTTGGGCCGCTTGCCGGCCTCGACCTCCTGGAAGCGCTCCTTCAGCCACTCGCGGTAGCGCTCATCGGACTGGTCGTCGCGCGCGACGGCCAGGATGCGGCCGCCCTCGGGCAGCTTGCCGTGCCGGAACGCCTGGAAGAGCGCGGGCATCAGCTTGCGCCAGGTCAGGTCACCGGTGCCACCAAAAAAGACGAGATCGAAGGACATGAGCGCGGCGCCCGCATCCGGGCGTAAGAGTTGTTGGCGATGTCTTGATGTAACGGAGTTACCGGAATTATGATGCCCCAGTTTCTTGGGCCGGTCAACGTGCGCGGAGCCTCCGGGCAGCGGACCACAAGCAGTTCTAATAGGGGGTTTCCCCGTCTGCGTCGAGGGGCAAAGCCCATACCCCGACGCGCTCCGTCCCGTTCCCGACCCTCCCAGGCGTCCACGCACATGAACCAGCTCGAACAACTCAAGGCTTTCACCACCGTCGTCGCCGATACCGGCAACTTCAAGCAACTGGCCCAGTTCACTCCGCGTGACGCGACGACCAATCCGTCGCTGATCCTCAAGGCGGTGCAGTCGCCCGACTACGCCCACCTGCTCGAGGACACCGTGGCCGCCAGCAAGACCGACGCCCTGGACCTGATCGTGGACAAGGTGCTGGTGGCCTTCGGTCTGGAAATCCTGAAGGTCGTGCCGGGCCGCGTGTCGACCGAGGTGGACGCGCGCCTAAGCTTCGACACCGTCGCGACGCTGGCCCGCGCGCGCCGCCTGATCCAGATGTACGAGGACGCCGGCATCGGCCGCGAGCGGGTGCTGATCAAGATCGCCTCGACCTGGGAAGGCATCCAGGCCGCGCGCGAACTGGAGCTGGAAGGCATCCGCACCAACCTGACGCTGCTGTTCTCCTTCTGCCAGGCGGTGGCCTGCGGCGAGAACGGCATCCAGCTGATCTCGCCCTTCGTCGGCCGGATCTACGACTGGTACAAGAAGTCGGCCGGCGCGAGCTGGGACGAGGCCGCCAACGCCGGCGCGAACGACCCCGGCGTGAAGTCGGTGACGGCGATCTACAACTACTTCAAGAAGCAGGGCATCAAGACCGAGGTCATGGGCGCGAGCTTCCGCAACGTCGGCCAGATCCAGGCGCTGGCTGGCTGCGACCTGCTGACCATCAGCCCCGACCTGCTGGCCCAGCTGCAGGCCAGCGAGGCCCCGCTGACGCACGCGCTGGACGCGGACGCAGCCAAGGCGCTGGATTTGCCCAAGGTCTCCTTCAACGAAGCGGCGTTCCGCTTCGCCCTCAACCAGGACGCCATGGCCACCGAGAAGCTGGCCGAAGGCATCCGCCTGTTTGCCGCCGACGCCGGCAAGCTGGACCAGATGATCGAAAGCCTGCGATGACCGAGTCCCCGCGTTGCGACCGCAGCCCGACCTGGGCAGCCCTGCAAAGCCATTTCCAGCAATCCGGCCGCGCGTTCGACGTGCGCCAGGCCTTCGCGGCCGACCCCGGCCGCTTCGCGGCCTGGTCGCTGCAGGCGCCGGAGGTGTTCGCGGACCTGTCGAAGAACCGCATCGACGCCCGCACGCTGGAACTGCTGCTGCAACTGGCCCGGGACTTGAAGCTCGAGTCGCAGCGCGAGGCGCTCTTCAACGGTGACCCCATCAACGCGACCGAGGGCCGCGCGGTGCTGCACACGGCGCTGCGCGCGCCGGCCGGCCAGGGGCCGTTCTCGGACGAGGTGCAGGCCTCGCTCGATCGCATGCTCGCCTTCGCCGATCGGGTGCGTGACCAGGCCAGCAGCGGCATCACCGATGTCGTGCATATCGGCATCGGCGGCTCGGACCTCGGCCCGGCGATGGTGGTGCAAGCCTTGCAGTCGTATGTGCCGGCGGGGCTGAAGCTGCATTTCGTCTCCAACGTGGACGGGCACGACCTGGCCCCGGTGCTGCGCGGCCTGGATCCGAAGACGACGCAGTTCATCGTCGCGTCCAAGACCTTCACGACGCAAGAGACGCTGGCCAACGCGATGGCCGCCAAGGCCTGGTTCCTGAACAGCGGCGGNACCGACATCGCGCGGCANTTCGCCGCGACGACCAGCAACGCCAAGGCCGCNGCCGAGTTCGGCATCGACACGACCTTTGGTTTCTGGGACTGGGTNGGCGGCCGCTACTCGCTGTGGTCGGTGATCGGCCTGCCGATCGCGATCGCGGTGGGCTCGGCGAACTTCCGCGCGCTGCTGGCCGGCGCGCATGCGATGGACCAGCACTTCCGCAGCGCGCCGCTGGAGAAGAATCTCCCCGTGCTGCTGGGCCTGCTGGACGTCTGGTACCGNAATTTCCATGGCTTCANCAGCCGCTCGGTGGCGCCGTATCACCAGGGCCTGCGCCGGCTGCCGGCCTATCTGCAGCAGCTGGAGATGGAAAGCAACGGCAAGGGCGTCGACCGCGTCGGCGATCCGCTGAGCTTCGGCACCAGCCCCGTGGTCTGGGGCGAGGCCGGCACCAATGGCCAGCACGCCTACTTCCAGATGCTGCACCAGGGCACCGACGTGATCCCGGTCGAGTTCATCGCGGTGAAGACGCCGAACTTCGGTGACCACGTGCGGGGTGAGCTGCTGGACAAGCTCAAGGACCAGCACGTCAAGCTGCTCGCGAACTGCCTGGCGCAGTCGCAGGCGCTGATGCAGGGCAAGACCGCCGAGGCCGCGCGCGCCGAGTCGGCACCCACCGCGTCCAAGGACCTCGATCCCGACGTGCTTGCCCGCCATCGCAGCTTCCCGGGCAACCGTCCGAGCACGACGCTGCTGCTGGACGCGCTCACGCCGTCGTCGCTGGGCGCGCTGATCGCGCTGTATGAGCACCGCGTGTTCGTCAGCGGCGCGATCTGGAACATCAACAGCTTCGACCAATGGGGCGTCGAACTCGGCAAGGCGCTGTGCAACAGCCTGCTGCCGCGCCTGAGCTCCGGCGACGCGACGGGCCTGGACGGCTCGACCGCCGGGCTGCTCGCCAAGGTGCGCGGCTGATCCCCTTCTCCCTCAGCAGTAGAGATCCCCACAGATGAAGATCGTGTTCGACTTCGGCGCGGTGCTGTTCCACTGGCATCCGCCGAGTTTCCTGGCCCGCGTCTGGGCCCATCGCGTTCCCGACGAGATCGAGGGCGCCGAGATCGCCAAGCATTTCTTCCAGGCCTACAGCGGCGACTGGGGCGCCTTCGACCAGGGGCTGATCGACGCGTCGACGACCGCCGACCGCATCCACGCCCGCACCGGCTGGCCCCGCGAGGAGATCGTGGCGGTGATGGACGCCGTGCCGTCGGAACTCAAGCTGATCGAGGGCACGGCCGCGCTGATCCGCGACCTGAAGGCGCAGGGGCACACGCTGCACTTCCTGTCCAACATGCCGGAACCGTATGCGGACTATCTCGAGCAGACCTTCCCGCTGAAGGACTGGTTCGTGTCGGGCGTGTTCTCGGGCCGGGTGAAGGAGTCCAAGCCGTCGAAGGCCATCTTCGATCTGGCGCTCGCGCAGTTCGGCGCGAAGGCGGACGAGGTGCTCTTCCTCGACGACCATCCGGCCAACATCGCCGCGGCGAAGGCACTCGGGTGGCACACCCACCTGTTCACGACGCCCGAGCTCGCTCGCCAGGACCTTGTGCGGCGGGAGTTGCTCCCCGCTTGAGACGCGCAATGAAGAACCGGCCCGAGGGCCGGTTCTTTCATTTGGAGGCGTCGTCCTCGTCGACGGTCGTCGGCGGCGCGGCCACCCGGAAGGACTCGTCGGACCAGTGGCCCAGGTCGATCTGCCGGCAGCGCTCGCTGCAGAACGGGCGCCAGAGGTTGTCCGGCGAGAACAGGCTGTCGCCGCCGCAGGTCGGGCAGGGGACGATGCGCGGCGCCGGGGTGGCGGGAATGAATCGCTCGGTCATGACGGTACGGCTGTCAGGAACACAGGGTGAGTTCGAAGGTGGCGTCGACGGGTGCCGGTTTCAAGCGCCCGTCCTCGTCCTGGCGCATCAGGCGGATCGAGACCATCAGACGGTGGCCGCTGATTTCCGGAATCAATCCCAAGCTGGGGTCAATGCGCATGCGCAGCAGCTGGAAGCTGCGACCCGGCGGCAGGCTCTGCTGGTACTGGCCGCCATGCGCCGCCACCTTGTGCGGCGAGCCACTGTCCCGCAGCAAGCCCAGCAGGACGTTGAGCGCCTCGGCCATCGGCATCAGCGTCTGGGCCCACTGCATGAGGTCATTGCGCCGGCGCACCGGCAGCAGTTGCTGCCAGGCGTAGTAGGCCGGCAGGTCGAATTCGCAGGTGCCGCCCGGGATGGAGATCCGGCTCCGGATGCTCATCAGCCATTCGTTCGTGGTGAGCGCATGGCCCGCCTTGCCCGGCAACTGGTTGAGCTTGTCGAACGCGGCGTCGATCCGGCCGACCACCTCGTCCAGCACCGCTTCCGAGACCGCGGGATTGCCGCGGTAGCCGTTGAACTGCGTTCGGTGGCGTTCCAGCTCCTTGAGCAGGTCGGCCTTCAGGTCGGCGCGCGAGGCGACATCCATGACCTCGAAGATGGTGGCCAACGCGAAGTGGTGATCCATCGCGGTGTCGCGCGCCATCAGCTGACCGAGCCGATCGAACAGGTGTTCGAGTCTGAGCATCGTGCGGATGCTCTCGTTGAACGGATATTCGTAGAGGACCAAGTCGACCATCCCTTTGCGGCAAGGGGCCATTGTTCCACAGTGCGCCGATGCATCACCCTGGCCGGGTGAGGGATGGTCAGAACAGGGGACTGGTCAGCAGTTGGCCGACTTCTTCTCGCAGTTGCGACAGGGTCAGGCCGTCGTTGTGGATCACCGCATCGGCGGCGGCGCGACGCTGCGCCCGCGTCGCCTGCTGGGCGAGGATGGCCCGCACGGCGCCCTCGCTCAGGCCAGACCGGGCCATCACCCGGGCGATCTGGGTGGATTCGTCGCAGTCGACCACCAGCACGCGGTCCACGAGGCGCCGCCAGCGGCCCGACTCGACCAGCAAGGGCACGTCGAAGACGACCCGCTCGCCGGGCGCGGCGAGCGCGGCCAGCCGCGCCGTCTCGGCGCCGATCATCGGATGGAGGATGGCTTCGAGCGCCTGTTTCGCCGCGGGATCGCGGAAGGCCAGGTCGCGCATGGCGGCGCGGTCCAGCGCGCCATCGCTGGCAACGAACGGTCGGCCGAACCGGGCTTCGATCGCCGCCATCGCGCCCCCGCCTGGGGCCGTCAATGCGCGCGAGATGGCGTCGGTGTCGACCAGCAGCGCGCCGCCGAGTTCCACCAGCGCGGCCGCCACGGTGCTTTTGCCGCTGCCGATGCCGCCGGTGAGTCCGATGCGCATGGGAGGCCCGGCGGACGGATCAGATCGCCTGCAGACCGAGCCAGGCGGTGACTTCGGCGGTGCCGATCAGCAGCACCGCGAGCCCGCCGCCCGCCAGGAACGGGCCGAACGGGACATAGCGGCCCTCGCGCAAGCCGCCGCGCAGCTTGAGCGCGATGCCGACCACCGCACCGATCAGCGAGGCGAACAGCGCGACCGGCAGCACCATCTGCCAACCCAGCCACGCGCCCAGGGCGGCCAGCAGCTTGAAGTCGCCGTAGCCCATGCCTTCCTTGCCGGTGGCCAGCTTGAAGATCCAGTAGATCGACCAGAGCGACAGGTAGCCGGCCAGCGCGCCGATCAGCGCGTTCGGCAAGGACACCGGGATCCAGCCCGCATGCGCGGCGACCAGTCCGGCCCACAGCAGGGGTTGGTTGATGCTGTCCGGCAGCAGCGTCGTGTCCCAGTCGATCCCCGCCAGCGCCACCAGCGCCGCCGCGAAGCCGCAATAGAGCAAGGCGCTCGGCTGCGGGCCCAGGCGCCAGGCGATACCGGCGAACAGCAGGCCGGTCAGCAGTTCGACGAAGGGATACCGCGGCGAGATCGGCGCCTTGCAGGCGGCGCACTTCCCGCCCAGACGCAGCCAGCCCAGCAGCGGCAGGTTCTCGTGCCAGCGCAGGGCGTGACCGCAATGCGGGCAACGGGAGGCCGGTCGGATCAACGAGAACGCGGGCTGGCCGTCCAGGGCTTCCTGCAAGGGGACGACGGAGGCGGCCAGTTGCCTGGCCTTGGCCTCATCCAGCCCCGCGTGAGTGCGCAGGTCGTCTTCCTGGGCCAGTTGGTCCGCGCAATCGGACAGCCAGGTCCGATGCAACATCACCGGCGTCCGGTAGATGACCACGTTCAGGAAGCTGCCGACGCACAGGCCGATCAGGCCGAGGTAAGCGGGCGACAGCAGCGCTTCCAGCAGGCTCTGGTCCAGCACTTACACCACCGCGCCGAGCTTGAAGATCGGCAGGTACATCGAGATCACGATGCCGCCGATCAGCGTGCCCAGGAACACGATGATGATGGGTTCCATCAGGCTGGACAGCGCCTTCACCGCGTCGTCCACTTCTTCTTCGTAGAAGTCGGCGGCCTTGCCGAGCATGTGGTCCAGCGAGCCGGACTCCTCGCCGATCGAGGACATCTGCAGAACCATCACCGGGAAGATCCCCGTCGTCTGCATCGAGGTCGTCAGCGACGCGCCGGTGGACACGTCACGCTGGATCTTCTCGGTCGCCTCGACGAACACCGCGTTGCCGGAGGCGCCGCCCACCGAGTCCAGCGCTTCCACCAGCGGCACGCCCGCGGCGAACATCGTCGCCAGCGTGCGCGTCCAACGCGCCACCGCCGACTTGTAGATCAGCTGACCGAAGACGGGAATCTTCAGCAGCAGCCGGTCCATGAACTTCTGCATCTTCTCCGAGCGTTTCCAGCTCTGGAAGAAGAAGTACAGGCCGCCGCCGATGACGCCGAAGATCAGCCACCAGTAGGCGACGAAGATCTCGGACATGGCCATCACGAACAGCGTCGGCGCGGGCAGGTCGGCGCCGAAGGACTTGAACACGTCCTTGAAGGCCGGGATCACGAAGATCATGATGACCGCCGTCACGACGAAGGCCACCACCAGCACCGCGATCGGNTAGGTCAGCGCCGACTTGATCTTGCCCTTCAGCGCGACGGTCTTTTCCTGGTAGATGGCCAGGCGGTCCAGCAGCGCTTCGAGAATACCGCCCTGCTCGCCGGCCTCGACCAGGTTGCAGTACAGCGCGTCGAAGTAGAG